>Ga0180437_10000214_pt1 | contig 119271 bp, 104 predicted proteins | sample SS_ome_4_FD_132410 | JGI IMG/M metagenome (GOLD analysis project Ga0180437, IMG submission 132410) | Hypersaline lake sediment archaeal communities from the Salton Sea, California, USA - SS_3_D_1 metaG | ecosystem: Environmental > Aquatic > Non-marine Saline and Alkaline > Hypersaline >...
ACCTCATGGAGGTATCAACAAAATGACTCCTATACAAAAACTAAAATTGAAACTCAACCCTCCATAAACTATATTCCAAAAAACTCTCTCGGGTGTCCGAAATGTATCCGGTCATTACAAATCAGAGGGCAGAAAAATGAAACTGACCCACTACCGAAAGTTCTTCAATAAGGGGAGGTGAATTGTTGAAGAAACCTGGATCCCTTCCGCCTGGCTGCGCTCAACCGAACCGCCTGCTGGTCCTCAAACGTCCCAGGAGGGGGACCAGAGATATCGGTCGAAATCTATGGTGTCGTTTTTGCCAAACTTAATGCCCTCCTGCCGCAGAAGCTCCCTTTGGATTTCGTAACCGTAGCCCCGTTTCAGGGCTATCCGCCCCTGACGGTTGACGATCCTGTGCCAGGGCAGCTTATCTTTCGCCGAAGAGGAGTGCAGTATCCTCACCACCTGACGGGCGGCCCGTGGATTGCCGGCCAGTGCGGCGATCTGGCCGTAAGTGGCCACCCTGCCCTCAGGTACCTTCTTCATGACGTCCTTTACTCTTTGGCTGAAAGAGAATTCATCAACCGGTCCGTTGCGCTTTGATCTCATACGGTCTCAAACTCCTCCGTTTCCCTGTGATCGGACAGCCGGTCAATCGTCGGAGATCCAGACAAATGCAAGCGTATCCCAATGTACAAGGATTTTCGGACCAGACAAGTCAAAACAACCGATAAAAAAAGCTGCCCGGATAACGGGCAGCCCTCGTCGTCAAACCGAATTTCTCTGGCTCATTTACCGTTGAGCAAAAGAAGACAGGACAGTTTAACGTCTTGCCCAGGACCGCCTACTGCAGCCAGAGCTGCAATGAGCGACTCGCGGTACGGTGTATCGTTTCATCACGTCCTCCTGGTTGGAGTTAAGATGATCTTGCGGACCGCCGAGCACATCGGCAGTTCGGTTAGCTACTTTTTCTCCTCGCCCTGCGGGCAGCATTCGGATTTGCTCTCCTTGCCTCCCTTAAACATGGGCATGCAGCAGCAGGAAAACCACTCCTTGAGGTCCTTTCCGGTCACCTCGATGCGAAACCCTTGGTCGGTCTCGGTGAACTTGATCTGACCTTTTTCCTTCTCCATTCGATTCACCACCTTTCGCTCTTTATCGTTCGCATATAGTTATATGTAGATATATCGATATTTGTTTCAAAAAAATGTGCCGCCCCTACTTTTTTTTCTTCTTTGGTGAGCGCTTCCGGGTCTCCAGCTCGTCACAGAAGCAGACGCAGCAGTTTTGCACGGCTTTCTTGTTTAAGCTGTAAAAGACCTTCTGTCCCTCCTTGCGGTCGACGGCGATTCCGGCCTCCCTGAGTATGGCCAGGTGCCGGCTTACCGTCGGCTGCGAGAGCCCCACCGCCTTCACTATCTCGGTGACCGTCATCTCCTTGGACGACAGAAGCTGCAGTATGCGCAGGCGGGTGCGGTCGGAGAAGGCTTTGAAATATCTGCTGAAGGTCTTCTCGTCCATCCGAATCATAACTGCTCCGTCTCGAGCTCGACTCCCCTCTCACACGTCTACTTGCTACAAATATGTGCGCTTCCTCACTTTGTCAAGAAGTATTTCCCTGCAACCGCAGATCAAATGGCTGAGTTTTGGCTTTCATCGAGAGGTATTGACACGGGCAGAGAATTCTCATATAATGCAGCCGGCTTGAGTCGACAATAAATCCTTTTCCGGGAGGTTGCCCTATGAACGAGCAAAGACGCGACGAGCAGAGCGTCGAGTCGGTGGAGCAGAAGAGAACATCCGACCGGCAGCACATGGCCAGGAAGCTGGACGCCATCGGATGGGGGCTGTTTTTCATATGGGTGGGGATTGCCTTCTTGGCTGACCTGGGCTGGGGTGTGGGTCTGGTGGGGGTAGGTTTGCTCGGTCTGGGCGAACAGGTGGCTCGCAGACGCTTCGGCTTGAGCATGGAAGGATTCTGGGTGGTGGTCAGCTTCCTTTTCATAGTGGGCGGGCTCTGGACGCTCTTCGATGCGCAAGTCGCCCTGGTGCCGCTTTTGCTTATCGTGGCCGGCCTGGCCGTGCTCTTTTCCGCCTTCTGGGGCAAGCCGCGCTCGGAAGATGATTGCTGCAGTCAGTGACTGATCGGATCAATTCAGACGCGGATCATTCCAGTTGGGCGGGGAGCGGTCCGAGCATTCCCCGCCAGAGACGCACCAGAAACCACCGAAAGACTGCCTGCTCTTCGCTTGCACCGGGGCGCCCCTTAATGCCTTGATTAGCAATGGCTTAGACCCAAACTGCCTCCCCCGACCCTCAAAGGGTCTCGAAGCATACGGCCTGGGGCAGAACCTCCGACGCATTGGCATATCTTGTGTAAAAAAACTTTGCCAACCCCAATATTTTGTCTTGACAAGCCAAATGCGACCGGTTAGATTGCAGGAGTTCAATGGGCAGCTTAGATTAGACCACTAAGGAAGATGTTTCGAATATCGAATGTAGAGGGAGGCTCACTTTGAGATTCGGGGGAAGATCTCAGACACGCCAACCAGATAGTTTACTTCCGCGTTTTTTCCTGCCCCTTAGTTGGGAATCATTGAGGGGGGAGTTTCGCTTCTATTTTCACAGAAGGCCCCTTCCTGTGAAGAAAGCCCCATTCAAGTACCTTCTGAGATCTTCCCCCATTAGAATGCTGCTTTGAGTCCCCGAAGTCGAAAACTCATGGGGAAGGAGGAAGCAGTGCCCAGAAAGCCAAGCGCCTATCAGGAGAGACTCAAAGTCCTGCGCAAGCAGGCAAACCGTGGCAGCAATCGCGCCATGGAGGAACTGCACAAGAGATACCACATCAACGAGATGATGATCAACGGCGAGGTGGTCAACCTGAAGAACCGGTTTGTGGAATCTCCCAGCAGGTTCTATAAGAGATAAGGAAGCCGGAATATCACATCCGACGGACCAACGGACGCTCGTCTGGAGAGCCGGCCGGGGCCGCTGATCCTGACTAATCCGACCCTTTGTAATACTGCATGGCTTCCGGTATCAGCGCTCTTATTTTCTCAATCCTGGTTTGATCGGACGGGTGGGTGCTCAAAAATTCCGGGGGAGCCTGTCCGCCCTTCATCTTTGCCATCCTCTGCCAGAACGCCACCGCCGCACTTGGATCGTAGCCTGCCATGGCCATGAATATCAATCCGAGATGATCCGCCTCGCTCTCGTGCAGGCGGCTGTAGGGAAGCAGCACCCCAACCTGGGCCCCGATGCCGAAAGCCGCCATCCACAGTTGCTGGGTCTGTTCCGGCTTCTCCTCCAGAGCCTTGGAGAGCGCCATTCCCCCCAGCTGGGTCACCAGCCCCTGGCTCATCCGCTCGTTGCCGTGTTGGGCGACCGCGTGCGCGATCTCGTGCCCCATGACCACAGCCATGCCCGATTCATCCTGGGTTATGGGCAGTATCCCGGTGTAGAAGACCACCTTCCCCCCCGGCATACACCAGGCGTTGACCTCCTCGCTCTCCACCAAGTTGAATTCCCACTCGTAGTTTTTCAACTCCTGGGACATATCCCTCTCGGCGAAATACTGCTCCACTGCCTTCTGAATCTTGACGCCCACTTTCTTGACCATCTGGGTTTGCTCCTGATTGGCGGAGAGCTTGTTGGTCTGCAGGAACTCGCCATACTGCTGGGAGCTCATGGAGAGCATGGTGGATTGCGGAATAAGATTCAACTGCTTCCTGCCGGTTACCGCCACCGTGCTGCAGGCCAGCATGAGCAACGACAAAACCAGCAGAACAACGACATAGCCTTTGAACTTCTTCATCGTCCCGTCTCCTTTTTCTCGATCGTTTGCCTAAGTTAACCAACGCAAGATAAACCCCGGCCTCCTCCTTGTCAAGAGCGGAAGTCTCCAATCCCAATTCATCGAACCCCTTCGCCTCATGAGACGCCCCAACCAAACTTCCGCCTGCCCATATTGACTTCGACCCGGAATTGTGATATAGTGAGACCAACAGTTTTTGCCGGGTACTCAAAGCAATTGTTGCGGGGTACCCTTCGTCCTCAGCCCTCAGGGCAAGCCCTTACCCCGCAACACATGCGGTTCGGATTGATAAGATCCCGAGCCAAGGCAGGAGGACAGGATTATGTTGACCATGAGACCGGCGACCTTAGCCGACTTGCCGGCCATTACCGAAATCTACAATGAAGCCATTCGTAAGACCGTGGCCACCTTCGACACCGAGCCAAAGACCCCGGAAGAACAGATGATCTGGTTCGCCGACCACGGACCGAAGCATCCAATCTTGGTTGCCGAAGAGAATGGAATTGTGGTTGGGTGGGCATCTTTGAGCAAGTGGTCTGATAGATGCGCTTATTCTGATACCGCTGAGATATCGCTCTATGTCCGCGAGGACCACCAGGGGAAGGGGATTGGGAGAAAGCTCCTGGAGGCAATCGTGGCGGCCGGTCAGAAGGCGGGACTTCACACAGTTGTTGCCAGGATCACCGAAGCCAGCCAGGCCAGCATTCATCTTCACGAGTCAGTGGGATTCGAGCACATCGGGACCATGAAAGAGGTCGGCCGGAAGTTCGGCAGGCTCTTGGATGTGTACCTAATGCAAAAAATCTACGCTTCTCCGCCGGTCTCGGGCCAACCGGCCGATAATAGAGGCACGAACTGACTAGAAAAATCGGTCTTCCCCAGGCACACAATAGTAGCGCCCCAGACCTTCCCGGGCACTGTTAGCGCCCAACGCCGACGCTACTGCTCCGGGCTTAGCCGATCACGCCCCGCGCTGCCGTGTCATTCACTCTCACCTTACATTGAACAATGTGCCCCATCCCGTGAGATAGGTACTGTCCGTAGAGTTACTAATATACATGGGCCGTACGGACAGTTCCCGCTCCAAAGGAAAGATCAGATTAATTATTCCGCTTGTTGGACTTTTCCCTTGACTTCTCTACGACTCCTGCTACATTCATTGTGAGGGGTTTTCCACATCGAGTCATACAATCGTTCCGAAAGGAGGACACATGTGAATCCTCGAAACGGACAGCCGTTTACCGCCAGGCGCCGGGGCAGAGGAAACAGAAGGGAGTGGCCCGCGAATAAAAGGCGGCTCTGATCTGATCCGCAATGAGTGCACCGGTTGATCCGGGCGGAGGTGTGCCGGCGGCAAAACGCCGCAATCGCAGATTCAACTCGAAAGGAGATGATCAAATGGCAGACGCTGATGTCAAACTCGATGGTCGCACGGCTATCGTTGAGGGGAGTTGGCTGTTGGTCAAATGCTGGGACATAAAGCTGGACGCTGATGATCGGCGCAAGCAATCCGGCGGTCATCGCCGTGCCCTGGTTCACGGTTTCAATGACGAGTTGGTTGTAAACTGGGCGGATGACTACCCCGGGGGGGTGACCATAGCCGGAGACGTAAGGATTCCCGGCAAGATCAAGCAGAACCACGTACGTTTGGAATCCACCGATTTGCATATAGACCATCCCGCCCGGCGCAAACAGTCCGGCGGCTACCGTCGGGCCCTGGTTCACGGTTTCAATGATGAGTTGGTTGTAAACTGGGCGGATGACTATCCTGGTGGCATAACCATTCGGGGAGACGTAAGGATTCCCGGCAAAGTCAAGCAGAATCACGTGCGTTTGGAATCCACCGATTTGCACATAGACCATCCCGATCGGCGCAAACAATCCGGCGGTTATCGTCGAGCCGTGGTCCACGGTTTCAATGACGAGTTGGTCCTCAATTATGCCAAGGATTACCCTGGTGGCACGGTGATACAAGGAAATTTCGAGGTACAAAAGGGCGGGACGGTAACTCTGAAAAACCAGAATGGTGACGTTGTCATCCGAGCGGACAGGTATGGGAATCTCCAGCTTGGAGGTGGTGGTCAGGACGGGGACATCACGCTGAAGGACGGAAACGGAAAGGCGATCATCAGACTTGATGCCCAGAACGACAGAATCGATTTCAGAGAACCCGGCGGCAGCGTCAGGGTGCGAGTCGATTCCGACCACTTCACCGAGGCCGACTGGCCAGCCTGGCCGGACGGAACCTCTCCATCCCGATTGGACCTAATCAAGGAACTGCGTCGGATGAAGGAGGAAATCTTGACCCTCCGGACCCAGGTGGACGAGCTTATGGCTCCTTAAATCGTCTGCACGGTTACCAGTCGAAAACCCGCATAACAAGGAGAAATCCGATGGCCTTAAGCTTAAAAACCGTTGCCCAAAACTGCTTCGGCAAATCACCGCCGCTTTCGATGAGACGGAACGTGTTCGGTTTCTATTCCAATCCGGATCTGGAACTGTCACTGAGGCGCCAACTGGGCTTGGCCCTGGGAGAGGGGCTCAATTTGAACCTGATTCTCGTGGCAGAAGAGAACTTCACCTGGCCGGACATAGAGGAGGTCCAATACGCCGTACAATACATGAGGAACATCTATGACGACGTGAATATCTGCGTGCGCAGAATTCGATGGCAAGCGATCTCGGCCTCCGACGCCGGCGGTTACGCCACCATAGACTCCGGTTCCGAAGCCTTTGATCTAACCGACGATTGGAACGGCCCCGACGGAGGATATCTTGACGTTTTCATCGTAAGAAACATGACCGGAGGAGCCGTTGGTTGGTCCACGGTTGACAGCCCCTGTTCCAAAGACGACAAGGATGAAATGACCGGCACCGTGGTCTCAATACACGGCAATCGAAACCTCTCGGGAATCGCTTTTGCACACGAGGCCGGACATTACCTGGGTTTGAACCATCACAGCAGCGCCGGCAACTTCATGCATGCCTCCAGCGGCGGGGGCAACACGGGCATAACGTCCTCGCAGGGCAGCACCATGAGGAGCCACTGCTATGTCAGAGATATCTGTTAGCTAAGGAGACAAAATGAATGGTAGTAAGAAACCTTCCCGCAAGCGTGATCCGGACAGGCTGCAGAAGTTCTTCAGCTACATGCAGTACTCGTTCCGCGATCCTATCGAGACCCTGGACTCATCAGATCTGAGAAAGATACGTCGAATCGCCGCCGGCCAAATGGCCGAAATCGGTCGCGGCGATCGGGTGAAGGCTTTCAGGGCCATGGCCGATCTCGGGCGTCGGCAAGACTGCGAAGCCCTAAGCAGAGTCGTCGATGATGTGGGTGAAGAGAAAACCATCCGCGCGGCCGCGGCGGTGAATATGGGACTCTTTCCGGCCAGGATAGCCGAGAAGGAGTTAATCGGCCGTCTAAAGATCAGAGACGATCTGATCCGAACCAAGGTCATCAAATCGTTGGGGATGACCGGCGGGCCCGAGGCCTTTAAGGCCCTGTCCAGGCTCGGAAAACCGAAAGCCGACTTCGTCGGAAAGCAGATCACCTTTGCCAAAACTTTGATAGCCTACCGGCACAATCTGGATGCCGATCCGATGCCCTTCATCGAGGGGGTGCAAAGGCGGCCCCGACCACCGGGCGAGCTGTTGAAGTTGACCGTCAAGCCGGTGCGTGCCCGAAAGATCGAAGCGGCCATGAAACGATTTGAGGGAAGCGACTACGGAATCAAGCTGGCCCAGTCCACCGGATTCGAGGTCACCGCGGGCAAAGCCAGGTGGATGCTGTTCATCAACAAGCAGCCGGCCGACGACGGCCTTATCCGCTCGATCAACAGTCGCAGGATGATAATGGGCCTTCTCTCCCGCTGGATCGAGGAGAGCGAAACCTATCAGCCCCAATATGTGGTCCTAACCAGACCGGCCAAGGATAAGGAAGTGCAGATCATGGTGGTTCGCTCCGATGGGGAGATGTTTTACTCCGGCAAGGCGGGAGTCAAGAAGAACATCCTGTCTTTCGTGGTGTCCGACATCAAAAGGGCGGGAACCGCTCCGACCAAAGTGAGGGGCAGGTTGACCCTGCGCGGAATCGAACTGGAGGTCAGCATCCCGGTGAGTACACGGAAAGGCAAACGTACACCCCGAACGTTGAAGCCAGAGGACTTCGAGCGCAAGCTCTCGCACAGGTTGAGTTAATTCTGCGGCCATCTGGGAAGAACCTCGTAACTCGGACCAGTAGCTCAGATGTTCTATGTTGCGTCAGGTCCTGGCCGTTTTTGTCGGGTGTGACCTGACGCCCACGGGTGTGCTTCCTTACGGCCCACCAACGCGAGGTGTTCGGGATTGTATCCCGAACATCCAGACCGCCCGACCATTACCCAAAAGCCAGCCGTGGGTTCCCTCCCTGAAAAGGGAGGGTCAGGGAGGGTTTTAGCCTGTAGGTCGGGTTGCCCGAAGGGCCTGCAGGGCGAGTCCCGCCAAAGGCGGGAAGAGCTACCCGACAACCGTATGAGAGTGAGAGTGAAAAGGAATAAGAATCAGCCTCAAGGGAGGTGTTCGGGGTTGTATCCCGAACACACAGACTGCCCGAGAATCACCCTCCAGCCAGCCGCCGGTTCCCTCCCTGAGAAGGGAGGGTCAGGGAGGGTTTCAGCTCGCAGGCCGGGCGTCTCGCCCGGCAGCAATCTTCCCCGGAAGGTAGGCCGGGCGTCCCGCCCGGCGGCGCTCGCCGGCAAAAAAGGGCACGAGTTGGAAAATATGACTAACAGGAGATGGAAATTTCGCAAAATTAGCCTCAAAACCCCCTGAAAGCCCTGATTCAGCAGTTTGGCAGATCTGAGGTGTTTTTCCCTCTCCCCTTTGGGGAGAGGGATACAGGGTGAGGGGAAAGTCAATCCTTTGACAAGAAACGAAGATGAGCACCAGAGCGCCCAGAAAGCCCGGAACCGCCATATCGCATTTGGGTTTTTCCCCCGCGCGGGGGACTATTCGACATTTCGTGTCGCCGGGTACTGACAGACCTTTCGGACCTGCTAATGCCGTAGCACCGAAAGCTCTCGCTCTTTCCCCAGAGCCTTGCGTATCCTCGCCAGTTCCGGCTCGCTCTCGAACTGTCTCAAGCAGAGATTGTAGTCTTCTTCAGGAATCTCGCCAAGACGCTCGATGAATTTCTCGCGACTGCAGATCAAATCCTGCAGTTTGTCGCAAGGGTATTCATCACAATAGGCGCAATTCTCGACACCCTTTTCTATGGCACAGGGTCTGACAGGACAGCTTTTGTCGGCAAGTCTTCCGTCACCTGTGCACCCGTCGCACCGAACATTCTCGACGGTGTACATCTCGTGACCCAAGTACTTTCTCCAGCCGTCAATCAGTCTCTGTCTGACGGCGGGATCATCCGAGCGGGCGGCGCACAGATCGCATCTGTAGCCGCAACGAGCTAACATTTTCTTCACGGCTTATTCCTCCGCTCCTTCGATTCTACCTCTCGGTCACAGCGGCAGCTCTGCAAAATCGTTGCTCTTGAACTCTAACGTAACCGGATCGACCCTTCTGGCCTCGGGATGAGCCGCCCTCATGTCGTCCGCTCCTTTGGCTGTCTGAAACTGCCACTTGAGTACGTATGGAGGCTCGAAGCGTAGCGGCTCGATTTCGCCGATTCTTCCCATAGCTCGCTTGGCGCCCTCCCGAATCATCTCCCGTGCTTTCTGAGGACTTAACGAGATAGCAGGTGCTTGAGACATCCCGGTCACCCTTGCCGAGAGTGCCTCCTTCACGGCCACAGCCTCGACACCCGGCACCAGTGCCTTGGCCTCTTCCACCGCTGCCTGGTCCCCGCTGATGAAAACGAAAGGCACCCCCCGATGACCTGCGATGACCGCGCTTGCTCCGATCTCGCCGATCTTTTTACCGTTGAGCTCCCATCCCCCGTGGCTCATAAGCGCCCCGGGAGTGCCGCTCATGGCGTGAAGCCCGCACTGAAGAAGCGCATCGAAAGAGCCATCCAGCCCGGCCGGGCCGTCGTCCCCCGCGCCCATGACCAACTTGCATTCCGGGTGCACCAGCTCGGGGTCTACAGAACCGGGAAACAGACAATGACCGTCCCAGGCTATTATCTCCGCAGCCCCGCCCTCCAGCGCGCCCTCTACCAAAGCGTTAAGCTCGAGCGTTGCCAGCCGTCTGGCCTGCTGGTAGTAGGCCCCGTCTTCCCAGCACTGGAGCCGATGATCGATCACCCCCGCCACCCCTTCGATATCACAGACAACATAGATCTTCATAACCCTTCTCCTCCTATTTGCTGCAATCTAAAACCGCGTTCTGTAGTTACGGGATCGGGAGCACATCGACTTCAGTTACGTCATTGGAAGATTCAAGTTTCGAATACCTGTGTGGTCGCCAAGACTCAATTTCTTTGGGGAAGGTTGACTTTGGCCGGCGATTTTGATATACTGGAGCGATTCGTTTCAAAGAGAGGGAGCGAACCAGCAGGTTGATCGTTCGTATGCAGTCCATTCTCGAGAAAAGGAGAGGCAAATGAGTGAAATCTGGATGAAGGTAGTCAGACGATTGATCCTCTTGATTGCTTTGCCGGCTCTGATCGCCGGCTGCGGGGGGAAGAAGGAAGTCGAAAAAGGAAATATCCCGGTGGTCGCCGTCGGCTCTCAATGGTACGGTCACATACCGGTGTGGGTCGGAATCGAGAGAGGCACGTTCGAGTAGCACGGCTTCGAGGTGAGTTGGACCTTCATCGGGAAGAGCATGGACCGCCTCAACGCCATATCATCAGGCGACGCCCAGTTTGCCAGCCTGGGCCAGGTGGCCATGCTGAGCGCCATGGCCCAGGGGAACACGCGTTTTTACTGGGTGGGCAATCAGGATATCGCCCCCGGGTTCGAGGGGTTGGTATCCCAGCCAGGGATCAAGTCGTTCGAGCAACTGCGGGGCAAGACGGTCGGGTTCCCCTTCGGATCATCCGTGGATCTAACGGCGAGGATGCTTCTAAAAGACAACGGTCTCGATCCGGACAAAGACGTTCAGTTGGTCAACCTGGAAGTCGGCGACGTGCCAGCAGTTTTCAGGGCGGGCAACGTCGATGCTGCGATAATCTGGGAACCCGGATTCTCCCAGTTGAAGGAGGTCGAGGGAGCAACGGTTCTGGGAATGGACACGGATACGCCGGTCTACAAAAGGTTCGGGACCATGACCGGACCGGACGTGCTCATCTTAAGCAAGAGCTGGTGCGACCAGAATCCGGATCGTGCAAAGAGATTCCTGTCGGCCTATTTCGAGTCGCTGGAGTGGGTCAAAGACAATCCCGACTCGGCGGCGGCCATAGTCCACGAGAAGTACATCGTGCAAGACGTTGATCTGATAAAGCAGAACATATCCCGCTTTGTCTGGCACACGCTCGAGGATCAGAAGCATGTGATGAGCGACGAGGGTATCTTCGGTCAGACCGAGTACGTGCTGCAGATTCTGCACGAGGAGATGAAGGCCATCCCTCAGAAACCGGAATTTCGCAGCTGGGTCCCCTTTCATATTCTTCCTTTCGCAGAGGAGTCGTCTGATTAATTCCTTCGAACCTTAGGTTATCATGGACGAGGAACCTTTAGGACTCTGGACAGTCGCGGTGATAGGCGCCGTCGCGGTGGTCGTGTTCGTCGCCGCCTGGGAGACGGTGGTCAGGATCGGGATCATCGATTCCTTCTTCCTGCCCGCGCCGTCGATGATCATCAAGCGGGCTTACGCCATGGCGGCGACCGGCGAGAAGATCCTTCTGCACGATGTATGGAAGAGCGCCACACGGGTTCTGATAGGTTTTCTGCTGAGCGCTGCAGTCGGCGTTCCCCTGGGCCTGGTGATGGGCATGAGCAAGTACGTGCGCGCGGCACTCAATCCGATCGTCTCCATCATAAGGCCGCTGCCGGCACTAAGCTGGATACCGCTCTCCATGTTGTGGTTAGGCATAGGTGAGCAGCAGAAGTTCGCCATAGTCTTCATGGGCTGCTTTGCCTCGGTGTTGGTTTACACCGTGGCAGCTACGCTGAGAGTGGATGTCATCCTGCAGCGTGCCGCCCGCAACTTAGGGGCGTCGCGCCTGCAGGTCATCCGTCACGTGACCCTGCCCGGAGCGCTTCCCAACATCTTAAGCGGGCTTAAAGTGGTCCTGGCCATTGCCTGGACCTGTGTGATCAGCGCGGAGATGGTGGGCGCCAACAGCGGCCTGGGTTTTCGCATCTGGACCGGCAAGGAGTGGTCCGACACCGGTCAGGTCCTGGTGGGAATGATCTCGATCAGCCTGACGGTGTTGATTCTGGACATACTCTTTCGGGGGGTTGAGTGGCTGCTGCTCCCTTGGCAGCGGGAGGGGACCGGCACATGAGTCAAGCCCTGATTCAAGCTGTGGATCTCACCAAGACCTTCGGCAGGGGAAAAAAGGCGGTCACCGCGGTGGAGGAATTCAACCTGACGGTCAAGGCCAGGGAGGTGGTCACTCTGGTGGGACCCTCCGGCTGCGGTAAGTCCACCGTGCTCAACATGGTCGCAGGCTTCATGTCGTCCACTTCCGGCCAGATTCTTCTGAAAGGCGAACCGGTGACGTCGGTCGAGCCTCAGTGCGGCATGATCTTCCAAAGCTATGCCCTGTTTCCCTGGATGACGGTACAGGAGAACGTGGAGTTCGGGCCGCGGGTCAACCGGCTGCCCAGAGCGGAACGTCTCGACCGGGCCAGGCGCTACATCGAGATGGTCGGGCTGAACGGCTTTGAGAGCGCCTATCCAAATCAGCTCTCCGGCGGCATGCGCCAGCGGGTTGCCTTGTGCCGGGCGCTGGCCAACGAGCCGGAGGTGCTGCTGTGCGACGAGCCCTTTGCCGCGCTGGACGCCATGACCCGCCAGGTGATGCAGGAGGAACTCCTGCGCATCGTGGACAGCTCCGGGCAGACCGTGCTCTTCATCACCCACTCCATCGACGAGGCGCTGATCCTAAGCGACCGCATAATAGTCATGTCGGCCCGGCCGGGTCGGGTCAAGGACATGATCGATAACCATCTTCCCCGGCCGCGGCACGTGGATATGCAACTGGGAGAGGAGTTCCTTCGTATGAAACGGAGGATATGGAAGATGGTGGAGGAGGAGGTAGTGGCGTCGATGAAGTAAGGTACCTCGAGGACGTAGAATTAAGATACGCAGATCACGGTCAATAATCGAATAGAGATCACGGATAGAGATTCTTGCCTGTCAGTTTCAAACTCACCCAAAGCCACGGAGAGGTCGATGTTAAGACTATGTTTATGTTCTGTGTTGATTCTAACCGGGGGTCTTATGTTGGTTTCGTGCGATCATCAGGCCGAGCTTGAACCGCCGGTTGCCAAGATAGAGGCGAAGGTGGATACCCTTTTCGGCCGGGAGATGGTGGACAACTACCACTGGCTGCGGCAGCGGGATAATCAGGAGGTTATCGACTACCTGAAGGCGGAGAACGCTTACACTGAAGCGGTGATGAAGCATACCGAGAAGCTTCAGGAGAAGCTGTATGAGGAGATGGTCTCCCGCATCAAGGAGACCGACCTCTCCGTGCCGGTGAAGCGGGATGATTACTACTACTATCACCGAACCGAAGAGGGGAAGCAGTACCGGATATACTGCCGCAAGAAGGGCAGCCTGGATGCAGACGAGGAGATCCTGCTGGATGTCAATGCCCTGGCCGAGGGGAAGGACTACACCTATGTGGGGGTCTACCAGATCAGCCCGGATCATAGCCTGTTGGCCTTCGGCGTCGATACCACCGGAAGCGAGCGCTACACCCTCAGGGTGAAAAACCTCGATACCGGTGAACTCTACCCGGACGTTATCGACAGCGTCTCGACCGGATTCGAATGGGCAAACGACAACAGGACCTTCTTCTATACCATCGTGGACGAGGCCTGGCGTCCGTTCAAGCTTTTCCGCCACAAACTGGGCGATGACGTTGAAAAGGACGTGCTGGTGTTCCACGAGAAGGATGATGCTTTCTTCCTGGACATTCAGAAGTCCAAGAGCATGCAGTATCTCTTTATCCAACTGGGGAGCATGAACACCAGCGAGATGTACTATCTCGACGCCAACGATCCCACCGGGAAGTTCAAGCTGGTTCACCCCCGGCAGCATGAGATGGAGTACGATATGTCGCATCGCGGAGACCAGTTCTATATCGTTACCAATGACAACGCCAAGAACTTCAAGCTGATGCGGGCGCCGGTCTCCGACCCCTCCAAGAAGAACTGGGAAGAGGTGATTCCGCACCGCGATTCGGTTAAGCTCGACCGCGTCGAGGTTTTCCGGGACTTCATGGTCTTCTATGAGCGGGAGCGCGGCTTGAAACAGATGCGGATTAGGGATTTCAAAACCGGCGAAACCCACACGGTAGAATTTCCCGAGCCGGTCTACACCTTCTGGCGGGCATGGAACCCGGACTTCAAAGGCCGCATCCTCCGTTTCCACTATACCTCCTTTATCACTCCCGAGTCGGTTTACGACTACGACATGAAGACCAAGGAGCGTGAACTCAAGAAGCAGAAGGAGGTGTTGGGCGGATATGATCCCGATCAGTACCAGTCGGAGCGCACGTTTGCCAGGGCTGACGACGGCACCCTGATCCCCATTTCGATGGTGTACAGAAAGGACATCGAAAAGCAGAACAACAACCCGCTCTATCTGTACGGGTACGGCGCGTACGGTTACAGCGTGGAACCCTACTTCTCCTCAAATCGCTTAAGCCTGGTCGATCGCGGGTTCATCTATGCCCGGGCGCACGTGCGGGGGGGTGGCGAGATGGGTCGCTTTTGGTATGACGACGGCAAGCTCCTCTCCAAGAAGAACACCTTTACCGACTTCATCGCCTCTGCCGAGCATCTGATCGCCGAGAACTACACCTCTTCGGACAAGCTGGCGGTATGCGGCGCGAGCGCTGGCGGACTTCTGATCGGCGCGGTGGCCAACATGCGGCCGGACCTGTTCAAGATAGTGATCGGCGACGTCCCCTTCGTGGACCTGATCAACACCATGCTCGACCCCAGCATTCCGCTCACCGTGATCGAGTACGAGGAGTGGGGCAATCCGAACAAGGAGGAGTTCTTCGATTACATGCTGTCCTACTCTCCTTATGACAACGTGGAGGCCAAGGATTATCCCAACATGCTGATTTTGGCCGGCTTGAACGACACCCGGGTGCAGTACTGGGAGCCGGCCAGATGGGCGGCCAAGCTGCGGGCCATGAAGACCGACAGTAACCGCCTTCTTCTGAAGACTAACATGGGAGCAGGCCACGGCGGGGTGTCCGGCCGGTACGACCAGCTAAAAGAGATCGCCTTTGAATACGCTTTCGTTCTTGACGTGCTGGGGATGAAAGAGTAGCCACCGCAAGATACGACCCGGCTTCCTGTTGGTGTTCTTCACCGACAGGCATAATAGGCAGGTTGGTCGAGAAGACAAACAGCCGGCGAGGTTAGCTATCGATTTGAGCCGGATTATCCAGACTTGCATCCGATCATGCTGAGCCTTTAGCATCACGCCACTCATCAGCGGTCATACCATAGACATATCTGTCCACCCATCTCCCCTCCTCATAGACTGCGCCTCTCATCACATCCTCTCGTCTCATCCCCAGGCGCTCCATGATCTTCCGGGCGGCAAGATTGTCGGTGCTTGTATCCGCGTGGATCCGATGCAGACCCAGCGAATTGAACCCGTACTCCATCAACGCCCTGGCAGCTTCCGTGGCATACCCTTTACCTCGATAGTCAACACCGAGAACCCACCCCATCTCCCCCTGCCCGTGGTCTTGTCGTATCAGCCCCAATAACCCTATCACCTTGCCATCCTCTTTCCGTTCCACGGCAAGCTCAAAGACCTTATTCTTCTGGAAGGGTTGATAGGAGTTCTGCAATAGGATGTATTCCCTAACCCCCTCTTCGGTGGCTGGGATGCGTTCAGATGTTACCCTTGCCACCGAGGGTTGGGAGGCGAATGTTAGCACATCCGAAATGTCATCCTGTGTGAACCTTCGCAGGACAAGGCGTTCAGTCACAATAGGCAATGTCATGGCCCAGTTCTCCAACATACGCTGATTGGCCGGCACCGCCGAGCTCTCTCACTTCGTCTCTGCAAGCTCCAGCAGGGCCACGACCTCCCCGTCTTCTATCTCGCCCGTCTTGCGAAAGCCCAGGCTCTGGTAGAGCGCCTCGGCAACTGCGTTGGTCGGCTCGAAGGATGTGCGAATGCGGCGGCAACCGGCAGTCCCACGCAGCCGCTCGATGACCTCCGTCATTGCGGCCCGGCCATAGCCGCGGCCCTGATGGCCCGCCGCCACCATTAGCCGATCTACGTAGCCGGTTCCGCTCTTGGGATCGAAACAGTACATGGTGAAGCCGACCATCTGACCGTCGGCGTAAATGGCCAGCGGATTCGACACGCCGTCCGCCTTGGCTTCGGCCAGCGAGTACATGTTGGAGGCCACGAAACCGCGCTGATGCCCGGCCACCGAGAGGTCGATGCACTCGCGGAAGTTCTCCATGGTGATCTCGCGCAGCTCGATTGTGTGTTTCGGCTCCATAACCAAGGTCTCCCTGGCTGTGACGGCTAAAGGCGACTATGTGGTCTGTCTATACGACCCCCGGCTTGCGAAGTTGCAGCATCAGGCGCCAAGGTATGAACCGTATGGTTCCCTCCAAAGGCAGGGCGCGGCAATCTCCTCCGGCGGGCCGCGAGAGGGGTACGAATTGTTTCGTGCCCTTCGCCCATACGGGCGGTCGTCTGACCGGGTCCTCGCAATGACGGAGGATGATGCTCTTAAAGTCCCCCTGACAAGGGGGATTTAGGGGGTTTTGGTCAACGCCCCCTGTGCACATTCGGCGGGCAAGATGCCCGCCCTACCAAAGCGAGTAGGCTTGGGGACTGCTACGTCCCCTTCGCCCATACGGGCGGTCGTCTGACCGGGTCCTCGCAATGACGGTCTCTTTTTTGTTGTGTCGGGTCTTGCTTGGGGCTTGCCGCAAGTGTGACCCGACACCTGACCAACCGTCAGCTTCGACTCTGCTGCCAGCGGGGTTGACACGGCGAAGAGGATTGGCTATATTCGACGCGTAACTCAAAGCTCTGCCATGAGACAGTTCAATCAGCCAATGAGTTCCCATGTCAGAGGCGCGCGGCTCCTGACCTACAAGCTGAACGATTGTTCTTCGGGATACAATCCCGAAGGCCTCTCAGAAACGAGCCTTTTTGTCCCCCTGACAAGGGGTTCACCCTGAAGGTTCACCCTGAAGGGGAAACAGGGGGTTCGATGTTTTCACAATTAAACCCTCCCTGACCCTCCCTTCCTACGGATCTTCGATCCTGCGGATCTTCGATATCAGGGAGGGAACCGGCGGCCAGCTCTGAGGGCGATCGCCGGGCAATTTGTGTTTTCGGGATGCAATCCCGACGCCCTCAATTGAGGTTTGGTTCTTCGGGATACAATCCCGAAGGCCTCGGTGAATGTTCAACCGGTGTCAGGTGCGCGCGGTTCCTGACCTACAACCTACAATAGTGGAACAAAGCCGGTGTGATTTAGTATAATGTGAGTGCTCTTGGCTCATAGAGCCGGTGGCCCGATACATCGCGGGATTTTGTCGGGAAAATGAGAATCACCAAATGCCCAATACCGCCGACGTGCTTCCTTTTCCCTAAGAGGTAAACCCTTTATGCCGGGACGAATATGAAACTGCCATCTATGGGGCAAATCGGCGTCGAATATGGCAGAACGATTCAGCGCTTTCCGCTGGTAATTCTCAGCGCAATTGTCGGGTCGATCGCAGCCGTCATACTGGTCGAGAATGAGGCCTCGCCGCAACCTACAGTCCTTTACAGCATCCTGCTTACCTCAATTTTGGCCCTCCCGCTTCTGACAGCATTAAAACTGACGGCCGAAAAATCCAAGCTGCCTAACGCGAAGCTGTAGGGCCTGCAGGCACTCGGCATTGTCTTGCTAAGTGCCTACGCTTTTACCGTCCCGAGCGATCTGGATGGCGCACCGATGATTTATCTGTTTCGGTTCTTTGCCTTTGCCGTCGGTCTGGGCCTTCTCTTTTCCGTACTTGCGTTCAGAAGCAGAGGGCAGGTCAACGGTTTCTGGCAGTTCAATAGAATAGTCGTTTTCCGGGCTATTCTCACCGGCGCCTTTGCCGCCGTGCTCTTTGCCGGCCTGGGGTTAGCGTTGGCGGCACTCGATAATCTCTTCGGAATGAATATCCCCCCGCAGCGATTTGGCCAGCTATGGATACTCATCAACGGCTTTTTCACGGTTGGATTCATTCTGGCCGGAATCCCTGATGATCTGGATGCACTTGACAGCATCACCGAGCACCCGAAAGCGCTCAAGGTTTTCGCGCTGTATGTCCTGGTGCCTTTGGTGCTGGTCTATTTTGTGATTCTTTACGCCTACATCGCCAAAATCATCATCACTTGGAATTGGCCGCAGGGTTGGGTCGGGCGGCTTATTCTCGGATTCTCCGCTGCCGGCATCCTGGCGCTGTTCGCACTTGACCCGATCAGAGAGCATATGGGCCAAAGCTGGATCAAGCGCGCCGGCCGCTGGTACTATGCTGCCCTAATCCCATTGGTCGTTGTACTCTTTCTTGCCCTGTGGCGGCGGATATCGGAGTACGGCATCACCGAGGGCAGATATCTCGGACTGGCCATCGGCGTCTGGCTGGCCGTCATGGCCGGCTACTTCATTTTCAGCAAAACCAGAAGCATCAAAATGATTCCGGCGTCCCTGTGCATCCTGACATTCGCCATCTCCTTCGGCCCCTTGGGGATGTTTGCGGTATCTGAAAGAAGCCAGATCGCGCGCCTGCGCGGCCTGCTGGTCTCCAACTCGATTCTAATTCACGGCTCGGTGCAGAAAGCCCCCGGTGCTGTCTCCGCACGCGATATCACCGAAATCAGTTCCATCCTCTGGTATCTCGGCGAAGTACATGGGTACGACGGCATCCAGGCCTGGTTTGCGGAGAGTCTGCGGCTCGATTCAGCAGAGACGTACAGATTCAAAAGCGCTGCCGAGGTGGCCGACATGATGGCCATTACTTTCGATACGTACCGTCAGGGTGGTCCCGGTGGCTCCCACACCTTCACCGTCAATCCGAAAACCCCGATTACGGTTTCCGGATACGATCATTTGGTGCGGGCCGCTTATGGCAGGCCTGACGCCGGGAAGACACCCTCCCACTTCGATACACCCTGCCAGGTTGTAACCACGCCGGACTCGATTATCCTGATAATCATGAGCAACACGGCTGCAACCGACTCACTCGTAATGAACCTTCGCCCACTGGTCGACAGCCTGACCGCCGCCTATGGCACCCTGCGCAAACAGGACATCCCCGCGGAGAAGGCGACATCAAAGTTTGCGTCCGCCGGCATGAGAGCACAGGTCATCATGCTCAACATGTCCGTCCGGCGGACCAATGACACGATACAACTGGAAAACTACGACGCCCTGATTCTATATTCGGTGGGTGCGGAGAAGGAATAATCTCCGGTTACGGCTTTTCCGCCTGCCGAATTTTCAGTTTGTAGGTCCGAAATCCTCCCCGTTAGGGGAGGTCTCGAAGGCCTCGGGTGTCGGATAGTCCCCCGGAAAGGGGCTTGTCCGCCTCCGGCGGGACATATGCGACACTACAACTGAACTTGTTGTGGAAGTTCAGGCTGGTGGCACATTCGTGATTTTGTCATATGCGGGCGACTTGCAGCTCTGCCGTGAGATAGCTGCTTGCCTCCCCGCCCGATCCCCTCTTTATCAAATCAGCAAACGTGCCATAACTTCTGTGGTGAAAGCGATAGGCCGAGTGTATATGGAGGGCATATCTTGTTTCGCGCTCGCCCTCAAGCTTTAAGTCCCCCTATGTGCGGGTGTCATTCTGATCCCCCGTACGGGGGAGAAGAATCTCGGTCTTGCGTCTCATTTGGATTGCGAGATTCTTCGCTTCGCTCAGAATGACCACCAACCCCTTCTCCCGGCGAGCAACGCAGACAATTGAATGCTCTCCCAAACACGCGAGAAAGAGACTCGATATGAAACATGCGAAACTCAAAAAAGCAAAAATCAATCTCAAAACCCCCTGAAAGCCCTGAAACCCCTGTTTCCCGCAAGCGGCGGTCCTCTCGACAATCCTTGTGAAAGAAAAACGAAGATGAACGCCAGAACGCCCAGAACCGCCAGTATCCCATTTGGCAACCTCCTGACACACACAATCATAGGGTCCAGGTGCAATGAAAGAGAAAAGGAGAATCATCGCCAGAATCCTCGGAGAGCCCAGAACCGTTAGTAACCCCCGTCGCGTCACTTGCATTCTCCTGTTTCCCGGTCGATGGAGATGTTAAACAGGTGAAACATTCCGTTCTCAGACTGGGAAACAGGGGTTTCGCTCTGCTGGCCAGGTCCCCCTAAGGTAACCCAGAACTTGCTCCAGGGCGGATGTTATCATCCGCCCTAGGACCATGGGATGACGGAGACCCCCAGACGAGCGGACGCTCCCGTCTGGGGGCCCGCCTGGGCGTATGGGATAACATCCCACGGGGAGCAGGGGTCCCATATCTTCCCAGTCGGAGGAGGTTTCGGGTGCCTTAGGAGTGGGAGAGTCTTGTGCGTCTGCTGGCCCAAAGATTGACAGGGCGAAGAAGATCGGCTATATTCGGCGGGCAGCTCACAGCTCTGACACGAGACAGTTGAATCAGCCAATCCGTTCGCGGATGCGCAGGGGATCAGGTGGTGCATTAACAACATCAATCTAGGAGGGTGATAGAATGCGGTTGAAGACGGTCTTTACGCTCAACTACATTTACGCGTTTCTCTTCGGGGCGGGGTTCGTGTTCCTCCCCACACTATGCAGCTCGCTGGTGGGCTTCGAGGTGGCCGGCGATGCCCCTCTGATCGCACGATGCTTGGGCTTATTCGTCATCTGTACCGGCGTGCTCACCTTTATGGCTCGGGATGCCGAAAAATCCGCGGCCAGGCGGGCGATAGTCGTCTCCATGTTCGTTCTGTTCATCCTGCTGGCTCTGTTCAAAGTGTTGATGAATCTGGTGTGGGGGATTCCCTTGGGTCCCATGCTGGCTTTGATATACGTGCTTCACGCACTATTCATCGTAACCTACGGATACCACCTTTTCGGGAGGCCAAGAGAGATAGAATGATGGAAGGCTCTTGCGGCCGCCGGCTGCGTTGTCGCTTCGACGTAAGGTGCGCAGATCAATCCGATTCGGGGAAAGCGTCTTCGTCGGTCAGCTCCTCGTCTATTATCTGTTCCACCCTTCGCTGGTCCTCGTGCTCGGCCATCTCGACGACCTTCTTGTATTCCTTCTCCACCTGGGTGGTGTGATATTCCAGACGATTCTTCTGTTCCCTTCCGCTGACGATGTGGTGTTCCTTCTTGGCCAAAAGCTTCACCAGGGATTCGTAGGTCTCCTCGGAGGTGTATCTTCTCAGGGTATAGCGGCAGACGTAGCTTTTGCAGTTTGCGCACTGGACGTAAACCTTGATGTCCTCGTGGGGCTTGATATGGAAGAGGTTCCTCATCTCGGTATGCCCGCACTTGGAGCAATGCTCGACTCTTACCGTCTCCATAATTCTCCTCCTGCTGGACTCCTTATCTTTGCCGACCCGTCACGGCAGTATGCGGCTAAGAATGAATATATATCCGGCCACGGTGATCACTCCCACGACCGAGATGACCCCGCCGGCCCTTATCATATCCTTGATTTGAATCTCTCCCGACCCATAGGCGATGGCGTTGGGGGGTGTACTGATGGGCAGGGCCATGGCCAGCGATGCCGAGAGGGCTACCGCGATGCCGATCCACTGGGGGCTGAACATGGCGAAGCCCAATGCTATTGGCAAGAATAAATTGGCTACCGCCGAGTTGCTGATGAAGGTGGAGAGGCCCATGGTGAACAGCCCGAAGATCAAGAAGGCGATCACCAGCGGCAACCCCTCCAGGCTGAGCCTGGCAACCATCCAATCGGTCAGGCCGCTCTTCGACATTCCCACGCCCAGGGCTATCCCGCCCCCTACGATAATCAGCACGTTCCAACCCAGCTCCGAGAAATCCTTCTTCTGCAAAAACGCGAATCCGAAGAAGATGATCAGCGGGAAGATGGCCACTATGGAAGTGGGGATGCCGTGCAGGGAGGTGGAAAGCCACAACAGGATGGTGACCAGGGCGAAGATCAAAACCAGAATCTGCCTCGGGTTCAAGGAGCGGTGAGCGCTTACGTCGAAATCCACCACGCTGACCCGGCAGGGAAACAGCTTGATGAGTATGCGCCAGGCGATGAGCATTATCACCGCGGCTATGGGAACGCCGATAAGCATCCACTTGAGAAAGGAGATCTGAACTCCGGCGCTCTCCAGAAGTCCCATGGCGATGGCGTTGGGAGGGGTCCCGATGGGCGTGCCCATGCCCCCGATGCTGGAAGAAAAAGGTATGCCCAACAGCAGCGCCTTGCGGAAAGGATCCCCATCGTCCAAAAGCTTGAGCACCGGGAGTATCACCACTATCATGGACGCCGTGGCGGCGGTGTTCGACATCCACATGGAGAGAAGGCCGGTGGTGGTCATGGCCCCCAAGAGAATCCTCTCCGGCCTGGTGCCCACCCGCCGGATGATCATCACCGCCAAAAGGCTCCCTAAATCGTGCTTTTGCACGGTCAGGGCCAGGGCGTATCCACCCAAAAGGAGCAGGATGATGGGGCTGGAGAAGGCATTGGTGAATATCTCGTATCCGCCCCTATCGAGATTGAGAGGCCCGCCCGGCCGCGCCAGAAAGATCGCCTCGAGAACCAGGATGACCGAGGAGGTTACGAAGATGGGAATGGCCTCGGTCACCCAGAGAAGGATGGCCACCACGAATATTCCCAGACTGATCTTGCCCCCCTCGGAAAGGCCGGCTAAAGGAAGAGTGTAGACCACGTAACCGCATAGAAGCGAGGCTAAAAAGATCAGGAGATTTCGGTAGTTACGATTCTTGAGAATGCTCACAGCTTGCTCCGCACCGTGGATGAGTTGCCAGATCATCTATCTACGTCAGAGATGCCTGCAAATGAATACGAATCTTGGATATATTTCGGATGGCGGATAGGACCGGGTGCGGAAGGCGCCCGACAGCTGATGTCGCGAGGATTGACAGGGGGCCCAAGATTGTTTATATTCGAAAGAACTCTTGAGAAAGGAACTTGCATGACCAACATCGATCCATCCATCTTCAAAGCGTACGACATAAGAGGGACCTACCCAAACCAGATCAATAAGGAGATCGCCGGTAAGATCGGAAGGGGGCTGGTGGCATATCTTAAGCCCAAGAGCGTGGTGGTGGGAAGGGACATGAGATTATCCTCGCCGGAGGTGCGGGAAGGGCTGATCGAAGGGATCACCGAGGGGGGGGCGGACGTGGTGGATATCGGCTTGGTCTCCACCGACTGCATGTACTTCTCGGTCGGCAAATATGCCTTCGACGCCGGAGTGATGATAACCGCTTCTCATAATCCCCCGGAGTACAACGGATTCAAGATGTGCAGGAAAGACGCGGTGCCCTTAAGCGGCGAGGCAGGCTTGGACCGGATTCAGGAGATGGTGTTGAGGAATGATTTCCCGCCATCTCCCAAATCAGGCAGAATAGAAAAACGGGACGTGGACGATGAATACGTGAACCACATCCTTTCTTTCGTGGACAAGGGGAAAATAAAGCCGTTCAAACTGGTTATCGATGCAGGCAACGGCATGGCCGGGAAGATCATCCCGAAGCTCTTTGCTCACCTTCCCTGCCAGGTGATACCCATGTTCTTCGAGCTGGACGGCTCGTTTCCCAACCACCCGGCCAGCCCGATCGAGCCGGAGAACATTGCGCCGCTGCGGGAACGGGTGCTCAAGGAGCGGGCAGACCTGGGGGCGGCCTTCGACGGAGATGCGGATCGAGTATTCTTGGTGGACGGCAAGGCCAACCCGCTGGGAGGCGACATGGTGACCGCCCTGGTAGCCAAGAGCCTGCTGCGCAAGGAAAAGGGAGCCACCATCCTGTACAATCTGATCTGCTCGAAGGCGGTGCCGGAGTTGATCGAAGCCGAAGGAGGAAAGCCGATCCGTACCCGGGTGGGGCACGCCCTGATCAAGCCGCTGATGAAGAAGCACAATGCCGTCTTCGGAGGGGAGCACTCCGGTCATTTCTACTTCAGAAACAACTGGTTTGCCGATTCGGGGCTGATTGCCCTGGTGGTCTGCCTGGAGCTGATCTCGCAAGAAGGCCGGCCGCTCTCCGATCTGGTCCGATCGATCGATACCTATGTTCGCTCGGGGGAGATCAACAGCCGACTGGAGAACATCCCGCAGAAACTGAGCCAGATCGAAAGTCACTATTCGGATGGCAAAATCGATCACCTGGACGGGCTGACGGTCGATTTCGGGGAGTGGTGGTTCAACCTCAGACCGTCGAATACCGAGCCTCTGCTTCGTCTGAATGTGGAGACGGCATCCAAGGAGATGCTGGGCCGGAAGACGGCGGAGCTTCTGAAGCTCATTCGAAGCTAAAGGGGCCGTTGAACAAGTCTCTTGCGCCGTTTGACTGAAAGAAGGTGTTTTCGTAGGGACAGCCCTTGCCTCGGCACTGAGTCTCGGCACGAAGTGTGGCTCTCCGCCTTAGAGTTAGGACAGGGACCCCGCCGTGGCGGGATTTCGCCAGCTCAACAAGCCCTGTCCCCACGCGATCCATCCGTTTCAAAAAAAGTTCTTCAACCTACCCTAACGAAAGGTCTGCTCCGACGCGAACGACCTGAGGCGGCGGGCCGGGCACTATCTCTTCCCAGTCCACACCACCCCGCGAAAAAAAGCTCAAGGAACGCCGGTAAGTTTCGATAATATATTTGTAACCAGTGTGATTAACGGAGTTACGTATGCAGGCTGGCGGTACAGCGGAGAAGACTCAGACGCCGACAAAAGGGACGCCTGAGATTCTGGTGGTGGATGACGACGACCGTATCCGGTCCCTTTTGATGGAGACTCTGTCCGCCTTGGGCTATCATTCTCTGGGGGCCAAGGATGGGGAGGAGGCTCTATCCTTGCTGGAGACGGAGAAGCTCGACCTGGTGATCGCCGACGTGAGGATGCCCAAGATAAACGGTCTCTCTCTGCTCAAATCGATCAAAAGCCGAAATCCGCTTCTGCCGGTTTTGATCATCACCGGGTATAATTTCACCTATACCAAGGACCAGGCCATGCAGGGCGGTGCGGATGGTTTTCTGGCCAAGCCCTTCAGGATCGGCAAGATCGAAGAGTTGATACGCAAAGCCTTGGGCATAAAGGGGACCACGGGCGACAAGCCATACCGGTTGAAGAAGATCCTGGTGGTGGACGACGACGAGCAGCTTCGGGACATGCTTCTGGAGGTGTTGAGCAGCTTGGATTATTTCCCCATCGGGGTGGAGGATGGGGAAGAGGCCCTGAATCAGCTTAAGATTCAGGATTTCGACCTGGTCATCTCTGATATCCGCATGCCCAAGATGAACGGGCTGGCCCTGCTCAAGAACATAAAGAAGACCGACAGCCAGACTCCGGTGGTCATGATAACCGGTTTCCCCTCCACCTGCCCGGTCCAAAAGGCCATGCAGGAAGGGGCGGACGGATATCTGGCCAAGCCTTTCCGGATCGAGAAGATCGACGAGTTGATGCGCGAGCTGCTCCACGGCGAAGGTGAGAAGAGCCCCGATGGATGAGGGCTAAGCCCGCTACTTTTGTCAATCCCCACACATTTCAAGAATATCATTGGTTTGATAGAAGATCACGGTTACTGGTCGGTCTGAAATGACGGGCTGGGTGATCCGTTTTTTGTCTTGACAGCAAGAGAAGGCTGTGCTACTGTTCTCCTGTCGTGCAAGATTAGGGCTAAGGAGCAGAGTATGCGGATAGCTCTCAAAGATGTGGAATACGTGGCCAAGTTGGCCAAGTTAGAGCTCACCGAGGAAGAGAAGGCAAGGTTCCAGCGGGAGCTGGATAAGGTGATAGGATACATCGATCAGCTAAGCGAGTTGGACACGGAGAAGGTGCCAACAACCTCACATGTGCTCCTATTGCAGAATGTCCTGAGGGAAGACGAAGTCTTGCCATCGCTCTCCGCCGATCAAGCCCTGGCCAATGCTCCCAAGAGTGAGGACGGGTTCTTCAGAGTGCCAAGAGTCATCTGACAGGAAGATCAAGATCAAGTTTTGTCGCATGGCGATCCGCATCTCTCGCGCATTGGAGAGTGCGAAACAAGATCGCCATAGTTTTTTGTTGACAAGCAACCGGCAGTTTCGTACAATGCGGGTTGAATTTTCGGTTCTCCGGCACGCCCGGAGCCCCTTGGGAAACAGATGAGCAAATCAAGAGTCATCGGTATAATTCCTGCCCGGATCGGTTCGGAGAGACTTGCTGCCAAGCCCCTGGTAAAGGTCGGCGGGAAACCACTGGTTCAGTGCGTGTATGAGAACTCCGCCAAGTCGAAATGCTTGGATCGCGTCATGGTGGTGACCGATTCCTCCAAGGTTTCCGATCTGGTGTTTGGCTTCGGCGGGGAAGCTCGGGTGAGTTTGAGAGATCATCCCACCGGCACCGATCGGGTGGCGGAGGGGGTGAAGAATCTTCACTATGATCTGGTGGTCAACATTCAGTGCGACCTGCCGCGATTCCCGCCTTCGCTTTTGGACCTTCTGGTTTCTTCCATGCTGAAGGAAAGAGGTTTGGGCATGGCCACTTTGGCCACCAGGATAAGCGACCCGCTTAAGCTGAAGAATCCGAACGTGGTCAAGGTGGTGTTGGATGAGGACGGATTTGCCCTCTATTTCTCCCGTTATCCGATTCCGTTTATCCGGCTGCCTAAAGGCTCCAACCGAAAGGTGGTTTTCAACAAAACGGATCTGAAAAGGCTGCCCTTTCATGAGCACATAGGGATATATGCATTTCGCAGGGATTTTCTGATCAAGTTGGCTTCTTTGCGGCAGACTCCACTGGAGAAATTAGAGCGCTTAGAACAACTCAGAGCTTTGGAGAATGGACACAAGATCAAAGTCTATCTCACTGAAGTGAAACCTGTAACCTTGGATGCGCCTTCCGACCTGAAGAGGCTGAGGGCGCGGAAAGGAAGGGCGGTGAGGTGAAAGATAGTAGAGCGAAGGTGAAATACATTTTCGTCACCGGCGGCGTGGTCTCCTCGTTGGGCAAGGGAATCGCTTCCGCCTCAATCGGACTGCTGCTTAAGAAGAGGGGATTGAAGGTAAATCTTCAGAAGCTCGATCCTTACATAAACGTCGATCCGGGCACCATGAACCCCTTTCAGCACGGGGAGGTCTTCGTGCTGGACGATGGCGCGGAGACGGATCTGGATTTGGGACACTATGAGAGATTCATAGACGAAAGCCTTACCAGGCACAACAATCTCACCTCCGGCCAGATTTACGATGCGGTCATCGCCAGGGAGAGGCGAGGTGATTATCTCGGTTCCACCGTGCAGGTCATCCCTCACATAACCAATGAGATCAAAGATAGAATAAGAAGGGTGGGGGAGAGGGACGGCGAGGTGGACGTGGTCATAACCGAGATCGGGGGGACGGTGGGGGATATCGAGAGCCTGCCCTTCCTGGAATCGATCAGGCAGATGGGTTTGGAATGCGGTCCCCGCAACAGCCTGTTCATTCACCTGACCCTGGTTCCCTACATCGATTCGGCCGGGGAGGTGAAGACCAAACCGACCCAGCACAGCGTGAAGGAGCTGAGGGAGATCGGCATCCAGCCAAGCATTCTTCTCTGTCGCACGGCCCAACCGTTGACCAAACAGATAAAGGAGAAGATCGGGCTGTTCTGCAACGTTCCCAGCCGGGCGGTGATTCAGGCCATAGACGTGGACTGCATCTACGAGGTCCCCAGCCTCTTTCACCAGGAGGGCTTAGACAGCCTGATCATAGATCATCTCGACCTCAGATGCGGCGAGCTTAAGATGGATGACTGGAACGAGATGATGCGCAGGATAGAGAATCCCAAACGTCACGTGCGAATAGCGATCTGCGGCAAGTATACCCATCTGAAGGATGCTTACAAGAGCATCATCGAAGCCTTCGTACATGCCGGAGTAGAGAACGATGCGCGGGTGGAACTTAAATGGGTCGACGCAGAGGAGATTTCGTCAGAGAATGTCAGCGAAAACTTGGGCGATGTCGATGGAGTGCTGATTCCGGGCGGGTTCGGAGAGCGGGGCATCGAGGGGAAGATCGAGGCGGTGAGGTACGTTCGCGAAAACAAGATTCCCTACCTGGGCATATGCTTGGGGATGCAGTGCGCGGTGATTGAGTTCGCCCGGAACGTCTGCCATATGGAGAAGGCCAACAGCTACGAATTCGATCAGGAGACGCCCTATCCGGTGATTCACCTGATGCCGGATCAGGAGAAGATCACCGATATGGGCGGCACCATGCGACTGGGGGCCTACCCCTGTGTCCTGCACAAAGGGAACTCAGCCTACAAGGCTTATGGCGAGACCAAGGTCAGCGAGCGGCACCGGCACAGATACGAGTTCTACAACAAGTTCAGGGATGAGCTGACCAAAGCCGGGCTTAGGCTTACCGGGCTTTCACCGGATGGAAGGTTAGTGGAGATAGTCGAACTCGAGGGACACCCTTACTTTGTGGCGGTGCAGTTTCACCCCGAGCTGAAATCACGCCCCACCAAGGCCCACCCACTTTTCCGGGATTTAGTCAAAGCCGGTTTGAGGTTCAGGAAGTCAAGAAGTTCGTCCTTCTCGGAGGAGAGGGAGTCAATCAAGAAGTAAAGGCAAAGCAGAGGTGGGTAGGCGCAGGCTTCGGCCTGCGCGGCAGGTCGGAGAGATGCGGCCTCCGTCCGATGTTGTCATCCGAGGGGAAAGCGGCGGATGATAACATCCACCGCGGAGCAATATCTTGTTTTGCTCCCCGAGGGATGTTATCATCCCGAGGATCAGTAGAGAGGCAGCTTATTCACGCGGCATAACGTGGGCAGATTCGCCAGGAACTTTCAGGATTTGGGACTGCTGTTTGTTACCACAACTGCTCTGCAGTGGAAGAAGATCTTCCACATTCCGAAATACGCACTCATCGTCATGAACAGCCTAAAATACTGTGTGGATAATGATTGGCTCAAACTGTACTCTTACGTCCTGATGCCTAATCACCTTCATGTCATACTTGAGGTGCTGAAAGGCCACACGATCGAGCAGATATCCAGGGATTTGCACAAGTATACCGCCCAGCAGGTTTTGCTCACCATGAGAAGGGAAGACTCTGATATGCTTAGCCAATTCTGGGTGGGAACCAAGAAGCAGGATTATAAAATCTGGCAAGGGGATGCGGACCTGAAGAATGTTGTCTCTCCGCAGTTCCTTTTGCAGAAGGCAGAATATATCCATAACAATCCTTTGAGGGGAGATTGGAGAAGACTGCTTAAGGTGGAGCGACCGGAGGATTACGAATACTCCAGTGCTCGGTTCTATCTGACTGGTGTTCAAGACAGGTACGTGCGAATTAGCGATCTGCGGAGGTTGGTGGTTTGAAGGAAGCGGCGGATGATAACATCCGCCGCGGAGCGAGCAGGAGAGGCTTTGTTCTCCTGCTCCCCTTGGATGTCGTCATCCAGCGGAACGTGTGACGGGCGATGACATCCGTGTTGGGACAATGACAGAGGCGGTGATAACATCCGCCGCGGAGCGAGCAAGAGAGGCTTTGTTCTCCTGCTCCCCTTGGATGTCGTCATCCAGCGGAACGTGTGACGGGTGATGACATCCGTGTTGGGACAATGACAGAGGCGGTGATAACATCCGCCACGGAGCGAACGGACGATGCTTTGGTTTTCTGCTCCCGCTGGATGTTGTCATCCAGCGGAACGTAAGACGGATTGTGAAATCCGTGGTGGGAAAATGACAGCGGCGGATGATAACATCCGCAGCGGAGCGAACGGCAGATGATCTACTTTTGGGCAATTCTGATCTACCTGTTGATCCTGATCGGTGTGGGGGCCATCCGTTCTCGCGGGGTGAAGACCCAGACCGACTTCATGGTGGCCGGGCGGAAGCTGCCTGCTGCCGTGCTGGTGGGAACCCTTTTGGCCACCTGGATCGGATCGGGGAGCATCATCGCCGGCGCAGGATTGAGCTACAACAAGGGCTTCGCCGCCCTGTGGTTCGACGCCGGGGTCTGGGTGGCGATCATCGTGCTCTACTTTGTGGCCGCCCGGGCCAGGAAACTGGCCCAGTTCACCGTGCCCGACATCCTGGAGATAAGATATAACAAGGTTGCCCGCATCCTGGGGAGTCTCACCACCATCATCGCCTACACAGCCATCGTGAGCTACCAGTTCAAGGCGGGGGGGATGGTGCTGAACATGGTGGCCGGCATTCCCGTCGAGCAGGGAATAATCCTCACCGCGGTTTTCGTGATCGCCTACACCGCCCTGGCCGGAATGATCTCGGTGGCCTACACCGACGTGGTCAACGGCGTGGTGCTGCTGTTGGGATTCATCATCGGTTTTCCCTTCCTGTTGAAACTGGCCGGTGGCTGGGGAAACGTAGTGGCCACGCTTCCGCCGGATAGATTCCAGGTGCTGGGAACCATGACCATCTGGGAGGCATTGGGGTATTCTCTTCCCACCATGCTTCTTCTCTTGGGCGAGTCCAACATGTATCAGAGGTTTTTCTCCGCAAAGGATGAGAGGGCGGCCAAGGTGTCGGTGCTGGGCTGGATTTCGGGGACCATCTTCGTGGAGACCCTGATCGTGGTTCTGGCCATCATCGGGAGCAGCATATTCATAGGCATAAATCCGGAGTCGGTCATCCTCCACTCGGTGCGACACGGACTATCACCCGTTATCGGCTGTGTGCTGCTGGCCGCCATCGTGGCCGTGATCGTCTCCACCGCCGATTCGTTCCTATTGGTTCCCTCCACCAACATCATGCGGGACATCTACCAGAGATTCATCAACCCGAATGTTTCCCAGAAGAAGATGGTGCTCTACTCGCGGATAGTGGTGATCGCCCTGGGCATAGTTGCCTTTGTGCAGGTGAGATTCTTCACCAGCGTTTTGGCCATGGCCCTTTACGCTTACACCATGTACGGGGTGGGAATCACTCCTGCGGTCTTGGCCGCCTTCTTCTGGAAGAGAGTCACTCCTGCCGCCGGCGTCTGCTCCATCGCCTCGGGCATGGTTACCACCATAGTCTGGGAGCTTCTGAAGAAGCCCTTCGACGTTCCCACCGTCTATCCGGCTCTCATCCTGTCAGTCTCCAGCCTGGTCATAATCAGTCTGCTGATGCCCAGGCCGAAAGAGGAGAAGTGGAGGCCGTTTTTCCAAAAATAACGTTGTAAGCTCGTACGGATTTTCCGAACGCCACTTTCATTGAAATCTGAGGAGGAGGTTACGAAGGTGAAAAGACTGATGCTTATACTGGCTCTTTGCTGTCTGGTTTCTCTGCCATTCTTCAACTGCGAGAGGAAGGAGATGGAAGATCACACGTTTCAACAACTGGTGAACGAATTCCTGGATGGCTTCTATCAGGTGCATCCGGTGTGGGCCACCTATATCGGGGACCACAGGTACGACCACCTGATAGACGACTACTCCACCGAGGCGGTCCAGGACGAGATTCTGCGGCTGCGGCTCTTTGCCGAGAAGATGAAGTCCATCGACACCCTCAAACTCAATCCCACCAACAAGATCGATTATCAGATCCTGGAGAATGAGATCGATTACCAGCTTCTGCGTTACGAGGAGCTGAGGCCATTCGAGAACAGCCCGCTTTTGTACACCCGTCTGATGGGGGCGTCGATCAACTCTCTGATCACCCGCGATTACGCACCCTTAAGGGACAGGCTGACAGCCGCCATGTACCGGCTGAGGCGCCTGCCGGCGGTGGTGCGGCAGGCCAAGGCCAATCTTAAGAATCCGTCGGAGATTCAGACCAGAACCGCCATAAGGCAGAACAAGGGAAACATCAGCTTGATCAAGAACGATCTGGCCAAGGTGCTGGAGAGGCTTCCGGCCTGGAAGGACACGCTGGATCATGCCATGAAAATCGGGATCGGAACGCTGGAGGATTACCAGACCTTCCTGGAAGAGGAGCTTCTGCCAAGATCGACCAGAGAGTTCCGGCTGGGCGAGAAGCTCTTTGTGAAGAAGCTGAGGCTGACTCTTCAGTCCGACCTATCGTACGATCAGATAGTGAAGAGGGCGGAGGCGGAACTGGCCCGGGTGCGGAAACGCATGTTTGAGCTTGCCCAACCTCTGCACGAGAAGATGTTTCCGGGGCGGCAACTTGACGAGACAGGCAAGGAGCTTGAAAGCGGGGTGATAAGAGAGGTGTTAGGCGAGATCGCCAAGGATCATCCCAAGAAGGATGAGCTGCTGGCAGTCTGTCGAGCTAATCTGAAAGAACTGGAGGAGTTCGTCAGGGAAAAGGATCTGATTGATCTGGCCGGGATAAACCCGCTGGAGGTGGACTGGACGCCGGAGTTCTCCCGGGGCGTGGCGGTAGCCGGGTTGGACTCGCCCGGGCCTCTGGATAAAGATCAGGAATCTTTCTACCGGGTGTCTCCCATTACGGATGACTGGACCGAAGAGCAGGAGGAATCCTTCTTGCGGGAATACAACAACTACATGCTCAAAGACCTCTCCATTCACGAGGCCATGCCGGGTCACTACGTTCAGCTCTTCTACGCCAACCAGTTTCCGTCCATGGTCAGGGCGATCTTCGGCAGCGGAACCTTCATCGAGGGGTGGGCGGTTTATACGGAGAGGATGATGGTTCACGCCGGGTACATGGATTACGATCCGCGCATGGAGTTGACCCAGCTTAAGATGTATGTCAGGGCGGTCATCAACGCCGTCCTCGACGCCAGGATACACGCCGGGGAGATGACCGAGGAAGAGGCCATAAGGATGATGGTGGAGGAGGGATTCCAGGAGAGGTCCGAGGCGGAGGGGAAGTGGATTCGAGCCTGTCTGACCTCCACTCAGCTTTCCACCTATTTCGTCGGATATCAGGAGGTCTCGGATCTGGAGAAAGCCTATCGTGAGAAGATGGGAGAGAATTTCTCGCTGAAGGAGTTTCACCACAAGCTCCTAAGCTACGGATCACCGCCGGTGAGGTTTTTAAGGGAGATCATTCTGGAGGGGGAATAGAAGCATCAGGCGCGGAGCTTCAACTCCACCCGCAGTTCGGCGGACCTGAAGGCTGGCCCTTAAACTGGAGACAAGCCCGGTCTGATGAACGAGCTGGCCTGAGGTTGGCAGGTCCGGCCGGCTCTCAAGCAGGCCATCCGGGGTCCATCCGTTTCTGGTGGCCTCATTTTTGATGTTTGGGGATTGCAGAGGATGGAGGAGATGTGCCTAAGACTCGTGAGTGGTCAGCTAAGTTAATCATTCTTGCATTCTTTTTGGCGTTGGTTCAGTTGGTGAATTGTGAGTGCAAGAAGCCAACCGACTATATTCCGTTTCTCACCTCGTTTGGCAGCTATGGTGACGGCAATAAGGATCTCAACAAGCCTATGGGATTGGATGACAGAAAACTGACTCTACTGATCGCTGACCATGATAACAACAGAGTCGTACGATACGATGCTGTGACAAGGGCCTTTCTACTGAAATGGGGCACGTCTGGGACCGGGGATGGAGAGTTCAATGGTCCTACGGATGTGGCTATGTATTGCGAGTACATTGAACCCAAGCATGTCTACGTTGTTGATTCGGGCAACAACCGAATTCAGAAATTTGATGGGGTGGGGAATTTCATCGCAAAGTGGGGTACTCTTGGCGAAGGGGATGGTGAGTTCAACCAACCGGTTTCTGTAGCAATTGACGATGAGGGTTACGTTTATGTGACAGATTTCGCGAATAATCGGATACAGAAGTTTGACAGCAATGGGAACTTCGTTCTCAAATGGGGCTCCTTAGGCACAGACGCTGGCCAGTTTCAGGGACCTTATGGCATTGCTTTTGAGAACCACGAACACTTTGACCCGAAGTATGTCTACGTTACCGATCAAGGGAACCATCGGGTACAGCTTTTTACCAAGAGTGGAGAGTTTGTGCGTGCGTTCGGAAGCTATGGCCCTGGAAATGGTCAGCTCAGTTCGCCAAGTGGAATAACAGCTCAGGATGGCCGAAGCTACATAGCAGATACCGGCAACAGTCGGTACGTGCTTTTTGACATCAACGGTAGGTTTTTGGGTAAAGGGGGGAGCAAGGGAACAGGGAATGGTCAGCTGATGAAACCCGTGGGAATAACAAAGGACAGGCTTCCCCTGTTTATTTCTGATGAGGAGCAGCACAGGATTTCTATATTTGATCGGAAGTACTGATTCAAAGGGTGGCACGGGCCTCTCGTTGTATGACGTCTTGGCCTGTGGGTATGACCTGTCGCAGATGCAACGAAGTTTGCCGGGAAAAGGTTCGCCCGATTTACTAGGCGTGGGCCTGCCGGGGCGGCAGGCTTGATCCCCTTCGTTTTCCGTTGGTGAGAAACACCAACGGGAGACACATAGGAGTGAGTCACCAGAACTCTCCTTGCCCCGGTGAGAAGCCAGTTCGAGTCTTCGCAAAGGGATCGCCATGAGGAGCTTTAGAGGATCAGACAGGGTCCAAGAGGGGAGAGGCTCCGGTATCCGCGAGTGGCAGAAGTTCCTTGTTCCCGCTGGCATCTTCTGTCTGGCTTTCCTGTTGAGGCTGATTTACCTGCTTGAAATAGAATCCTCGCTGCCCTTCTTTTACGCTTTACGACTGGATGAGTTCTACCATGATACCTGGGCCCGACAGATTGCTGCGGGCGACTGGCTGGGGAGTGAACCGTTTTTCCGTGCCCCCCTTTATGGCTATCTTCTCGCTTTGACCTACAAGATTTTCGGACACACCCTCTTTCTCCCCCGGCTCTTTCAAATTCTCATGGGCTCGGTCAGTTGCGTTCTGATATTCCTAATAGCCAAGAGTCTTTTCAACCGAACCGTGGGCATTCTTGCGGGAGTCATCGCCGCTCTTTACGCCATGCTGATTCTCTATGATGCGCACCTTCTGATCACCTCGCTGGTCGTCTTTCTCGACCTGCTGCTAATATATCTGCTTCTGCGCGCAGGCAAGAAACCCGTTAACTGGTTTTACTGCGGCCTGATCCTGGGGCTTTCCGCCATTGCCCGGCCCAACATCCTGGTCTTCGTCCCCTTCATTCTGATCTGGATGTTCTATCGATTCAGGGCTAAGCTTGTGCCGAAAGCCATCCTCACCCGCTGGATCATCCTCTGTGCCGGGGCTCTGTTGATGATCGCTCCGGTAACCGTGCGGAATTACCTGGTGAGCAAGGACGTCGTTTTCATCGCCTGGCAGGGAGGATACAATTTCTACCTGGGGAACAATCCCCAGGCTACGGGCTGGTCGACGATGGCGCCCCAGATGCACCGGGGTTTGGAGGGGGGGATCGAAGATGCAAGGAGGTTGGCGGAAGCAGAAACCCAGAGGAAGCTCAAGCCTTCCCAGATATCCGGTTTTTGGTATAAGAAAGGCATTCGCTCCATACTGTCACAACCTGCAGCCTGGCTCGAACTGATGGGCAAAAAGACGCTCTACTTCTGGAAGGGTTACGAGATACCGAACGCTCAGAATGCCTACCTGAACAGTGATTTCTCCGGCCTGCTGGACTTTCTCCTGGGAAGATCGTTCATCTACATTCCCTTCGGGCTGGTCGGGCCGCTTTCGATATTGGGCCTTCTGATCGGCCTGAGACGGATCAGAGAATACCTCCTCCTGTATCTCTTTGTCCTGTCTTATTCGGCCTCGGTGATTCTGTTCTTCGTCTGCTCCCGGTTCAGGATGCCGGTGATCCCCATTCTGATAATGTTTGCCGCGTTCTCGCTCTGGTGGCTTTATGACAAGATCAAGAAGAGGCGGATTCCTCACATTCTGATCTTCGTTTTGGCTTTTGCTCTGCTTCTGCCGGTGCTGAACACCCGGCTGGAGAATCTTACCGGAGACCAGCGGGCCCTGAGTCACTTCGCGCTCGGATCGGCCTATCAAGAATTGGGCCAGGCTGATCTGACCGTGAAGGAATGGAAAACCTGTCTTGTATACGACCCCAATCTCAACCTGTGCCGAACGAGTCTGGCCGACCTGTACTTCAACCAGGGTCTGATAGACTCGGCCATGACCGAATATGCCATCGCGCTCCTGTCCGATACTTCCTATCTTGACAGGGCCTATTTAGGTCTGGCGCTGATTCACCATCGAAGAGAGGATCGGGATCAGGCCATCGAATACTATCTGAAGAGCATCGAGATCAACCCGCGGTTCGAGTTCACCCTTCTTATGCTGGGCCATGCTTATCACGAAAAGGGATTGGTGGACAAGGCAAGAGAGGTATGGAGAAGGATTCTGGAGTTGAATCCCGACAATCAGGACGCCATTAAGCTGGTAGGGGGGAGCTGACTTCCGGTTTTGCGATGCGCGAAGGGGAAATGGGAAGGGCCGCAGAGATGAGAACTTCTCATTCTGCGTCCTCGTAACCTCTCAGGGATGAACTTGGCCCGCAATCGCCATCGTCAGGCGATTTCATTGCACTTGTTCTCTTACGCGCTTCTGAATTGAATTCTCGATTGCCTGAAACCAGTCTATGTAATCGCCTAGCGAATCCTCAACCAGACGAACCTCCTGTTTGGTCAGTGCGCGATCAAGAACCTGGCTGGCGACTTGTTGAATATCCCTGACGTTTATCGAGTAGACAACTCGGTCGCTATCGTCATTCTTCATTGGTTAGCCTCAGGGAACGACAATCTGTCTTACTGATGGAAAATGTTCTGGCGATGCCAGTGAATTGCATTGTGATGCGGATAGATGTCACTTCTGTTGGGCAAAAGCATTTTCGTGTTTTTGACGGAGAGTGCTCGAAGAAATTCATAATCCCCGAGCCTTCCAAAGTCTGGCGGCAACGAATGAAGTTGTGCTGACACCAGTATCGTGTAATCATCCAGCAAGGTCAACCAACCAACATCGAAAGCCCAATGGTGGAGACGACACAATGCCAGGCCATTCCAAATATCATCCCGCCCCAGACAGCCATGCGGAACGATATGGGCAGCTTCCACCTCCCACGACAAAGAATCGGGGGAATTGATTTTCATGCCGCAAAACGCACACCTGTAATCGTACACTTCAATAACTGCCTGGCGAAACCCTCTCGTCCGTACGGCAGATTCCGCAGTTGATCTCACAACCTTCTTTTTCTTGTCAAACGGGTTGTAGTCACGAGGCCTTGGAGATTCAGTAAGCTTTTTTACAATCTTCTGAACTTCGTAGGATTTGACTGGCAAGGAGTGTTTCTTTGTAGCAGGTATGTTTGAGAGCCTCAGAGATTGATCGAAGCCTTTCTCCGTCAGCATCCATTCTTTTCTTTTCATGAGCTGGCGCGTCCGTGTTGGACGTAACACCAATTTCTGTTTTGCCAAAGAATCCGCCGCTCGAAAAAGCAATCTGTGCCAGAGGAGAGATTTCTTAACGCGATTCTCCCTCCGATACACCGTCTGCAGAAAGGCAGATCGCTGCTGCTCATTCAAGCCAAACTCATCTGCTATTTCTTCAACGACATCTTGTCCGGTTCCAAACTCTTTGATGATCCCTCCATGCTTCAATAACGCTCGAAGGAGAGCCTCCTCAACTTGTTTCCGCGTTGGCATGGCAAACTGGTCCAACATTTTGCTTTCGTAACTCATTGTTGCCCTTGATCCAACCTTTGCACCCTTTGTGAGTCCGTTTTCATTCTGCGCTTTCCTATATGATATACACAATACAGGTCAAAATTCAAGTCCAAAAACGGCAAATCTGTGGTTCCCTCAATGCTCTTTCTTGTAGCCGCCGGTAATGCACTAAGCCGGAGACGCCGGGGCGCCGTCATCTCCTTCAGGCTTGCTTCTCCATCTGTCGTGCATCCACAGCCATTGAGAGGGGTGCTCTCTGATAATGGATTCCAACACACTGGTGTATTCCTGGGTGAGGTCAATGAGATCCTTCTCCCTGTCTCCGGAAAAGCCAAGCTCCACCCGGGGTTTGACCACGATCTTGTATCTGTTCTTGCCCTTCCTTAAGATAGCCATGGGGATAATCGGGGAACCGGTCTTGTAGGAGAGGAGACCCGGCCCGGCCGGAGTCCGCGCCGGTCTGCCAAAGAAGTTCACAAAAACCCCTCTCACCCGTGATGAATCCTGATCGGCAAGGACTCCCAAAAATCTGCCGGCCTTCAGGGCTCGCATAATCGGTTTGACCCCGCGGGAAGTGGGAATGTTCTCGAGGCTTACGCTCTCCCTGTTTCGCACCAACAGTCGATCCAGCCTTGGATCGTAAAGCTCTCGCCCCACCACGGACATCCTGTAACCCCTCAGTGAAAAATAAGCCGCTATAAGCTCAAAATTGCCGATGTGCCCGGTGATGCCGATGACCCCCTTGTCCAATCGATAGGCTTCATCCAAATGCTTTAGCCCCTCGATCTCGGTTATCTTCTCCAGGTCCTCCCAGCTCATCTTTCCCAGGCGCACCGCGTCTACCACGTTTTTGCCCAGATTGGCAAATACCTGAGACCCTAATCTGCGCAACCCTTTCTTATTAAACCTATCGCCGAAAGCCAGGCTGAGGTTGGTTATGGTTCTCTTCCGGGCATCCCGGATGATGAAGTATGCCACTCGACCCAAGAAACTCCCCAGCGAGATGGCTGTGCTTCGAGGCAGGAAATTGAGAAAGGAAATAAGGAAGGTGATCAGCCGAAAGAGAAACCAGTTCTTGACTCTTTTTCGTATCCCCCAGTTCGGCATTCGGGCATGTTCTTCCTGGTCTGCCACTTCTGCTTCGCTTTTGCGCACCCTGAAGGGTGCGGCTACGTCTTTACGCCGGTATCGGTCGTGTCTACACCACTCCCGCCTTGAGGATATCGTGAAGGTGCACTATCCCGACCGGCTCTCTTTCGTCGTTGGTGATGATAAGTGAGGTTATGGAGTATGATTCCATCAGGTTGAGCGCTTTTGCGGCCAGTTCCTCTCCGTCGATGGTTTTCGGGTTTTCGCTCATCACCTGTTTGGCCTTAAGGGAAAAGATTTCGTCGGTTCTTTCCACCAATCTCCTCAGATCTCCGTCGGTGAAGATTCCCACCAGTTGACCCTTCTGGTTTACCACGACCGCGGTCCCGAATCTCTTGGAGGTCATCTCCAGTATGACCTGTTTCATGTCGGTCTCCTCCGAGACCACCGGGATCTCGTCGCCGGTGTGCATTATGTCGGAGACCTTGAGAAGCAGCTTTCTGCCCAGGTGGCCGCCGGGATGAAGCAGGGCGAAATCCTTGGAGGAAAAGTGCCGTTCGTCCAAAAGCGCGACGGCCAAGGCATCACCCATCACCAGGGCGGCGGTGGTGCTGGAGGTGGGGACCAGATTGTTGGGGCAGGCTTCCTTCTCCACCGATACGTCAATCACCAGGTCGCTTTTTTCCGCCACCGGGGAATTGGGGTTTCCGGTAAAGGTGATTATGGGCACCCCCAGCCTTTTGAAGAGCGGAATAAGCTGGTAGACCTCGTCGGTTCCTCCGCTCTTGGTGATGGCGATTACCACGTCGCTCTTTTGCACCATTCCCAGGTCACCGTGTATCCCTTCGGTGGGATGCAGAAAGAAGGATGCGGTGCCGGTGGAGGTTAGGGTGGCGGCTATCTTCTTGCCGATTATCCCGGACTTTCCTATTCCGGTGACTATCACCCGGCCCTTGGATTTTAAGATCAACTCCACCGCCTTCACGAAATTCTCGTCGATCTTCTTCTCCAGCAGGGCCACGGCTTCCGCTTCTTTGCGAATTACCTCTTGCGCCTTTTTCTTTATCACGACACCCACTCCAATGGACTTTTCCCCTTGGCCCTCAACAGGGTCTCCACCACCTCCCGCACCGCACCCTCCCCGCCTCTAGTCTTTGTTACCAGTTTGGCAAATCTTTTTACCCTTGAGTCTGCGTTTCTCACGCAAATAGGAAGACCCACTTGCCTCAACACCGGAACGTCCACAAGATCGTCCCCCACGTAAGCGATCTCGTCATCCTTAACCTTCAAGCGCCTTTTCAACTTCTGATATGCTCTTATCTTAACTAATTCCCCTAAATATACATGTTTTATTTGCAGTTGTGAAGCTCTAACTTCTGTGGCCCTGGAGGGCCGGCCGGAGATTAGGGCCACATCTATTTTAGCCTCATGCGCCAGCCAGATTCCCACCCCGTCAATCACGTTGAATCTCTTCGATTCGATTCCTCTATCATCCAGATAAAGTCCGTTGTCGGTCAGCACCCCGTCCACATCCAGGATGAGGAGTTTCACCTTCTTGGCCAGTTTCTCTATCTGATCTTTGCTTTTTGCCATTCAGTACGAAGTTCCTGATTCAAGGTTCAATCCGGAAACCTCCCTTCGACCGTTCGACAAGCTCAAGGTGCTCAGCACAAGCTCAGGGCAGGAAAGGTTTCCGCTACGTCTTCCCGTTGAGCGTTTCCTAACCGTCGGATTTCGTCTTTTCCCTTATTACGTGGTCAATCGCTTTCACCTGAATTATGAGCTGCTCTAATCTGTCGAGAGGCAGCATGCTTTCCTTGTCGCAGAGGGCGCTCTTTACGTCCGGATGGGTTTCCACGAACAGGGCATCACATCCGCAGGCCACGGCGGCGCGGGCCAGGGGGAAGATGAACTGAGGCAAACCCCCGGATTGTCCTCCGGCAGCGCCCGGCAACTGCAGACTGTGGGTGGCGTCGAAGACCACCGGATAACCCAGGTTTTGCATTATAGAGAGCGACCTCATATCCACCACCAGATTGTGATAGCCGAAAAAACTGCCCCGCTCGGTGAGGAGTATATCCTTATTTCCCACGCTTTCCGCCTTCTGAGCGATGGGCAGCATGTCCTCCGGCGCCATGAATTGGCCCTTCTTGATATTGAGAGGCTTGCCCGTTTTTGCGGCGGCAATGACTAAGTCTGTCTGCCTGCATAGGAATGCCGGAATCTGCAGGACGTCCGCCACCTGGGAGACCGGAAGGGCCTCATCCGGGTTGTGAACATCGGTCAGCACCGGAGCATCGAATTCCTTTCTCACCTTTTCCAGAATCTTCAGGCCATCTTCCAGCCCCGGTCCCGAGTAGGAATCGATTTTGAGACGATTTGCCTTGCTGTAAGAACTCTTGAATATGAAGGGGACCTTATGGCGGGAAGTGATCTCTTTTATCTCCTCGCAAGTTGAGAGAACGATCTCTTCCGATTCGATGACACAGGGGCCGGCTATGAGAGCCAGCGGGTGTCCCGCTCCCACTTGAAAATCGCCAAGCCTCATAGGACTCGCCATAGCCTCACCTTCTCCATATGCTTTGTGTCCGTTTCCACGGTCTCTCCGGAGCATGATTGTTCAGCTAAATCCTGAAGGAATATAACAAATACGAAAGGCGAGCACAAATGATAATTCGTTGGCCAGTGTATAGGCTCCTCTCGCTCGGAGGTTTTCGGTATAAGGTGTGAGACCAGCACCTAACTTAAGTTAGGTCCTGGTATTTCGTATCATATCGAGATGGAGATGAAACAGAGAACACTAAAGATTTGCGGAATCAAATGAGTGGTGTTATATTTGACTTGACGGAAGTGGATAGGATCTGGTGGTCCTTGCGGACTTCAAATCCGTGGTCCCCCTGGCCGATCCAGGGGGAGGTGGGTTCGATTCCCACCCCTTCCGCCAATTTTGAATTCAATCATCGGAAATCGCTTTGAGCAACTCGAAACGGGCATTCTGTTGGCCAATCCTCCTTCTTCTGTCGGCCGTCTTGATGGGTTTGGTATACTCGGGCGAAGCAGCGGCTGCAGGGGAGTCTAAGGGCGATTCAACCGGAGCGGAGGTTACCGTGATCACAATTTATGACAATTACGAGCACGATCCCGAGTTGAAAACAGGATGGGGGTTTTCCTGTCTGGTTCAAGCAGGAGGCAAGAACATTCTCTTCGACACGGGGGGAGATAGTGCCACCCTGCTGGCCAATATGAAGGTATTGGAGATAGACCCCAAAGATATAAACGCGATTGTGCTGTCGCACATTCACGGAGATCACACCGGCGGGCTTCCGGGAATACTGAAGATGAACTCCGATCTGACGGTGTACCTGCCCAAGTCATTTCCTGGTGATTTCAAGAAGGATGTGGAATCATACAAGGCAAAGGTGGTGGAGGTCGGCGATCCCGTAAAGATCGCCGAAGGTGCAAGCAGCACCGGTGAATTGGGCACCTTCATAAAGGAGCAATCCCTGATAGTCGAAACCTCCAAGGGACTGGTGGTAATAACCGGATGCGCCCATCCCGGAATAGTGGACATAGTAAGACAAGCCAAGAAAATCACCGGGGAGGAGGTCTATCTGGTAATGGGAGGTTTTCATCTGCTGAATATGGGCGAATCGGGGCTGAAAGGGGTCATAGAGGAATTCAGGGCACTGAAGGTTAAGAAGGCGGCCCCGTCCCACTGTTCCGGAGACAAAACCAGAGAGCTGTTCAAAGAGGAATACAAGGAGGATTTCATTTCAAATGGGGTGGGGAAGAAGATCGAAATATAGATGAAACGGTTTGGCGCCAGGGTCTCCGGGGGTTTCCTGAGGAGATCCATATGGGTAGCCGCAGGCTTTAGCCTGCGCGGGATTTTTGCGCACCCTAAAGGGTACGGCTACCACTTCAAGCCATGGGGATCATTGGTAGCCGCAGGCTTTAGCCTGCGCAAACACTATGTGAATCCTATTTGCGGTGCCTGTCAGCTATCCTGACCTGACTGACTTTGGCCGCCAGGTCGGGGGACCTGGCAGGCACGGGAATTGACTCTCTGCGAGAAACAAAATGGGTTCTCAAGAAAAAATAAAGCTAACCACCCTGGCATCCAGTTCCGGGTGAGCGGCAAAATGCGGTCCGGGAGACCTGACCCAGGTTCTGGGTCATTTGCCAAAACAGGACGATCCCAATATTTTGGTCGGCTTCAACTCGGTGGATGATGCCGGGGTTTACAAAATCCGGGAGGATCTGGCCATTGTGCACACGTTGGATTTCTTTCCCCCCATCGTGGACCATCCTTACGATTTCGGCGCCATCGCGGCGGCCAATTCGCTAAGCGACGTTTACGCCATGGGAGGAAGGCCAAGCTCGGCTTTGAATATCGTAGGATATCCCCCGAAGACGGTGCCGCTTGAGGCCCTGGACGAAATCCTGAGAGGGGGAGCAGAGAAAGCACATGAAGCAGGCGTGGCCATAATCGGCGGCCATACCATAAAGACCAAAGAGCCGATTTATGGTCTGGCCGTGGTTGGCACGATTCATCCGGAGAAGATAATAAGCAATGCCGGTGCCAAGCCAGGAGACTCACTTATATTGACCAAGCCTTTGGGGACCGGAATCATAACCACGGCCATAAAAAAAGGGCTGGTGGGTGACGATGTGATAAAGAGGGTGGTGGAGATTATGTCTTCCTTGAACAAGTACGCGTCGGAAGCCATGCTGGAGATTGGAATCAGTTCATGTACCGACATTACCGGCTTCGGGCTTCTGGGACATCTGTGTGAGATCGTGGAGACCTCCAAGGTGGGCGCGGAGGTCGACTCATCGAGCGTTCCGATGATCGAACCAGGGTTGAAACTGGCAAAGGATCGTGTGGTGCCCGGCGGCACCCTGGCGAATCTCAAGTATGCCGAAGAAAAGGTCGATTGGGATAAGGGAGTGACGGCTGAAGAGAAGCTGATCCTTTGCGACGCCCAGACCTCTGGTGGATTGCTCATTTGCGTGCCCGAAGAAAAGGGGGCCAAACTTCTGGAGAAACTTAAGTTGAGGGGAGTTTCAGAGGCGGCGCTGGTCGGCCGTATAATCGAGGATGAAAAATGTCGAATCCGGGTGAAGAGAAAGTAAAAGAGAGATTGAGACAGATACCGAGTGTGGAGAAGGTATTGGAGTCGCCCGAACTTCAGTCCGACATAGAAGAATTCTCCCATCCCATGGTGGCGGAAGCGGTCAGGCGCGCGGTTGAGGTGATCAGGGGCCAGGTAAAAGAAGGCAAGGAACCCGTCTCCGGCGGGGAGATAATCAGGATGGTGAAGAACATCATCGCCGGGCAGACCTCGGATGCCTTAAAGCCGGTGATCAACGCCGCGGGTGTCATTCTTCACACCAACTTAGGGCGGGCTCCCATGGATCAGGAGACTCTCTCCTTCATTCAGGATGTGAGCGTGACATACAGCAACTTAGAATTCGACCTGAAAGAAGGGAAGAGGAGCAAGCGAGGAATTTTCGTGGAGAAGCTTCTCTGCACTTTGACCTCTGCGGAAGCGGCCATGGCGGTGAACAACAACGCCGGGGCCGTGCTGTTGATCTTAAGCGCCTTGGCATCGGGCAGAGAGGTGGTAGTCTCCAGAGGCGAGCTGGTGCAGATCGGCGGGGGCTTCCGCATCCCGGAGATCTTAGCCCTAAGCGGCGCGAAGCTGAAGGAGGTGGGAACCACCAACCAGACCGCCATCTCCGATTACGAGAATGCTATCACCCCGGAGACCGCCATGCTGCTGAAGGTTCACCAGAGCAACTTCAGGATGATGGGGTTCGCCAAGAAGCCGATTATAACCGAGCTGGCCCAACTGGGAAAAAAGCGTAACATATGCGTGGTGGAAGACCTGGGCAGCGGGGTGCTTCTCAGGACCGAGGATTTCGAGTTGGCTCATGAGCCGACTGCTCTTGAAGCTCTCTCTTCCGGCGCAGACCTAGTTTGCTTCTCCGGAGATAAACTCTTGGGGGCACCGCAGGCTGGGATAATTCTGGGGAAGAAGAAGTACATTGATGTTTTGAAGAAGCATCCGCTTCATCGCGCCTTGAGATTGGACAAGATGTTCCTTGCCGGACTGGAGAGGGTTCTGCTCTACTATCTCAAAGGGCACGCCATAGAGAAGATTCCGGTCTGGCAGATGATAAGCACTCCCGTGAAAAATCTGCAAGCCCGGGCGGAGAGAATCAAAGCTGAACTTGAGAAATCGGATGTCCAGATTTCCATCCAGAAAAGCCAAAGCACTGTGGGCGGAGGTTCCCTTCCCGGTGAAACCCTGCCCACCATAGTAATATCCGTTGCATCCGTTGACGAGTCTGTTGACCGGCAGGCCAAACTCTTCAGGGAACAATCCCCGCCTATAATCGGCCGCATAGAGGATGAGAAATTCGTCCTGGACCTAAGGACCGTCTTCCCTCATCAGGATGAGATGATCATCTCCGCAGTCAGAAACATTTTCTTGAAATGAGTTGATTCCTTCCCCTGGCCGCGTTATACTTCGGCAAGTGTTCTACTGGCTCTAACCTGCATACCCGAGGCTTCATGCCTTGGCCGGCAAGCCATGAAGGTTTGCCTACGCGAAAGAACAGACAGATGGTCTTATGTTTGTCTTAGGAACTGCCGGACATATCGATCACGGAAAGTCGAAGCTGGTGGAGGCTCTCACCGGGATCGACCCGGACAGGCTGCCGGAGGAGAAGGAGCGGGGGATGACCATCGATCTGGGGTTTGCTTGGCTGACTCTCCCGGATGGCAGCGAGGTGGGGATCGTGGACGTTCCGGGGCACGAGAGATTCGTGAAGAACATGGTGGCCGGGGTGGGGGGAATCGATGCGGTGCTCTTTATCGTGGCGGCGGACGACGGGTGGATGCCCCAGAGCGAGGAGCATCTCCAGATTCTGGACATGCTGAAAATCCAGACCGGCATAGTGGTCATCACCAAGATTGATTTAGTCGACCCGGAGTGGGTAACCCTGGTGGAAGAGGACATCAAGGAGAAGGTGAAAGGGACCATCCTTCGGGATGCTCCCATACTGAAAGTCTCCTCTACCCAGAAGATCGGAACGGATGAGGTCTACCGGCAAATCGCCAGGATGATCTCGCAGCTCGCCCCTCAGAAGGACGTGGGGAAGCCGAGAATGTACATCGACCGGGTCTTCACCATGTCCGGGAGAGGCACCGTGGTCACCGGCACGCTGCGGGACGGGTGCTTTAAGTCGGGCGAGGAGGTGGAGGTTCTGCCTCAGAAGCTTGATGCCCGGATTCGTGAACTGCAGACTCACAAGAAAGTCCACAAGGAAGTTGCACCCGGAACCAGGGTGGCGATGAACCTGGCAGGCGTGGAAAAGGAGAAACTGACGAGGGGAGATGTGGTAACCAGGATAGGTCTGGACAGGACCGTCGAGACCTTCGCCGCCCAGGTGGAGCTGGTTTCCACTCTTAAGTCGCCGATCAAGCATAACGCCAATCTGCTTCTGATACTGGGGACCACTGAACTGGTGGCCAGGGCCAGAATATTGGACAAGGATCATATCCCGCCGGGAGGGTCGGGCTACGTGCAATTCCTCTGCAAGGGAAAATTGTTGGCCCGAATCGGCGATCATTTCATCCTGAGATTGCCCTCACCGCAGATCACTGTGGGAGGGGGGACCGTGCTCGACGTTTTGCCGCGGGTTCGCAGGAGGAAAGACGACCGGCAGATCGCCGACCTGCAGGCAAGATTAAGCCGGGATCCGTCCGATTTGATCCTCTCCGAACTTAACAAATGGGGTCTGATTTCCAAGAAGGAAATCTTGAAGGCGAGCAACTTGAGTTTCGAGCAGATTCAGTCCGGACTGAGGAAGCTGGAGAAGGAGGGGAAGATACTTTCAATAACCGATTACGCAGCCGACGTGACAAAGTGGACGGAGACCTCGGAACGAATCGTCTCGGAGATTGAGAAGACGCACGAGGCGTTCCCGTACAAGATCGGGGCGAAGCTGGCAGGATTGTCCAGCAAACTGAAGATCGAAGAAAGCTTGTTCGATCAAGCCGTCAAGCACCTGGTCGCTGAGAAAAGAATCGTTCAGCAGGGCATGTATCTCCGTCTTCCCGACCACCGGCCCGCTCTCTCCGCCGGACAGAAGGAGCTGTCCGAGAAAATCCTGCAGGAGTTTGCCTCCAAACCTCTTGCCCCGCCCACCAAAGAGGAATTGCTGAATGTTGGACCTGAATATGAAGACGTCCTTCTCTTCTTGATCGAGCAGGGAGAGTTGGTGGAGTTAAAAGATGGTGTGCTCTTCAGGAGCGATGATTTTGAGAAGATAAAGGCCAAGGTGACTGATTTCATCCGGGGCCAGGGGGCGGCCACGGTGAGCCAGTTGAGGGGACATCTCGACACCACCAGGAAATATATGGTCCCGATTCTGGAGAAGCTGGATCAACTGGGGGTGACTCAGAGAGAAGGGGATAAGAGAACTCTTCCGTCACGATAGGAAAGCTTAAATCAGGACCTCTCCCCCTTTGGTCCCCCTCTCCGTTTAACGGAGAGGGGGAGATAGGGGGTGAGGTTAGTCCAGGATACAAGAATGAAGAACCTGATGCTTCTCAACGGAAATGTCTACACCATGAATCCCCAGCTTTCCGGGGCCGAGGCTGTGGCGGTTAGGGATTCCAAGATTATCGCCGTGGGCAGAAAATCGGATGTGGAAAATCTCGGAAAAAGGAACTTCAGGGTAATTGATCTGGAAGGGAAAACAGTACTCCCTGGGCTGACCGATTGCCACACCCACATACTGTCGTTTGCGCAGGGACTTGGACGGGTCGACCTACACGGCATCGACTCCTCTGGAGAGATCCTGTCGGCCATCGAGTCCTTCTCGAGCAGGCTCAAGCCGGATGAGTGGCTTTTGGGCGCGGGATGGGACAAGAACGTAATCGAAGACCAATCGATCTTCAGCAAGCAGGTTCTGGACAACATATGGCCCCAGGGCCCGGCAGCCCTGCAGAGCAAAGATCAACACGTCCTGTGGGTCAACTCGAAAGCTCTAAGATTTGCAGGGATAGACAAGACCACCAATGATCCGCGCGGCGGTATGATCGAAAAGGATCGCAGTAGCGGAGAGCCGACCGGGATTCTGAAAGAGAAGGCCTGTGGCCTGGTGTGGGACAAACTTCCGCCACGCACCGCGTCTACCTCCGAAAAGTTGCTCAAAGAGGCCGTGAAGATAGCCAACAGCTATGGGCTGACCGGGGTGCAGAACCACGACGATCCGGACGCATTCGAGCTCTTTCGTAACCTCCACTCGGATGGCCCACTCACACTGCGCGCCGCCTTCTGGATTCCCATCGACCGCCTCGATTCTGCCATAAGCCAGGGTCTCACCTCCGGTTCAGGAAATGATTTCGTGAGGTTCGGCGGAGTGAAGATGTATGCCGACGGTTCTCTGGGGTCTCAGACCGCTTTGATGTTCGAATCCTTCGAAGGCGGAGGCGACAATCTGGGCGTAGAGGCTACCTCGCAGGAGGAGTTGGCGGAGAAGTCGATTAAAGCCAGCCGGGCGAAAATGAGCGTGGCCATTCATGCCATTGGGGATAGGGCGGTCCATCAGTCTCTGAATGCCATCGATGAGGCCGTCCGACAGAACCCGGAGCAGACCGGACTAAGACACCGTATCGAGCACGTCCAGCTTCTCCATCCCGATGATATAGGTAGATTTCAAGAGCTGGGGGTGATCGCCTCGGTACAGCCGGTGCACGCCCCGGCGGATATCGATATCGCAGATAGATACTGGGGCAAGCGCTCAAGGTTCGCCTATGCCTTCAAGAGCCTTCTTGACAGCGGAGCTAAGGTGGTCTTCGGATCAGATGCGCCCATTGAAACCATAAATCCCTGGATGGGAATTCATGCGGCCGCATGCCGAAAAAGGATCGGGGATGAAAAGAGCTGGCATCCAGAAGAGAAGCTGAGCATCTTTGACGCGATCTCTGGGTTTACCTGCTGGGCAAGCTACGCATCTTACGAGGAGAGCCTGAAAGGCTCAATCGAAGTGGGAAAACTGGCAGATGTGATCGTCCTGTCCCAGGACGTTTTCGAAGTCAGGCCGGATGAGATTCCGAATACGAAAGTCGAGTGCACCATCCTCGGAGGGAGGATCGTTCACGAGGCTTAAGTTTAGGGCGGTTTGAGCCCATTTCCTTGATTCCCCCGCTGTTTCTTCCTGATTCCTAACCTAAAGAGACGACTGCGGCACCTGCAAAAGCCAGGACTATCGCCAGGATGCGGATGAAATTCACCGGTTCTCGAAGTAGAATCGCAGCCAGAATGAACACGAAGACGTTGCTGGTTTGGTTCAGGGCGCTGGCAATCGAGGTCTGGGTATATTTCATCCCCCCCAACCAGATTACCATGGAGAGATAAGCTCCCAGAAGGGAACCGGGAAGCATGTATCGCCAGTTCTTGACCGACAGCACCGACCCCACGATGATCCTTCGAGCGGGGTGAAACAACAGGTAAATACCCAGCCCCACACATCCGGCCAGAAGGCGAACTTCAACCGCCCACAGCAAGGGGGATCGATCGAGCACAGGCTTGATCATAACGATGCCCACCGCCATGAAGGCCATGGCCAGGACACCGAATACCACACCCAGAGTCAGATCATGCCGGGAGATGTACTTTCTGTTTCCTATTCCCGAGACACCCAGAACGGCAGAGACGATCAGAACGACTCCGAATACCTGCAGTCCGGACATCTTATCCGCCAAAAACAAAACCGACAGTCCGATTATGAAGGGACTGTAAAGGCAGTCCACGATGGCCGAGAGCTCCGCGCCCAGAAGGTTGAGGCTCTTGAAGAAGAGGGTGTCGGAGATCGCGATGCCGATAAGGCCGCTTGCCAACAGGAGAAGATAATCGCCGGCCGAGGCCTGAGGAAATAGTGAGACCCCCACCACCAGAGAGGTGGGGATGAAAAGGACCAGCGCCAGGACGTTCTTGAAAAGGTTCAAGCCCACCGGCCTGACCGTCTCCCCGCTCTTTCTGAACAGGATGACCGCAACAGCCCAGGTGACGGCGCAGGATAGAGCTAATATCTCCCCCAAGTACGGAAGGTCGAGTAGCATGGCCTAAGCTGCATCCCCTTTCGGTTCGCTAAGAGTCATGCCGATCTGAGACCCTGTCATGCCCTTTCGGCAAGCTCAACGCAGACAATTTTCGTGCAGCGCTTAAATCTTCAGCCGGTCAGTGTCTGAGGCCGTTAATCCGCATAGCTTCCAAGAGGAAAACCATACCCGGCTGGATAAGAAGAATTCGTGGTCTGCCTATCGATTGTTTGTATTCTTTCAGATGACAAGGAACAGACGTAAGAATTGCCGGTTCAGCTGGCCCAATAATAGGGGGGTCTTTCTATATTCCTCTCCACTTGAGATCGCAAGCCTTCCTGGGCTATGAAAGAATCGATCAGAGAAGTTGACTTTTCCGAACGAATCCGATAGAATAGAAAAGAACTCAGAGGGCTGTGCGCAAGTTGGAAATTGCCAGGAAGCGCAGACCCCGGATGACGTTTGGCTGCCGCTCCTTCTCGGGTTTGCTTTTCGGAGACAGAGGAATGAAACCTGTGACAGCAGATATGGCGGTGAAGAAGCAGACCTACTTAGGTCTTTTCATGATCACGCTGGCCACCCTGATGTATGAGATTCTCCTGACGCGCATTTTCAGCGTGACCATGTGGTACCACTTCGCCTTCATGGCCATTTCGGTGGCCATGTTTGGCATGACGGTGGGCGCCATATTGGTGTACCTGTTGCCCCGCCGTTTTACGCCGCAGCGGGCAAAGTATCATTTGGCGGTCAACTCTTTGCTCTTCGCCGTCTTCATAGTTGCCAGCTTCCTGGTGCATCTGCAGATACCGCCGGTGGATGACGCATCCGTTCTGGGCCAGTGGCCCCTGGTGTTGACCTATGTGGTGATAGCCATCCCCTTCATCTTCAGCGGGATATGCGTTTGCCTGGCTCTGACCAAATTCCCCGGCCAGGTCAGCAGGCTTTATGCCGCCGACCTTGCCGGTGCGGCAATCGGATGCATCCTTCTGGTCTACACGTTGAAGATCACCGATGGCCCGACAGCCGTGCTGGTGGTAGCACTTTTTGCCGGCATAGGCGGTACCCTGTTCGCCACAGGGGAGGGCCGTCACCTACTCTTGCGAGTCGCCTTGGTCCTCACCCTCCTGCTCGCCTTCTTTGCGGTGGTTAACACGGTGCAGGTGAAGAAACAGCGTCCCCTGATGCGATTGAAATGGGTAAAAGGTGAGCTCGAATCACGCCCTCTTTACGAGAAGTGGAACTCGTTTTCGCGCATCACCGTCTGGGGCAATCCCCACAAGCCGGAAGCCCCCTTCGGTTGGGGTATCAGTCCGACATATGACCCGGAACGGAAGGTCAGGCAACTGCACATGATGATAGATGCATCCGCATACACGCCGCTGACCGCCTTTCGTGGGGATTTGGATGAAGCCGACTATCTCAAATACGATATCTCCAATTTGGCGCATCACCTGAGGCCTGGCTCAAAGGTCTTCGTCGCAGGCTCGGGTGGGGGAAGGGACGTTCTCTCTGCCTTGGCATTCGAGCAGGAGTCTGTCCTTGCGGTTGAGATAAACGAGGAGATAATCGAAGCGGTCAACCGGAGGTTCGGCGATTTCACCGGCCACCTGGACTCAAATCCCAAGGTTACCTTCGTGGCCGACGAGGCAAGGACGTATGTAGCCGGGCACGAGGACAAGTTCGACATAATTCAGGTGTCGTTGATCGATACCTGGGCCGCAACCGCATCCGGCGCCTTCGTTCCCACCGAGAACTCGCTTTATACCGTGGAAGCCTGGAAGATATTCATGCAGCACCTCACCTCCAGGGGCATACTGACCTTCACCCGCTGGTACTTCGAGCACCGACCGGGTGAAATGTACAGGCTGACCTCCCTGGCCAGCGCGTCCTTGATGCAGTTGGGCATAGAGGACCCGCGAAAACATATGGTCATTGCCAGGCGCGCAGGATGGCAGCAGGCCACGGATGAACCGGACGGTCTGGGAACCATACTGGTGAGCAGAGAGCCGTTTTCGGATGAGGATCTGGACACACTTGAACAGATCGCCGAAAGGATGCAGTTCGACGTAGTTCTCAGCCCCAGAGTCTCTGCGGACCCCGCTTTTGCCACTATCGCCTCGGGCAGGGACCTTGATGAGTTCATGGCAGAGTTCCCCCTAAACATAGCGGCGCCCACCGACGATAGTCCCTTCTTCTTCCACATGCTGCGGCTGAAAGACGTGTTCAACCCGGCGCTGCGGGAGCAAGGGGTGATGAGCTTCAACACCAAGGCGGTTTACGTCCTGGGTGTTCTGCTGATCAGCGTGATAGGGCTGACCTTCCTGTGCATAATCGTTCCGCTGATCCTGACCACCAAGAAAACCGCGCTGAAAGGAGCTTTCCCGCTTTTCGTATTCTTCGCCGCCATAGGATTCGGGTTCATGTTGGTGGAGATTTCGCAGATGCAGAGGCTGATCGTCTTTTTGGGTCATCCCACCTATGGTCTTACCACGGTCCTCTTTGCCCTGCTCCTATCCAGCGGTCTGGGGAGCTACCTGACCCAAGCCATCAAAAATCCCGGTTCGGCCCGTCCTGCAATTGCTCTTCTGATCCTTTTGGGCGTGCTAATTGCCTTTGGATCGCTTACCCCGTTGGCTATCCACGGGTTCCAGGGTTCCACCACGACCGCTCGAATCCTTGTTGCTGTGTGCCTGCTCTTCCCTTTGGGGCTTTTCATGGGCATGCCATTTCCTTTGGGAATGAAGTTGGCATCCACCAGGTTGGCTTCCCTAACGCCCTGGCTCTGGGGTATAAACGGTGCCACGTCGGTCTGTGCCTCAGTGATCGCCGTAGTGATCGCCCTGAACTCGGGCATATCGGCCTCCTTCTGGACCGGCTTCGCGTGCTATGCCGCTGCTTTAGCCGCATTTATCTGGGCAAGCCGACGAAGGGGCTGATGGCTGCCTGACGATCACGCGGTGATCAGCTGCAAGGGCGCGTACCCCACAGAGCGTTCTTCCCTTCGAATTGGCATATGAAAAGACGGCCTCAGAGAAACCCTATGTCATGGGGACACTGAATGCGGAAGACCAGCTCTAACGCGAAACTAGATCTATTCTGCGTTTGCGCAGTCCTTACATAGATCCTTCAGTTCTCCGTTCACAAAGACTACACCTTCTATTTCTTCGGCCTTAATATGTCGTTTGCACTTCCAGCAGGAAAGGTGATTGTCCATGATGTGAAAGTGAAGCAAGTACTCCTTCGCTCTCTTCTTCTGTTCTTCGGGCAATTCTATCTTTTTGTCACTATATACCTGCCCTTCTAGATTTCGCCCGCACTTTTCACAGTAGAACTCGGTCGACCAGATCTTGTACATGATCAACTCCTTATGATTACGTGAGAGACGTTTTTGGTGCCGGAGGCCGGAATCGAACCGGCACGGTGAGTAATCACCGAGGGATTTTAAGTCCCTTGCGTCTACCTATTCCGCCACTCCGGCGGGCGCTTCGCGCCAGTTAGTGCTTTACGGTTCACAACCCGCTCAACCATTCCCGTGGCTCGGTAGTAATATCGAATCTTGCCACCCAAATGCAAGAGAAAAGTTGAGAGAAGGTCGAACTGCCCAACGCCTCAGAGGCAGGTACCTTTGGGCACTTTGCTTTTTCAAGGCTTTTTAGGGGATGGTTAGAAGACTGAAAGGGCAGAGGACTGAAGGGAAGATCGGCCGTGACCAGAACAGGCAGAAACACCCATGGAAAACACCCTATAGATCTGTGGAGAAGGACTTCGCCCGCCTGGTTCCAAGAAAACATCAACTTGCGCGGAACGTAAGCGGCGGCTTGCTTTGGGGCAAGCCGCCGGCTTTAGGGTTCTGCTGGGTTACCTCTTGACTTGTTTGGGGCTTCATTGAGTTGGTGCATGTCTTTGTGCTCTCACCAAAGCCCTTCACGGAGCGACTGCCGCCAAGCAGCTACTTCGCCCGCTCGGGTTTCACGCTCTTGAGGATTTCCTTCAAGGTTTCAGCCTCTTCAACAGGGAACCCGTCCTTTGGCAGCTTTTCAATCACGGCGCGGTTGGCCTCAATCGCTTTCTTTGCCAGTTCTCTGGGGATATTGCCTATCTCTGCCTGGAACTCTACAGCCAGATTGAATTGTATGCCACACGTCCAAGCGCCTGGCGGTACCAGATTGACACATGCTGTCTCACCGCAGCCAACGATTACCATGGTGACGTGGGTGAAGAGATTATGATGGCCTTTGCTGCCGGTCCTGGCTCTCACAATATAACAGCCGGGAGGAACTTCGATTTCAACATGACCGTGTTCCGTTTTATGGGCGCCATAATACTTGGTGCCACACCATTGAAGTGGTCTTCCGTCACAGACGAGGACATCTACCGACCAAACCCATCTCATATCGGGCTTGCAGGGAAAGTCCTTGTCTCTCACCCAGACATTGAGCTTCGCCATTCCCATTTTATTCCTCCTTTCAGATTAACAAACTCTCACCAAGAACAACTAAGATCAGTCTTCGTGTCAGCTTACGGTCGGATCACCTCCTTTCACATCGGCAAACAGAGGTTGCCGGCCCAAGAGCTTGCCGACCAGGTTTGGGGTACTTGGTCAAACGTCCCAGCAGTTGATCGTGGTTTGTTGCCGCACCCGTATCTGCATGTCTCGATCACTCGCCGACAAAAGCAACTTCGCACCCATCTGTCTGGAGACAAGGCAACACAGGATATTCCGGGAGCACGTCACATGCCTGTTGATTCCAGTCTTGAAGAAAGATGCGCCCTGTCGGTGATCCCCGTATTCGATTAAGTCTCTTCTTTTCCTCAATTATGTATTATACATAATAACGGTCAATGTCAAGCTAAAAATGCTCTTATGCGGTAAGCTTATACATCATAATGATGGCGATGGCGAGGGTATTACCCTAACACAGGAATAGGGCGTGGAGAAATAGGCGATGTTGGTAAGTTTCTTGCAGGCAGACTGTTAGATTTAGATCCGGGGGATTCAGATCAGACCGAGACGGAGTGCGAGACTCCTGATCTCTACTGCTTCAGAGGATGGGTCAGGAAAAACAGAAGATCATGGTGAGGTGGGGTCGAATGTCGGTCGGAGGGTCGCCAGAGAGAACCCCGGTCGTCACGCGCCAATTATCCCCTGCGGAATCTTTTTCTCTTATCCTTGTCGATCTTCTCGGTGGCGTACTGGATGATCAGCCTGGGGGCCTGATCCTTCCACTTGAACAGGAAATCTTCCACCTTCTTAGGCGATTTCTTCCAGGACTCCCTTAAGAGCCAGCCGGTGCCCTGCTGCACCACCCTCTCCGGATCGAGGATCAGCTTGCGAGCAATACGAAGCGCCTTCGGCACATTCGAAGTACCTCCCTTGTAGAAGTCCTGCACCCAGGTCACCGCCGCCCCCCGCCTTTTCCATCTATGGGGCGATTCGGTCCAGGCAAGAAGGTCCTTGAAGTCAACCACCTTGTCGGCTAAAAACGGATACACGATCATGCCACAGGCACCGTCGCAATGCGCCCAGTTGATGATGTATCTCTCGAACCACTTGCCCACGGTGCTGAACAGGCTCCGGCTGTAGTTGTCTCTCAGCCTCTCCATAAACCCGAGAGCGATGCTGATCTCCTCGAACCTGCCCGAACCTAAGAGATTCCGGCACAGGCTGAGAAACTGCCTGCGGTCCAATTTCTCCTGACAGACGCCGAACCACTCGTCTATCTTCGGGCCCAGCTTCTCCCCGTCTACGCCGTAAGGATCGTATCCCTCCTTGAAATACTTGGCGTACTTGGTCACGATGGCCTTATCAGCATTGGCCTTCAAGAATCGCCGGATATCGCGTTCCATCTTCTCGATCATAAGATTCTGCCTTTTACCGTTAACTGTGAACCGTGAACTGCACACCAAAAAAAGGCGGCTTCCGGATTCGAACCGGAGAATAGAGGTTTTGCAGACCTCCGCCTTACCCCTTGGCTAAGCCGCCGTAATCTCCCCGCTCTCAGCGAGGACTCCCTAATATAATAAACCAGCAACTCTTTTCAAAGCAATTTCTGAAGGGAAAAAAGTCCCTCCCCAGGGGTTTCGGCAAACCGCGGAGCTTTCTTTACCTGATCTTTCTCTTTAGGACCCCAACACCGGACTACAGGGCTCGGTTCCGCTTCTGTAGAGATAATTGACCAGGTAAACCACGTCGGCGATGTCCACCGTGGCATCAAGATTAACGTCTCCGCAGGCGGTGATGGGACCGCACTCCGGCTCAGGTCCTTCCTTGTACAGATAGTTAGTCAAATAAACCAGGTCACCTATATCCACCTGCTGGTCTGCCTTTACGTCCCCGCAGGTCATCTCCTTATCGGCATAATAGACCCATTGCTCGATGCTGCACTCCCCGTAGCCTACCTTGAAATAGCCATCCTCCTGAAAGCCGGGTCCGTAACTGTTCTTGATAATCCAGTAGCCTCCGGCATCATCATATCCCGCAATAACCACGTAGTGATTGCCCGGCGCGTCGGGATCACACCTGTATATATCTCCGTCCCAGTATCCGGACATTCTCATGCCCGCGGTGAGGGGTCCCTTCTCGATTAAGAGACTTTTGATGGTCTCGATATCACTGGGGACGGTGCCGTATTCGTCTATACTCACCAGTCTCTCCGGCCAATCCGGGCAGCGATCGGAACAGGTTACGTCACTGCAGGCGCCCCCGATCTTGTAGTTGCAGTCATCCTTACAGGTATCCGGGTAGCAGGTGCACCCGCTTATGTCGACATAGGGCATACAATCCTCGTCCGGAATACCTTGGTCCCTGATGAATTCAAAGGCCTTATAGGCATAGCCGCCGCAGCAGTTCTGATAGCCCGCGTAGTTGTGGCAATCGGATACCAGATATTGCTCCGATAAATCCAGATCGAGATCGTAATCGTTTTCACGATAGTTGTACATGGCCTCCACCGCCCCAACAGCTCCAAAACCCCAACATGAGCCGCACGACCCCTGATTCTTCACAGCGGTCATCCAATCGTGTCCGTTGTGGTTTCTCCAGTCGAATGAGGGAGGGGCCTTGAAACTCGAAGAGGACTTTCCCGCTTTCGAATCATCCATGATTGTGCCTGGACGGATGCTCTCTGCACCAACCTTTTCCCGCAAGTCGAACAACTCCGTAACCGAACCGATCTCCGTGCCCTGCCTGGAAACACAGACCGCATATTCTCTGGAGAATGCATCCTTACCGTCGGCTCGTGTCTGTAGATCATAACCATGTACGGCGCAGTAAGAATGCTCCTGCCCACACTTGCCCTCCAGGAAATCCCAGGCATCACACCGGCTGCCGTCAGGAAATATGCAGATACCTCTCTGGCCGGAAGGCCCGTCGGCGATTTCGTACTCGTAACCCATCTCGAGGCAGTAGACGGCTGCAGGGTTTGACATTCCAACCATTATACCTGGCGGCCTTTCATTACCCTCGCGTGGGATTACGCTTGAGATGACCACAAAATGGAGGCCTGACAATAATGCCATACAGGACAGCAAAACCAGAAACAGTCTCTTAGACAACATGTAGATCTCCAGTCCTAAGAGTCAATTGTTTTCAAGAACCACCAACAGAAGCTTGGTGGCTACAGCCCCGATCCGGTCTAATCTTAATATAATTCAGGTGAGGTTATTGTCAAGGCAAAAGCCCGTCAGTCCAAGGTCCGCAGCCGGACCCTCTTGTTGGGATTGGGGGTTGTATCCCTATCCCCGTTGTTCTGCGGACAGGGGTGCACGGACGTGCCCGTCTGGGCAACCCCTGCCCGATCTGAGAAATTCGATCCCTGTTCGAACTGAGAGCTTGTCATCCGTTTAATCCGCCCGGACGGGCCCCCTTCGGGCCTGTAAGGCGTATGGGCGTCTGGGCGTTCCATCCGTTGACGGATCTATTTGTCATCCACCACCTCGAAGTCGGCGTCCACCGCCCCATCCTTGCCCTTGTCGTCCTTCTTCTCTTCCTTCGGCTCCTCCTTGGGTGGTTCCTGTGGGCCTGCTTGCTGTTGCTGTGCTCCCCCGGTTTGCTTGTACATCTCCTCTGCCAGCTTGTGAGAGGCCTGCATCAACTCCTCTACCGACTTGTTGATCTCGTCGGCGTTCTCTCCCTTCATCGCCTGCTTGACCTTCTCCAGCTTCTCCTCGATGTTCTTCTTCTCATCCGCCGAGACCTTATCTCCATACTCCTTCAGAGTCTTTTCGGTGGTATCCACCATCTGGTCAGCCTTGTTTCTTGCCTCCACCAGGGCCTTTTTCTTCTTGTCCTCCTCACCATGAGCCTCGGCCTCCTTGACCTTCTTCTGGATCTCCTCCTCGGACAGGCCGCTGGAAGCCTGAATCTTGATGCTCTGCTCCTTGCCGGTTCCCATGTCCTTGGCCGAGACGTGGACGATGCCGTTCGCGTCAATGTCGAAGGTGACCTCGATCTGCGGTATCCCGCGCGGTGCAGGCGGTATGCCCACCAGATCGAAACGGCCCAGGGTTCGGTTGTCGATGGCCATATCCCGCTCGCCCTGCAGCACGTGAATGCTCACCGCCGTCTGGTTGTCTGCCGCGGTGGAAAATATCTGGCTCTTCTTGGTGGGGATGGTGGTGTTTCTCTCGATCAGCCGGGTCATCACCGCACCCAAGGTCTCGATTCCCAAGGAGAGGGGGGTGACGTCCAGCAGAAGAACATCCTTCATCTCGCCGGAGAGCACGGCCGCCTGGATGGCCGCTCCCACTGCCACCACCTCGTCCGGGTTGACCCCTTTGTGCGGTTCCCTGCCAAAGAGACTCTTCACCGTCTCCTGGACCTTGGGCATTCGGGTCTGTCCGCCCACCAGGATCACCTCATCAATCTCAGACGGCTGAAGCTTGGCATCGGCCAGAGCCTTCTTGCACGGTTCCACGGTCCTCTGCACCAGATCGTCCACCAACTGCTCCAGTTTGGCCCGACTGAGGGTCAGGTCCAGGTGTCGGGGGCCGCTGGAATCGGCGGTGATGAAAGGAAGATTGATATTGGTCTGCATGGTGGTGGAAAGCTCACACTTGGCCTTCTCTGCCGCCTCTTTCAGTCTCTGGAGTGCCATGCGGTCCTTGGTCAAGTCTTTGCCATACTGCTTTTTGAACTCCTCTGCCATCCAATCGATTATCCTCTGGTCGAAATCGTCTCCTCCCAGGTGCGTGTCTCCGTTGGTGGATCTGACTTCGAAAACTCCCTCTCCCAACTCCAGAATGGATATGTCGAAGGTGCCCCCGCCCAGATCGAATACTGCGATCTTCTCATCCTTCTTCTTCTCCAGGCCATAGGCTAAAGATGCGGCGGTGGGCTCGTTGATGATCCTCAGGACCTCCAAGCCGGCGATTCTTCCGGCATCCTTGGTGGCCTGTCTCTGCGAGTCGTTGAAATAGGCCGGCACGGTGATGACCGCCTGGGTGACCGTCTCGCCCAGGTACTCTTCCGCCGTCTTCTTCATGGATTGAAGCACCATGGCGCCGATGTCCGGGGGGGCGTACTCTTTGTCCATGATCTTCACCCGCACGTCCCCGTTGGGAGCTGCCACGATCTGATAGGGGACGATCTTCTCCTCTTCCGTGACCTCGTTGTGCTTTCTTCCCATGAATCGCTTGATGGAGAAAACGGTGTTTTCGGGATTGGTGATGGCCTGCCTTTTGGCCACCTGTCCCACCAGCCTTTCACCCGCTTTGGTGAATGCCACCACCGAGGGCGTGGTTCGCATTCCCTCCGGGTTGGGTATGACTTTCGGCTCACCCGCCTCCGTCACCGCCACACATGAATTAGTGGTTCCTAAGTCTATTCCGATCACTTTTGGCATTTATCTATCCTCCAGTCTACTCTTCATTGTCTTCTTCCTTTTCGTGCTTGGGTTTTCCCTTGGAGACTACCACCTTAGTTCGTCACGGACACCTTGTCCGTGACGATGTTAAGGTAACGGACGAGGCGTCCGTTACCAACAAGGGAACTTTTGTGTTGCTTCAATCATCCTTATCTTTGTCTACTTCCTCTTCACGCTCAGGTTTTCCTTTGGAGACCACCACCTTCGAAGGTCTCAGCAGCTTCTCATTCAACATATATCCTTTGCACATCTGGTCGGCCACGATTCCCTCGTCGTGTTCGTCACTTTCGCACTGGGTCACCGCCTCGTGGAAATTGGGATCGAAGGGCTTGCATACCGCATCGATCTCTTTCAGGCCCTCCTTCTCCAATAACTCCTTCAGATGTGTGTATATCAGCTCCACTCCTTTGCGGAAGCTGTCATAGTCGTTGGAGTTCTTGGCGGCATCCAGGGCACGTTCGAAGTTGTCCATGGTATCTAAGAGCTTGGAGATCAGGTTCTCGTTGGCGCTGTTGCATATGGCCTCAAACTCCCTGGCGGTCCGTTTCCGGTAGTTGTCGTACTCAGCCGCCAGCCTCAGGAGCCGATCCTCTAATTCCTTTGCCTGCTCCTCACTTTTGGTCAGACGCTCTTTCAGCAGATCGGTTTCGGTGGCTGGCTGGGCTTCCTTCTTCTCCTCCTTCTCCACAACCTCGGTCTGCTGCTTCTTGCCTTTTTCTTTCTTCTTTTCTTCCTTGGGATGCTTTTCCTTACTCAACTTCCTCCGCTCCTCTTTTACTTTTTCATTAATGCTTATTGTCTACCTCGAAAGCACGTCGCTAAGTAGCTTGGCCGCATATTCCACCATAGAGGCCAGCTTGGAGTATCTCATCCGGGTGGGGCCGATTATCCCGATGGTTCCCCTCACCTTTCCGGCTTCATATGGCGAGGTCACCAGGCTGCACGACTCCATCTCCCCTCGCTCCATCTCCTTGCCTATGGTGATGCTGATCCCCTCCTTGATCCCCTTGGCGGAAATAAGTTCCGCTAAGAGCTTCTTCTCCTCCAGCACCTCGATTAAGCTCCTTAGCTTCTCCCTGTCCTTGAACTCGGGTTGATCCACGATGTTGGTGGTTCCTCCCAGGTGCATCTGGTCCGGCTCTGTTAAGTCCAACAGGCTGTCGGCCGAATCGAGGAAGAGCTTTATCAGCTTGGCATCGGCGGCGGAGCTCTCTTTGAGCCGAAGATCGATCGACTCCTTGATCTCGCCCAAAGTGAGGCCGGAAAGCTTTTCGTTTAGGACATTGGCCGTCTTTTCCAGTTGTTTCGCGTCAACAGAGGATTCTGCCTCCAGAAGCACAGTCCTTACCAGCCCGTGTTTGACCGTCAGGACCACCAGGATCTTCTTCTCGGCTACCGGTATCAAGTTCACACTGGTCAGAATCCCTTTGTCGAACCTGGGTGCTATGGTTACGCCCAACTGCTTGGAAACCGTGGCCAAAACCGAAGCGGTCTGCTCCAAGATGTCCTCTACTGCGGCATAATCGGCGCAGATCTCCCTTCTGATCTGATCCTCTTCAGAGGCGGTGAGAGCCTCCGGCCCCATCATGCTGTCCACATAGACCCGGTATCCCTTGTCGGTGGGCACCCTTCCGGCTGACGTGTGGGGATGGGTGATCAACCCCATCTCCTCCAGGTCCTGCATGGTGTTTCGGACCGTGGCCGGGCTGATTCCCAATCTGTATTTCTGGGCCACCGCCCTGGAACCCACAGGCTCAGCGGTGGCTATGTAATGGCCGATCAACGACCTGAGGACCAGCCGCTCCCTCTCGCTGAGGTTCTCGAATGCCATTGTTCTCTCGTAATCTCCTTGTCTTCAACAAATTAGCGCACGCCTCTGGCACTTTCCCCTTGAGAGTGCTAACGAATCGGAAAATAAGCCCATGCCGAGAGCTTGTCAAGGGAATTTGCCGGCTTACATAGAACTCATAGCAGATATTCGAAAGAAGCCTGCGCTTCATTTGCCACTTTATTCGACTCTGCCTGGCATCACGTAATGAAGGCAAAAACCGAATTCCGGCTGATTGAGTTCTCTTTCACCAGAGCCTAACTTAAGTTAGGTTCTGGTCCCTCATTATCTCGCAACGCCTGTTGACAACCATCCGCGTAACGACTTATTTTGACGTGAGCGAATGGTCCTCGTGATTTTCGGCGGGGTGAATTCCCGCCCCCCAAGGAGAGGAGATCGGTAAGAGAGTGAAGAGAACGACCCAACTCAAGAAGGTTGTCTCCGCCAGCCGCAGGGTGGATCTGGTCAGCTTCTACCCGGACTACATGGTCGAGAGATTAGAGGAGATCGGCACCGAGAACATTCACACCCTGGTGGTCTGGACCAAGAACCCTCAGAATATGCTCGTGCATCCGGGGTTGAGAAGCATCCTGGAGGAACTGAATCATATCTACGTGCTTCTGACCGTCACCGGATTGGGCGGGACGGCCTTGGAACCACATGCGCCGACAAAAGACTGGGTCTTTGACCAGCTTCCCCGGATCATCGATCTTCTGAAATCACCCAAAAGAGTCGCGATTCGTTACGATCCGTTGATAGATGTGATTCATCAGGGCGAAACTCGCATTTCCAACATCAATATTGACCTGTTTGAGGAAGTACTCGACCGAGCCCATGCCCTGGGAATCGAAAGGGTGATTGTCTCCTACGTGACGGTTTACGGAAAAGTGAAGAAGAGGCTGGAGCAGAAAGGATTCACCATTGTTGAGCATCCGATCGAGGAGATGAATGATTTCATCAAAAACGAGATGATGCCCCGGGCAGAGAAACTGGGAATGGAGCTCTCCACCTGTGTACTTCCCAACCTGACCTCCAAAGGATGCATCGACGGAACTATCTTACGCGAGCTTCACCCTCTTAAGGAACCTTGCTCCTTGGCCAAAGATGCAAGTCAGAGAGAGAACTGCCACTGCACCAAATCCATCGATATCGGGCAGTGTTTTGCCTGTTATCATAACTGCCTTTACTGTTACGGGAATCCGACGCCGGCAGGCAAGAACGGGCTCGGGCCGAAGTGATACTGTAATAGGCCAAAGGCAGATCATCCCACGGGCGCTTGTCGGAAAAATACGGGTAATTACTACGTACAATAGACGCGGTTTGTACTTGACATACCAGTAGGATAAGCTATATTGCAGGCGCAGCAATCGGTTTGGATACCAGTTGTCTCTCACAGAGGCGGACCAGACGGCCCGGGCAAGGCCCGTTCGGATCGTGCCGTTATCTCCAAGGAAGGGGGTACTTATGAAAAAGCCTGCGATTATCATGGCGTTCGCGACTGCGTGTCTCGTCTGCCTGTTCTCGGAATCCTTCCCGCAACAGGAAGTCTTCAAGATAAAAGTGGAGGCCAAGACAGAAAGAGATGTTTTGGTATTCAGAGAGATAGGGCTGGATTGCGCGGGAATGGGTGAGTGCATCTGCCAGGCCAGCCTATCACAATTGAATGAGTTGAGAAGATCACATTATTCTTACACCCCGATCAAGCAGGGTATGATCATCGAAGCGCCGCCACGAGCTTCGATCTCGGGGGCGAACGGCACCAACTACTACATTCACGATCACGACACCACTTATTCTACCATCACCATATCCGGCGCGCCGGAGTGTGCCCTGGTGGAGGGGATGGAGGTCCGGTATGACATAATCCACTCGTGGGTGGAGGATCTCACCGTCGAACTGTTGCACGAGGAAGAATTCTGGGCGTACACGCTATGGCATCAGCAAGGAGAAGGAGACACGGCCATCCACGATACGGTCAGCAACATATCGTTCTTCGACGGAGAGGACGTGAACCAGACGTGGAAACTGCGTGTGTCCGACGCTTTCTACGGTGATACGGGCTACATAGACTACTGGAAGGTTACCATCTGGTACCAAGGTCCGGCCGACCTGATAGTACAGAGCCTGACTCCCAGCAACTACAACCCGACGGCCGGGGAGCAGATAAACGTGACCATGACCATCAAGAACCAGGGAGACGAGCCCGCGGATGCTTGCTGGGCGGACCTCTTCTTTGACGAACCGTCGCCGCCCACGCCTCCGACAGACGGTGACGTGTGGTGGCGGACGAGCGAGCTGGATCCGGGGGAGACCGAGACTCATACCTTCATGGGAATCACGAACTGGATGGCGCAGACGTGGCACATGTATGGTCTGGTGGATTCCTATAATTCGGTCGTGGAGATAAACGAAAATAACAACGTAAAGGGCCCAGTGTTAGTGATGTGGCATGAGGCCCCGCTTCAACCGGACCTGGTTATTCAGAGCCTGACCGCAAGCGACTATTATCCTACCGTAGGGGAGGAAATCTCGGTGACCCTGGTGATGGAGAACATGGGAACTCAGGACGCCGGCTTTTTCTGGGCGGATCTATTTCTGAACCTATCTTCCCCTCCTACCGTTCCGTCGACCGGGGACGACTACTGTCGGAAGTCGCTGCCTGCGGGCACGGTGGATTCGTGCACCTTCTCCGGAATCACCTGCGCCAGCCCCGGTACCTGGAACATGTATGGTTTGATAGACTCGGAGGACGAGGTTTCCGAGGGCAACGAAGACAACAACGTGAGAGGGCCGGTGGACGTCCACTGGCAATCCGCGCAGCAGGGGCCCGATCTGATCGTGGACGATTTCTGCATAGCCAACATCGATCCTGAAATAGGGGACCTGGTGCACGTAATGATAACCGTCAAAAACGAGGGGGATGCCACCGCATATGGTTTCTTCTCCAGCCTTTTCTATGACCGACCCACTCCGCCCGCTCCGCAAGACCTCGGGGACGACTATTTCTATTACTCCATCCTGGGGCCGGGTGAGAGTTACACCCATTCGTTTTACATCTCAAACGACCAAGCGGAATATTGGGACATGTATTTTCTGGTCGACTCTTGGGGTTCCGTGGATGAGAGTGACGAGAACAATAACCTGTATGGCCCGGAATACGTGACCTGGTCTTATCCGGCCAAGCCGGGGCCGATCACCCGCAATAGCATAATGGCCACCGCCGGGCAGTACGCCAATGTCGAGTGGGTGTGCGGGGCAAGGAACGCCGATGCGTATAGCGAGTGTTCTTCCTGGGTGTGCGACTACATGGTTGACAGCACGTATCAAGGTGTGCCCTATCTGTGGGGAGGGTCCAGAAGGGTGACCACCTTTCAGAACGAACTTGCCAACGGATACTGCGCAGGGGCTCACAGGGAAAACGATTGCCTCACAGGGGACCCTGGTTTGATTGGCGATGTCTGCTGGGCCACAGGGATTGACTGCTCCGGTTTTGTGTTCAGGTGCTGGGGGATGCCCAAGTGGGGAGGAACGTTGACCCTGTTGAGCGACACTATCTCGAGTGTGATCCGCTATGACCAGCTTATGAAAGGCGACGCCCTGGACGACACCACGTCCGGCAGGCGACACGTGGTCTTGTTTTACAGAGGTGTCTCGGCTCTGGAGTATGAAGTATACGAGGCCAGAAGCTACGGGGTACCGCCTCCGCATCCCGACTCTAACCTTGTACGAGTCCGAAGGTATCGCATAGACTATTTCGATCGGAATAACTACCTCCCCATCCGGCGTATCAACATCGTGGGCGATCCGCCCTTGATTTCCGGGGATTGCAACGATGATGATGTTGTTGATGTGAGCGATATAGTTTTTCTTGTTGCCTATCTCTACCAGGAGGGCGCTCCCCCAAACCCTCTCTGCGCCGGGAATGTCAACGGTGATGACGTCGTCAATGTTGGGGATCCGGTGTACTTGGTGACCTATCTTTACAAAGGCGGACCTGCCCCACAAAATGGCTGCGACTGAGCAGCCGATCAGAGGTAGGAGTGTGAGAATATGTGTTCGGCGGAGACAACAGATACCGTATCATTGAAGGAAGCCTGGTGGCCTGCCCACCAACCTCTATGAAAGGAGTAAGAGATGAAAACGCCTATTAGACTGAGCAGAATTCTGATCTTGGGATGTTCTCTGTCAGCGCTGTTTTACGTCCTCCTGGCGTTAACTCAAGGACCACGAACGTTTACGCAGCCGGTTCAATCTGAGGAGCCGACTGCGCAAGAGACCTATATCTCGGAGGTGGTTATTCAGGCTCCTTGGGGAGAAAGGAACCTGTGGTATGATAAGCAGGAATCCGGGCCCGGCGAGTTTGGGATGCACATCACAGGGGAGGGACCCCCTGTGACGCCAAGCGGCTTTGCTGTTGCCCCAAATGGGGACATCTACATTAACGATCCGTTGAACAAGAGAATCCAAAGATACGGACCAAATGGTGAGTTTATCTCGGCTATTCCGATCATGGGTGGATTCATCTGTGTGGATGAAGACAACGATATCTACACCACTCGTGCATCCAGACCTCATTGGTTCATTGAGAAGTATGACCAGACCGGAAACCTCCTAACAAGTTATCCGATCGAGATCGAGAGAAGGGGATTGTATGGTATACATTGCGACAAGGCAGGCAGACTATTCATGGAATTCTATTATCATTATATGAAGCCCGATAACGAAGGGAGACCCATCTCGGACTCCAGCTGGCATGGGATCTGTCAAGTGGGAGATGCCGAACGTGTTTTCTCATTGGAGGAGCAACAAGACCTGATAAGAAAGGACGCATACTTGGGTTCGAACTCTGCTGGTTTGGACAGTAGCCTGCTCCTTGTTCCAAGTCATGGTCTTGTCTGGGGGTACGGCAACCTCTGCCTGGTCAACTTAACTGGAGATACCGTACGAGTGCTCAAGGGAATCCGTGGGGCACCGTTTGGATGTGATGAGAATCTGAATATTTATACCGAGCAGTATGATCTCGAAAACCACATTACGATTGTGAGGAAATACCGCAAAAATGGTGAATTTGTTTCCATGTTGAAATATACGTGCGATGACCCGTACGCGCCTCCGGCATCAGGGGGGATATACTTGGATACCAAAGGCGGCGTTTATTTTCTTTGTGAATCAGTCGGAGACGGAATCCAAGTGACAAAATGGTATAAGGCAGACTAAGTCTCACCATACCGTCGATTGCAGACTGGGGTCCTTGGTGTGAAAACGCGCGCTAGACCAAGCATGATCTTGACATCGGCGTGTTCTGTGTCGGTGCTGCTTTACGTTCTCTTACTGTCAGCGCAGGAGAGACGGACGTTTGCGCAGTCCTTGCAATCGGACGAGGCGGGCGCACAAGAGACTTATGTCTCAGAGGTAATCATCGAAGCTCCCTGGGCGGAGAAAAACCTGTACCAATACGCGGGAGGAGAGGAGTCGCCACCGGGAGAGTTCGGGCATTATGTTTCAGAGGAGACGGAATCGGGTCCCAATTCTTTCACGGTCGCACCCAACGGCGATGTTTACATCAACGACCCCCTGAACAAAAGAATTCAGAGATTTGGCCCCGATGGTCAATTCATCTCGGTCATCCCTGTAAACGCTGGGTTCATGTGCGTGGACAAACACAACTACATTTACAGCACACGCCCCGGCAGACCCTGTTGGTTCATTGACAAGTACGACCAGGCAGGAAACCTGCACGCCAGCTATCCCATCGAAGTGGGCAAGAAACGGATAAGTGCGATTGAAACCGAGAATAAGATCCTGCAGAATATCTACTGCGATAACTCAGGCGGAGTATTTGCGGGGGTTCGTAGTAGTCGCACGAAGGTTGACGAAGTCTCTGGAACGTTCTTGGACAGTGCCTGGGGCGGAATCTGTCAGGTTGGAAACGCGGCGGGCGTTTTTTCAGCAGAGGAACAGAACCGCACAATGAAAAAACAGGGGTTTTTGGGTATAAACTCTGCTCTTTTGGGCAAGGGATACCTCAGCGCAGATCGTGGGAGCCTATACTTGATCGATTTAGCGGGAGATACCGTCCAAATGTTGCAGTCAATGCAGGGTTCCTTCTTGGGCTGCGATGAAGATCTCAATTTCTATACCACGGAAACGCCATTTGACTTCCATGCTCACGAGTACGATGAGCAAGCACATTCTCCCGTGGTGAGAAAGTACAACCTGAAGGGCCAGTTGGTTGCCACGTTTCGATACTGGTGCGGAAAACCGTATACTGGAATATTCATCGGTTTTGGCTTTTCCTCCTCAATCGGCGATTGCGTTTTTCTGGACAACAGGGGCAACTTCTATGTTTTCTGTCAATCGTACGAAGACGGAATCAAAGTCATCAAATGGTATAAGGCAGATTGAGTCTCATCATACCGTCGATCGCAAAGTGGGGTACTTGACGTGAGAAGGCGCGTTAGACTAAGCATGGTCTTGACATTGGCATGTTCTCTGTCGGTGCTGCTTTACGTTCTCTTACTGTCAGCGCAGGAGAGACGGACGTTTGCGCAGTCCTTGCAATCGGACGAGGCGGGCGCACAAGAGACTTATGTCTCAGAGGTAGTTATCGAAGCTCCCTGGGCGGAGAAAAACCTGTACCAATACGCCGGTGGAGAGGAGTCGCCGCCGGGAGAGTTCGGTCATTATGTTTCACTGGAAACTGAATTGGGTCCCAATTCTTTCACGGTCGCACCAAACGGCGATATTTACATTAACGATCCGTTGAACAAGAGAATCCAAAGATTCGGACCCAATGGTGAGTTCATCTCCCTTATTCCCGTCATGGGTGGATTCATGTGTGTTGACAGGGATAACAACATCTATACCACACGCGCATCCAGACCACACTGGTTCATCGATAAGTATGACCAGGCAGGGAACCTGCTGGAAAGGTACCCGATTGAGATGAAGGGAAAGCGTATCGTGAATGTGTATTGTGACAACGCAGGAAGCGTGTTTGCCTCTTTCCACGCTGATCATATGGAGATAGACAAGGGATCAAGGATTATCCTAGACACCAGCTGGGGCGGGATCTGTCAAGTCGGGAGTCCGGCTGGTGCCCTTTCCCAGCACGAGCAGAAGAGCTCTATAAGAAGGGAGGGGTTCTTGGGTTCCAATTCGACTGCCTTGAGCAAAGGATACTTCGCAGGGGGTCCCGGCAAGCTGTGTCTGATCAGCTTTGGCGGAGATACGGTCAAGACATTCAGGTCTATAGAAGGTTCATTCTTCGGCTGTGATGAAGATCTTAATATCTACACCACCAGATATGATTCTGGGGATCGACTGACCAGAGTGAAGAAATACGATCGAAACGGTAGGCTGGTTTCCACGTTTGCATATGGATGCCAAAAGCCATACAGAACGCCTGCGGGACGGGGGGAGTGTCTGGATGGGAAGGGAAACGTGTATGTGTTCTGTGAATCCTACCAAGACGGAATCCAGGTTACGAAATGGTATAAGGCAGATTGAGTCTCATCATACCGTTGATCGCAAAGAGGGATACTTGGCGTGAAAAGGCGCGTTAGACTAAGCATGATCTTGACCTTTGGATGCTGTCTGTCGGTGCTGGTTTCCGTTCTCTTAGTGCCAGCGCAGGAGAGACGGATGTTTGCGCAGTCCGTGCAATCGCAGGAGGCGGGCGCACGGGAGACTTATGTCTCTGAGGTAATCATTCAGGCGCCCTGGGGCGAGCGAAGCCTATACGACCGCATCTACGGATGGTATGCAGGCAAAGAGGAATCGCAGCCGGGAGAGTTTGGTTTCGAAATCACAGGAGAAGGACCTCCCATCGGCCCGAACTCCTTCACAGTTGCCCCAAATGGGGACATTTACATTAACGATCCGTTGAACAAGAGGATTCAGAGATACGGGCCGAACGGGCAATTCATCTCTGTTATTCGTGTTGCCCCCTTCATGGGTGGACCCCTGTGTGTGGATACGGACAACAATGTTTACATTTATACAGCGCAGGGTATCCTTAAGCACGATCAAGCCGGAAACCTGGTGGCACGTTACCCCATCCAAGTGGGCAAGAACCGCATAAGCCCCACCGAGACCGAGAGCAGGGAACTTCAGAACATCTACTGTGATAACTCGGGGCGGGTCCATGCCGCGGTCTCTTATGATCATAGGAGAGCAGACGAATCCGCAAGTAGTTTCATGGATACTACCTGGGGCGGAATCTGCCAGGTGGGTGACGCCAGCGGCGCTTTCTCGCTGGAGGATCAGAAGAGTAACATGAGAGAGCACGCCTTTTTGGGCTGCAACTCGGCGGCCTTGAGTGTAGGCTATTTCACGGGTGAGCCAGGTAGGGTATACTTGATCAGTTTTGGTGGGGATACGATCAGCACCTACAACTCAGTTCAGGGATCCTTCTTTGGCTGCGACGAGAATCTTAATATCTATACTACCAAATGGGATCGGGAAACCGGTCGGACCATTGTAAGAAGATACAATCGGGAGGGCGCACTTGTTTGTACGTTCGGATATAGATGTGACAAACCCTATAGCAGAACGCTTGGGGGCAGGGGTGAATTTCTGGATAGCAAGGGGAACATTTACGTTTTTTGCCAATCTGAGAAAGACGGGGTCCAGGTTACCAAATGGCATAAGGCAGATTGAGTCTAATCATACCGTATGATCGCAACTGCCTTTGTTGCTGTGGCGATCGACTCGAATGTCAACCCCCGAGCCAGCCACTCTGGGCGCAAGGAAAGACGTTTCTTGGTTGCCGGGCAGGCCTCTTGGCCGTAGTCCCCTGCGCCGAATCTAATCCTCTGCCGACTAACGAATTGCAGGGCTTGGCGGATAAAGACGCTTATCTCGACGGCGCAGTAAACTGCGGTCAACCTCCCTTGCGAGCCTTCGTCTTTCAAGGCTTCGGAAAGAAGCCCAAGATTTTCAACGACTTAGAGAAGTGCGAAACGAAAGGTCCGGTCGTTTTCGCTTTGGCACGATTTTTGAGTTAAAAACGAGCGTCATTCCCTTTCTTCACTTCTAACTCCCCTAAGCTTTGTCCGCCGACCAGAGGGCGGGTGGGCAAAGCTTTTTTTGCCTTCGGCCCTCACGACCGAGTGGATTTAGTGCCCAGGTTCCCCTCTCCTTTCTAACCAGAGGTAACAAGGGAGAGATTTCCCTCATTCTCCTCTTAGCGCCTTATCGAAGGCCATCCAGAAAGGATCGACCCTGGGGTGCGCCAAATGCCTCTCCCGGCCGCCCTCGACCAGAAGTATACCCTTTTCCTCGGGAATCACCTCACCCACAATAGAGGAAGCGATGTTCTTCTCCTTCAATCTCCCGATGACCTCTTCCGATTTCTCTTCTTTGCAGGTTATGATCAGGGTGCCCTCGGAGATGGAGCTGTAGGGGTCCATGCCGAACTTGGAGCAGATCTTATCCACCTCGTCCGATACGATTATCGCATCCTTCTTGATCCTCATTCCGACCCTTGACGCCTTGGCGATCTCATAAAGCCCGCCCCAGACACCGCACTCGGTGGCGTCGTGCATGGCGGTTACCCCCTTCTCCCTGGTTCCCACCTTAACTGCGGTCAGAGCATCCTCCACCACCGACATCTGCCAGAAAATCTTCTGGGCCCTGTCGCTGAACTCTCTTCCGAAGTGCTCTTCTATCCTCTGCTTGAAGGCGACCGCAAAGATTCCGGTGGCCTCGATGGCTGCTCCCTTGGTTATGATTACCTGGTCTCCCTGCTGCGCCATCTCGGGCGAGACATATTTGGACTTATCCCCTATGCAGATCACGGTCGCCCCCCCCACCATGGGATAGTTGCACCCGTGATAGCGGGCGGTATGGCCGCTGATTACGGCCATACCCATCTTCTTGCATTCCTCACTTATGGTCAGCCAAACGGTATTGAGCTGTTCCTTGGTCATGCTCAGGGGGAGGGTCAAGTCGATCGACAGGTAGGTGGGAGCCAATCCGGAGGTCACCGCATCCGAGGCCAAAATGTGAATGGCAAACCAGGCGGCCCTTTCAAAGCCGTATTCCGGGACGATGAAGACCGGATCGGTGGTGGTGACCATCACCTTCTCCGCTCCGATGTCCACCACGCCTATATCTACGCCGTGCTTCGGTCCCACCAGTATCGAATCGGATTCGGCACCCAGATGGGGGTAGATCATCTCGTCGAAGATCTCTGATGAGATTTTTCCCACGTCAGGGAGCTTGTTGTTCGGCATGCTTTCTCCTTTCATATGAAAACACCGTCGTCCTGATCTGACTGAACGACGGTCGGCGTTATCCTTTTCCCTCCGCTGGCATTACCCAGATCAGGTTCTAAGGGTGTGATCTCAGGTCATCCGCACCCCAAGCGAGGATGACCACCCCTAACCCTATGTTTTTCTCAGATTAGTATACGCAAACTGCAGCCTCAGCAACTGGGACTTTCGGTCGTCCGAGCAGGTTCGTGGCCTGAGCAGGGCATGTCAGAAGCAGAATCCCCGGGACCGGGGACATTACTTTTCCTTCAACCAAAGGCCAGACTTTCCGGAAGACGAGACCGAACCCTCGGGAGGCAAGGGAGTTTTATCTTAAAACCGGCCAAGATCCTGTCGATTATAGGATAGAGGGGCACCTTATAAGCTTGCTCCGCCTATACGAGGCCAGAAGTGGATGACGCTTGGGCCTCTGAACTCGACGGCTAAGACTATGGAAACCGCGGCTAAACCAGATTACGGTCTTGTGCTTAAACAAATGCTGGGGGCCATCCGCAGGCTGGAGATGTATCCGCCCGGACATCCGGCGGCAGCTCAGGCCGTTGAGAAACCCTTCCTGGCCATGCAGAAGAGCCTCAAATCCGCTGATCATGTGATAATCAGCCGGGTGGAGGACAAGATCATCGTCAACGGGAAGACCGTAGAAGGGACCGACATTCTCACAAGACTACTGGAGGAGCTTGACCAGGAGAACGTCAACAGTCTCACCTTCTCCAAGAATCTGAACAAGGAAGAACTGGGCTCATTCCTGAGCTTCTTCGTGAAACCTCTGGGCAACAGAGAGCAGACTATCAGCCTGCCCGATTTTATCAAGTCAAATCGCATCCGCTCCATCAGGGTCGACCAACTCCGCTACGAATTGGTGAACGAGGATGAGGTGGTGGTAAAAAGCGAGATAGCCGAGGGGGCGGAGTTGAAGGCGCAGATCTCCGAGATGGTCAGAGACGATCCGGATCTACTCCGGGAGATATTGCTGGCCAAATCGGAAGGGGAGGGGGATTCCGGCGGCGGATCGGGCCAGAGCGCAGGCGACGGAACAGGAGGAGGACTCGGTGATGAAGCGGGTCCAGTTCAATTACGAGAAGAGATGCAAAAGCAGATAAAGGATCTGTCGGACACCGATCTGGCAGGACTTCTGGCATCGAGCTTGGAGCAGCGGCTGAAAAGCTCGGCCTCGGAAACCTCCCCCTCCGAGTTGAACGAGGTGGTGGACTTAGTCCACCAGCTTCTGAAAGACAGGGAGAAGAAGAAGCTTCTGCCGGAGGTCAAGAAAATACTATCGGAACGGGGAACCGTTCAAAAAGAGCATCTGAATCTCATCTTCGAGGAGAAATGGGTCAAGAGCCAGCAGGTCCTGGATGAGTTGGTGAAGATGATGGATGACCTGGGAATGGAGAAGGTGGATACCGAGAGATTCATGTTCCTGTGGCACCGGGTGATGAACTCCGGGGAGACCGAGATCATCAGGTACGCCCTGGACAAGGCCCTGCCCAAGATCCGCTATCAGGACAACAAAATCAGAGATCTGGTCGTCTCCGCCTTGGAGAAGGCGCTTCAATGCCTGGTGAGCCAGAACATTGACCAGGAGTTCTCCTATGTTCGGGGGCGGTTATGCGAGAGGATCAAAGACCGCTTGCTTCCGGCTGACATCTTCCGGGACTGCTCCCGACTTCTGAAGATGGCATTCTCCGAGACCATCAGGCGCAACAGGTTCAGGGAGGCGAATACGGTATTGGTCGAATTCAGCGCCCGCCTGAACCCGGAGACTGTCTGTGCAGACGGCACGAAGAAGATTGCCCAAGACTTCTTACGGGAGGTCACGGACAAATCCACGCTTGACCTACTGACCTCCCAGATGAAGGAGGGGGTTCCCTTTCAGAATATCCAACTGGCCGAAGAGATGCTGGAGTCCCTGGATGGCGCTAAAGTGGCCCAGAAGCTGCTAAAGATCTTCACCACCAACGACAGGGCCGCCCGGATGAGCTCATTGAGGGTGTTGAGCCGTCTGGGGAAAAGCTCAATCGCCGCCTTCTCCGCGCTGTTGTCCGATCCCGGAACCTTGCTCAGAACCGAAGGAAGCAGCCTTTTGAAAGATGAACAGTGGCATAAGGTGCGGAACGTCATCTACGTCCTGGGCAACATCCCGGATGCGAAGAGCATAGAGCTACTATCGAAACTGAGCCGGGATTCGGACGTAAGGGTGCGGCTGGAGGTGGTTAAGGCTCTGGAGAAGATGGGGGTCGGCGAATGCGCGGACGCGCTCACGGGGATGCTCAAAGATCAGGACAAGGAGGTGCGCAAAAGGGTCATCTCCTCCTTGTCCACGCTGGGAGACCAGAGCTGCCTTGGACCTTTGATGGGACACCTGCGGCAGACCCCTGAGGACGCCAGATCCGCCCTCGCCGCCATCGTCAGGATCGGCGGACCGGAGTCGACCGGATTTCTGCTGAAGCTCCTCCGAGGCCAGTGGATAGGACATTTGGCGTCCAGACAGAAGGATGAAATCAGAATGGCCGTCTTTGACGCGGCCAGGCAAATAAACTCCACCGACTTAGCAGACGAGATTGAAAAATTCGTAGAACAGAAAGGAAAGGGCCTGAAAAGCCTTTTGGTGAAGGACAAAGTCTTAGAGTCTGCCAATCGAGCGGTGGAGGCGATAAGAAAAAGAAGTCATCTACATCCCGTCACGCCCCGGCAGTGATTGGGCCGGTCGTCTGCCATAAGGGAAGGCAAGCTTCTCAAACCCGCCCGGTTGATCTCTTAGTCTGAACCCGCGATCGCGAGAAACGATGAAGAGGCTACATCTTACACTGCTCATTTTGCTTTTTCTCTCCGGTTCGGCTTACGGGCAGTACTATTTCGGCAAAAACAAGATTCAGTATACCAACTTCGACTGGCAGGTTCTCACCACCCAGCATTTTGAGATCTACTTCTACACCGGCGAGAAGGAGATCGCGGAGATAGCCGCCAGCTCCGCTGAGGAAAGCTATCGGTTCCTGGAAAACAAGTTCAATCACAGGGCGGAGAAGAAGATCCCGCTGATCATCTACAGCTCTCCCAACTACTTTGCCCAGACCAATATCATCCCCAGCCTCCTTCCGGAAAGCGTGGCGGGTTTCACCGAATTCTTGAAGGGGCGCATGGCCGTCCCTTTCAACGGCTCCTATTGGGATTTTGCCCGGGTCATCCGGCACGAACTGGTCCACGCCTTCGTCATGCGCAAGATCCCCTACGTGATGAAAGCTCACCGGAAGATCAACTACACCGGTCTTCCTCTGTGGTTTGAGGAAGGGCTGGCAGAACACTGGTCAAGAAAGTGGGACAGCGAAGCGGACATGATGATAAAAGACCTGGTTATCTCCGGGAGGTTCATCAGCCTGGACAACATCTATCAGATCTACGGGAGTTTTCTGATGTACAAGGTGGGGGAGGCTTTCTGCGCTTATCTGGAGAGGGAATTCGGAGACGACAAGATCGGACTGCTGTTCGAGAACTACTGGAAAGGGGACGACTTCGCCGAGGTCTTCCGGCTGACCTTCAACCGCTCCTTGCCGGAGGTGTGGAAGGAGTGGGAATATTCCCTGAAGAAGAAATACTTCCCCGAGATAGAGACCAGAGATCTGCCCGATAGGGTCTCCACCCAGCTTACCTTCGGAGGGATAAATATCAAGCCCGAGCCGGTGCTTCTTTCCGATCAGGAGTGGGTGGTGTTCAAGTCGAACACCCTGGGCTACTCGTCCATCCGCATGATGTCGCCGGAGGGAGAGAAGGTAAAATCGACCACCCTGATCAAAGGGGAAAGATCGCCCCAGTTTGAATCGCTGCACCTTCTCAAAAGCAAGATCGAGGTCTCCCGGGATGGCCAGATCGCCTTCGTCTCCAAGAGCCAGGAAAAGGACGTGTTGTACGTCTATGACATAACCCGGAAGAAGATAACCAGCCGGAGGAGATTCAAGGAGTTGGTGGAGCTCTCCTCGCCCAGTTGGTCGCCCGACGCCCGACAGGTGGCTCTGGTGGGAGTGGGCCAGAACGGATATTCCGATCTGTATCTCTATGATCTGAGCGGACGGACCTTGACCCGTCTCACCCAGGACGTGTACGAGGAGAAGGACCCAAGCTGGTCCCCGAACGGAAAACAGATAGCCTTTGCCTCTGACCGGGGTCCGCAGGGAGACAAAGGTTACCTTAACCTGTTTCTCCTGACCCTTTCGACTCAAGAGATCGTTCCTCTTACCTCCGGTGCCTTCCACGATCTCGCCCCTGACTGGTCATCCGACGGCCAAAGATTGGTCTTTTCGTCCGACCGAAACGGGTCCTTTGACCTTTACCTTCTGTCGTTTCATCCCCAAGAAGACTCGTCCGAGGTGACCCGGCTGACCTCATTTCTCACCGGCGCGTTCGATCCCGGCTTCTCGTCCGACGATAAGACGCTCTTCTTCACCGCATACGAAAAGTACAGCTTCCAAATACACAAGATGAGTCTGGATAGTCAGACCGTAACCTATGCTGATCTGTCTGAGCCTTTGCGCCCTTCGGTTCCCGCATCACAGCCCGCCTGGAGGCCAAAGAAGATACAGGGCGATCAGGAGAGCTCGTCGGCCAAGTACAAGAACAGGTTCTCATTCGACATCGCCCAGTCGGTCATATCCTACGATGCGGTCTATGGCACGGTGGGGGGATTTCAGGGGGCATTTACCGACATGCTGGGGAACCACCAGTATTTCTTCCTGGTGGGCAACAATGCCCGTACCACCGACGACTTCCTCTCCAGCTTCAATTTCGGGGTGACCTACATCAACAGAACCCACCGGCTCAACTACGGGTTCGGGCTCTTCCACCTGAAGGACGAATATTACGACGACTTTCAGGGTTTCTATACGGAAAGGCAGTATGGGGGGCTCGCCCTTGCGAGCTACCCCCTGTCCAAGTTCAACCGGGTCGACGCCAGCCTGTTTCTGCGCCAGTCCGATCGGGACGTTCATATTCAGGACCGGGAGAGGAACGCGCTTCTATCCACCAACTACCTCTCCTGGATCTGGGATACCAGCATCTGGGACTATGTGGGGCCCATCGACGGCACCAGGATCAACCTCACCCTGGGTCTGACCCTGAATCTAAACGACGGGGAGGCATACAACAGGCTGATTTTGGGCGACCTGCGGAAATACATCCGAATCAGAAGAAACAGCTGCTTTGCGGTGCGGCTGATGGGATTCTCATCGGCCGGCGACGAGCCTCAGAGACTCTATCTGGGAGGGAGCTGGTCGCTGCGGGGGTACGACCGGAGAGCCTTCTACGGAAGACACGTGGTTCTGGCCAGCAACGAGCTGCGCTATCCCTTGATCGACAACCTCTCCATCGGGTTTCCCTTCGGAAAGATGTCCTTTAGTGCCATCCGGGGGGCCTTGTTTTTCGATGCGGGCAACGCCTGGGAGGATGAGTTCGATCAGCTTTACGGGAGCTTCGGTATCGGGGCCAGGATAAGCTTGGGTTACGTGATGGTTCTCCGCTTCGATATCTCCCGCACCACCGACTTCGAGACCATCAGCAAGAAGACCGATTTCGACTTCTTCTTCGGATGGAGCTTCTGATGAAAAAGATACTCCTGGGTCTGCTGCTGACATCTCTGTTGCTGTCCTGTTCCGGTGTCTTCAAGCTGAAGGAACCGGGGCCTCTCGACCTGCCCGGATGGAGAAGCTTCAGGGGAGATGCGCAGAATACCGCTTACGTCTCCTCACCGGTTGCCGCCCAGCTTGAGCTTCTGTGGAAGTACGATGCCAAAAGACCCCTGAAGTCGTCGCCGATTACGGTGGGAGAGCTTGTGGTCATCGGCTCGGTGGACAGAAGAGTCCATTTCCTCGACGCCTTCTCCGGTAAGGAGCGGGGGGTATACAAAACCTCCTCGTCGGTTTCCACCTCTGCCCTCAGCCAGGACGACAGGATCTACTTCGGCTTAGACCAGGGAAAGGGTACGTTCTACGCCCTGGATATGCGGGAACGGGAGGTTCTGTGGAAAAGGGATTTGGGGGGAATGTCCTCGTCTCCGGTTGCCTGCCGGAAGATGATCCTGGTGGGCACGACCGACGGGACCCTGCGCGCCTTAGACGGCCTGAGCGGCGAGAATATCTGGGAGTTTAAGACCTCTTCCGTGATCTCCACTCCAGCCTGGCGGGTTTCACCGGTATCGACCTCAGACGAGAAGATCGTTTGTTTCGGGTCTGCGGACGGCCACCTGTATGCTCTGGATGCCGAAGACGGAGAGATGAAGTGGAAGTTCGAGGCGGACGGGGCCGTTTACTCTGCACCCGCCGTTAAGAACGGAAAGGTATTCTTCGGCTCGTTCGATGGTCATCTTTATGCGCTTAATCTGACGGACGGCTCGCTGGTTTGGAAGTTCAGGACCGAAGCCGACGTGTTCTCCTCGCCTGCCGTTGCCGAAAGCTTAGTCTACATCGGGTCGAATGATTATTCTGTCTACGCGGTCAACCAGCAGACCGGAGAGCTTGCCTGGAAGTTTGAAACCGGCGGACTGGTTCGTTCATCTCCCATCGCAGTGGGTGACAAGCTCTGCTTCGGATCGTATGACGGCAACCTCTACGTCCTGAACCGCTTCACCGGAAGCCTTCTCTGGAAATACCAGACCGAGGGAATGATCTCCTCGTCCCCCGCCTACCTGGATGGGAAGATCTACATCGGCTCGGAAGATGGTTTCCTTTACTGCTTCGGGTCCTAATCGGAAAAGACTGTTCTCGCTTTCCCGTCCTGTCCCGTAGATGATGTGATGGTCCATAAGGGAATGATAAGATAAAGGTCGACCTCATAAGCGAACACGGGGAGTTTATGATTCTGCTTCTGATCATGGACGGATATGGGTTGAACTCCGATAAGGAGGGGAACGCCATAGCCCTGGCTTCCAAGCCCAACCTGGACCGCGTTTTTGCGGAGTACAAGAGCACGACTCTGGGTGCATCCGGCTTGGATGTGGGGCTCCCCCAGGGGCAGATGGGTAACAGTGAGGTGGGGCATCTGAATCTGGGCGCGGGACGGGTGGTGTACCAGGAGATAACCAGAATCGACAAGGCAATCCAGGAGAAGGTTTTCTTCGAGAATCCGGTTCTGCTCGAGGGTATGGAGCAAGTGAAGAAGCGAAACTCCAGCCTGCACATCATGGGCTTGGTCTCGGATGGATGCGTACACAGCTCTCCCAATCATCTATACGCTCTTCTTAAGTTAGCCAAAGAAACAGAGGTCCCGAGGGTGTACGTCCACGCATTTCTGGACGGAAGGGATACCTCACCTACCGGGGGAGCAAGATACGTCCGGGAGCTTCTGGACAAGTGCAGGAAGATAGGGGTGGGTGAATTGGCCACGGTGGCCGGACGATACTACGCCATGGATAGAGACAAGAGATGGGAGCGGATAGAAAAGGCCTACCGGGCCATGGTCTCCGGTGACGGGAATCATGCCGGGGATGCGGTCGGTGCGATAGAGAGATCGTACGAGAACAATGTCACAGATGAGTTTATGGTGCCGATGGTGATCTCCGGTAACGAGCGGCCGGGGAACGGGCGGATCAGAAGAGGTGACGTGGGGATATTCTTCAACTTCAGGGCCGACCGCGCACGCCAGCTCTCCCATGCGCTGACCGACAAGGACTTCAAGGAGTTTGCCCGGCCGGATGATCTGACCATCGATCTGATCAGTATGACGTTGCACGACGAGAAATTGAAATCTAAAGTCGCGTTTCCTCCGGTTAAGCTTGTTAATACCATGGGAGAGGTGCTGAGCAGGGCAGGGAAGAGGCAGCTTCGCATCGCCGAGACCGAGAAATATGCGCACGTGACCTTCTTCTTCAACGGAGGGGAGGAGAAGCCGTTCGAGGGAGAGGATAGGGCCCTTATTCATTCTCCGAAGGTTGCCACCTATGATCTGAAACCGGAGATGAGCGCCTTCGAGGTCACGGAGCGGGTGGTCAAGGAAATCAGATCCAAGAAGTATGACTTCATTCTCCTGAACTACGCCAATCCCGATATGGTTGGACATACCGGTGTACTGCCGGCAGCAGTCAAGGCTGTTGAGGCGGTCGATAAGTGCGTGGCAGAGGTCATAGGCGCAGTAAAGGATGTGGGAGGAATTGCCCTGGTTACCTCTGATCACGGCAACGCCGAGAAGATGATCGACTCCGGAAACGGCGAGGTCTTCACCGCCCACAGCACCAACCGGGTACCGCTGGTCTTGGTTATGAAGGATTTCAATGGTACGTTGAAGGAGGACGGCAGGCTGGCTGACGTGGCGCCGACCATCCTTCAACTGATGCAGATAGAGAAGCCGGAGGAGATGGAAGGGGAGAATCTGATAACCATCGAAGGCGTTTAAAGTTCAGAGTTTAAAGTTCAGAGTTCAAAGTTGAAAGTTCAAAGTTCAGACCTAAAACCTCAGTCCCTCAACTTCAAGCCTTCGACTTTGAACCTTAAACCTTCAACCTTAAACTTTAAACCTTAAACTCTGAACGGTTTTGAAGGGAGAAGCATGAAGGAAGAGATCAAAGATATCCTGTGGGTGGACGACGAGATCGACCAGTTGAAGTCCCATATAATCTTCCTGGAGTCCCGGGGTGACAAGGTTACCGAGGCGTCCAACGGTGACGATGCGGTGGCCTTGGTCGAAAAGAAGAGCTTCGATCTGGTGCTCTTGGACGAGATGATGCCGGGCAAGGATGGTCTGACCACCTTAGAGGAGATAAAGGAGAAGAGCCCGCACCTGCCGGTTATCATGGTGACCAAATCGGAAGAGGAAGACCTGATGGATCAGGCCATCGGGAAGAAGATAGACGATTATCTCACCAAGCCGGTCAATCCCAGCCAGATCCTCTCCGCAGCGAAGAAGATCCTCGACGCCAGGAAGATCAGGGTACAAAGGCTGGCCCAGGATTACGCCCAAAGCTCGGGCAAGATCAGGACGGCCCTTTACGGGGCTTTGAGTTGGCAGGATTGGATAGACATCCACCGGACCTTGAGCGAGTGGGATCTGGAGATAGACAGTTTCGGTGACGCCGACCTGCGGCAAACCCATCAGGGTCAAAGAAGAGAGTGCAACGTGGAGTTCGGCAAATACATCGAGAGCGCATATCTGCGTTGGCTGGCTAACGAGGACCCTCCTCCACTCTCCATGGACATAGTGAAGGCCTATCTGTTTCCTCTCCTCTCCCAGAGGACGCGAACCATCCTCGTGGTCATGGACTGCATGCGCTTAGATCAATGGATGACCATCGAGCCGCTCCTGGACGAGTACTTCCACATCCAAAGAGATTATTATTACTCGATTCTTCCCACCGCAACGCCCTATTCGCGCAACGCCATCTTCAGCGGGCTCTTTCCTTCCGAGCTGGCCCGCAGGTATCCGGAGTTATGGAAAGCCGGGACCCGGGACGATTCCAGCCGGAACAGGTACGAGCATCAGCTTCTAGACGATCAGTTGAAGAAGATGGGAGTGCGGGTGAAGTCGGATACCAGATATGTGAAGGTGTTGGACGCAAAGGAAGGCGAGAATCTGGCCAAGAGGATTTCCTCGTACAGGAACGCCCCGATTCTCTCCATCGTATTCAATTTTCTTGACATCCTGGCTCATGGCCGGTCACAGTCGGAGATCTTGAAGGAGATGACCCCGGATGAATCGGCTTACCGCTCTTTGACCAGACCCTGGTTTGTTCATTCCTCCCTCTTCCGGGTGCTGCAGTACCTCTCTACTCAGGACTGCGCGATTGTCTTGACCTCCGATCACGGAAGCGTTTGGGGCACCAGGGGGACCATCGCCAGGGGCAGGAAGGATACCTCCACCAACCTAAGGTATAAGTATGGCGACAACCTCAACTGCAATCCCAAGGAAGCGCTTTTCATAAAGGACCCACAGCAGTACCGGCTTCCCCGCTACACCATGAACACCACCTACATCCTGGCCAAGGAGGATTACTACTTCGTCTATCCCACCCATTACACCGAGTACGAGAAGGAATACAAAAACAGCTTCCAGCACGGCGGCATCTCCTTGGAGGAGATGATCCTTCCGGTCGTGACCATGACACCCAAAAGATAGATCGCTACAGTTTTCAGGGGCTGAGGAGACTGTCATTGCGAGGACCCGCAGGGGACGCGGCAATCTCTTGGTATCGATCTGCCCGCCCGAGGAGATTGCTTCGCCCCCCGTATGGAGGACTCGCAATGACCGGCTCTTTTCCTGCCACCTGAGCCGGGGGCAAAAGAAAGCTTGAACAACCGAGTCCTTTGTCTTATAATTGATACTTGAGCCCTATGATAGAAAAGAAGACCAAGAGTGCTGAGGAGACCAAGGAGTTCGGGAGGAGCCTGATCAAACGGCTCAAGCCGGGATCGGTTCTCGCCCTTATCGGTCCCTTGGGGAGCGGAAAGACAGTTTTGACTCAGGGTGTCTGCTCCGGCCTGCAGGTGAAGACCGCGGTCACCAGCCCCACCTTCGTGATAATCAACGAGTACCCGGGCAGGCTAAACGACTCTCCCATCTGGGTTTACCATTTCGATCTATATCGCTTGGAAAATCCGGAGGAATTCGTTAGATTGGGCTACGAGGAGTATTTCTACGGCAAAGGGATCACCTTGATCGAATGGGCGGAGAAGGTGACCCCGCTTTTGCCGGAGAAGAGATGGGAGATAAGCCTAAAGATTCTCTCCGAGAACGAGAGAGAGATTCGTGTAGAAGAGCTTTGAGTCTTGGATGAACCGGACCTGCAAACGCGACTCTGGGACGACAGTATGCGAGCCTTAGGAATCGACACCTCCACCATGACCGCCGGGGTGGGCATCGTCGAGGATGGCGAGATTCTGGTCGACTTGAAATTCGACGTGAGGGTGACCTACTCCGAGATCCTCATGCCCACCATCGACCTGGCTCTCAGGACCGTGGGGATGAAGATCGATGATCTGGACGGGCTGGCCCTGTCCATCGGTCCCGGTTCCTTTACCGGTTTAAGGATCGGCCTGTCCACGGTGAAAGGATTGTGCTCAGGCAGCAAGAAGCCTCTTGCCGCCGTTCCAAGTCTGGACGCTCTGGCGTCGCTTTCCTCTTACTCTCGGTATCAGGTGGCACCGCTTTTGGATGCCAAGAAGGATCAGGTATATGCCGCGATATACGATACCGGCGACGGGGAGTTGAAAAAGGAAAGCGAATACATGGCCGTCTCGGTCGAGGACCTGGTCATGAAGATATCGAAGAAAACGCTCTTCGTCGGTCCTGGAGCAAGGCTCTACCAGAAGGAACTGACTCGTCTCTTGGGAGAGAAGGCCTGTTTTGCCTTGAACGATCAGTCTTTTCCCAGCGGCGCCAGTGTCGCCCGCATGGGCATGGGCAAGCTGGCCTGCGGAGAAACGGAGGACATAGCCAATCTGGAACCTCTGTACATTAGAATGTCGGAGGCGGAGCTCAAATTCAAGAATGCCGGCCGGACTTGAGAATATCACCATCCAGAGGATGACTCAGGATGATATCGAGGAGATTGCCCGACTGGAGAAGTTATGTTTTTCCGACCCTTGGGTCGAACAGAGCTTCCGGGAGGAACTCAAACATCGGTTTTCTTTGCCCCTGGTGGTCAAATCCGGCCAGACTATCCTCGGGTACATGTGCCTGTGGCACATCGATGATCAAATGGAGATAGCCAATTTCGCCGTATCGCCCGATTTCCGGGGAAGAGGAATTGGCAGACAGATGATGGCGGAAGTGCTCCGGGAGGCAGACCAGAGAGGTTGCACGAGTCTGATATTGAGCGTAAGAGAGTCGAACCTGCCGGCCATCCGGCTTTACACCAGCCACGGTTTCGTGGAAATACACAGGAGAAAGGGTTACTACCGGGAACCTGCTGAGGATGCCATAATCATGGTGAAGAAGCTTCCGACGAAGCGGTGGTGATCAGCCTCTCAGCCTTTGGGGCGAAAGAGACGATCCGTCACTGCGGTTCCCCGAAACTGACTTAGGAAGAGAATCATGGAGTGGTTCAAGAAGGCGAAAGAGGGATTGGTTCCCCAGAGGAAGAAGGAGCTTCCCGACGGGCTGTGGGTCAAATGCGATGCCTGCGGGGAGATCATTTATAGAAAAGAGCTGGACAAGGAGCTTTGGGTCTGCTCCAAGTGCGATCATCACTTTCGGATTCGAAGCAAGGACTATATCAACCTGATCGTTGACAACGGCGAGGTGGAGGAATACGATGCGGGTCTGGCCGCCTCCGATCCGCTGGAATTCAAGGATTCCAAGAGATACCCGGATCGTATCAAGGCCTCACAGAAGAAGGTCAATCTGAAGGATGCCATTGTCGCCGGGATCGCCAGGATCGACGGGAGAGAAGTCAGCTTCGCGGTGATGGATTTCGGATTCATCGGGGGAAGCATGGGATCGGTGGTGGGGGAGAAGGTGGCGCGGACCATCGAGAGATCGTTGGAGAAGAGAATTCCACTGGTGATCGTCTCCTGCTCGGGCGGGGCCAGGATGCAGGAGGGGATCCTGTCTTTGATGCAGATGGCCAAGACCTCTGCGGTTTTAGCCAAGCTGTACGATCAGAATATTCCCTACATCTCGGTTTTGACCAACCCCACCACGGCCGGGGTGATGGCCAGCTATGCTTCCTTGGGCGACGTGATAATCGCCGAGCCCAAGGCGCTGCTGGGCTTTGCCGGCCCCCGGGTGATACAGCAGACCATAAAGCAGGACCTCCCTCCCGGATTCCAGAGCTCGGAGTTCTTCTTGGAACACGGCTTTCTGGACATCATCTCCCACCGCAAGGATCTGAAGAAGAACATATCCCTGATCCTCCGGTACCTTACCTAAAGCCCACGGCAGCGGGCGACGGAGGGTGAGTCACTTTATTTTGGATGGAAACAGAAGCATGGCTGGGATAGAGGGGAGACGGAAGGGGCGGAACATTGGGGGGCGCTACCTATGAAATAGGGGGCCTGTTGCACTGAGGGACAACGATGCATCCACCGTCCTCTGCGATAGTTGTCGTACAGTCTCCATGATAGGGAGCGAATCTGTCGAAAGGGGCAACTGGCACGGTTAAGGCATCCAGAGCCTCGACTATAGAGTCGCTTACAGGGGGCTCTAGCCGATCTTTCACACGGGAATCTTTTGGAGTCGGTTTAGTGAAATCCCAGAAATTGGTGCTATATAGCCGAACACCGTTGGACACTATCGACTTCACTGTTTCTGGGTGCGGGCATTCATACTGGCATCCCGCAGAAATAACAGCGACTGACTGCCCCTTCACCGTAAAGGAATTCCACAATCCAGCATGGTTTCCATACCTTGAGCCGTGGTGGCTCACCTTGAGGAAATCAAACGCCCGCTTTTTTCGACGGGCTGACCCGCAATCCTTGCGCCACAGCTTCAATATGTCTTCCCAACTCTTGGTGTCACCCCCGAGTACAGCTCTGGCCTCCCCGTGGACAATCACAAGAACGACAGAAAGAAGGTTCTCGTCTATTGCCTTATCCCTACCCCAAGACCTCACGTAGCGGAGAGTATCCCGGCCCAGAGGGGCTAACGAGAATATCTCGAGGCCACTCAAACGTAAACACATAGTATTCTGCTTCGCCTCAAGGTATTGGATTGTCTTCTTCTCAACGCCCCCGAGTACGAAGTCATAGAGCCGCTGCAACTCAGTGAACTCCCTCTCGGAACCGAAGCTTTGTTTAAGAACTGTGAACTTGTCTTTATCCACGCCGAAGTCCCAAAATTGCTCCACATTCCGCCCATCAGAAGTGTAGTGCCTGATTATGTCAAGCATTCCGTGGAAATGATCCCTATGCGGGTGGGTTAAGCAGATGAACTTCAGCTTTTGGACGTTTTTGCTTCTAAGAAAAGTCAGGGCAGGCGGTTCTGTCTGTCCCTCTGTCTTGGAGCAGTCAACAACACCCCAGGTATTGTTCGGCAACTCAAGGACTATGCTGTCGCCATGCCCCACATTTAGAACATCGATGAGAAAGGAAGACATCTAGGACACGCTGGAGGATTCTCATTGCGATTGCGATTTTCTCAGCAGATTGTACTTCTCGAAATCTTCGTCTTTTATTTTGTCACGCCAAGTCGCGATTCCCTTTTCTGACAAGTTTTCCAACTTGAGCCTGGTCGACGCGGCATCTTCCTCAACGACTAATCTTATTAGTGCTCCCTGCTGGCCAGCATTAATGGCAGCGAGCCTTGACAGTCTAATGGCTCTCCTAATCCGGCCGCCTGCCGTCTCGAAAACGACATGGGCCTTGTCCTCCACAATCCTTTCTACGAAGCCATCAAGCTCCTCACGGAAAGCCGGCACGAATCCCTCAGCCGGCACTTGGTCTATTTCCGGGATAGTTGGGGGTGCCTCGCCCACAATAGCTGTGCTCCGCTCAGTTATGTCCCGTTTCTGCTCCTCAACGTGCATAGTTGCATCAGCCTCGAAATCGTCGTTCTTCAACTCGGCGCTTTGCTTTCGTCGGCTTTTCGTTGCCTGGTCTTCCCATGAGAGCGGTGCTATGCTCGGACCCCCTGACTGACTAATCTCAGTCGCTACGTTCATGATCTTACCGTTCCTTTGTTATACTTTTTACGAATTGCCTGCTTTTTGTATCTGCGAACTTCCAGGCAGCTCTCAGAAACTTGTCAATATCATACTCTTTCTTTATGTCGCTGTAATAGTCGATATCTAGAAAAAGGCCTACATCTGGATCTGCGTTACCGTCAAACTCGTTCTTCCGGGTTATCTCTTGCTTCCTCACCGGGCCTAACGAGATGTGTATCTTGCGATCTCCCTCCTCGGCTGTCAGAGCGATTGCTCCTAAATCTACTATCTCACCGAGCCGGTCGATTTTCTCCTTGTAGATGTTTGCTTTCAAGATTCTGAACAGCTCGTCAAAAGAGCCTCCGTACGGCAACACGAATTCAAACCTATTTCCTATTCTCTTTAAGGTCGACCTGCCGTAATGACTCAGCAGTTTCCTCAAATACTCCCCGGTCTTCTTCATATAGTACTTGTGATCCTTGACATTCTCGAAGTACAGGCCGGACCGATTCCACTCTGAGAAAACCTTGAAGCCCACTTTGCTGTCAACAACTTCTATGGATGAATCGTTTACTCCTATCTTTGTGAAGTCCTCGGCCCACTTGTCAAACAGCTGCTCTCTAAGTCTCGAGTAACCTAGGACCCCGCTGTATTTTACTTCGACGATGACTCTTTTTATTTGAAGCTTGCTCGTGTCCACTTCCTTGGCTCCTTTTGGCTTCGTATCACACGCAGTGTGCTCTTATTGCTACAGATCGGCAATTTTCGCAAGGCTTGAACTGCGTCCCTTCCATTTGCTCCCGCGAATCCATACACTTTCCCTCTCGCCGTCGATCTTATGCCTTTATTGTCATGCGGGCTTATTCTAGTATAACATACTGCTCAGCAAATGGCAAGTCTTTTTTGCTCCAGCAATAAGCCTACGCGTTCATGCGCTCTCCAGTTTGCTGAGAGCCCTATGTCTTTGTCGGGGTGTGGCTTGCGCCCGCCAGATTGTCCCTTTGAAAGTGTGGCAACCGTATGCTTCCTATGGCCTGCTGACTACGAGACCGTGACTCGTCTCGAACGAACAATCTCTGGAGCGTTCGAAGACTTGACAATTCCAGCAATTCTCGTATTTTACGATTGGGTCCGTTATTCGAAGGGCCTCGCAAACGCAGACGTCAGGATGTGCTCATTGACGCTCTTGAGAGACCAAGATCAAGTTTACTCCAGCGCTCCAACCTAATGATCCCGGGAGGACCGATATGAGAAAACCGCTAAATGTCCCGTTCGCCCTGAAGGCGCTTTTCCCGAATCTGTTTGCAATAGTGTGTCTTCTTTCGTCGATGGCACCTAAGGTCTCGGCTGGGGAAATCGAGCCAAACTTTGCCGATTACCTGAACACCCTTTCGCCGGACGAGTTCGTTTCGGCCATCGTGATAATGGCCGATCAAGCCGATATGAAATCCTTGGATGCGTCGCTGAAAGCTGATAGGGCAACCAGGAAGGAGCGCCACACCAGGGTGATCTCGGCCTTGAAGAGCGCCGCCTCAAGGTCTCAAGACAACTTATTGGATTATCTCCGGGTAAGAGCGAGCCAAGGAACTGTCAAGGGCTACACGCCTTACTGGATAATGAACCTGGTGGTGGTTCAGGCCGCGGTAAGCGAGCTGGCGGTGATTGCGGCTCGCCCCGACGTGGAACTGGTCGAGTCGAATTTCCGGGCAGGCCTGATCGAGCCGGTGGGAGGCGAATCCGGACCGGTGATTATCCCGGATAAGGGAATCGGAGTGACGCCGGGACTGAGGGCGGTGAAGGCCGACAGCGTATGGTATCAGCTTGGAATCACCGGGCTGGGGAGGCTGGTGGCCAACCTGGATACGGGGGTGGACGGGGCACATCCCGCCCTAACCGGACGGTGGAGAGGAAACCATGCGCCCTGGCAGGAGTGCTGGAAAGATGCTTTGGGTTACGGCGACACCTATCCAGTCGACTATCACAGCCATGGAACCCACGTCATGGGAACCTTGTGCGGCCTGGGGGCCGCAACCAACGATACCATCGGTATTGCCTGGGAGGCCGAATGGATCGCGGACAATGCCATCAACCAGGCGGTCACCTCTGAATTCGACAACGATGTTTTGCTGGCATTCCAGTGGTTCTCCGATCCGGACGGAAACCCGGGCACCTTAGATGACGTTCCGGACGTGGTTCAGAATTCCTGGGGCATCTACAGCTATTGGTCCGGGTACCAGGATTGCGACTACCGGTGGCAGGCGGTGATAGAGAACTGCGAGGCGGCCGGGGTGGTCTGCATCTTCTCCGCCGGAAACGAAGGTCCGGGAGCGCAAACCCATCGATCGCCGGCCAACATCTGCAACACTTCCGTCACCAACTTCTCGGTGGGAGCGATCGACGCCACTCACTACGGCTTTCCCTACCCCATAGCCGATTTCAGCAGTCGCGGTCCCTCCGACTGCGACGGTAGAACAACAAAGCCGGAAGTAGTGGCTCCGGGAGTACAGGTCTACTCGTCAGTGCCGGGGGGCGGATATGAATCTTATTGGTGGGACGGAACCTCCATGGCCGGTCCCCACGTGGCCGGGGTGGTGGCTCTCATGCGGCAGGCAAATCCCGATCTGGCGGTGGATTCCATCAAGCAGATACTGATGCGCACCGCCGTGGATTTAGGTGATTTCGGAAATGACAACGCCTATGGCTGGGGAATCATCGACGCCTATCAAGCCGTGCTGGTGGCTTTGCAGAGCAATTATCTGGCCGGCGATGCCAACGGCGACGCCGTTGTGGAGCTGGCAGATATCGTCCACCTGATCAACTATCTTTACAGATACGGTCCCGCTCCGGACCCCCTGGCTGCCGGAGACCCCAACGCCGATTGCGTGGTTGAGATGGCCGATCTTGTTTATCTGGTCAATTACCTTTACCAGGGAGGACCCGCCCCGCAACATGGGTGTGCCTGATGGCGGCGACGGTCCTTCTGCGCGGCAGGTGCGCGTCGGTCAGCTCCAGTCACCTGCAAAAGGAGGCATAAAAATAGCCACCATCAGGTGGCATCGGATCAGACCTATTTTTCGGTGGGTATTTTGATCTTGTGCTGCTTGATCTTGAATCTGAGCGAGGATTCGGGAATACGCAGGGCTCCGGCCGCGGCCTTCTTGACCCAGTTGCTCTCAACCAAGGCCTTCAGAATGAACTGTCTTTCCCAGCCCGCCACTCTCTCGTAAAGGGATAGATCCTTGGCGCCCTCCTCCTCTTCCATCCCCAGCTTCTCGGCTAAGATATCCGCGGCCACGATGGCCTCCCCGTTCTTGATGGCCACCATCCTTTTGATCTCGTTCTCCAACTCCCTGATGTTCCCGGGCCAGTCGTAATTAGCCAGAAGCTCGGCGATGGCCGGGGAAGGCTGGGGAAGTTCGCCCTCCTGGCGCGGCGCGTGCATCTCTATGAAGTGGCTAACCAGAAGAGGAATATCCTCCCTCCGATCCCTTAAGGCGGGCAGCCTGACGTGTATGGTGTTGAGGCGGAAGAATAGGTCCTTGCGGAAAAGGCCCTTCTCTATCTGCTCTTTTATGCTCAGATTGGTGGCGGAGATGACCCGGATGTCGACCTTTCTGGGCTTGGTGTCTCCCAAGCGGGTGAGTTCCTTCTCCTCCAGGACCCGCAGCAGCTTCACCTGGGTGGCCAGGTTGATGTCGGCTATCTCGTCTAAGTACAGAGTTCCGCCGTCCGCCTCCTCCAGAAGGCCTTTCTTATCCTGAGACGCTCCGGTATAGGCGCCCTTTTTGTGACCGAAAAGCTCATTCTCCAGGAGAGTCTCGGGGAACGCGGCACAGTTGACCACCACGAAGCTCTTGCTTCTGCGATCGCTGTTGTAATGAATGGCTTTGGCAACCGCGTCTTTGCCGGTTCCGGTTTCACCCTCTAAGAGTATGGAGAGATTGGTGTCCTTGACCTGGGAGAGCTTCCACAGCGTCTCCTGCATCTGGCCGTTCTGGGTGACGATCTTGGAGAAGGCGCTCTTATCCTGCAGCTGCTGTTTGAGCCTTAAGTTCTCCTCCCCCAGAGCCTTATTCTCCATCTCAGCCAGTTTGAGGGATACTATGTCGGCAAAGGCCACGGTCAAGTTGAGCTCATCCGTCCTGAACGGCCGGGTGACACTCCCGTTCTTCTTCCGGTCCAGATAGACCGCACCTTTTACCTCCTGCCCTATCTTCAGGGGAACCAGGAGCAGACTTGCAGTTTCGCCGTCCTGATCGGAGAACAGATTCATCCCGCCTGCGGTTGAAAAGACCGGTTCCTGCAGCGAGGCCAATCCCCCGTTTAAGCCGGACAGATCGGAGCGGGCCTGCTCAGTCTCCTCGGGAGAGAGGTTGAAGGTAAGAAGAGGCGAGGATGAGCGGTCTTCGCCGTTTTTCAGGACCACGAAGCCCCTGTCTGCCTGAAGCTTCCTGGCCAGAACCGTCAGGCTCTGGCTGATCTCCTCCTCATGATTCGCAGGAGGCGTCTGCGAGACCTCGCCCGACTCGATCTCGGAGAGGAATTGCCGGAAGATGCTGTACTGGTTATCCAGGGAGAGACTCTTCTGGGCCACGATCGCCTCCACCCTTGAGCGCAGCTCGGAGACCTTGGCCAGTTTCTCCCCGGCAGAGGAAGGTTCCTGTGCCAAGCATCCCTGCAGCGTGGTCTCTGCATCGTTCAGGCAGTCGATGGCTCTGTCGTAGTCCTGGCTTTCCAGGTAGGCCGACGCCTCTGCTGTGCGGGCTGAACCCACGTAGTAGGCAAACCCGGTGGATTCCTCGGAGAAGAGCTCGGCAAACAGGGTTCTGGCCCTGCTTAAAAGCTCCAGTCTCTCTTGGGGATCGAATGCCGCTTCTTGACCGGCGGCCAGATAGGTGCGGGCCAACTCCGGTCTGCAGCCTATCTTCTCCAGGCAGCTCATGCTCGAATTGAAGTTGTCCCTGGCCAACCGCTTGTTGTTTTTCTGAGCGTAAATCTGCCCCTGCACCCGCTGGACGATCCCCACCTCCACCTTTTCGTCCAGACTCTCGGAAAGCTTCCAGAACTTTCGGCAGGAATCCTCGGCTAAGTTCAGCTTCTGAGCGGCCAGCTGGGCCTGTGCCAGAAGCCGGTAAGACTGGCAGCCAAGGCTGCTTCTGCGAGCAGCGATGTCCTCTCCGATTTCCAGGGCCCGATTGATATGCCTGGATGCTTGAGCATAATCCCCCAGTTCCAGAGCCAATTCGGCGCTGTATTCATGGTAGATCGCCAGTTCCCTCTTCAAATTCTTCTTCTGGATAATGGGATGAGCTTTTTCGTAGAAGCCTAAAGCTTCCTTGAATCGCCTTTGATGCGAGGCGGCATAACCTAACGAGAGAAGGTTGACGCAGATGCTGAAGTCGTTTTTCACCAGCTCATTCTGCCTGATGCTTTCGTAGAGAGACCGCTGAGCCTTCTCCCACTCTCCCATTAGCAGATAGACTCTTCCCAGGTTGCCGGAGATACGGGCGGTCATCACGTTTCCGTCTTTTTGTTTCCTGACGTGCTCGATGGCCTGATTCAGGCACTCCACGGAACGATCGAACTCGGCCCGGATGAAGAATATGTGAGCCAGCTTGTTGTAAGCATTCGCCATCCCCTTTTCGTCACCGGCACGGCGGAAGGAGGCCACCGCGTCCCGGATTTCGATCTGGGCTTTTTTGAGATCGCCGGTGTCGATTAAGATGTAACCCAGAAGGAGTTGTACCTGTCCGATTCTCCCGTTCTTCAGGGTGCGCTTCAAAAGATCGTACGCCTGCCGGGCCATATCTTGAGCCTGGCTGTAACGATCCTCCCCGTAGAGAATCAGACCCTCAAGATAACAGAACTCCCCTTGATAAGCCGAAGAGGTGTCATTCCCTTTCTTCAGCTTCTCTAACTCCGCCCGGGCGGACTTAAAATCCCTTTTGGCCGCCAGAGACGAAACAATGTCGATCCGTCTGTCCGGGTTCTCCATATCAGATCATTCCCGAATGGTTTTACCTACCTGACAAAGACGAGAACTCTGCCACGATTCTTCTCTGTGGCCGTAAGGGGCCTCTCGGTGGCCGCATCGTCCTTCTGTCCCGGCGACTGGTAGAAGATCATGATCCACGAGTCAAACCCGAAATGCAGCATAAAGCCTGTTTCCATCTCGGGAGGATCCTCGGGAGTCTGATCCCAGCCAGTCTCACACACGTCATCCCACGGATGTTCCCAGTCCGGCGGGGGATCGGTCAAATCATCCGCAAAGCTGAGATTGAAGACAAACAGAAAGCTGAGGATGACGGAAAAAAGGAGGATGCGCTCGAGAAGGAAGATCGCTCGGCTCCCCGGCTTGCTTGAATTGAGCCATCTCATGTTTCGATCGCCTCCTTAAATGATGAAAAGGGAAAAGCTACCTTCTATCGATTTGGTTAAAGGTTAAAGCCATACTCGCCTAGTCTTTTGTTTTCCAAAAACGGGAGATGACCGCCTGCGCTGATGGCCCCGACTTTTCGACTTCCCCTCATCATAAATTTAACTCCTCGGAGCTCTTTTGTCAAGCCATTTCTGGCCGCAAAAATGCACAAAACCGCAATCACGTTTGAACGCCGTCCTCCCGCGGACAGTGGTGGTCCATCCAGATTGTCGTCTCAACGAGGGACCAGAGTCTGACTCCGGGTGTTGATCTCTTCTTGAGGAAGTGGGCTTCTGCAGAACGCGTGCAATCTGACACAAATCCATGCCCATAAGGTGAAAAAGGACGCCTCAACTTATTTCGCTGGCCCTCAATAAATTATACGTATGCACGGCTCTGCATATTGAGAGCAAAACCGACTTGGGTTGCATCTTGAGAGGACAACTCTATATCCGGCGACCGTTTAGGAGCGTCTCCGGGCTGGCTGGGCTCAGGTTTTCAGCACCACAGCCCGCCGTGTACGTTCAGTACCGCGCCGGTGATGTAACTTGCCTCATCAGAAGCCAGGAACGCCACCGCGTTGGCCACATCCTCCGGCCTTCCCAGTCTTTTCATGGGGACCTGCTGGGGCATGGTCTTCAGCATCTCCTTGCTGTAAGCCTCGGTTTCAATGAACCCCGGATTGACCACGTTGACTCGAATCCCGTGCCCGGCCTCTTCCTTGGCCAGACTTTTTGAAAATACCACCACCCCGGTTTTGGCCACCGCATAGGCGCAGGTGCGAACATAGCCCTGGGTTCTTTCGGCGTTAGGGCCACCGATGTTGATTATCAGACTTGATTCCTGCTTCCTCATGACAGGCACCACCGCCTTGCAGCAGTAGAACACCGAGTTCAGATTCGAGTTGAGCATCTGATGCCACTCCTGGATGGTGGTATCCCAAATGGTCTTGTAGAGAAAAGGCCCCACATTGTTGATCAGGATGTCGACTCTGCCGAATTCGGACTTGACATTCTTTATCATCACCTGGGCGTCAGCGAAGTTGGAGACGTCAGATTGAAAGGAGACGACTTTTCGCCCCATCTTTCTGATGCTCCTGACCACCTCTTCCGCAGCCCGATAATTGGAGAGGTGGTTTATGGCGACAGAACATCCCTCTTCTGCCATCTTCAAGGCGATGGCTCTCCCGATCCCGCGGGAACTGCCGGTCACCAAGGCCACTCTTTCATTTGGAACCATCTCAACCTCCGACTCGAAAGGTGATCCGCTGCATATCCTGCGTAGGAGACTACTTCCTCCCGACCGGCATTATCGCCAGCGGCTCCTCCGCGATCCCCAAAGCCTCCTTGACCTGTCGATCATCAAAGGCTCCGATCCACACGGTTCCGAGATTCAAGCTCTCCGCCTGCAGATGAATGTTCTGACAGACCGAGCCTACCTCCTGGAGTACATACCGAACTCCCCTTTCCCCGTACTTTCGCGTTGTCCTTTGGTAGAGTGCGGTGATGATCAAGGTGGCGGGCGCCTTCAATATCTGGTCTTGACCAAGCGAGGCTTCTGTGATCTGGCCGCGCAGATCGTCGGCAGTTGTCAGCGAAATGGAATGATCTCCCGGGCTAGAGCGATAAAGCCCGGTCTTCAGACCTTCGACCTCTCCGGCCAGCAGGTATATCTCCAGGGGATACAATGCGCCGGCAGAGGGGGCGGTCCGGCCGCCCCACTTTTCGGTCACCCCTTGAGCCGCCCAGAGGAGCTGGCCGATCTCCTTGAGGGTGAGAGATTCCTTTCCATAGTCCCTCACCGACCTGCGCTTAAAGAGGGCCTCTTCCACGCTGGTCCGGCTCGAGAGACCGGGTTTAGGTAATTTCATACTCTCCCCCTTTGCTCAGATCACTTGACCGCTGACAATCGTCCTGTCAAATCCTCTGATTCTTCTCATCACCAAGAGCCCCGCCGTGCCCAATGGGGCTCGCAGTTTCGGAGGGAAGCCGCGTCCTATAGAACATGCGAAATATACCGAGACATGGGCGAAGATCAAGTCTTTTGTGGCCAGTCCGGTTCGGTCGCCTTCAGGGTTGAGAGGATTAACACCCGGTCCGAGGATCGGAGCCAATCCGATTCGGCACACCCCGGTGGTTTTTCCGCATAGGAGCGAGTCAGGCGTGCCTGACCATCGGCCGTTCAGTCAAATGACGGATCAGACTGCGACGACCGAGACTCTCTTTCGGTGTGGGGGAAGTTCATAATCGAAAAGACCTGGAGGGCTGGAATGTAAGATAGCTGTTTAAACAAAGGGCAAAATGTGAAATCCATTTCACATTTTTCGAGGGCGTAATCTGCCTTTTGGGGAAAGTATTGCCAAGAACCGGCTTCAAGAGAAGACTATTCTACTCCCAGCCGAACCACCAGCAGCTCTCTTTGCTCTGATTTCTCTTCGCCGATGTGGTCCTTTTGCCCTTCGAGATCTTGGTGACTGGCACATTCGGGTCCTGCCAGGTGGCCTTGGTCTTCCTTGAATTCCGAGAACGTGTCTTCTGACTTTGTTTTCTTCTTGGTGAGGAAGTCGTTTTCTGTCGTCTCATGTTGCCCCCTTGTTTGAGAAGTCAGGGTAGAGAGCCCCGCCATGGGGCGAGGCTCTCTACGCTTAGGTTTTCCTTTTGACCTGCGACTTAGGTGTTGGTCGGCGTGTTGGTGTCATCCCAGCTATCCAGTGTGCCCTGTAGCACTACGCGATACTCACCGGTGGTCGGATTGACCGAGTCAACCTTGCACTTGCAGGAAGTCGAGTTGTACAGAAGCTCGGTCAGCCTGTACTGCAGATATGCCGGTGAGTTCGGAGTCCTCTCTATGGAAGGAAAATTCTGAAATCTGAACTTGTTCACTTGATTTCACCCCCTCGTGGTCGTTTCGGTTTTTGCTTCATGTAAACGTACACCTTTCAGTAAGGGGACACTGCGTGCTTGAATGGTAGTCTATTCAAGTTACCGATTGGTCCACCAGGTCTCCGGGTGATCCCAATCCAGGGTACCATGAAGGATGACGCGGTACTCACCGGTATCCGGATTGACCGAATCCACCTTCACCTTGGTGTAAACAGAACAGGCGACCAGATCACAGATCTTGTTCTGCAGGTAAGAGGGGGACATGGGAGTCCTCTCTATGTTCCTGAAGTCGTTGAAGTTGAATTTGTACATGATATCACCTCCTCTCCTTGGGTAATGTCAAAGTTCCCCCTACTTAATCGATGCTTCTTGCCTGGTTGTCGGATCGGGAAAACAGGCTATCTTCGGTTTCTTTTTCTGTCTGCCAGTCGGCTCTCCGGCTGTTCTGACGAAACTGCAGGTCAGCACCCTGGCATACTTGGAGGGTTTCTGCGAAGGTCCGGACGAACCTTCTCCCTGTTCAAAGGAGACCAGCTTCTTGATTCTGGTTTCCAGATGGCCCCTGTTCTTGGTCGATGATTTATGATTCATTGGCTATGGCTCCACGCTTGAAGTTTGCCTAGGCCACCCAGGAATGTCTGGCAGCTACTAATCCAAACTCTCTCAGTTTTCTCAAAAGCGACAGGACGAATCTCCTCTTCCAGCCAAACTCGGCGCTGATCCGCGAGACCACCCTGTCGAGTTCAGTCAGTTGCAGCAGCGATTTGTTGGCATAGAGGTATCTTGCCAAGTCGATTAATGCCCGGAATCTCCCGGAAAGGCTCTGCTTGGCCAGAAGTGCCTTGAGCAGGTCCGTCGCCAGAAAGGCCGAGAAGACGCCCACATTCTTGTCCCTGCATTCCACAAACAGGTCGAATCTCGAACAGGGGTTCTTGTATCCGCAGGTTATCCCGCTGCACGAATCCATGCCGGTTATGTTGGCCTGCAGATCGATTATCACGTGTTCCATCATGTGAGCGATGTCGGTTATATGGTCCGGGTGCTGGGAGCGAAAATCCGCGGTGTCCGACTTCAGATCCTCCAGAAGGTGCTCGCCGCACTGATGTCTCTCCAACGAGGGCAGAAGCTTCATCAGCCTGCCAAAGGCCGAAGGAAGATCCTGGCTGCCTTTTTGACTTCTGGGTACGTGGACGTCTATCACAATCTTGACCTTTTTGCTTTTCGGCTTGAACCTGGGGTTGAGGCCACAGATCTCCGGAAACTCTCCGTAACAAATCTCTCGTATCTGCAAAATATCATTCAAGGGAAAGCCGTCTTGTTGCAGGGTGAATTCTCCGCCGACCGGTCCACGCCTCTTTTGTCGGCAGAAGTCGGTTCTTCTTTATCCAGGTAAGGAAAAATGTGCGATCATATGTGAGGAAGCCGGCGGATTATTGACCGCTTCCCTTAGGAAACGCCACCCGGTCGGTCGGCGGTAAGCACCCAGATGGCGCCAGGTCTAAACCGTACTCCAGGATGCCCAAAAAGAAAATGTTAAATTTTTTTGTTGACTTTGACCGGGGGGTTACCTAAATTATCGATTTGTGACAAAAGTCACAAGCTTTCGATCGGGATGAGAAAGCTAAAATCAGGTTTTTCGTCGTCCGAAAAGGAAACTTTTAAAACCTCTTTCTCAGGAGCAACCGCCATGAACGGAAAAGCAGGAAAAGGCAGTGCTTACGGCTGGCTACTCCAGAGGATCACCGGGATCTTTTTGGCGTTTTTCCTGATCCTTCATTTCCAGGTGCTGCATTTCCCCAAAGAATGGAAGCTCATAGAGCTGGCTGACGTGAGCCAACGTCTCGGGCACACCGGATGGGTGATCTTCTATTTTATTTTCGTGCCGGCCGGACTTTTTCACGCTTTCAACGGACTCTGGCAGGTCATCAATGATTACCGTCCAAAGGCAGGAACGGGCAGGGCGGTCAAGACCGTGCTGTGGATTGTGGGAATCGTCATGTCCGTGTGGGGATACTATTTGCTATTCGGTCCGTTCAGACAAGGAGTGTAAAGATGTATCAACCCAAGTTAGGTTTTTTCAAGATGTACACAAGCGAAGTTGGCTTGAACCCCAACGTGGGGAGTTGGTCCTGGCTCTTGCACCGGATAACCGGTTTGATTCTGGTGCTCTACATCCTGATGCACTTTTTCGCCTTGAGTTCCTCTGTCGGAGGGCCTTCGACATTCAACGCTTGGCTGGCCAATCTCCAGACCACCCTGACTCACATTCTGGAAATCGGGCTGGCTGCAGTGGTAGCCTTTCATCTGTTAAACGGGCTGCGCATCACGGTGGCCGATTTCTTCTTTTTGACCAAACCCCATAAAGCCCTCTTCTGGATAGCCATGGTCATATTTGCCATCCTCATGGTCATCACCCTGGTTGTCTTCCTGGGGCGGGCCTTTTCACCTCATCACTAAAGGGAGGAGATCAAGATGATGTTTCATGACGTTTTGGTGATCGGCGGTGGGCTGGCGGGTTTGAGGGCGGCCATTGCGGCGGCCGAGAAGAAGGCGGACGTGGGAATAGTCACCAAGCTCTACCCGCCCAGATCACACTCCGGCCAGGCACAGGGAGGGATCAACGCCGCCCTGGCCAACAATCCCAAGGCGGCCGACGACACCCCGGAGAAACACGGCTTCGACACCATCAAGGGAAGCGACTATCTGGCGGACCAGGAGGCCTCCATCTTCATGACCGAGCAGGCGCCGGAGGCCATCTTCGAGATCGAGCACTGGGGTTGTCCTTTCAGCCGAACCGACGAAGGAAAGATCGCCCAAAGGCCTTTCGGCGGCGCCGGTTATCCCCGCACCTGCTACGGCACGGACAAGACCGGGCACTACATCCTGCAGACTCTCTTCGAGCAGACCATCAAGCACGACGTCAAAACCTACAACGAGTGGGTGGTGATAGCCCTGGTAAAGGACGCGGATGCCTGCTGCGGGGTGATCACCTTGAATATGCACTCCGGAGAGGTTCAGGCCATCGGAGCCAATGCCGTGATATTCGGTACCGGCGGTTCGGCGCGCATGTACGGAAATACCACCAACGCGCTTACCTCCACCGCCTTCGGGGTGGCCATACCCTACTGGGCGGGAGTTCCACTGAAGGACATGGAATTCGTCCAGTTCCATCCCACCTCGCTTTACCCCTCCAACATCCTGATGACGGAGGGATGCAGGGGTGAGGGGGGAATCATGGTCAACAACAAGGGGGAGCGGTTCATGTCCAAATACGCCCCCAAGGCCATGGAGCTGGGTCCCCGGGATATCGTGGCTCGAGGCGTGATGACCGAAATCCTGGAGGGGCGCGGGTTCGAAGAGTCGTATGTGCATCTCGACTTGACGCACCTGGGAAAAGCCAAGATCATGGAGAGGCTTCCCGGAATCCGGGAGATCACCTTAGATTTCAACGGGCTGGATCCCATCAAAGACCCCATCCCCATTCAGCCGGGCACCCACTACTGCATGGGCGGAATCGACTGCAGCATCGACGGATCCACGCCGCTGGCCGGTTTCTATGCCGCAGGGGAATGTGCCTGTGTTTCCATTCATGGAGCCAATCGACTGGGCGGGAACTCCCTGTTAGACGGCGTGGTCTTCGGCAAGAAGGCCGGAGCGGCGGCGGCCGATTACGTTAAGGATAAACCCAAGCAGCCGCGAAAGGAAGCTCTTGACCGTACCCTCAAGAAAGAACGGGAGATGCTGGATCGGATGCAGAAAGCGAACGGAACGGAGAATCCTTACACCATTAATGCCGAGTTGAACAAGATGATGCCGCTTAAGGCGGGTCTGTTCCGAGACGAAAAGCTGATGTCCAGCGGCTTGGAGGAGATAAAGGCGTTCAAGGAGAGATTCAAGAAGATCCGGCCGGTAGCCCCGGGAACCAGTTTCAACTTCGATAAGATCTGGGTCTTGGAGATCAAGGGGAATCTCGACGTGGCGGAAGCCTTGATGGCCGGAGGATTGGCCCGAAAGGAGAGTCGGGGTGGTCATTATCGCACCGATTTCGAGAAGAGGGATGACAAGAACTTCCTGAAACATACCATCGCCACCTATACCGCCGAAGGGCCGAAGATCTCCTACAGCGACGTCCAGATAACCAAGTATCAACCCGTAGAGAGGAAGTATTGATCATGACCGAGTTCAGAATCCTAAGATACGATCCTGATAAGGACAAGGAGCCTCACTTCCAGACCTACACCTTCGATTCCCCCAAGGGAATGACCGTTCTGGAGGGCTTGATCTATATCTTCGAGAACATAGACAGCACCTTAGCCTACCGGGCGATGTGTCGGGGGGCGGTGTGCGGCTCCTGCGCCATGCATATCAACGGTCTGTATAACCTGGCCTGCCGAACCCAGATCGATAATCTGGGTGGCAAGGTGGTGCTGAGACCGCTGGCTCACCTGCCCATCATCAAGGATCTGGTGGTGGACTTGGAACCATTCTGGGAGCAGTACAAGAAGGTGCAGCCTTATCTGATTCCCAAGCAGCAAGCGCCGGAGAAGGAGTATCTGCAGAGCGAGAAGGATAGAAAGAAGCTGGATCCCTGGGTTGACTGCATCCTTTGCGCCGCCTGCTACGGTTCCTGTCCGGTGGAGGCCACCGACCCGAAGTATCTGGGGCCGGCCGCTTTGATGAAGGCTCTCAGGTTCATCGACGATTCCCGGGACGGAAACAGCAAAGAGAGACTGGCATTTGTGGCCTCGGACTTCGGGGTCTTCCGCTGCCACACCATCTTCAACTGCCAGAAGGTGTGTCCCAAGACCTTAGATCCCACCAAGGCCATTGCCAAGTTGAAGATGAAGGCATTGTTCGGGTAGATGTTTTCCGGATTGTGCCAAATCGAATGGTTAAGACCAAAGAGTAAGACAGTAGAAGAATAGTTTAGAGTTTCGAGGACATCGGGTTTCAAACCCGGTGTCCTCTTCACTTAGATTGGCGACGGATAATATGGGAGGTGGTATCTAATGTATCTAAGTTGGGCTTCTCCTGTTGGTCTGGGTATACTGCTGGCGGGTCTCGGAGTATTCTTCTGGGGGATTCAGTTTTTGATGAAAGAAAAGAAAGAGTAATGGATCGAAGGTCGAGGGTGGCCTCACCCTCGACCTTCGATTATGTGGTCGGGTAAGGGTACGCGGCCACAACAGAGACGGTTCGCCTAAAGGCGAACACTCCGGCTAAATCCGTCCAGGCCGTCTACCTGCAGACCCGTCAAAAATAAGTTGCCAGGGGACAACATTTCTGTTGCGTTATCCATCCGCGCTGGATATTTTGATGCAGGAGCAACGTACTCATTCTTAACACCGGGTGGTTTATGAAACGAATCTGTTTGATTTTTCCCTTGATACTACTCTTCCTGGGAGCATGGGGACTTTTCGCCTCTCCCCGACACGTTAATCTGGTCACCATAGACGGGCCCATCGGCCCCATCACCGCCCGCATCATCGACCAGGCCATTGAGGCTTCGGAGGAGGACAGCGCCGAGGCTCTGGTGATCGAGTTGAATACCCCCGGCGGGCTGGACGAATCCATGCGCATTATCACCCGGAAGATATTGAATTCCGGAATCCCGGTGATCGTCTACGTGGCGCCCAGCGGATCACGGGCAGCCTCGGCAGGCGTCTTTATAACGCTGAGCGCTCATATCGCCGCCATGGCCCCGGGAACCAACATGGGCTCGGCTCATCCGGTGGCCATCGGGGGACAGATGGATTCCACCATGGCCGAGAAGGTGGTCAACGATGCGGCCGCCTACATGAGAAGCATCGCCAACCGGAGAGGCCGGAATGAGGAGTGGGCCGAGGAGTCGGTCCGGGAGAGCATATCCGCCACCGAGTATGAGGCCCTCAAGCTGAAGGTCATAGACCTGGTGGTGGACAACGTTCGGGCGCTTTTGGATTCCTGCCACGGACGTACGGTCGAGCTTCCCTCGGGGGAGAAGGTGCTCGACACCAGGGAAATCGAGGTGAGAAGGGCGGAGATAAGCGTCAGAGACAGGATCCTGCAGGTGATCACCAATCCCACCATCGCCTACATTCTTCTCACCTTGGGAATATGGGGGCTCTTCTTCGAGCTCTCCAATCCGGGAGCCATCTTCCCGGGAATCGTGGGGGGAATCTGCCTGATCCTGGCTTTCTTTGCTCTGCAGAGTCTTCCCATCAATTACGCCGGCTTGCTTTTGATGATTCTGGCCTTGATCTTGTTCATATTGGAGGTAAAAATCGTGAGTCACGGAGCATTGACCATAGGAGGAATAATATCCATGGTTTTGGGATCTCTCCTTCTTTTCGAATCGCCCCTGCCATATATGCGGGTGTCCCTGGTGGTGATAATCACCGTGGTTGCCGGCACGGCCCTGTTCTTCTTGGTAGCCATAGGCCTTGCACTCAAGGCCCGGAAGCGGAAGGTCACCACAGGGGGCAGGGGACTGACCGGCGAGGTTGGAGTTGCACGGACCGCACTGAAGCCGGAGGGAGACGTGTTCATCCACGGAGAAATCTGGAAGGCGGAGGCGGATGAGCCCATAAAGAAGGGGGAGAAGGTGGTGGTGACCGGGATGGAGCATCTCACCCTGAAGGTGACCAAATACAGAAAGCAGTCAACAGAAAACAGTTAACAGTCGACCGTCAACTGTCTTCTGTAAACCTTGCGAAAGGAGGTTGTCATGGCTGGAGCGGGTCTTCTGACCATCATAATCATCGGGCTCTTTATCCTGGCCAACGCCATCCGGATATTGAGGGAGTATGAAAGAGGCGTGGTATTTCGGCTAGGAAGACTAATGGGCGCCAGAGGTCCGGGCCTGATTCTTTTGATTCCCTTGATCGACCGCATAGTGAGGGTGAGTCTTCGAGTGGTCACCATGGACGTGCCCGCCCAGGACGTCATCACCCGCGACAACGTCTCGGTCAAGGTGAATGCCGTCATCTACTTCCGGGTGATGGACGCCAACAAGGCCATCGTAGCTGTCGAGGATTACCTGTACGCTACCTCTATGATCTCCCAGACCACCTTAAGGAGCGTGCTGGGGCAGGTGGAGCTGGACGATCTTCTTACCAACCGGGAGAAGATCAACCAGCAGCTTCAGCATATCATCGACGATCAGACCGAACCCTGGGGCATCAAGGTCTCGGTGGTCGAGGTGAAGAACGAGGATTTGCCGGAGAACATGCAAAGAGCCATCGCCCGCCAGGCCGAAGCAGAAAGAGAAAGAAGAGCCAAGGTCATCCACGCGGAGGGAGAGTACCAGGCGTCGGAGAAGCTGGCCGCTGCCGCGGGGGTAATCGGCAAAACACCGGTGGGGATTCAATTGAGGTTCCTCTCCACCCTCGCGGAGGTGGCAACGGAGAAGAACTCCACCATCGTCTTCCCGGTGCCCATAGACCTCTTCGCGCCCTTTGTGGAAAAGTTCACGAAACCAAAGGGGGAGGGGAAATAGGGGATAAGCCCATCTCGTATTGATCGCTCGTGGTGCCGCTGAGGGGGAGGCCGTACGCCCGGGCTGTTGCACCAGAGGTGATAGAATTGAGACCAAGAACCTGCGCAGGAGTTGCGTGCGCGGCTGCACTTGTCACATTCATGCTTCTTGGCGGATGCAACTCGAAAAAGTGTACCTCACCGGTTGACACCGGACCATTCCTGATGAAGGAGTACTTCCCGCTCAACTACGGAGACGAGTGGATCTGGGAGGTCGTGGTTGATTCTACTCCGATAAGCTTTGTGGACGGCGACCTCAACCTCGGGGAGCCGTTCGTTGACAGCAAGCGTAACGGAAAGTATGATCCGGGTGAAGACTACGAGGATCTGAACGTGAATGGGAAGTATGATGGACCGAGCGACCCGTGGAGTCCGGGCGTTCCCTATGAGGATAGAAACGGCAATGGCAGGTACGATCCTCCCAACGGAGAATGGGACGAGGGAGAGACTATCATAAACCCGGATTCCCTGGGCGTTCAGCCGTGGCCCCGACCCCTTCGGGGCTCCTTGAAGGCGGGAATGGATGCGGGGGCATGGATCCCCTCCGTTGGCAGTGTCGTTTTCGGGCGACGTTCCTTTTTTCTCGGCCCTGCAGGTGTTTATGTTGTGATGTGCTATACGGACGATGGTCTCTCAAACGACAGCCTGGGTTTGAGATGGCACTCACATACGGATGTCTGGGGGTTTTCGGTGACTGATGACTTGAAAGATCATGCTCCCGTCCTTGTCGCCAAGGCCATAGTTCAGTTGGGGGACTCGGTTACAAACGAAGACACTACCTATATCCCTACCTGCCCTCCAGGGATTCGCACCTGGACATCGGTTTTCGAGGGGACGGAAGACGTAACCGTTTCAGCGGGGCAGTTTCGACACTGCCTGAAGTTCAAATCGGTGGCTCGAGGATGGACAGGGAACATGCAGGAATACAATGGCATCAGCTATCAGTGGTATGCGAGAAACGTGGGGCTGGTGAAGCTTGAGAAGCCGGCTGATGGTCTGTGTTGGCGACTTGGCAGCGCCACCGTTGGCGGAACCACCTATCCCTAGAGAATTTCGGCTGTCACCGGCCGCCAAACGGCCAAAAGAAACAGAAGTCTCAAGAGACCTTTTCCCCATGTGTCCTCCTTTTCGCCTCTTGCAGGGGAAGTAGGGAGTGAGGAGAGAGACAGGAAACAACTCTATGGAATATCTGATCTTCGGAACCGCGGTGATAGTTATTCTCTTACTGTTGCTCATCCTGATGCAGAGACAGCTGGCGAGCTTGAGGGAGCAGGTTCGGAAGAGCCTGGAGAACACGGATCAGATAGTAAGCCAGCGCCTGGAGAGCACCGGGAGGGCGGTCAGCGACGTCCAGACGAATTTGGCCCGGCTGGAGGAGTCGAATAAGCGAATATTCGAGGTGGGCAAAGATATCTCCAAGCTTCAAGAGATACTGCGGGCGCCCAAGATCAGGGGGGGAATAGGGGAGTTCCTTCTGAGTGATCTTCTCAGCCAGATTCTGCCCTCCAAGCATTTCACTCTTCCCTATGCCTTCAGAAGCGGGGAGAGGGTGGATGCTGTGATTCTCTTGGCTGAGAGAATGGTTTCCGTCGATTCGAAATTCCCTTTGGAAAACTTCCGGAAGCTGCTGGAAACAGATAGCGACAGCGACAGAAAGGCATATAAGCGCCGGTTCATCTCCGACGTGAAATCGCACATAAATTCGATAGCGGAGAAATATATAGTTCCGGATGAGGGAACCCTCCCGTTCGCCCTGATGTATATCCCGGCGGAAAACGTCTATTATGAGACCATAGTCAAGGATCAGGACGCAGAGGGTGGAAAGGGCCTGGCCGACTACTCTATGCAGAAGAGGGTGATCCCGGTCTCGCCTAACACCTTCTACCTCTACCTGCAAACCATCATTCTGGGACTGAAGGGGCTGGAGGTAGAAAAGAGCGCTGAGGAGATCATCTCCGCACTGGGAAGGCTGAAGGTCGATTTCGACAGATTCGCGCGGGATTTCGGGCTTATCAGGACCCATCTGCGGCACGCCAGCAGCTGTTATGATTCTGCCGACAGAAATCTGCAGCGCTTTGAAGACAAACTTAAGGGAGTGGCTGCCATCCGCTCCCGGGAGGGGGACCGGAACGCTTCCGTCTTGCCGGAAAAAAAGGGGAACCCGGGCGCGAGCGATTAGGTGAGTATTGCTGTTAGGCAGAATTGGTGGATCGAGGGGGGTTGGCCCAACAGGGCGGGGTTTCTGCCGCTCGGCTCTCTGCCTGTCGGGCCATCGGATTGACGGGCTGTTAAACGCTTCTTCAAGCAGTCGCCGCGAAAAAGGAGAAGACGTTCGGGGCATTCGGGGCGTGAAGTTCTTGTCTTTCGCATTGGACCTGCGGCTGCAGGAACAATAAAAAGCAAGGAAAGTGGTTGACAGATTCAGCAGAAGTGGTTTTATTGAATATGACTTCGAGGGGAAAGCTAATTAGGTAAGGGAGGAGAGCATATGCCTAAATCTATCATTCAGACGGATAGTGCTCCTCGGGCCGTGGGACCCTATTCCCAGGCGGTCAAGTTAGAGGGGGAGTCTTTGATCTTTATCTCCGGCCAGATCGCGCTCAATCCCAAGACCGGAGACAGAATTCACGGTGGCGTGGTGCAGGAGACCCGGCAGGTCTTCGAGAACCTCAAAGCCATCCTGGAGGAAGCCGGGTCGAGCTTGGAAAAAGTGGTCAAGACCACGGTCTATCTGCACAGCATGGACGATTTCGGGGTGATGAACGAGGTCTACAGCCAGTATTTCAAGACCGATCCACCCGCCAGGGCGACGGTGGAGGCCTCGCGCCTGCCCAAGGGGATGAAGGTTGAGATAGAGGCAATCGCCTACGCTTGAGCCGCCTCAAGCCACCCGACCCGGTGGACGGACGGGAAAGGAATGCATTCGAGCCGGCGTTGTCCAGCGCCAGTGCCCCCGCAGGACGGGGTTATCATCTCTCCCTGAGATCAGACGCCCTTAGATTAGGCCCTATGACTCATGCCCTCTGACGCCCGGCCCAAGCCGTCGGACTTTGGATATCATCTCAGGCAAGGTGAGGAGAGTCCAGCGGGTGCGGTATTGGCTGGGCTTTGAGAGAGCGCGGGAGCCGACCACCTGGTTTGCCTTTCTCTCTCGACAACCCCTATATCTGGCTAAGAGCAGAAGGTCAGGGCCGCAAATGACAAAAGGATCAGAACCACTCTGATCCTTTGTCACGGCGTATTTAGCTGTGATCGAGACTTGTGACTCCGCCACAGGTATGTTCAGCCTTCTTGTCCTCGGCCGGCTTGCGAGTCCGACTTCGCGCCCAGGAGACTATTTTTGCTTGGCCATTATGGCTTCTCTCAGCGCGGTGTCTTTTGCGGTCAGCTCCTGGTGGACTCCAGCAGCCAGTTCCTTGGCCGAGAAGTAGTCGCCCGCATCATACTGAGCCCGCGCTTGCTCCACCTTTTCGGTCCACATGGCCGTCTCCTCGGTCAACTCCCTCTGCTTCTTGGGAATTCCCCACTGCTTGGCCAGGTCCTGAGTCTCCTTGAGCTGCTTCATGCCCTGGTCTATGGCCGCCAGGTAGTCTTCCACCTCGGTCTTGGTGTTGTCCTTGTTGGTGATAGCCTGAGAGGCGGCGGACTCAGCCACGCTCTTGGCATTCATCAAGTGTTTCTTGGCTTCCCCGTGCTTGTTCTGGGCTATCAAATTCTCGGCCTCTGCGATCTCATTCTCTGCCTGGGTGAAAACGTCGGGCGCGTATTTGTCCGCCTCAGCCGCTCGGGCGCTGTCCAGCGCCGCCTTGGCAGCGGCCAGCTCGTTGGTTGGCTCTCCGCCGCAGCCCAGAATGAGAAGGAAAACCGGGACCATGAGAAGACCGACAAACAGAATTCCTCTCTTCATTTGGATCCCCACTCCTTTCGTTTGTGTTAAGGTTTTAAGATCGATTTTTTCTTATTATCCGGCAATACCTTCAACAGCACTTCTACCCGTTTCGAATTGCGATCAATATATGCGTCTCGATTTTCTTGTCAAGCTATTTTTCTCAAACCCGCTGGGCTGACACAACCTTGTCCGGTCCGGTCGGTTCCCGGACTGGTCCGGCTTCGTTTGAACCTGAATGGTGTGTGACCGAGCGCAGATCCGAGAACAGGCCATCGCCTTGAGGGAGCCGCAATGGATCAGGTTTGACGTTTTCCGCGCTGAGCCGGATCGATTCTCTTTAAGATTCTCTGGGAGAAGTCCAGCCCTTTGATCAGAAGCGGGTCGGGATTTCTTTCGTACTTCTCCCTGTTTTCATCCCATTCCTCTATTATGGTTACGATCTCCCTGTCTTCGGGATCGTTCAGGAGTTCTTTAAGTCTGGTTTTGGTGAGGGGAAACTCGCCCGTCGTCCACTGCACATAAACCTTCAGGGCGATGATGGCTTCCTTGAATCGCCAATACATCTTTCTGGCCACGTTCTCGGCCAGATGAAGATGAGTGTACAGAAACTTACTCCAGAAGCCGACCTCGTCGGCGATCTTCTCTATCTCCAATATCATCTCCTCCCGGGTCGGCTCGGGAAGGGGGCACTTTCCGTGGAGCACCTTAGCCCCGTAGTGAAACTGATGGCGGGAAAAGGGGATGAAGTTGTCCATGTCAAGCTCGGAGAAGAGAGGCACGGTCAGCTTTTGGTATTTCTTCTGGTTCAGCACTTCCCTCAGCTTATCGAGTTCCCCCTTGGCTATCTTCTTGAGCATGACCAGGGTATCGACGTCGCTCTCCGGCTTCGCCTCTCCGGTGGCCCAGCTTCCGTGATGAATGATAAAGACCAGGTTATCACCATAGGTCTTCTTCATCAAGCCTACGAAGCTCTTCAGCAGCCTTTCGACCTCCGCCTTGGTCAATTGGTCCTCCAACCTCGTACCCCCTATCTCTCCGCCTTTGGCGGGAGGGCTGAATTTGTAGCCGCAGACTTTCCGCCAGAGGCGGATCTGCCTACGGCAGATAGTCTGCGTTTAAATCACGCACTCTGAAGAGCGCGGCTCTATTTCCTGCGGAGAAGTTGTAGGGGCGATTCCCCGCCTCTGGCATGAACCTTACGGTTCATACCTCTGGCGGGATGTGCCACATGAATCGCCCTTGCGCGAAAGATCAGAGCTTTCCCGATCTCAAGATAGCTATCACCAGCCAGACACCCAACACTCCGGCGAAAATGTAGCCTAATATTCCGAACAGGGGATAACCGAACAGAGTATATTTGGTCTCCAGGCGCATGATCAAAGACGAGCCGACGATGATCGCGGCTATAATCAAGCTGAAGGAGACCCGGTTGGAGGAGCGGTCCAACTCCAGTATCAGCTTCTCCAGCCCCTTGTGCTCAAAGGTGAAGGAGAGACGTCCCCGGCCCAACTTCTTTATGATTCTCTTTATCTCAAAAGGAAGCCCAACCAAAAGCTCTCGCAAATCGGTGGCGGCCGTGAACGCGTCCCTTAACAGCACGCTCGGCCTAAACTTTCTATAGGCCAGCTTCTTGGCATACGGTATCATCTGGGTGACCAGGTCGTATTCGGGATCGAGGGTCTTGGCCACCTCCTCGTAGGTGATCAGCGCCTTGGAGAAGAGCATCAACTCGGCCTGGATCCGGATGTCATGACGATGAATTATCTCAAAAGCCTCGTTGATCAGGGTCTTCATGTCCAGTCGGGAGAGCGGGATCTTGTGATACTTGTAGAGGAAATCGGCCAGGTCGGCTTCCAGGGCCCTTACGTTCACATCCTCTCCCACCACCTCCACGTCCTGGTATACTTTGACTATGCCGCCCGGAGGCCAGGTGACCACCGAGATCAGAAGATCTGCCAGCTCGTCCATGGTGGTCTCGGAGAGCCTTCCCATCATCCCGTAGTCCACCGGGGCGATGACGTTTCCCTCCATGGCAAAGAGGTTTCCCGGATGCGGGTCGGCGTGGAAGAAACCGTCCTCGAATATCTGCTTGAAGACCATCTTCCCGCCGATTAAGGCCAGCTGCTTCTTGTCGATTCCCCTTTTTTCCAACTCCTCCAGATTGGATATCTTCACCCCGTCGATGAACTCCATGGTCAGCACCTTGGAGGTGCTCATATCCCAGAAGACCTGGGGAACGAAGACGTTCTTCTCCTCTTTGAAATTCTCCCTGAAGACCTCGATGTTCCTGGCCTCGTTGTTGAAGTCGATCTCCCGGCGGATGGACTTGTTCAACTCCTCCCTTATCCCGGTCGGATCGTACTGCTTGGATTCGGGCACGTATCTCTCCAGCAGGTTGGTCAGATCCTTCAGGATCTCCATGTCCGCATCGATCACCTTCCTGATTTCGGGCCTCTGGATCTTCAGCACTACGGTCTTTCCCTCTTTGGTGACGGCCTTGTGGACCTGCGAAAGAGAAGCTGAAGCTATCGGAACCGTGTCGAATGATGAGAAGAGATCATCCAGGGGCGCCTTGAGTTCGTCTTCGACTATCCGTTTTACCTCGGGAAACGGAAAGGGTGCCACCTCGTCCTGCAGCTTGGTCAGCTCGAGCACCAGCTCCACCGGGATCAAGAACGTGCGCATGGAGAGTACCTGGCCCAGCTTCACAAAGGTGGGACCCAATTCCTCCAAGGCCATCCTTATTCTCTGGGCATAGGTTAACTTCTCCAGGCCCGCCACCCTCTCGAGGGTTTTCTTCCTGAGCCGGAGGCGGGCGAAGATCTTCATCTGGTCCAGAATCTGATCGAAGCCGTATTTGAGGAGGATGGCCACGATCTGACGATAGCGCCTGAGACTTCGTGCCCTTCTGATGAGAGGAATTCGCATAGAGCGACAGATGGAATAAGACTTTTGCCTACTACGTCTTGATCAGCGGATTGTTCTCTTTGGCTGCCAAGCTGACCGGAAAAGTATATGAAATGACTGATACATAGTCAACACAAAAATCCGGAGACCCATTTGATGTCCGCTCCGCTGGCTACGTCGTTGCGAGCCCCCCGTACGGGGGGCGAAGCAATCCCTCGATAGTGCAAGGAGATTGCTTCGTCCCGTGCAGGTCCTCGCAATGACTCACGGGCACAGTCATGTAGGTCAACCATGCCCGGAGGGCTGGTTGACGAATAGGAATCTGTCAAGCAGGCTTCGCCATGTTTGACCTACAAAACTGGCAGGCAGCAACTACCAAGGCAGTGCGAGAAGATTGCTTCGTCCCGTGCAGGTCCTCGCAATGACTTACGGACACAGTCATGTAGGTCAACCATGCCCGGAGGGCTGGTTGACGAATAGGAATCTGTCAAGCAGGCTTCGCCATGTTTGACCTACAGAACTGGCAGGCAGCAACTACCACGGCAGTGCGAGAAGATTGCTTCGTCCCGTGCAGGTCCTCGCAATGACTGATAAACGGGCAGCCTCGTTCTTTTTCTTCTGGCGTAGACGAGTCCAAAGAGCTATATTCTTCTGGTGTGGATGCGAGACGAGCGAGCATCGCCTTACTCAAAATCGAGGTGAAGACACGATGAAATCTCCGCATGAGGAGTCAAGCAAAGGCAAGAAAAAGGAGAAGGTCACTGCGGATGAGAAGAAGGCCGAGCCTTCGCGCCCGTCTGACTTTATTCGAGAGATCATCGACGAGGATCTGAAGACGAACAAGCACGGCGGGCGCGTTCACACGCGGTTTCCGCCGGAGCCGAACGGGTATCTGCATATCGGGCACGCCAAATCCATCTGCCTGAATTTCGGTATTGCGGCGCAGTACGGCGGTTTGTGCAACCTGCGGTTCGACGACACCAATCCCACGAAAGAGGAAGAGGAATACGTCAAATCGATCATAGAGGATATCCGCTGGCTGGGATTCGATTGGGAGGATCGGCTGCTCTTCGCGTCAGACTACTTCGAGCAGCTCTACCAGTTTGCCCTGAAGTTGGTCGAAAAAGGCAAGGCCTTCGTGGATGACCAGAGCGCGGATGAAATCCGGGACACAAGAGGCACCCTGACAGAACCGGGCAAGGAGAGTCCGTTCCGCAACCGTTCGGTCGAGGAGAACATGGACCTGTTCAAGCGGATGCGATCCGGCGAATTTCCGGACGGCTCGCGCGTGCTGCGGGCAAAGATCGACATGGCCTCCGGGAATCTGAACATGCGCGATCCGGTTATCTACCGCATCCTGCATGCCTCTCACCACCGAACCGGCGACAAATGGTGCATATATCCCATGTACGACATGGCCCATGGTCAGTCCGACTCAATCGAGGGGATCACCCATTCCATCTGCACGCTCGAATTCGAAGATCATCGACCGCTGTATGACTGGTACCTAGATCAGTTGGAGATACATCATCCCCAGCAGATAGAATTCGCGCGACTGAACTTGAGCCACACTGTGCTGAGCAAGCGAAGGCTGCTGGGATTGGTGCAGAAGAGACACGTTGCCGGCTGGGATGATCCGCGCATGCCAACCCTGTCGGGCCTGCGCAGGCGCGGCTACACCCCGGAATCGATCCGGGACCTCTGCGACCGGGTGGGGGTGGCCAAACGCGACAGCGTGGTCGACATCGCGCTTTTAGAACACTGCCTGCGCGAGGATCTGAACAAAAAGGCGCAGCGCGTTATGGCGGTCTTACGTCCGCTTCGGCTGGTTATCGACAACTATCCGGAAGGTCAGACCGAAGAGCTGGAAGCGGTGAATAATCCCGAAGATCCGGAGGCAGGGACACGAAGGATTCCGTTTTCGCGGGTTTTGTACATCGAGCAGGATGATTTTCGAGAGGATCCGCCCAAAAAGTTCTTCCGTCTTGCGCCCGGCAGGGAGGTGCGGTTGAAGCACGCCTATATAATAAAGTGTGAGAGTGTGGTTAAGGACGATAAGACCGGCGAGGTGGTCGAGCTGCACTGCACCTATGATCCCGAGACCAAAAGCGGCGGGGCGCAGGCCTCGCGCAAGGTCAAAGGGACGCTTCACTGGGTCTCCGCGGATCACGCGGTGGAGGCCGAGGCCCGTCTTTATGATCACCTCTTCGTCAAGGCAGACCCGGACGAGGTAGAGGAGGGTTCGGATTTCTTAACGAATTTGAATCCCAACTCGCTGGAGACTTTGACCTCGTGTAAGCTCGAGCCGAGCCTGGCCGGTGCGAAGCCGGGTGATCGCTATCAATTCCTGCGGCTGGGCTATTTCTGCGTGGATTCGGATTCCTCGAAAGACAAACTCGTCTTCAATCGCACGGTGTCGCTGTACGATACCTGGGCCAAGATAGAGAAGGGGCAGAAGAAGGGGTAGGAGAGGCACAACTTCGCAAGAATTTGACTGTGCTCCGGCCGGATGTTATCATCCGGCCAGAACGGGAATCGTACAAACTCGCTCCGAGCGAAAAAGGGATCACGCGGGTCTACGGTTCGTCAGGCATGAAGAGGATTGAATGGGGCCACTTGGTTTTCAGTTCTCGGGTCCACTTCCTGATCAGTCTCCGTTGCTCGACATCCTCCGTCTTGACAAAAAGACCGGCCCGAAGGGCGCCTGCCCGCATCTTCTGCAAGGCCTCGGAGTGTTTGCAGTCCGAAGACTGATCGCATTGGCTGCAGTCGTTTATTCCCTTGGCTGAGGCGCAGGCTCGCATCTCGCAGCCCGGCCTGCCGTCACCCTTCAGGCATCCTTCACACAGGGGCATCTCCTTTATTGACCGGAGTCCCTTCTTGAATTCTCTGAAATCGAACTCCCTGGGACCCCACTCCTGCAGACCGTAGGCTTTGATAATGTCGTCGTACCGCCGGGTCAACTCCCTCAGAGCCCCATTCCCGGCGACGCAACTGCCGCACCAAATCCCGCAAAAACCGATCTGGTCTTTTACGTTTTGGAAACCTTCAGCCATCAATATGGAATCCTCCTGGCGGCGGGCTGCAGGATGGTTAGAAAGACCAGTTCACGATGGGGAAGACCGGGAACTGTCCCCCCTGCTTGATGATGTTCACCAGTCCGATCTGCAAACCCTTCATGGTCACGGCATAGTTGACGAAGCCGAGTTGAAGCCCGCTCATCTCACCGGTGTAGTTGACGAATCCCCACTGCAAGCCCTCACACCTTCCCTTGGTGACATTCACCACGCAGTCCTGGAAGCCCAGGAAGTCGGCATCATTGACACCGACCAGGCCATACTGCCAACCGACGGACATGCCGGTAGTGGTGTGATTCACCAGCCCCAGGTCTATACCCGATACCTTCACGTTCCGGCCGTAGAGCAGGTTGAGCCGAACGCCGCCGATAGGCGTATCTTCCGGGAAGATCTGAATCGGTGTCACCAGGGCGAGCTGAATCGGCTTATTCTGCGCGAAAACAGGCGCAGCCATCAGAACGGCCATGGATATAACCAGCCCCAAGAGCAAACAGCTTCTTACCGTCATGGTTCCCTCCTCTCCTCAGACCGAGGTTAACTCGAATGCACTTATCACTTGAACTTCGCCAGAACATGCTCGATTGCTTTCTTAATCCTCTTGACCACTTCATCCCTGCCGAGAAGCTCCAGCATGTCAAACAGCGGCGGGCCGGTTGAGGTTCCGCTGGTCGCCAGACGAACCGGATGGATCAGAGCCGCCGGCTTAATCCACATCTCATCTGCCAGACCCCGCAGGGCCTGCTCTATCTGCTGTTTCTCGTAAGTATCCAGGGCAGCGAGGCGGTCGGCATAAGCGCTCAGCCGGTCGGCCGCCTCGGGCGATGCAAAATGCTTGGACGCGGCCTTCTCTTCGTACTGATAGTCAAAGGTGAAGAAATATTTCCCTTGATCTGCAAACTCCTTCAGAGTCTTGGCTCTGGGTTTGAAAAGAGAGATGTATTTGAGCAGCCATTCTCTCTTCTCTTTCGCGGTCTCCTCGGTGACCAGATTCTGCCGAATCAGGAAGGGGAGAGCCAGATCGAGGAGCCTCTCGTCTTCTGTGGACCGGATGTACTCCCCGTTCATCCATTCAAGCTTCTCCTGGTCGAAAATCGGATTGGCGGGATTGACCGCTTCAAGGGTGAACAGCTCTGCCATCTGATCGATTGAGAGAATCTCCCGGTCATCTTTCGGCGACCAGCCCAAAAGAGCCAGATAATTAACAAATGCCTCTCGCAGAAAGCCCTGCTCCTTGTAATCCATGACCGAGACCGCACCATGCCGCTTGGAGATTTTAGCCTTGTCTTTACCCAGGATCAAGGGAATATGGCCAAACTTGGGAGGAGTTAGGCCTAGGGCGTTGTAGATCAGAACCTGCTTGAAGGTGTTGGATATGTGATCGTTTCCCCTGATCACGTGGGTCATCCTCATATCGACGTCGTCCACCACGCAGGCGAAGTTGTAGGTGGCGGTCCCGTCCGACCTGAGGATGATCAAATCGTCCAACTCCTTGTTCTCTTTCCTGGGCTGGCCATACACCAGATCGGAGAAGGTGGTTTCCCCCTCCGGCACCAGTAGCCTGATGGCCTTAGGCAGGCCCTCTTTTATCTTACTTTCTTTTTCGGCGTCTGAAAGCTTCAGGCAGGTTCGATCGTACTTCCAGTCGGCCTTGGCCTCGACGGCCCGTTTTCTCTTTTCCCCTAACTCCTGCGGGGTGCAGAAGCAGTAGTATCCTTTGCCGCTCTCCAAAAGCTGCTGTGCGTACTTCTGATAAAGCTCGGTTCTCTTCGACTGGTAATACGGCCCCTCATCCCAATCCAGGCCCAGCCATCTCAGCGCTTCCAGGATGGCGTCGATCATCTCCCGGCTGGAGCGGGACGGATCGGTATCCTCGATCCTCAGGATGAACTTTCCCTTGTGATGTCGGGCAAAGAGCCAGTTGTAGATGGTGGTGCGGGCGGTGCCCACATGCAGAAACCCGGATGGACTGGGCGCCATCCGCACTCTTATCTCGCTCATATTACTGATTTCCTAACGTTGCCCCGGGTTCGGTTCCGGACGGCTGTGCCGGCTGCAGGACCACCTTGGCTTTCTCCTGCTCAAGGTGAAGCCTGATACCTCCCAGTCCTCTGGCCAGGATATTGTAGAGCCATCCGAAGATGGCCGCGGCCACAGCGCCGACTACGGCGTAGAAGAATGCCAGGAAGATCACCATTATGAAACTCACCGCCCCGGTGAGGCTGCGCATGGCCCCAAACTCGCCGCCAAGCTCGCCAAGCAGCCCGCCCACCATGGTGAGCATAAAGGCGTAGAGGATTCCGGCCAGCAGGCCGAAGATACCGCAAAGGATGAAGGCGATTTTGACCACAGACCAGATATCGATTCTCTTCACCTCATAAGTCATGTTTCCTCCCTCGGTTTTATGATCCTCATGTTCTATCGGAGTTGACGCACTGGTGCATAAGTCTCAAGACGTTCGGCTTATAAGAAATGTTCCGTTTGATGGCAAGAGGTTTTGTGGAAGGGCGGAAACGGGGATGGATAGATGCTTGAGTTAAGAGTGTCCTTACCCCGGGCATGTGCGAGGTGAGATGGATTGTCCACCAGCGACAGAATCAAAGCAGTGCCACAACCTCCTTGACTTTCAGCCTGCGGAGGATTAGCTTTGTGCTGAGGCCGAAGCAAAAGGGATCGGCCGAGTTCTCGCGTTGTCTTGCAGAAACAGTTAACCCCATTTCGGGAGGGTTCAATGACAAAGCATGGTTATGTTTTGGCCCTGGTGGCTGCGGGATGCATGGCGCTCGTTCTCTGCCCCCCGGCTCTATCCAACGATGTCACCTATGTTTCCAGCACGCTGTGGACCGGAGTCAGGGACGTTTGCGTGGCTGGCGATTACGCCTACTGCGCTTTTGTGAATGGACTGGTGATCCTGGATCTGACCAACCCAACCGACCCCTCTTTTGCCAGCAGAGTGTATCTGCAGGGAGAGGGTGAAAGGATTGCTGTTCGGGACAACTACGTTTACCTGGCGGATGGATTCCCAGGCCTGATAGTCGTAGATGTAAGCAATCCGGCCAGCCCGGAATCGGCCGGCAGCTACGATACCCCGGGTTACGCCAACGACGTTTTCATAAGGGATACTCTGGCGTACGTGGCTGACAGATACGGGGGGCTGGTCATACTCAACGTGGATGATCCGCCCAATCCCGGCTGGGTTGGAGGCGAGAGCACGCCCAGTTACTCCTACGGCGTTTTTGTTGAGGACACTATCGCTTGCATAGCGGATGATTATGAAGGTTTGCAGATAATCGGAGTTACTGATTCGGCCAATCCGAGTTTGCTTGGTTCCTTTGATACCCCAGGCTATTCTCGGTCCGTTTTCGTGCAGGACAGCCTGGCCTTTTTGGCCGATTACACGTCCGGCCTCCAGATACTCGACATCCGAGATCCGCAGAATCCGGATTCGGTGGGAGCATACGATACGCCTGGCAGCGCTTTCGACGTGGTGGTGCGGGACACGCTGGCTTACGTGGCTGACGGGTACAGCGGTCTACAGATAATCTGGGTGAGGGATCCGGCAAATTCGGATACCATCTCCAGCTACTACACTGTGGATCGTGCTTACGGGGTGTTTCTGCAAGGCGAGTTCGCCTATGTGGCTGACTTAACGGGCGGCATGCAGACCATCAACATTGGTGATCCCGATAATCCGACCTACTACAGCAGTTACGACACACCGGGAGAGGTGAGTGACGTTTGTGTTCGCAACGCTCTGGCATATGTGGCTGCCGGGAGGAGTGGTCTGCACATAATCAACGTCACCGACCCGGCCACCCCGGTGACCCTGGGGAATTACGACACTCCGGCTGAGGCGAATGCCGTCTTCGTGATGGACAGCCTGGCGTTCGTGGCCGATGCCTCCGCCGGTTTGCAGATAATCAGCATCAGCGATTCGACGCAGCCGCATTACGTGGGAGGTTACAACACACTGGGCCATGCCAACGACGTGTTTGTGCAAGACAACCTGGCGTACGTTGCAGACGGAAGCCGTGGTCTTTGCATCGTCGACGTTGGTGATCCGGCCAACCCGGACACAATTCGGACCCTCGATACCCCGGGTTCCGGTTATGGTCTCTTTGTGCAGGAAGATATGGTCTATTTCGCCGACGGCAACCCAGGTCTGCATATGATAGATGTTGGCGATCCGTCCAATCCTGCTTTGGTTGGCACTTACGACACACCGGGCGGCGTGTATGCTGTCTTCGTCGAAGACAGTCTGGCGTTTGCAGCCGACTGGGCCGGTGGCATGCCGGTAATCTTAGTCAGCGATCCGACAAATCCGGACTCATTCGGCTGCTACGACACGCCCAACTATGCCCGTGACATATTCATTCAGGGAGATTTAGCTTACGTGGCGGATGCCTATGGCGGGCTGGAGATAATAGCGATAAGCGATCCGGCCAATCCCACTTCCGCCGGAAGCTACGACACGCCGGGGTTTGCACAGGGCGTTTTTGCGGACGGGGATTTTGTGTGTGTCGCAGACAAATACTCGCTTCTGATTCTGGATGCATCCGGCGTCTCGGAGGTGAGAGAGGTGGACGAGGGCGCCGCCCCGCCCTCTGATTTCGCCCTGTTCCAGAACTATCCCAACCCGTTCAATCCTACCACGAGCATAGAGTTCCTGTCGCCCAGAAGTGGACGGGTGAAAGTCGAGATTTTCAACCTGCTGGGGCAGAAGGTCAGAACACTGGTGGATGAGCCTCTGAGGGCAGGGCACAAGTTGGTGGATTGGGACGGATGCGATGATGGGGGCGAAGAGGTCTGCAGCGGGATTTACTTCTATCGAATAAGGGCCTCGGAGTTCTCGGATGCCAAGAAGATGATTCTGCTGCGATAGGCTCGCTGCCGACGGATTAACCGGACGAAGCGGATTGCCTGGTTTGGGATATAGGAAATCTGCCGGTCTTGACCCCATCGGCTTGACCCGATTTATGATTATCAATAATGTAAGCTGACTACGTATTGACTTAAGAAAGGCCCAGATTCCCTTTTAAGACTGCCCGGCAGTAGAGTTGTATGACTATCACGGGAGGCCGGGATGAAAAAAGCCCTCTTTCTATTCTTTGCTTCCTCAATCCTGCTGGGTGTCGGAGTTCTACAATCCCTCTCTAGAACCGAATCTCCTATAACGCTCAGTCCAAGGGAAGACGCCGAGCAGGTGGCGCCCAACGTGCAGTGGCGCGTACATACTGCAGGTGATCTCTGGCTCAGCATCTCCAACACCGGACTTCTGGGAAGCTGGTTCAGGCAGCGGGATGATCCCGAAACAGGGTTACCTCTTCCCTCCTCACCGTTTCCGGGCGGGTCGGACTTAGAATACCTTTTTGTGGGGAGCATATGGATCGGGGCAGTGGTTAATGACACCCCGTATGTTTCTCTGGGAAGCAGCCAGGGATGGGTATGGCTCTACTACCTATGGCCGGATTCCGGGACGGCGGGCTCCATTGTCGAAGAGGAATGGTGGGCAGACCAAGAGCTCATCGCGCTCTGCGCTGATACTCTCAAGAAGGACTGGGATCCCTATCCTCCTCCCGAAGACAGGCCTCGTCCTATGGGGATACGGATCAGGCAACACAGTTACTGCTGGGAGACTGCAGGATATAACCAATTCATCATACTGGACTACACCGTCAAGAATATTGGAGACCAGGTATTACACGATCCTTGCGCCGGATTCTACATGGACGCAGACGTACAGCACGTTGAGGAGCATCCATACGGCTCCTACGGACCCAACGACGACATTGCTGGCTTCCTGACGAGTTATCAGGGAGATACTGTGAACATCGCCTGGGCAGCGGATAACGATGGACACGGGGAGGAAGATGGAGGAGCAGCGGCGACAGAGTTCACCAACGGAAAAAGCCCTACGGCAGTAGTGGGAATGAAACTCCTGGATGCTTCGAGCCAGCAAGCGAACCTGTCGTACAACTGGTGGGTCCCTGCTTATTTCTCAAGTGATCCGGACTGGGGACCCTGGAAACGAGAAAATCAGGGCATATGGGCACAGGAGGAATGTAACGTTTCCGGAGACAGTCTTTTCCCAGGGCAGGTTCTGGGCACACCTGGCGGCGACTGCGCCAGGTACTTCCTGATGTCCAACGGAGAAATCGACTATGATCAGATACTGTCATGCGTGGATTTGAGCGAAGGAGATTGGCTGCCCCCCAACGACAGTTTGTGCGCGGACTTCGCCAACGGTTGGGACACCCGTTTTCTCTTC
>Ga0180437_10000215_pt1 | contig 118884 bp, 142 predicted proteins | sample SS_ome_4_FD_132410 | JGI IMG/M metagenome (GOLD analysis project Ga0180437, IMG submission 132410) | Hypersaline lake sediment archaeal communities from the Salton Sea, California, USA - SS_3_D_1 metaG | ecosystem: Environmental > Aquatic > Non-marine Saline and Alkaline > Hypersaline >...
AGCATTATCATAAAATATAAATCTTTACTAGAAGGAATTGTTTTCATTGCTATGACACTGGCTTTGAATCCTTCTTTTAATAAAGGGTTTGACAGCCTGTTTTCATATTCTCTAAGTTCTTCCTCATATCTGCCTAGATGAAAATGATAAGAAATTAAGGTATTATTTTCCTTCATCAACTTAGTACAAAGACCTATATCACTTTTTAGTCTTCGATGCATTAAACCATTTGATTCTTCTATTCTTTGTTTTATTCTAGTCTCAAACCATAATTCTTTTTCAGGCAAATAAACCCATCCCTCTTCTAAATCTGAGGTTTTTATTAATTTCCTAATATCTTGTATGCCTTCTTCTTCATTTTTTTGCACTTCATATTTCTTATCATCTGAAATATTCACAACCAAATTCTCTAACTGCACTACTTGCTTACTTTGCATTTTGCTTTTTGAAAGATTTATTACAGGCATTAGAGAATATACAATAGCAGCTCCTGCAAGAACTGCTGCAGAAATATATTTAACTGCTCTTCTCCATCCTTTTGTTATTTCACTTTTCATTTTCTAAACTTTTCATACATTGCAAGATCTTGTTTTGCTCCTTTATGATCTCCTATCTCTATTTTTGCTTCTGCAAGATAATAATAGGCTCTGTAATCCTTTGGATCTAATTCAAAAGATTTAGTAAGATCATTAACAGCTTCAGCAAATCTTTTTTGCTCTATTCTTACACGTCCTCTATAATGATAAGGCCTGTGATAATTTGGGTCTAATTCAATAGATTTGTCAAGATCATCAACTGATCCAGAATAGTCTCCTTTTTTTCTTTTTGCATTTCCTCTATAACAATGAGCTCGAACATGTTTTGGATGCAGTTCAATTGCTTTGTCAAAGCATACAATAGAAGTGTCAGCATCTCCTTGTTCTAGTTTTATGACTCCGCATGTATCATATGCAACTGACTTTGCCTGTTCTCTTGTCAGCTCTGTCAGATAAACTTTATTTGCAATCGAATCTGGATGAATATCAAGAGATGAGATATAATCTTGCTCTGTAAATTCACAGTTGTCTGTAGTTTCCCAGTTAAATCTAACATTTCCATCATTCCATACTACAAATACATGGCTCGGGCCTAATGCACAACTTATTTCATCTTCTAGTCCTATCTTTTCACAGACTGCATAAAACAAAGCAGAATAACCTCTGCAGTCTATTTCCTTTGTCTGCATAGAAGTATGTAATAACTTGCTGCCATTAAGTGAAAAATGTTTATTCAAATAAATTCCAATATTCTCAAAGTTCTTTCTAGGATTATCACAAAGCTTTATTTTTTTGCGTGCTTTTTCTAAAACACTATCCAAAGTATCATAAGCTTTTTGACTGATTTCAAATCCGCATTCTCTTTCTATATCTAAAAAATCATGAGCTAGTGTTTTCATTTTTCATACATTTCCTGTTTAATCACATTGAACCAAAGGATTACTTCCTCCATATCAGGCCTTTCTTCTGGATCATAAACCACCATTTTCTTCATTGCTTGTTCAATCTCAGGAGCAACATCAGGCCTTGAGATTGGCTGCATCAGATTGGCTGCTCCTTTTGTCACAATCTCCAGCATTAATTGAAATATATTATCAAATTCTGCAAGCCTTTTTCCTGTCAAAGTTCTGTATAAAGAAACTCCTAATGAGTATACATCTGTTTTTTCATCAACTTCTATCCCTTTTGCCTGCTCTGGACTTATATAAGCAGGAGTTCCTTGAGCATAATCTCCTGGTTCAAGCTCATCAGCAAAAGCTGCTAATCCAAAGTCTGTGATTTTTGCATTAAAAGAATATTTATCAATCAGGATATTGTTAGGATTGATGTCTCTATGAACAATTTTTTTGCTGTGCAGATATTTGCATGCATTTGCTGCTCCAAGAACCATCTCTATACATACTGCCAGGTCTAAACTTCCTGAATCAACAGTTCTAGCAGGGATTGCATTAGTATGCAAAAAAACATTATAGTCTAGATCTCCTGTCTCTCCTTTATCTTCAAGACCAACAATATTTGGATGTCTGTCTAAGCTTTCTAGAATCCTTCTTTCATTCATAAGCATTTTATGAAGAGCTTTGCCTTTTTTTGCAAATTTTACAACAAAAACTCCTCTTTTATCTTTGTACATCGCCCTGTACAGATGAGTGTTTGGGATGATGTCCATAATCCTATAAGAGTTTATTCTGTCTCCTATATTTACTGATCTTCTAATTTCTTCTTTTTCAGAGTCTAGGTCTATTTCTTTCATTTTTCTCCATATAATTCAATTAATCTTAACAATAAATATTCCTGAACATCATCTACTATTTCAGGCTCTACAAAGACTCTTAATGAAGAAGGTTTTTCTTTAGACGGCTTGTCAGGGCCTTGAGATCTTGTGATTGTTATTAAGTCAGGCTTTTTTATTGTCTTCATAATATTAAGAAATTCAATTGTTGCATCAATTCTATCTTTGTATCCTTCTTCCTCGCCTTTCATTGCAAAAGCATCTAAGTCAATGTCTAGAATTAATTGGCTTTGGGTGTCTATCTTTGGAACTGTTATATCAAATGTTATATCATCTATTCTACTATTATTTAGCTCTTTATCTTCCCATGTTATAGCATTTCCTTGGACCTTTGTTTTTAACGATTTTCTGTTATCGGGTATAGTAGAACCCATATCTGACAATTGACAAGGAGAATAAGGATCTAACCAATACATTGAAGAAACAATTCTTTTGTGGACTGCTGCGCATATAAAATTAACAATTGAAAGATCTTTATAAGAAGAGAAATCAGCTTTTAATTCTGCATGAGATGTATCTGCATGATAATCAATATGAAACAAAGTAGCATCTTTTATTCCTGATTTTTCCCAATGATAATAAACTTCATTATGCTCTTCTGTTATTGCTATAGGGATTTTTGCAAGTGTTTTGATTGATGCATATTCTTCTGTTCGAGCTTCTAAATCTTGATTCATTGTATTTCTCCTTCATTATTTAACAATTCAATTTCATCAGAAATATCTTTTATTCTCTCTTCATTAGCTTTCCATGCTTCAGGATCAGCCTTAGCATTGATGTAAGTATATTCTAGACATTCCTTTTCCATCTCACGATAAGCTAACCTATCTGCTATAGAAACTTGGTTCTCTGCAAGAGTTTTATATTCATCAGCAGCCATTCCAAAATACATAGCAGCTTTTTTATCATTTCCATCTCTTATAGCTAATTTTGCTGTCTTATAGAAAATAGCTGCTCTCATGCCAATATCAATTGTTTCATCCCTGTTCATGCTACTCCTCTTCTTCTCTTAGCATTTAACCAAGCTGTCTGGATATCCTTTGCAGAAAAATCATTTTCTTTTAGAATAGAAACAAATTCTTTTTTCTTAAGTTCTTTTATCATTTTTTTACCTCACTGTATATGTTTAGAAGGGTCTGGGATTATTAGAGGAATATAAGGAGGTTTTTTTTCTTCTTCAATCTCTCTTCTTATTTTGTCACTAATATAATCTTTAATTTTTTCAAGATCTCCTGGATTAATTCTAGTAGGGATTAGAGGTATTTTTAGAGGTCCAATAGGCTTGTTATCACCTATTCTTAATGTCTCATATCTTTTTTTGTATTCCATTTTGCTAAGGAACCCTTTTTCCCGAAATGAGTACTCATTTATTACTCAGACCAATATAGGTTATTTATAAAGGTTATGCTTTTTACTACTAATTAGTTACTAAAAACACAAGGTTTAAATACAACTGTAAAATTTATTGCTGTATGGAAAAACAATATACTAGAAAGGAAATTGAACATTGGGTAGATAGAGTTACAGCTGAAATGAATATTGATCCTCATAGAAAACTTATTCAGGATATAATTCCCCACGAAGTTCTTAACAGATGCAATGATAATGATATTGTTGAAGTTGCAGCTGACAAAGGATGCATAATCTACAGATGTTATATGGATGGAGTAAATTTCAGGGCAAACGGTAAATGGGTTAAGCCTGAAGGGATAGGACTCTCAACTTATAAAAATTTGAGCAAAGGATTATGCCCTGAATGTGAATCAGAATTAATGGCAAAAATAGAAGCTGGCGAGACTGGATTTTTATTTTAATTCTTTATTATTAAAAACCTAAATATTAATAAATAACTGCTAAATGTTAATATATATGGCAAAAAAAACCTGGAAAGATTTGACAAGAGATGAATTGTTTAAAAGGATAGATCAATATCTTCAATTTGATAATTATTTATCTTTAGCTGATGGAATATTTTTTCCAGAAGCTGCTAGAGCAAAGGCTGCATATGAAGCTGCAAAGAATGAACTAATGACTAGATTTGACTTGACTGAAAATGAGATTTTGCCAGAAACTCAAAAATGGGTCAAAGAGCAGTATAGGAAAAATTACGATGGAAGTTATTGTATTAGATGTCCAGCAAATCCAGGGTTTGATGAACTTGTAGATGGAAATAGACCTTTTGAATGCGCGACAGCCATAAATCAAAGACGTATTTTTTATGGTTTTCCTAAGAAAAAAGAAGATTGTCTTCATGCAAGTACATTAGATGATAAGTGTGAATGAATTCTTTGATTGTAGAGATTTCGTTTTATATACATTGGTAAATAATATGATTTAATTTCTAAAACCTTTATAAATAACCAACATTTAATCAGCTAATCAGTGATTTAAATGATAACACAGCCGGATAGTATAGAATATATAGTTGAAGGAAATAATTGTGATTTACAAATTCTTAAAAGAAAGCCTATTTTTACAGGACCGATAGATGTTGTTGTTGCAGCAGGCACAGGTTCATTATATAATTATAAGGGCAAGGCAAAAAATTCTCAGTCAGCAAGCTACTTAATAGCAAATAATCTTAATAATCCTAAAGATGCTCAGCAAACAGTAAAATGGATGAGGCAGTATGGATTTGGAGCAGGCCCTTATACTGTAGAAGAAGTTGCTGTTGCTGATGCAATGATTGAGATTATTAAAGGGCTTTGGAGAAATGATCATGCCTTACTAAGAGCAAACAGAATTTATGTAACAGACAAGGCTTTTAGATCTGAAACAACAGTATCTGAAGATGAAAATTATACTTATGAAACATTAGAGGTAAGAGCAGTGGTTACAGCAGAGGTTTATAAAAGGAAAGGAAAGGAGTTAGTTTTAGAGCCTCAGCAGTTTGTACAGCCTCAGATACCTAAAGCAAACCAAACTAAATCTAAATGATTTTTGGTTATATTGCTACTAAAGAAACTATAAAATAAAAGATTTATATAATAATCACTGTTAACAAATACAAAATGGTAACTCATGAATTATTTTATATTGAAACTGAAAAAGCAAGAAGCAGTCAAAACTATCAAGGACCTGAAGACCTAGCTACTAGAGCTATGGGAGTCATGCAGGCAGGAGTTCATCTGATTGATGAAGGAAACGATAGAGGCCATGAGAACTATAAAGCAATGGCTTATGATAGATGGAAAGACAATCCTACAGTTAAAGAATTTCTTTCTTCAAATCCTGATGCAAAATTTGCAGAGGATATTGTTATTGCAAGTGTAAATTTTTCTTTGCAAAGACCGCTTTACAGCAATGATTTTGGAACATTAGATACTTTAATGCAAGGTATAGGGATGGCTAGATTGAAAAATAAAAGTGCTTAATCACTTTTTCTAATTCTTAACTTATAAGCCCTCAAATCATTGAATTCAGGCATTTCAAGTGCTCAAATTCTCAGGAATTAAGACTTCTGTTACTACTATAGAGAGACTATAAAACGAAAGGTTTATATACTTGTAATACTCAGTAAGATACAAGGAAAATGTCTAGAAAAAAGCATCAAAGAGCTAAAGGAATGTTAAAGCCTAGAAGAATTACTCCAGTTCAAAGGTCTGTACTAGCATTTGCTACAAATGCTGTTTTGCTTACTTCTTTAAATGCTGGATGCAAGCCTGTTCAAACTGTCCAAAGTACCCAATATGAGTTCTTTGCTCAAAGTACACAGCAAAATCCTATTTATAATCAGCCTAGCAAGCAGAAACATCCAGAATCAAGCAATCCTCCTGTTCCAGGGCCAGTTGGGATGATAGATTCACCACAAAATCACCCAGACTTAGAAGCAAGAATTGACCCAGTCAGGATTAATGATGTACAAAGGCATTCAACACCAAAAAGAAGAAGCCAATATAGAAATACTGCAAAGAGCTTAAGAAGCGATTATGATGCTCAGAAACAAATCGCAAGGAAAGATAACAGGACTATCTGCGACTTAGAGAAATTCCGTAATAAAGATGAGTTTGAAAGCGTGCTAAAGTATATGCCAAGAAGCCTGCGAAAAAAGAATTTTACAAGGATGGTTATGTTTGATGATGGCACAGCTTATTTATGGAAAGATTGGGATGTTAAAGCGCGTGTTGAGCTGAATGACAGGCAGCAGAAAAGGATCGGAAGTGTGATAGGTTCTCTACCTATTTACCAAAAGGCAGGTTATGAAGGGTTATTATTAAGTCAAATTCAAGCATTGGAAGAAGCAAAAATTCCACTAGAGCTTTGGCCTCGTGCATTGCCTCAGTGTACAGATGGTAAACCAGAAACAATAGATGAGGTTCTTGACTATATCTCAAGAGTCAATGAGGCAAAGTCTTTTGAAAGAGAGGTTGGTGCTTTTAAAATTTCTGATGATGTAGATGAACAGATCAGCATAATAAACAAAGCAAAAAACAATCCTAGAAGAGCTTTGTTTTATTTTGATAGGCTGCATGATAAGTGCTCACCAACCCAAGAACTATGGCTTCAATCATTAAACCCAAGAGTGCAGGACCTGATCCTTGATAATGTTGTTTCACAGGGTCTGCAGGATGATGATAGAAAAGAAAGGTTCTATTCTAGAGGTAGTTTTGACTCAGTATACTTCTTTGCAAAGAGCCCTGAATTACAATTAAAGCTGCTTGAGCTGGCAGCTCCTGATTTTCAAGATAAAACACATGGATATGAACTGCTTTCAAAGTATGAACTTCTTAGCGGTGCTGCAAAAGATGAAAGAGTGCAGCTAAAGCTTATAGATTTAGCAGTTAGTTATGCTCATAAGAGGGATACTGGTTATAGAGCCGACTTGTTAAGGTCTATATTCAATTCTGCAAAAACACAGCCTGTTCAGAAAAAATCATTAGCAGAACTTCTAAAGATTAAAGGCAATTTTGGAACAGAGGCCGTTGAGATGATTATAGCTTCTAGAAAATCACCACAGCTTCAAGATATAATTTATAATAATTCAATGTTCAATATCAGTGAGAGTGAGCTTGAGGACCTTGTTTACTATACAAGACATAATCCCTCACTTGCAAAGAGGCTTATTGATGATCATGCAGACAAAAATCAGAAAGGTCTGTTAAGGCTAGCGATTGAGCAAGGAGCTGCCAGGCAAAAACTTGCTGAAACTGTTGATATCAGAGCATACAGTACAATACATGGGCCTGAAAAAGCATTAGCAGCAGCAATGCGTCTTACTCAAGATGACAGCCCATTGCAGAGGATAATCCTAGAAAGATATGTTAAAGGTAATGCTTGTTTGACTGCTAAGGAGATAACAAAATCACTTCCATTTATTAGTGCAGAATCACAAAAATTCTTGCTAAAACATACAGACTCAAAGTTCCTTCCAGATGTTTATTTTAATGCTGCATGTGAAACTAAAGCTGGAGCCTTGGGCCTTGTGCATAAAGGTTATGCATGCTTAGAACGAGCTATGCAACGTGCAAAAACAGCTGATGTTCAAAAAATGCTGCTTGAACATGCATCAATTCCAGTATTTACTGCTTGCGGATATAATGATCCTTATTCTGATGAAGTCTGCAAGACTGTAGAGCCTATGGTTGCAGCAGCAAAGCACATCAGTATTGTTAAAGAAATAATCAAGAGAACAATAGTAGTGAATTCTCCAACAAGCCGAGCGAATGCTTCATTAGGCCTTCCTGACATTTATTCAAATAAGGATTTTATGGATTTAACAAGGGGCTTAAGTCATTTAAAAAGATACTTTATAGCATGTGAAACTTCTGGCTGTTTAGCTTGGGACGGCTTAAAGAGAACTCCTGAAAACATTAAGAAGATGGCAGAGGAATTAACAGAACTGCATTCAGGTGGAGATGACAATGCAAACAGGCGCTATGGAGACTGGCTAGATGAAAACAGCATGGTAAACCCAGGCTGGGACCCTGAAGATATGCTTGCAGTATATTCAAATCCAGACTTTGAAACTTTAACAAAAGGACAAGATTCAATTGACCAATGGGACACTGCAAGAGGAGCCTACAGGCTGATAAGAGAAGAATGGAAAAAAGAACTAACTCCTCAAAACATCAGCAAAGCAGTCAATGAAGTGATCAAGCATAGGAATAAGAAGGATAATGTGGCTGTGTGGGATGAAAATACTACTGTAATCATAGCCACACATACAGACATGAAAAATAAGTATTTTGTAGAGTATTTTAGAAGCAAAGGCTGCCATGTTCAAAATAAATATACTAAGCTGCAAGGGCCTCAAGATAAAGAATTAATTCTTGATGCTGCTGCAAGTTCCAAATATACACCTGGAAGAAAAGTTCTATTGGTATATTCTACTCACGGAAAGCCAAATCACCTGCATCTAGCTCATGGCGAGGTCAATACACCTGACTTAAATGATATGAGCAGTCCTCTCGCTATCAGTTATATTGAGCTGGGAAAAAGGCTTAAAGAGAGAGCAGAAAGAGAAGGAACTTTAGAGGACATGACTCTATTGATCAGTGCTTGTTTCTCTGGCGATTTCAAGAAGAAACTTAAGGGATATCTTGATGAGAATGTTGACCAAAAAAAATACGGCCGGCCTATTATAGCAGCTGTTGCAAATGAGAACCAGACAGGACGAGCAAAATGGGAGGATCTTCCAAATGGAGATAACCTTGGGCCTCTGATATCCTTGATAAGGCAAGAAAGCAGAGAAGGCAAGCCTTTTACTTATAGGGATTTGAGGAGAGTAGGAAAACACTTCTTTGGAAGGCAGGATATGAGCATAAGTGTTCCTTACGAAGGACCAGAAGCAGGAATGATTGAGATTGATTAGAATGACAGAAATAACCAGAAGAGGATTTTTGAAAAGATTTTTAGTTGGTGCAGGTGGAATAGCTACAGCAAGATATTTACCTAGCTGTGCTTCTCAAAGAAATATAGATAATACTATCAAATTAGTTAGACAAGGAACAGGAATTTATGGATATGCTGAAAAGGATAATACTGGTGCGATCAATAAAAGAGGAAAACAATTAGAAGAGATAAGGGAACTTAAGAGAAATGCAAGCTTCTATATAAGTTGTATAGGTGATTATGAAGATGATCCTGCTGATGGTTTTTTCACTCAGGAAGATATAAAAAGATATAAGAGATACCTTGAAGAAGATATAAAAAAAATAGATGAGCTTAAGAGAACCTTACCTTCAATTGATGAATTGACTGAATGGGAATCTGATTCTGTGAAAAATATCCAAAAAAGATTTCCTGAGACGCAAAGATCTGTGATAAGCTCTGCAGATGATTTGATTTGCCTTGTAAGAAATACTGCTGAAAAACACGGCGGCGTTTCATTTGCTTATCTTTGTGCACATGGGGATCCTGATGAAATGATGTTTAGCAAAAATTTTACACTTTCTGTATCTGATCTAAGAACAAAAGAAATTAAAGATCTTGGAAAATTTATTTACGGGCCTGTAAAATTAGGTGCTTGTTCAATTGCTAATCCTAATGTAGAAGATAATTTTGCAAGAGTATTAAGTGAGGTTTGGCAGACTGAAGTAGAAGGGCTTTCTGTAAGCGGCAGTTGCGAATTGACGCCTGAGCTTAATCTTTATGGTCAAGGCAGTGGTAGACAGGTTAGAATTAGACGTATTCCTGTTTTGAAAGAAAGTGGTTTAGCAACTCACAGTATTCATTATTCTGACACACGATATTTTGCTGAATTGGATGATAATGGAAGAATTACAATAATTTCTGAGTATACAGATAATCCAAATTGGGATAATAATAAAAAGGAAACATGGAAATTTCCCTGGATTGTTCTTCAAGATTCTGAACTTTCAGCTGAACAATCAGAAAAAAAAGAAAGATTGGTTGAAATTGTAAATAATGTAACAAGCCCTTTTTACAGAGAAATGCTTACATCTGAAGGACATGTTAGATTATCTTATCCTTATGCAGTTGCTGCTTATAGAAATGGAAAAAAGGTTGCTTAAAGATGAAGCACAAAATAAGCATTTCAATAGATGAAGAGACAATGTTCAAGGTATTTGAAGTCCTAAGAAGCAGGAAATTCAGGAACAAATCCCATGTTTTTGAGTATGCAGTTAATAAGGTGATTGGAGAATGAGTTTGTTAAGAAAAATATCTAATGCAGCAAGAAGAGTATTTTTAGATGATCCAGATTTCTTAGTTAAACTTAGTGAGAGCAGCTTATGTGATAAAGAATATAGAGCAATTAGATCTTTATTGAAAAAATACCCTGAATGTTCTCTTTGGGATGATACAATTGTAAGCGCTAGTTATCCTACAATGTGCTTAGGTGGAAATTGGACCCCCCATGTAGATAATTTTACAGCGGATTATTTAGTGTTAGATAATGAGAAAAGAAGAATGTTAGATGATCCTAATCCTTATGAAAAAGATGATTTTATTACATCTCTTGCAATTGGAGCAACAGAGTATTCCAAAGAAGAAGATAGGTTTACTGGTTTTGACGCTGATGAAATTCCTGAAGAAATAGCTAGTTTAGAGCATTTGACTAATTTAGCAATATGTAGAGGAAGATTAAAGAGATTAGGTAATCTTAAAGGTTTAAAAGATTTAAGAGTTTTGTATGTGGTAGACTGTGAATTAGAAACTCTGGATGGATTAGAAGATCTGAATCTTGCTGAATTAGTGATTGGCAATAGGAGTCTGAAAGATATAGAAGGATTAAAAAGTCAGGTAAATCTTAGAAAACTAGAACTTAGTTCAGACTCAATATATTCAATTGAAGGGTATCTTGATGGAATGACAGAATTAAGAGAACTATATTTAGGTTCAACAGATTCTGCTGAGGCTTACATTAACAGCACAAACTGTGGTCTAAAAACTACAAAGGGAATTGGCAATTTAAAAAAATTAGAAAAATTAGTCCTTCAGGGTAATTATGGAATAAAAGTAGAGGAAATAGGGAAGTTAACAAATCTAAAAGAATTAGATATATCTCAAATTTCATTAGAAAGTGTTGAAGGAATAGGTTTAGAAAGACTAGATAATCTAGAATATCTAAATTTAGCTGACAATCCTATTGAAGACCCTTTTTCATATATTTTAGAACAAAAAGAAAAGGGTAATCTACCTAAATTGAATAGGCTACATATATGGAGAAATCCAGTGAATTATCAAGATTGGAGAATAAACAAGAAAATAAAAAGATTAAGTGATATGGGAATAAAGATCGAAGGCCTTCCAAACATAAGTTTCGAAGAAAGAGATCTGACTTTATTTATGCCTCAGTTAGAAAACCTATTTCCTGGATCTTATCAATTAGTTGCAGAAGAAGTAGATAAGAAAATAGAGGATCTTGAAACAATAACATTGGATTCAATTTCAGGAAGAACAGGAGGAGGAGTTGGAAGATTTAATGATAATGGAAAAGAATATGCATTTAAGATTGAAAGAGATTATTTAGCTGCATATAAATCTACAAGAGCTGCTTCAATAATTCATGAAAGAGTTAATACAGATGAATTAGCAAAAAGGCTTGCAAGAAGAATTCCTAAGGCATTGCTTTCAGAGCCTGTTAAAAGAGGAGAGTATTGGGTTGGATTTTTTGAAGATATAACTAATAAAGTAATTGCTGCTGATGAAAATGATTTAAAGATAATGAAACCAGAGCTTGATAGAGGTCTTGATTACAAAATTATAGATAATCTCTATACTATTGCATTGTATCAGGAAGTGTTGACTGCTGCAATGATTGAAGAAAGAGATCCATATTTAGAAGTAGAAAAAGTTCCAACAAATCTTGCAAAAAAAGAGATTATTGAAAGATTTAAAAGCAATCCTGAACTTTATCAGCAAATTAAAAATGAGATAGATATGATCTTAGAGGGATATGATGAGAGAGTTGGCATGATTAAAGAAGCTGAGAAAAAGGGAAGTGTGATAGGACATTATGATAATAGGCCTAATGAAAACAGAAAAAATGGTTTTCTTTTGGATTATGGAAGCACTAAAAAAGGATTTGAGGTTGCAGATATAGCAAGAGAATTTATCTGCAGGCCAGAAATAGTTAAGAATCCTGAATTGTTTAATGAATATATTAATGCTTTTATAAGAATGAGAAAAAGAGTAAATCCACTTTATCATCCACAAGAGAATTTTAAAAATACAATATATTCACAGACATTAAATGATTCAGTTAGAATTGCTGGATGGGATGCAGAAAGAGACAGAACAGAATCTTTTGAGAGGCACTGGAAAGTTGCAAAGATCATTTCAGGATATGGAAACTTAAAGGCAGCAGCTTAAGTATTTATTCCAATAGCATCAGAACATGATAGATTAATAAGTCTTGAGATTTCTATCAGATGATAATTGACTAAGTCATTTTTTCCACTCTTAAAGATCTTAGATTTATTCTGCTGAATTTCTTTTGTAATATCAAAGACTACAGCGATCTTATTTAGATTTTTTTCAAAAAAGCCTTCATAGAGATTATTAAAAGAGTTAATAATCCTATTAATCAGTTCAGCTGCTTTATTATCCTCCAGATTTTTCTTTAGTTCTAAAGAAAGATAATAGATGCTTCTATGAATCCATGTTATTGTTGCTATAAAATGCCAGTAGAAATGTGTTTTTTCTTTCTCTACAACCTTTCTAAATATGCATCTTCTGCAGAAATTATCAATTCTTATTGCTTCAGCTGCATTCTTTTTTATTTCTTCTAAATTTTGTTCTTTTCCTTCTAAGAAATCTCTTATTAAAACTAAATCATTTTTTATTATGAAAAATGTCCTTCTCATAAGCACATCAAATTTATCATATCTTGGCTCTGTCAGGCTCTCAATTATTATTTTTTTATCTGTTTTTTCTGTAATCTGCCATCCCATCAAAAGGTCTAACTGCTTTTCAATTGATTTTGCTATATTCGCTTTTTGAAAATTTATCTTTAAAAGATCATATCCATTTCTGTATGCATTATTAAGAAGATATTGAATAAATTTATCATTAGTAGAATCAATAGTTAATTCTCCTTCTTTTCTTGGAGTTGTTTTTGTCTTGATAATAAGCTCTTCTCTTTCTTCTTCAAGATCAACCTCTTTAGTTTCATCTATACCGTGCTCCCTTATCCATTTGATAGGCAAAGTTATTGTGTATGAGTCGCTTTGCTTGATTATCTTTCTTTTCATAGTAAATTAGTATATTTTAGTTGTTTATAAATCTTTTGAAAATATATTAAATATATATTTAATAGGGAAAACATATATATCTAACTAATTCTGTTTTTTAGTTACTTAATAGTAATAAAATAATTAAGGTGACATAAAAAATGGAAAAAGGAATTTTAGGAAGATTGTATGACGGTGCTAAGAAATATGCAGCAATTGGTGTTTTAGCAGCAGCTGCTTTTGCTGGATGTGATAAAAAGCCTGATTCTGATAAGTCTATTGATTGGAAGATATTATATCAAATGGAGAGGCAAAAGAATGAGGTAAAATCCAAAGATCTTGCTGAACAATATAGAAAAATAGAAGCAGAAATAGCAGAAGAAAGAAAATTAAATCAAGATCTAGAAGATGCTATAAAACCTTTAATTTCTGGAAATTATTATGGAAGGTATCTTGATGAAGTAGGAGAAAAAAGAGAATTTCTTGATTCAATTAATTCAAAAGAATTCAAAGATACTTATGATTATTTAAAGACAAAAGGAGGAGTTACTGAAATAAAAAGTGTTGAAGATATAATTGAGATTGAGAGGATTTCCAGACATTTAGATGTACTTAAACATCTTGTTGAAGATATAGGAGCTGAAGATATAGAAACATCTATTGAATTTAAAGACGGCAAAAAATATATATTCGGAAATATCTTAAAAGAATTTGCTGATTTCTTAAGTTCAGAAGAGACAAGAGATAAAGTAACAAGCGAGGAAACAAAGAATTTTTTTGATTATTCTAAAAAGAAGTTTGGAAAAGAAGAATGGAGAATAAAAGAGTTAAGAAGGCTGTTTAAATTTGATCTTAGCGATTCATATGAAAATATAGATTATATTATTGATAAGTTTGATTATGATGCTAAGTTAATGCATCATGAAGATTTATTAGATCTGCTTGATGTTGCTCAAGATCCTGAGTTTATGAAGAAAGTAAGAGATCCAAAGTATAGAGTAGAGGATGTATTCTCAACAAATGATATTGTTTTGATTGATCTGATTGAATCAGATGAAGAATTAAAAGGATTATATAATGACAGAGAGAGATTAGAAAAAGAATTGCAGGGAATATATGAAAGAGAACCTGTTTTAAGAACATGGAAAAATAAAGAGAATCCTCTTCCTGAAGATTATTCTGAAAGAAATCCATTAGAAGATTTTAGTACATTGGATCTGATAAGGATATATATTTTAGATAAAGCAATGCAGGATCCTGAAGTGATCAAAACAATTAGTGATGGCATACAAAGAGATTTATTTGAATTTAAAGGAACAGAGCTTGGAGGAACTTTTGAATATGCAGATGGAAAAGCAAACTTCAAAGTAGCAGTTCCTAGAGAATATGTTAAAGGAAGCTGTGAATTCACAAATGGATCTTACAGTCATTCATATAATGGATTCAATAATAGGGGAGTTTCAACTTTCCACTTCCATGCCTGCAAAGAAGATGATTCTGAGATTTCAGGACCAAGCTGCGGAGATCTTAGTGTAAGCATGAAATACAGAGTTAGTGATGTTGTTATAACTGCTCTTGGGCAGGAAGGAGATAATATGAAGATCAATGTAGATTTCTATGCAGCTGACAGAATAAGAGGAGAGTTAAAACCTTATCTGAAAGATGTCCACAGCAAAGCAAAAAGATTAGACCTTGGAACTTATGAAGTTCCTTTTCAAAGGCTGGAAAAAGGTGAATAAAAATGGAAATTATAAAAAAATTATATGAAGGTGCTAAAAAATATGCAACTGCAGCAGTTGTTGGAGCAACAATTGGTCTTTTAGCAACTACAGCAGTTATTAGATGTAGTAGATGCAGTCAAAAGCCTGCTTCAGATCACGCAGATTTTATTCTTGAACATGGAGCTGATTCTAAAATTGAAAATGAAGGAAGAATCACTGCAGAGCCTATTGAAGGGACTGAGAAACTTACATTAAGCGGGACTGAGCTGCATACATTAGAAGGTTATGTAGATGTTTATATGGGTAATAGAACAAAAGTTTATTTAAGAAAAGCAGTGAAAAAAGAAAAAGAGGGTGTGACTGAACTTTATGTAACTTCAGTGGTGGATATTCTAAACAGTGAGGAACTTTCATATGATTCAGGCAAGTTAGTTTTTGCAGCTCGTCTTAATGATAAACCTTTTACTATTCAGAAAACATATAAATTAAGTCTTGAAGAAGCTACTTCTGCAGCAGAGATTATCATGAAAGAGATGAGAGAATATGTTAATGCTAAAAATGATAAGAAAAAAAGTAAGGAAGAACTGGAAAAGCAAAAAGAAGCTGAAGAAAAAAGAAGAGTAATGAAAGAGGCAGGGATAATCAAAGGTGAATAAAAATGATAAAAAAAATGTATGAAATTGTTAAGAAATATGCAGCAATCAGTGTTTTAGCAGCTGCTGGATGTGCAAGTCAATTAGCATCTCATGAAGAAATTGATGATCTAGTCGCAAAGTTGGTAAACACAAAACCTTCAAATTATGAAGGCCAAAGAGATGATGCTATACAATTAGTACGGGAAGCAGATTACAACAAAGATGGAATAATAACTTCAAAAGAATTAGAAAGATTCAAAGCAGAAAATCCTTGGATAGAAGAAGAATATGAAAAAAGTGAAAAAAGGAAAAAAAATCAGACACCTCATCACTTAATAGATCTAGCCTTGAAGTTGAAAAATAAAGAAGTTGAAAAAAAGGATGAAGGATCAGTTTATACAATAACTCCAGAAAATAGTTTTTTAAGTGATGGAAGGATTTTAAGAGTTGTTAAAGTTGTATATCATGATAAAGATGGAGATGGAAAACCAAGCGCTGGAGATGAAGTAGAATATACTCTTCAAGTAAATGCTCCTAATGTAATTGGAACAACAATAAGAACATTTAGAGATGTTATTGAAGAAGGAGAATATGCATACACTTCTCTTGGTGAATTTGATCCTAATACTGGCAAACAAATGCCTGATGAATCCCAATCATTCACAGGTTTTAGAGGTATAGCTAATACCCTATTGTATTCTGAAGTAGAACATAATAAACAATTGGATAAAGATAAATAAAAATGAAGCAATTAGAGCTGGAAAAATTATTAGAAGCAGGATTCTATGCATTAGGAGTTGAATTCAGCAGAAGAAAATATGGAGAAGAGATTAGAGTTGCTTCTGAAGTTGATGATCAGTTTGAAGAAACTTCTGTCAAGGAAGCAGAAAGAAAAAATGCCAGTTTTAAAACACCAGAAGGAGGATTGCTTGCTGCACTAGGATTGTATGCAGGGCGTGATGAATTGACTGAAGATCAAAAGCATGTATTTGATGAAGCTGTTCCTTTTTTTAAGAGAAAAGCTGAGATATTAGACGGCGCTTTTATTGTAGATTATCGTGTTTATGCAGAAGAAACTATGGATAATTATGAGCCAAATGCAGATGAGATCATAAGAGATGGTAAAATTTTAGGTGAAATGATTGATGTACACCTGAATGTGCCAGGCAAAGAATTAATGCTTGCTTCAATTACAACATATTTTGATGGTTATCCTGAACAAGAAGATGATACCTTTGTCAGGATTGTCTATACAAAAGAAGAGCTTGACAGGATATTTGAAGATAATGTTCCTGAATTAGTTTCCAGGATTGATATAAAGCTTAAATCTATGAAAGGATCAGTACAAAAGGAATATGATCCAAAATCAATATATCAAGGAGTAATGGATTTCTTAGTTTAAAGGTCTTAAATGCTTGAATTCAAGCATTTCAAACGCTTGACTTCTTTATATTTTCCCCTTACAATTGATTTTTATAAATGTAAGGGGAAAGATTTAAATAGGTGTAATGTTTTGGATATTATATGGTATATATTCATGTAAAAAAAATAGGAAATAAAAAATATTACTCATTAAGAATATCAGTAAGAAAAGAAAATCGTGTTATTACAAAAGATTTATGTAATCTTGGCAGTGATATCTCTAAAATAAATCTAGATAACTTGGAAAAGAAATATAAAAAAGAAATAAGAAAATCATATAAAACTATTAAAAAATTCTTAGATACAAATTATTATATTGAAAGAATAAAAAAAGTAAAAAAAAGCCTTTTTTTTACTAAAGAACAACTAATTAATATTGAAGCAATTTTACTTCATTATAGGTCTAAATTTCTTAAATTAAATAGATTAACAAAAAAAGAAACCTATAATAATTTCTTAATAAAATTTGCAGTTAATAGTACTGCTATTGAAGGAAATACTATTACATTGAAAGAGGCCCGTAAATTATTTGAAGAAGATGTCATGCCAAAGAACAGAACATTAAGAGAAGCTTATGATCTTATTAATACAAAAAAAGTATTTAATTTTTTACTTAATAAAAAACCTAAATTAGATATAGATTTAATAATAAAGATCCATGATATGCTCCTTGACAAAACTGATAAAAGAAAAGGTTTAAGGAATCATGATATTCATATTTTGGGGCAGCCTTTTAAGCCAAGTCCTGCAAGATATGTAAAATCTGATATAAGATTATTGTTGGAATGGTATAATAAAAACAAAAATATAATTTATCCTCTTGCATTAGCAATCTTCTTCCATCATAAATTTGAAAGCATCCATCCATTTTCAGATGGAAATGGAAGAACTGGAAGAGTGCTTATGAATTATATACTCTCTTTGCATAATTATCCTCCACTTGTGATTTCAATAAGATCTAGAAAAGAGTATCTTGATTTATTAAATCAAGCAGATAAATCACTAAAGAAAAATCTGTTAGAAATAAACAAAAGTTATTATCAAGATTTGATTAATTTTATTTATTCTCAATATAAACTTTCTTATTGGGATACATTTCTATTTTAGGTTTCCCCCTACATTTAATATTTTATTTGTAAGGGGAAAAAGTTATAAAGCTGTTTATATGAGATAAGATAGTCATGCCAAAAGATCAAAACAGAACTTATTCTAATGAAATATTTGTTACTACTATAAAGAGACTATAAATACAAAAGCTTTATAAAGTAGTAATTTTTACTACTTTTTACTATGAAGATAAAGGTTTCTATATCAATGGAAGAGGATACGATCAAAGCAGTTGAAAAGCTTGTTAAAGAAGATACTTTCAGAAATAAGAGCCATCTTATTGAATTAGCTACAAAAAGATATCTAAAAGAGGTCCAATGATATGAGAATAGTTAAGAGAGGAATGGAAAGAGCAGCAAAAGAACGTTTAAGACTTGAAAAAGGCAACAATTATCAAGGAGATGAATTAGTAGATTTTCAAGGACAGGAAGTAATCAAAAGAGAATTTGATGCTTTAGATGATTTGATAACTGACAATAGAATTGGTCGTATGGATTTACATGTAGAAGCAGGTAAACCAGTCAAGACATCTGGTTCTACTTTTTATCCTTGGGAACTTGCATTTATACCAGAACCAGAAGATGTTGTTATTGAAGATGGTCATATTGTTGAAATAAGATCAGATATATTAGGTTATGGTGATAAATCAACTAAGGCGCTCAAAGAGTATTTTCCTAATTTAAGAAAAATAAAAATAAGCTTACTTTATAATAATTTATCAGATTGGGCAGAAGGCGAATTCATAGAACCAGGATCTCATGCTGTAAGATTAGAGCTTCCTCCTGAACAAGTTCATACAGTAACAGTTGAACAAGACGGAGTTACAATAGAATATCAGGTAGCTTTATCTGAAGAGGATAAAGCCCTGGGCCCATTTGTTTTGGCTAACAAGCTTAAAAATACTATAGAAGCAGGTGGAACAGAAGAAGTTAGAATAAAAGGTGAAGGCAATAGCCCAGATGAGGTTTATCATCAATATCGTATGAAATCAGGAGTTACAGAAGTTAGGACAGATGAAGAGCTTCGCCTTCTTAATAGAAGAGGGCATGTTAAGATCAAATTTGCTGATGAAACTATTCAAGAAGCTATAGAAAGAACAAAAGAAGATATTGCAGTTTTTGAACAGCGTGCTCCAGAAGAAGAAAATCCAAAATTTATGCAGCAGATATATGACTGTGGAAAATATATGGGTGATTATGTTAAAGCAGCTGCTCATGTGCAAAGAGCTATTGATGAAAATAATTATAGAGATTGGAAGGATATTAGAGATGCTCTTTTCTTGCCTAAAGAAGTGAGATTTAATGGAGAGTTGTTTGTAAAAGGAGCAGTTAATGAACCTTCTGTAGTTGCTTTGGAACAATTGATAGATAAAGCTGAAGCACATTTTAGCTCTCAAGAATTCACTTTGTTTATGCCTGCATTAGAAAGTTTATTTCCAGATTCTTATCAACTAGTTGCAGAACTAGTAGATAAGAAGATAGAAGATCTTGAAACAATAACATTAGATTCAATTTCAGGAAAAAGTGGAGGAGGAGTCGGAAGATTTGATGATAATGGAAGAGATTGTGTTTTTAAGGTAGAAAAAGATTTCTTAGCAGCATACAAATCAGCTAAGACAGCTGATCTTATACATGAAAGAGCAAAAACAGATAATCTTGCTGCAAGACTTGCAAGAAGGATTCCTAAGCCTATATTTTCAGAGCCAATACAAAGAGAAGGATATTGGGTAACATTCTCAGAAGATGTGAGCAATAAAGTTGTTGTTTATGATTCTGAAGACCTAAAAGTCATGGGCCCTGAATTAGAAAAAGGATTAGATCCAAATCTTGTTGAAAATCTATATACTATAGCATTATACCATGAAGTTGTAGGTAATATTGTTAGAGAACAGCTGGCAATACAGGATCCTAGAAAAATATTAGCTGCAAAGATAATAGCTGCTCCAGGAAATGTCAAGACATACCTTTCTAAAGAAGAGATCTTAGACAGGTTCAAGCAGGATAAAGATATTTATAGCCAGATCGAAAAAGAACTGGGCAAGCTGCTGCGAAATTATGAACCTACTGTTGCAGAGCTGGCTGAACTAGAGAAAAAAGGAAGGACCCTTGGCCATTATGATAATAAGCCAGACAATAATCTTAATGGATATCTTCTTGACCTTGGCTGCACAAAATTAGGATTTGAAATTGATGATCTAGCTAGAGCACTTATGGACAGGCCAGATATAGTTGGCAATAGAAGATTATTCAATAATTATCTAGGATGCTATGCATCAATGAGGCAGAAGCTTAATGCAGATTATTATCCAACAGAAGGATTTAGCAGGCATGTGCTTAATCAGACAAAAATCAATGCAATAAGAAACGCTGGATGGGCTTTAAATAGCGAAGAAAATAGATCAAAATTTGCTTCATTTTATGAAGTTGCAAGAAAATCAGCTTAATCTCTCATTGTTATAATTCCTATACCTGAGCTTGTTGAAGTCATTATATATCTGCTCATAACTGAAAAATAATATAGAACTGTGCTTTTATACCTGCTTTGTTTCTTAAGCAGATTAAATCTCTCTTCTTCATACTCTCTGAAATTTTTATGGATATTTTGAAAAGTCTCAATCTTGTTTTCATATATTCCTTTATAGAGATTATCTAATGAATCTTTAACTGAATAAAGATAATCAAGCTCACTTTTGCTTAACTTCTCCATTTTCTTATCTTTAATCGCAACAGCAAGATAATACAGCTGCCTTTCTATCCATGTTATTAAATTGTTCATTGTCCATTGGAATGAATTAAAGTCTCCTTTTTTCCTTGAAACAGTCCTTAAACAGAAATTGGAATTTTTTATAGCTCTGCTGCTGCTGACATGCATTCTCTCAACATCTATCTTTTCTAAATTTTTCAAAGAATCAATAATATATATTACATCTTGTTTTGCTATAAAGAATATCTGCTTAATCAACACTTCAAACCTTGCTTCAGTAACCTCTGACATGCTTTCTATTATAACTCTACTTTCTGTAAAATCTGTAACCTCAAATCCAGGCAGCAGATTCAATGCTTTGTAAAGATCTTTTTCATTTACTTTGCCTTCAATAATCAGTTTATCATAACCAGCCCTGTAATAATTATTAAGGATATACTGAAGAAATCTTTTATCTCCTGAAGTCAGCTTTATCTCAGCTTCTCTTTTGAATGGAACTGATTCTGTCTTAACAAGCAGTCCTTCTTCTACTTCATCAACAAACAGCTCCTTTCCTACACCATGTTCTCTTGCCCATTTCATAGGCAGAGTTATTGTAAATGAATCCTTTTGTCTTATTACTCTTCTTTTCATAGTGTATAGAAATCTCTAGTTATTTATAAAGCTTTTGAAAAATATATGTTACCATACGAAAATTATGGAAAACCTATATATCTAACTTATTTTCTACCAGTTAGTAACAAATTATTAAGTAAAAGGTGAATAAAAAATGGAATTTAATGAAGAATCTGAAAAAATAATTGAAAGAAACCTTTCAAGAATGATGAGAGGCAGAGGATATATAGCTGAAACAATGATGAGAGGAGCTGATTACTTTCCTATAAAAGTTCAATATGATGAAAAAGGAGATTTTGATACAGGAGACAGCCAAATCATGGTTGGATTTGGAGATCAAGGTGTTCTTTGGAAAGAAGAGCATTACCAAGATAAAACACACAGAGCTTTTGCAGTTCCAGAAGATTTCGGTTCAACTCTAGCTGAATTGGTTGTAGTAGAAACCTTCAAGAGATTCAATGAAAAACTAAAACAGTATAGAGACAAAGGTGAATAAAAAATGGAAGAAGAAAGGTATACTGATGAAAGTTTGGATGCTTTAACAAAAAGTTATCCAATTGAAGATGTGTTTAAAGGTTCAATTGGATTTTGGAAAGGGCATGTTACAGGCTATCATGCTGGAGGTTTTTTTAGAAACTCTCCTGCAGGAAGCAGTGAAGCTGAGCTCATGCTAGGTTCTATTGCTAAGAATGTAGCATGCGAAGGCAAATGGTTTGGATTAGTAGTAGATAATATAAGTCCTGCTGATGCTGAAGCAAAACAATATGGTAGGCATTTAGCCAGCATTATTGAAACTGGTTTAGCTGAACTAAAAGTAGTAGATGACAAAGTCTATTTAAAGCCAACAGAAAAATTTGCTGAGCTTGCAGAAGAAAGAGACAGAATGCTTTTCCCAACTTATATAAGGTTATATGCAGTTGAAAATGATATTGAAACAAAGTTATTTGTAGCAGCTAATGATGAGAATCATTTATATCCTAAGGATAAAAACAATCCAAGAATTCTTGTTGATGCTGAAAAAGGAGTTACTAAAGGAGTAATCGAACCTGGCAGAGAAGTTTACGTTGAAGGAGAAACTAATTCAGATAAGAATTATAGAGTGGAAGGATGGGTAGAAATAACTGAAAAAAATCTTAATGATATAATAGATTTTGGCAGAGAGAATAAACTTCTTGATGCATTGCTTGTGCATGGTAAATCTGTTAAGGGTTTAGATGAAAAGAGAGATATGCCAAAGATCCAAGAATCACGAGACAAATTTGAAAGTCAATTAAAAAGACTAACACATACATCTTATAGAAAAATTGGAAAAAGAGGGGAGGAAGATATCTTTTTTCAAGACCCGGATGTAGACGTAAAAGAGATGGGATATGTAGGACCATATGGAGAATTTATGTGGCAAGGAACAGTAAAAGATAAAGAAGGTACTGCATATTCTGTAGAAATTCTAATAGAGCTTGGTGACGAATTAAAGGAATTAATTGTAATACCAAAACGTGAAGAAAAAAAATCGTTTTCTGGTTTAAATAGAAAAATGGAAGAACTGGGATTTGGTGAATGAAAAATGAAAGAAATAACTTATGAAACAGAAAAAATAAGACATGTTGATATAGAGCGTTATCCTGATAAAGAAGAATGGATTGCTGTCAAAGGAACTTTTGAAGGAGAAAAGATTGAAGGAGTTCAATATACAGTAAAAAGAGATAGGAGAAAACTTAAAAGATTCAATACGCTTTGTCAATTGATTCATTATTCTAAAGACTTAGAAACAGGAGTTGTTTCAGAAGAGTCTGTACCTTATGATAGAGCTTTCTCTAGTTTAGAAGAAGCAGCAAACAAAGCTGATGAAAAACTTGAAGAACTAGTAAAGAAAAATCCTCAAAAATACCTAGGAAAAGTGGTAGGAAAGGTACGCGGTGAAATACGTATTGAATACACAGGCAAGATAATGGATCTTGTTTCAGCTGAAAATGATTATGAACTTACAAAATGGGCAGGTGCAAGTTTTTATGACACTTGTATGTTATTATCTAGATGCAGGCCTGAATTACGAAGACAAGTATTTGATTTATATCTTGAAGGAGAAGAAAGATTAGGGCATAAATTATACACTAATTCAACAATCTTGTCACAGCCTTATATTAGAGAACTTAATCTAGATATTGATCCTGAGAAATTATTTGAAGAAGCAATGAAAGATGGAGAATTTGGAAGAGCACATACTCTTGCTGGTGAATTTGAACTATCTCCTGAGATGAGAAGAGAATCTACATTACGAATGACTGAAAGAGCATTAGATATGAGAGCTAAAGGCAGGCAATATATCCTGGATTTTGGACTTTTATATACCTTTGTAAAAGAAGTTGGTTTTGATGATCCTGTTGCAAAAAAGCTTGCAAAACAATGGTTTGAAGATACCATGGATACTGGATGGCTTTATGAAGATGCATTAGAGATTGCAGAAGAAGCAGGACTTGGAGAAGAGTATATTGCAAGAGCAAAATGGGAAATGCAGAATCCTGTTGTAAAATTCTTTCTAAATATTGGTAAGGGAGCAAAAAGTCTTGTATCTAAAAGTGGATAAAAATAGATCTAACCTTAAAAATATGCAGAAGAATTAAATATAAACTATTTTTGTCTAAATTATATGGAAATAAATTTATATAGAGTTGAACCAAAAGGAACTGATAAGGAATTCTTTATAATAGCTGATGAAAAAGGAAGCATACTCTATAGAAAGGAAAAATATTTTGTTCTAGATTATACAAATACTAATGAGACTATAACTGTTTTGCCTGCAGATAATGATGGAATTCAGCAGGCAGTTCTCAGAGTATTGTGGTGCATGTGGCCAGATGATTATGGAGGAGTGGTTGTATCAGATAATCCTTTGGAGCTCGAGGTATATGCAACAGTAAAAGAATCAAAGACAATACCTTATTCTAGATTTGAAGAAGCTGTTGAAAAACGTAAAAAGATGCTGTCAATAAGAGAAGAAAAAAGAAGATTATCTGAAGAAGAGAGTGATAAAGAATTTGAAGAGATTGAAGAAGAATATGATAAAAAACTGGCAAAAACATCAGATCCTGATTATTTAGACAATGTAGAAACAGACAATGAACAAAGAAAAAAAGCCATAACAAGGAAACATGTTGGTCTTATTCTGAAGGAAAGAGTTCCTTCTTTAGAAGAATTGTTATGGACTTAATCTTATAAATTAAATATAAAGAAAATCCCTATTTATACTGCCTGTAATGCCTGAATTCAAGCATTTCAAACACCTGAATTCTTAAGAATCAGAGCCTATGTTACCACTTATAAGGGACTATAAAACGAAAGATTTATAAAGGAGTTATACCAAGTAATACTTAAGGAAAATGACAAAAGTATCTAGAAGAGGATTCTTAGGAATTGCAGGATTAGGATTAGCTGCTATACTAGCAGGATGCAATCCATCTATGGTTGATTCTGACAAAGATTTGGTCCAGTTGGTATCAGAACAGGATATTCCAAAAAATAGAGGTGCTTTGATGACTTATCCTCATTCATGTATGAATGGTGCTTTCCTGGATTGGGATGGTTTGACAGAAGAATATGAAGAAATGAAATTTTGCCTATCCATAGCTAATAAATATGAAAAACCAAGATATCAAAAACGTCTTAAAAAGATTGAAGATAAAATGGCTGCAAAGTTTGGAGGAGGTCTTGAAGTAAGCGATCAAGTAAAAAGAGAATTTGATAAGATAAAAAAAATTTATGGAGATAGAGCATCATTAGTAAAAACTATAACATTTAAGGATCTTGTAGAAGCAATTGAGTCTGCTGGGCAGGCAAACAATGGCTTGTCTCACTTAATCATTGGAGGTCATGGAGAGCCAAAATCAATCAAGTTAGGATTAGACACATATTTCAGTTTAAGTGATGTTGACAAGCCTGAATTTGTAAGATTAAAAAAATACATAAATGGCCCTGTTTATCTTGAATCATGTTCAACAGGTGCTCCACAATCTGATGGGGAGTGTATGGCTCAGGCAATAAGTAGGGTGTGGAAGACAGAAGTACATGGTTTGGTTGTTCCTTCAGCTACGGGATTTACACCAAATCTAAGACTCTATACTGTTAAAACTAGAAAAGGATTTATTAAAGATGCAGTATATTTTGAAGGTTTTTCAGATGGAATGTACACTGTAGAACATACTCCAAATGAATTTAAAAGTTTTGAGTATAATGTTAAATTAGATCAAGAAGGAAAAGTTGATTCAATTGAATTATTAAATTTATTCTTAGAGAGGAAAAACTTAATGGAGTGTTATGAGATTCAAAAGCAAGGACTTTCTTATGTTAGAGAATGTGAAAAACCAAGAATACAAAGAAGACTTAAAGAAATTCAAGATGAAATGGCTGAAAAAGCTAAATATGAAATGACTCCAGAAGAAAGAGAAAGTATGGAGCATGTAAAACAAAGTATCGATAATTGTAATGAACCTTTTTACCAAGACATGGTTAGAGCTAAGAAAGGGCATTTTAGATTAAGCCCAAATCTTATTGCGGTTTATAAGAATGGTAAGAGGATAAAGTAAATGGCAAATAGAAAAACAGAAGTTGAAAGAATAAAGCATACACCTGAGTATGCTGCTGCAAGAGAGGCTCTTGGTAAAGTATATTGGGAAAATAAGATAGGTCTTCGCGACTTGTTGTTTCTTGGCGGACAGTTTCTAATTAATATGGGAGATGAGCCAGGTAAATTAGAAGCTCTAAGAGGCAGAGTAGCTGCTTTACGAGCTAAGTACCAAGAATTAAAGGAAGAAGCAAGGAGATATGTACTTCAAAATGAAACACAAAATATGCATATCAGTGGATGAAGAAACTTTGCTTAAGGTAAAGGAAGCAATAAGAAATCAAACTTATAGAAATAAATCTCATGCTTTTGAAGCAGCTATGAATATGGTGATGAGAAAATGAGCACTGATGGATCATTAGACAAGAAAGTAGAAACAGAACTTAATTCTATTACTTGTAAAGATGTTAGTATTGCTCATGGAACAAATGTTTCTGGTATAAAGAGATTTAGAAAAGCTGACAATCCTAGAATCGCAGCAGGTGTTTATTTTACTTCTTGGTTAAGCAGTATTGCTGAAGATTTTGCTGTCAGAAGAACTGAAAGCAGAGGGTTAAGAGGAGACAGGCCTACTGTTTATTATGCAGAGGTTCCTGATGTTAAACTTGTTGATTTAAGAGATGAAAGAACACTTGAAACAGTTTTACAAGGATTTGCTGATTATGTTGAAAAAACTGACGAAAGAAGAGCTAATGCAGTAAGGATAAAGGTCGAAAAGGATCAGCATAAAGAAAAAGGATTAGCAGAAGTGATGATAGGTGTACAAGATAGATTTACAGAATATCTTCAATCTTTAGGATATGATGGGTTGGTTTGTGTTGAAGAAAGAGAGATAGAGAGGGTAAAAGAGCCTGATTATCAGTTTTATTATACAGAAGAGCAGTATGAAAAATTACATTGCAAATATGATTCAATAGTGGTTTTTGATCCTGAGAAGATAAAGATAGTTGAAGAAAAGGAATTATCAAAAAAAGACATTGAGTATAACAGATGGGATAGAGGAATGCCAGTACAAACTAGAAATGCTATTTTTCTTAGTGCTATAGCAGAAGTAGTAAATGATGTAATTGCAGAAAATTGTAATTATGATTGGAGAGATTGGGTTGAAAGTGATTTAATAAAACCAATAATAGAGGTTTATGACAGAGCCACATATGATAAACATAAGGATGAAGTATTGAGTAAAAAATTAATTTCATTAAAAGGAGATATAGGAGAAATTGTTAATAATCTGCAATTTACAAGAATCGGTGATCCAAATTATATGGATCATAGATATGATCATAGATTAGAACAATTCTCAGAATGGCTAGAGCAAAAAGGATTTAATATAGAAAGGAAAGATATTAATCCAACATTAACAGCTGGAATCCATAAGCCAGCAATATTTGATTTGAAGTATAATGGAAGAAGTGTACAAACAATTGTTCATAAGGATTTTAATGATGCTAAACCAGAAAAACTTAATCATGAATATTTATTAACAGAATTATTGATAGGAGTATCTTTAGATGATCACACAGTTAATGTTCCTCACATAAACGGGTTAGGCGATGCATATAGTTCTGGATGCACTTATTCTGTTTTCGAGCCTAATTATACTGTTGAAGAAGCATTGAAAAAAGGCAGAGAGTTTAATGAAGGAAAAGTAATTGATTCTATTGTAGACTTTGGTGTAATAGGGGCATTTCATTTAGCAAGCCGCGCATCATGGCAATTAGATTCATGGGATGTCTTTAATCATGCGAAATGCGATTTCTCAGAAATACAGAAAGCTAGAAATGCAAGAGACTTAGTAACAATACTTGAAGATCTAACTTCAGAAGATAGAAATGTTGATGAAAATGAGTTTAGACATTTAAGTTCAAGGCCAAATGAGAATTATAAAACAGCATTTAGAAGAAGAATGCAGAGAATTGGTATTGAAGATGAATTTATTGATATGTTTACTGAAAAATACATAGATCCAATAATGAAAGGAGGAAGAAAGACACTTTCTCATAATGATCTTCACATTGGGAATATATTTACACAAGGAAAGATCATAGATCTAGAAGCTGCGGGTTATGGAGAATTTGGAACTGATATAGCAAGATATCTTATCTCAAAATATACTCAAACTTATAGTCAAATAGAAGATCTTACTATACAAGATATTATAGAAGAAAATCAAGCAATGATAAGACGTGCTGTTGATAGATATAATAAAGCAATTAATGCTGTTGATGAGGTTTATGCTAAAAACATAGATGATCCTTCTTATGCAAGAGTCGGAAAGATGTTGGGATTAGAAGAACTTAGTTATGAAGAATTTAATGCAGCATTAGAAGGGATGATGAAGCATTCTGCATTATCTAGAGTCAGCCAGAGAATTTATGATTATGAACAGACAGACAGTGCTGAGTTTTTAGGTCTTGCAGCAGATAATTTTGATATATTTTATTCAAGCTTAAACGAAGAAGAAAAAAGAACATTTGATAAAGACAGCAGAAAAGCCTGCCCTACTTTAAAGGCATTGATGAATGTATACAAAGAAAAAGCATTAGCTGCTTAATATTCTATCCCTATCAGAGGATTGATCATATTATAAGTTAATCTGATAATATTTGCTAGATGCATGACTATCACTGGATTGCTTGATTTTTTAAGAAGATTATATGATCTACTATAATATAATTCATCTTTTTTCTTTGTAAAATAATCCAGATCTATCTTTTTTATTTTATAATAGAATTCATAGAATGTTTTTACAAAAATATTTGTCTCTTCTATGAAATTTATTAAACTTGGTTCTTTTTTTATTTTTGATGTAAGAACTCTTCTATAGATATATTCATATTCATTTGATACCTTTTCCAAACTCCAGATTATTAAATATAGAAATTTGTTTTTTTCAGGATAGATATCATTTTTTGTTATTGATCTCTTGCAGACATCTGTAAATTTCTTTATATTCTGGTTTAACTGCTTGATATTTTCCTGATTATCAAATTTATTGCTTTTAAGATCTTCATAGATTATCCTTCCTGTCTCTATCAGCATATAGAATGATCTTCTCAAATAATTCTTGAATTCATTATCTAGATCCTTAGAGATGTTTTTTATTATTATCTTTTCTTCTTTCTGCTCAACTATCTCAAAGCCCATAATTGAATTGACTGATTTCTGAATTTTTTTTATTGCTTTGTCTCCAATAACATTGACTTCTATCAGATCATATCCTCTTTTATAGAGGTTGCTGATAATTGCTCTTACTAATGATTCTTTATACTCTTCTTTTATTTCTACTTCTGCTCTCCTGATCTCTTCTTTTGGGATTCCTTTTGTTATGAATAAAGAATTCTGCTCTTCCAAAATATTAACAGTATCTCCTTTGCTGATTTTATTCTTTTTTGCCCATTTTATAGGAAGGGATATCATCAGTGTATTCGGACCTTGCTTGATTACTTTTCTTTCCATAATTAAGCAAAAAGGCTTAGTTATTTAAAAAGATTGTGGTTTTGTATATATTTTTATAAAAATAATAATAATATTGGCATAAAATATATATTAAACTAAAATCAAATATATTTATCACGTATAAGTGATAAAAGAATCAGAAGGAACTAAAATTCCTTCCTATTCGCCCTTAAAGATTGAGGGCAAAAAACGAAAAAGGTGAATGAAAAATGATAGGATTTGTATTAAATTTACTGAATCTTTCATGCGGTATGCCGGTAAGATTCAAAGAAAAAAAAGATATCAAAATTAGCAATGAAACTGTAGAAACAGGCATAACTGTAAATCCAGATGGTTCTGTTGATGAATTATGTGTAAAACCCGATCATGCTGTTAATGGAAACTGCGGATCATGGCCTGGAATATACCAAAGAAAAGAAGATGGATGGTATAAAGGCAAACTAGATTCAGAGCATGGAAAAAATCTGGTAAAGTGCGAATGCAGCCAGAACTTCACATTAAGCGGAGTTGTAGCTGAATTATATTCTGATATAAACATAAAAGGAAAATACATAAGTGAATGAAAATGGAAAAACAAAAAATGGATTATTCAACTCTATCTGCAAGAGTTTCAAGGATAGTTGAAGAGAAAGAACCTGAGATTTTTAATTCACATGTATTTCAAAATTATGGATATAGATTAAGTTATGCTATGAATGAAGCAAGACAAGAAGTAAGAAGAGAAATAGTTGAAGTTTATATTGAATTCTACAATGATAATGGTCTGGAAGATTCTATTGCAGAATCATTATTCAGAAACTATTCTACAGAAGAAGAGCGTAATACTCCAATAAATGAAGAAGGAGATGTTTATTGTAAAGATTTGGATTTAACTGTTAACCCTGGGAAAGCATATGAAAAAGCAATGGAAAATGAAAGATTCCTTAATGCACAGCATATTGCAGATGATTTTGGATTAGGAAAAGAAAAATCAAATGCAGCAGGAACAAAATATGTAAAACAAAAATTTAGAGATGAAGTTAGAAACATAAATACACTAAGAGATAATTATACAGATCTAAAAGAATATGATGCATTAAATTCTTCTATTGGAAAAGAAGTTGCTAAAGAATGGTTTGATAAATTGATGGCTTATGGCAGAGGGTTTAAACATTGGTGGATATTTGATGCTAAATATTTTACAGAAGCTGAGGAAGTTGCAAAAGAAGCTAAATTAGGACAAGAGATGGCAGATCAAGCAAAGAAAGAGAAACCAGGATTTTTCTTATCAAAGATTTTTACTCCTATAAGAAGAGGATTTATATTGTGAATGAAAATGGAAAAACCAAAATTTCAATATCAAACTCTTGATGAGGCTATGGAAGCAGGCGGTAGAATTTATGTTACAAATCCAGAAGGATTCGGGCCTGAAACAAAAAAAGTAATGCAGGAAATTTATGCCAGAAGAGCTCAATTTGGTGATAATGTAGTAGATTTCCAATGGGAGCATAAACATGATGGGATTTTATATCATTTACAGCAAGATGCAGTAAAAGAAGCGAGAGATATAGTAAGAGAAAGAAGATTAAATGATGCAGCTTCACTAGGAGATGTATATATTTATCCTGCTATAACAGAGGCACAACAAAGAGCATATGATACTATACTAGCCAGAGAATTTCTCAAAACTAAGGATCTTAAAAAATGGTGTATAGAAGTAAGTAAAGCTCGAAATAATCCGCATGCTGAAGAAGATTTTAAAAAAAGTCATATTGTGAATTATGCTAAACACTTTAAAAAATGGCTAGAAGAACCTAATAATGCCTATGATTATATGTCTGTGCGTATTCTTGGAGATAAGCTAGATTCTATAACAGAAGCTGTAAGAAAAGATATAGGATTAACAGCAGAAGAAACTGAACAATTAAAGGCAAAATGCGACAAGATAATCAGAAAATCCAAACCTTTGGTAGCAAGAGTTTGGAGCTTGTTTAGTGGTGAATAAAAATGACTGAAAACTTAGAAGAAAGAGCAAAAGAAGCTTTTAAAGCTGGAATAGAAAATATTGATAGAGAGGAATATGACCAAGCTGTTCATGATTTTAGTCAAGCTATTAAGTTAGATGTAACTTTTAAAAATGCTTATTATCATCGTGGAAGAGCAAAATCCTTGTTAGGAGATGGATACGGAGCACTTGCTGATTTTATGCAGGTTCTGGAATTGGATCCTACTGATTCAGATGCTTATATTGCTCTTGGACTTTTGCATCAAATAACAGATTTAGGAGCAGCTGAAAGGGATTATAGTGAAGCATTAAAATTTGATCCAACTGAGGGTATGGCTTACCGTTTACGTGGAATTATAAAAAGAAAGCAAGGCAGATTAAAAGAGGCTTTAGCTGATCTAGATGAAGCTGCAAAATATGATCCTGAAAATCCTTTGGTATATATCGAAAGAGGTTCAGTAAAAACAATGCAAGGAGAAGCTTCACAATCACTGCCGTCATTAGCCCAAACAAAGGCGCCATCTCATTTTAAGGAAGCTATTGCTGATTTTGACAAAGCAATCGAATTAGATCCTAAAAATGCTGAGGCTTATTTTAACAGAGCACTTGCAAGAGCAAGATTAGGGGATACGCAAAGAGCAGTAAGAGATTATTTTGAAGTTATAAAATTAGATCCTAAAAATGTTGAGGCTTACTATAATCGCGGAACTTTAAGGATTCATGCTGGCAATCCTCAGGGAGCTATTGCTGATTTTGATAAGGTTATTGAATTAAAGCCTGAAGATGCAAATGCACATCTTCAAAAAGCATATGTAAAGGCTCAAATAGGAGATTTTGATGGAGCGATTTCTGATAATACAAGAGCATTGGAATTGATTCCTTCTGATGATTTTAAATTAATTGAGATGGCCTACAATAATCGTTCATATGCTAAAAGCAGAAAAGGGGACAGTAAAGGATCTAAGGAAGATCGTAGCTTAGCATTCAAAGCACAATGTGATAATATTATTCCAAGTGCTAGGAAAGCTGCTTTTGGTAACAGAAGAGCTGGAATGGAAGCGCTTATGGATGAATTTTCCAGAGATTTAGATGAATTTAGAAAGAGAAAAGGTGAATGAAAAATGATATATGGTACTGGAAGATTTGATGGAAAAAAGCATCTTGGTGATTTAGTATTTTTACCTGGAGATCTTTATTCCTGGATGCTAGGAAATGAAGAAAAGATTGAAAAGATGTAGAATAAATGAAATTATTTCTTCTTTTTCTTAAAAAAATCTAATGCAGGGCAGCATTTCTTTCCTTGCTTGCAGTGCGGGCATGCTAGTTTTCCATAAAGGATTGGATTTATGAAAAACCAATTAAAAACAGGATAAAGCACTGCAATTAATGTTAGTAAATGGAATCCTCTTGAAATCAATAAAGCAATTCCAACTATTATCGGAACTAATACAACAAGCATTTGAGGAATCAAATCCTTAAATTTCATCTCTCTTTCGCAGAATTTTTTAGGATCTCCTTTTTTATACAACAGCTTAGCTAGTTTACCCCTTCCTGAAAAGCAAAGTTTTCCATAATAATAACAATGAGGGCATGCTTCTTTGTAAACAAAGTATTCCATTAATAAAATATATACAATGTATAAGATTCCTGTAATCAAATGCAGTCTAAACATTATGTAAGCTCCAAAAAAATAAACTAAAAGAAATAAAACATTAGCAAGAAGTATACTCCAAATGGGATATGATTCATAGTACTTTGCCACTTCACATCTCCTCAGGAGCTTCTATCCCTAATAAATCTAATCCAATCACAACAATTTCTTTTACAGCAGAAACTAATCCTAATCTCGATTGTTTTAATGCTTCATCAGCCTTGGCAATAGGACAATAAAGATAAAATGCATTAAAAGCCTGGCATAGATCAATCAGATATCTTGCAACAAGATAAGGCTTGTAAGATTCAGCTGATTCTGAAACAACAGAAGGAAAATTTGAAAGTAGATTAATCAGTTTTTCTTCGTAAGGAGTATTCAGCAAACCAGCATCAAAATTTCCGCTAAATTTTCCAGTTTTCTTGAATATTGAAGCGATCCTTGCATTTACATACTGGATATAAGGCCCTGTCTCTCCTTCAAATGACAATGATTTCTCTGGATCATAAGTAAAAGCAGTTGTATTGTCAAATTTAAGCATATAGAATTTCAATGCTCCTAACCCGATAACTCTTGCTCTCTTATCAATTTTTTTCTCATTAAGTATCTTATGCCTTTTCTTGATCTCTTGCTTAGAAATCTTGATCATCTCATCTATCAAATCATCTGCATCAACTACCTTTCCTTCTCTTGATTTCATCCTTCCAGAAGGAAGGCTTATCAGGCCATAGCTTAGATGATGGCATTTCTCTGCAAATTTAAATCCAAGCATCTCCAAAATCTTAAACAGCTGCTTGAAATGATTATCCTGCTCAGAAGCAACAACATATATTGACTGGTCAATCTTAAAATCATCAAATTTCAATTTAGCAAGATAGATGTCCTGAGTCAAATATAAAGCAGTTCCGTCAGATTTTATCAATATCCTGTCAGGTAGTTTATAATCTTCAAGCTTTGCAACAACAGCTCCATCTTCTTTAACAAAAATTCCCTTTTTGAAGCCATCCATTATAATCTCTTTTCCTTTTTTATACATCTCTGATTCATGATATTCTTTGTCAAATTTGATTCCTAAATTCTTGTATGTCTCTTTATATCCTTTATACACCCATTTCATCAATTTTTTCCATAATCTCATTGTTTCTGGTTTTCCTTCTTCCCAATCAACCAGCAGTTTTTGGACATCATCTTTTAATCTAGGATTTTCTGATTCAGCTTTTTTGAAATCAACATAGCATTTAGCTGCAAAATGATCAGGCTTAACATCAGGCTCTTTTCCAGGATAAAATTTTTTATAGCCAAGCATTGCTTCAGAAACACCAACACCCCTGTCATTATTCAGGCATGTCCTGACCACCTTATAGCCATTATATTCAAGAACTCTTGACAATGCCTCTCCTAACAAACCATTTCTAATGTGGCCTAGATGCAGAGACTTATTTGTATTAGGAGAGATAAATTCAACCATTATCTTTTTATTATTTTTTCCTTTGCCATAATCTCCTTTTAATATCAAAGGAATCAATTTAGAAGCTATTTTCTGCTTATCAATAAAGAAATTTAGAAACGGGCCTGCCTGCTCTGTCTTTTTTATCAATCCAGCTGGTTTTATTTTCTCAGACAATTCTTTTGCAATCTCAACAGGATTTTTCTTTAATTCCTTAGCCAGAACAAAGCAGGGAAAAGCATAATCACCTAATTTAGGATCAGGAGGAGTTGATAGATTAACATCTTTTAATTTCAGTTCTTTCTTGAGAAGATTAATCACTTCTTTTTTTGGGTTCATATAATCAATTTTGCAATAATAGAATATAAATGTTACTATAATTTTTTATTGTTGCTCTTTTAAGTGCATTAACTTTATAAATTTATTAAATTTTATTTTTCATATGAACGGACAAACTATTATAGTTCCAGAATATAAAGATGTACAAGGGCCATTAGTTTTTTTGGCAGGGCCAATACAAGGAGCAGAAGATTGGCAGAGCAAAGCTATTGATATTCTAAGAGAAAATGCTCCTGATCTGCATATTGCTTCTCCTAGATGGAATAAAGTGTACAAAGAAGGAGAATTTACTCAAAAGATGTATGAAGAACAAGTCGATTGGGAAACTCATTATTTACAAAGAGCTGCTGGAAATGGAGGCATTATGTTCTGGCTTGCAAAAGAAAAAGAGCATTTCTGCCATAGGGCTTATGCACAAACATCAAGAGTTGAGTATGGTGAATGGATAAATGAACTTAAACACAAGCCTGCTATAAATATTATGATGGGGATTGAAAAAGGTTATACTGGTGAAAAATATATAAGATATAGATTTGAAGAGAGGCTGGGAAAAATATGCTCTTCTTTAGAAGAAACTTGTTTAAGAGCAGTTAAAGAAATCTATGATCATTTATCAGCTTAATAGCTGATAAACTGCATAACCTAAGCCAGAAACTAATAAAGAACCAACTGTTCCTGCAACTCCAATTGCTATTCTATTTTGTTTACGCTCATGTAGAATTTCCCGTTCACATTCCCAATATTTTTCATTATCAGGCTTTAAGTCTATTGACTTTCTAATCTCTTTTAAAGCTTTTTTCAAAGAATATCCTTTATACCACGGAGAAAAATAACATCTCGCTGATTGAAATGCATGTTCTGCTTTAATATCTTCATTAACTGGAATCATCTCATCTAACAGGCATTTTGCTCTTCCTTCTTCTCTTGTATTTATAAGAAAACCAATTTCTTCTAATTTTAATCTTTGATCTCTTGGGCTTCCTGGTATTGCATTAGTTCTTAATGAAGTACCTCCCCAAGCTAGATCATCAATACTATTCCAAGATTCTTCTCCTTCTTTATACCAGTGATCAAATTGACTCATATATAATAAAAGAATTTAGTTATTTAAAAAGTTTTTAGAATTCAGCAGAATCTTTCTCTTTGTTCAGAATATAATATTTAGCTTCTCCGCTGCAGAAGGTTTTAATAAGATCAATCAGATCTTTGCAGACCTCAACCAGCTTCTTCTTAGTAACAGGAGGGATTCCTTCTACATATAATACTGCATTCTTTGTATTTTCAGTGATCTTTGTCTCATCGCAGTCTCTCCAATTCCATCTTCTGCATAATACTCTGGCATCATCTTTATAGACAACCTCTCCTTTTTCAGGACTTTCAATACTATTCTCTCCAAGAGGTGTAAATTTTTCTGTTCCTTCTGCCATTGTTAGTGTGATATTGCCGCTAATCTTATCCAAATCATCTGCACCCATTGGCACAATATGCTTTAAAGAAAGATAATTATACAGGTCAACTAATTTGTTTATATTAGGAACACTATTTCCTTTTAATATTCTTCTCATCATTGCCTCAACTGAGCTGTGATATTTAGAAGGCTTTGCACCAAATTCGCTGTAGGCAGTTCTCCATGGGCTTATCATCTCATGTTTTGTAATGTCTTCTGGAATAAAATTAAGATTGATATAATCCTCAACCTCTTTCAGCAGATGATCTATTTCCTTGCTTTTGCTTTTATTGTCTATTCCCTTTGCTATAACAATCCCTACATTTAATTTAGGAAATTTTTCAAAAATCTGTTTTGAAATAGTAAGCTTCATCTTTTCTTTTTCAAATCCTTTTTCTTTTGCAGGGTTCTTTTTCTTATTATGCTTATCAAATCCACTTTCTTCTTATTTTTAATTCCTAAATAGGTATTCAATTCACGCATTTCTTTTCTTATTCCAACCAGTATTCTGACTAATTTTTTGTATTCAATCCACTTAACAATAAGCATTATAACATATAATCCAAATATCCCACCTACCAAAACCTTTAATGTTCCAGTCACTCTAGTCATAAATTCTAAAATTGACCCAAATACAGTAGCTGTTTCATTTATTGCCATTTTATTAAAAAATTTAATTTTTAGTATATAAACTTTTCCTAAAAGAAAAAATGAGATAGATAGGAATACCTATAAAAAAAAAGAAAAAAAAGTTATTTTGCTTACAACTCTTCTTCTTCTGCTTCTTCTAGCTCTGCTTCCTCATTATATCCTCTTAGGAAGCCATCTTCAGCAGAGGTCATTTCGTCATCTTCAACCAAATCTTCGTCTGCTGTTTCTTCTTCGCCTTGAGCTAAAAACTCTTCGTCCTCAAAATCTTCATCTCTGGTCATTTTACTTAAACTGAAAGTTGCCTATTTATATATTTTGCACCTTAACACTATATAGTGTATATAGTTCACTATATTTTAGTATAATATCACTTCTCTTTCTCGACGAGTTTTTTAAATTTTTCAGTTAGATGAGTTAATTTTTCAGACTCTTTTAAAGCAGATTTTAGTATCAAAGAATTGCTTTTTCTTAGCTCATCAATTATCTTGTCTTTTCTCTTCAATTCTTCTTCATAGAACTTCTTGAGCTTACCAAGCTCCTTCTCTAAAGCATCTTTTGATGACATAATAAAATAAAGAAAATAATAGTATTAATATTTTACTAATCTTTTTAAAGAACTTCCAAAAAATAAATTATCATGGAAATAAAAAAACAAGAGCTTGAATTGATTGTAAAGATGAAAACTTCTGAAAACAACAGGATTTATATTATGGATAAAAAAGGAAGATCCTGCAATAAAGGCAAGAAAAGGCCTGTACCCTACAGAGAGGGGGATATAATAGAAAAAGAACTGCAGGACCTTCTAGATGGAATGGTTGAAAAAGGATGGATAGAAGATGTTACAGATGATTATATTTCTTACAGATTAACAGAAAAAGGCATTGAAGCATATGAACAGCATATAGGCACTATTGATTGATAAAATCATTCAACCCAGTTTGTTTTTTCTTAACCTCTATCTTAGACATTTCTTTTCTGTCTTTTTCTGAGAAAATAGGGATTCCATATTCTCCATCATAGCCTGGCTGCACTTCTATCTTTCCTGCTCTATTTTTAAGGATTGCATTAACTATTTTTTCATCTACTACTTTTTTAAGATCTTCTTCTGAAGCATCTAATAGAATATTTAGCTCTGATTTGAAATGATCAATCAGTTTATTGAATTCAGCCCAGACTTTTTTAGTTGCAATTGCTGTTCCTACTATCTTAGATATTATTTCGGATAAAGGAATTAATCTTTTGAAATCTTTTGCTTGTTTTGGCATGAAACCTTCTTCTCTGTCTGCTAACTGTTCAACCCTGTATTCAACACCAATTGTTACCGGCTTTCCGCATTTTGGACAGATCCCATTTATCTTCATTGTTTCTTTTGGGGATAAGCAGACATTGCAGTTTCTGTGCCCATCCCAATGATACTTGCCGTAAGCTGGATCAACTTCAATTGTTCCTGTTAATCCTTGTTTTGTCCTTAATGCTTTAATCAGATTATTATAGGTTAATTCTTTCAATTCAAACAAGGTTGCTTCTCTGCCGATTCTCCAAGGCCAAAAACTGTGCGAATCAGAAAATGAAACCAATGCAAACCTGTCCAGCTCAGACAATCTCCAGTTCATAGGTGGATCGCTGGATAATCCAGTTTCTAAAGCATGAATATTATCAGTCTGATCTTTAAAACAATCCTTTATATGGTCATAGCCAGACATCGAGCCAAACAAGCTAAACCATGGAGTCCAAATATGAGCTGGAATTACTTCAATATCTTTGCTTATCTTCAATAATTCATAAGTCATTTCATCTGATGGGATTTTAAATATAGGCCTTCCATCATAGTCAACCCTTCCATGTTTTAGGAAATATTCTGTAATTTGATCAACAACTTCGAAGCTTGGTGCTAAAATAACATTATGAACTCTACGTCCTTTTCCCATATCAGAATAAATCAATGAAACTTCTGTCTGCAGAACAAAACTCATGCCTCCTGCAGATTTCAAAATACCATTATCCTGCTCTGTAAGATTTGTTTTTAATTCCTGGATCCATTTTGGATGTGTAAAATCTCCGGTTCCTAGCAGATTCAATCCCTTGACTTTAGCCCATTTCTCCAAGTTAGCAGTATCAAGCTGCTTAGAAGTAGCTCTACTGTATTTTGAATGCAAGTGTAAATCGCTGATTATCTTCATTAAACTCCCCTTTTAAGAAAACAAAAAAATTCTAATATAAAAATGTTTGGTAATCAATTTTTATCAAAAACCTTTCTCAGTATAAAATAAGGTAAAAGAAAGCAGTCAGCAAAAACAATAACATTTACAACCATGACAAATAGAATGTCTTCTTTAATTGAAGAAAAGGCTGACATTAAAAGGATCAACACAACAATGATCGCATAAGCAAGTGAAATATTTACAGCAGATAATTTGCCTTTTTTCTTTGCATAGGCTAGATATATTTTCTTTAAGATCAAAGAAGATATTAAAGGGATCAATAAGATTAGAGCTATAGGTATTATTGGTGTTGTCACTCCCCCTGTTTTAACCCTAAAAACGCTTTCTAGTTCAAGTGTTTTATCCAAAAAAATAACAATGCCAAAAAGTGCCAATGAAATTAAGAATAAGATTAAAACACTGATATAGGTTCTATTCAAGAGGCCTTCTTCCTTAAGTTTTTTTGATGATGTTCTCTTTTCAGATGCTTTTATCTTTTTCTCCTTTTTTTCTATTTCTTTTAGTTCCTTTTCTCTTCTCCTAAATTCTTTTAATCTTTCTTCTCTCTCTTTTTTGTGCTTCTCAATCTCTTCTTTTGTTGGTTTTGCAAAAATAGCAGCACCTATCACAAGAAAGAAATAGACTATTAAAAAATTCAAAATTCCTCCTATAATAGCCAAACCTATTGCATAATCATCTCTCATGCTCATCCTTTCAATAAGATAAAAGAAAGCTAAAAGCACTGTAATAAAAGCATAAAAGAAACTTATACCTAATCTTTTTTTATCCTCTATAACTTTATCTCTTATTTTTGAATAAATTTTATTCAAGACAATAGAAGCAATTAATAAGCCTAAAAAAGGAACAATAATCACTGGAAATCTTAAAAATATAAAAATAAAACTTATCAAGATAGTTAATACCATCAAGATTAAAGCTAATACTAAAGGATTATCAAAACTAGTTTCTTTTTTGACCATAAAATAATATAAAAGAGCACTATTTATTAAACTTTTCCAAAAGATAGTAAACTTTTTAATTATTTAATTTTACCAATTTCTTATGGGGAACTTATTCATATGGGATTTTCATGGTGTTTTAGAAAAAGATAATGAATTTGCTGTTCAGGAAGTTGTAAATAGGATTCTGCCTGAATTTGGTTTTGATAAAAAAGCAACTGTTGAAGAATGCAGGATGTTGTATGGAAAGAAATGGGCAGAATATTACAAATACTTTGCTCCTGATGCAGATGAAGATATTATCCATAAGATGGTGATAAAGTCAACAGAGATAAGCATTAAAGAAAAGATAGCTTACAAGTATATCAAACCAACTGACTTTGCTCATGATGTCATTAAAAAGATTTCAGCTAAAGGGCATACTAACTTGATCATGTCAAATTCTTCTGATGAAGCGTTAGATTATTTTTTAGAATCAGTCAATATGCAGGGATTATTTGACCATAAATTTGGAGCAGATATCCATGAAAAAAGCGAATATGGAAAAGATACAAAAACTGAATTCCTTAAAGGTTTCCTGGAAAAGAATAATTTTGGCAGTATATTCTTAATTGATGATATGGAGCAGGCAGTAGAGATGGGAAAAAAATTCAATGCAGTAACTTTCAGATTCCATAGGAATAAAACGCCTCCAGATTCAAAAGCAAATTATGTGATAGATGATCTGAGAGAATTACTTAACTTTATATAATACCCAAATCCACTATTCAAAGATGTTATCGATTATAATAATAACAAAAAACGAAGAAAGATGTCTTCCTAAACTGTTGAAAAGCCTTGAAGACCAGACATTTAAGGATTTTGAGATAATTGTTTCAGATGCAAAATCCACTGACAAGACAAGAGAGATAGCAGAAAAGCATGGATATAAAATTATAGACGGCGGAAAGCCTGCAAAAGGAAGAAATAATGGGGCAAGAGCAGCTAAAAACGATTTATTATTGTTCTTAGATGCAGATGTTATACTTCCTAAAGATTTCCTTGAGAAAAATATCAAAGAATTTAAAGAAAGAAGATTAGACTGTGCAACTGCAGTATATAAACCTCAAGGAAATAAGCTGGCTGATAGATTTATGTATTTTTTTTATAATTTATGGGCAAGATCAATGCAGTATTTTTTTCCCCATGCAGCTGGTTTATGTATATTCTGCAGAAAAGAGGTATTTGATAAAACAGGGGGATTTAATGAGAGATTATTTATTGCAGAGGATCATGCTTTTGTCAATAAAGCAAATGAATTAGATTATAAATTTAGATTATTGAAAAGCGTTCCAATCTGGGCTTCTGTAAGAAGAGCTGAAAAGGACGGAAGATTCAAGTTTGCAATGAAATACATTTATGCTGGTATATATAGAATATTTGTCAAAGAGATTGAGAAAGAGATATTTGAGTATGATTATGGATATGAATCTAACTCATAAGCTATACAATATATAGCAAAGTTTTTTAAGTCCAAAATATTTCAGCTATTAAGCATGAAAAAGATAGGTGCATGTCTTAGTTGTGGAAGAGAAGTTTACACAAATGACCTGAATCTATGCAAGCGATGCCATAAAGATGCTGATGCAGAATTTCTTAAAACACTAGAACAGAAATAACTGAGATTAATTCAGATCACTGTAAATAATCAATTTGTCTATTCAAATCTATAGACTTCTATTCCTGAAAACTCCTCAGTAAATGTAAGATTCTTCCTAGAATCAAGATATTCAAACAGATTGTTGTTTTTATAGTATAGTTGAGGCCTTATATTCAAAAGCCAAACTGTTCCATTAATATAATATCTTAATTCATTATACTCATTTGTACTTGTTAACTTAGTATTATCATCACAGCAAGAAGCTAGCCAGTTCAATGATAAAACTCTGTGCCTGTCAAAATTGCAGGAATAAAAATCTTCTACAGCAAAACATTCTTTATCATAATAATAAGAAAAGGCATATTGATGGTAATAAGGATGGATAAATATATAATCTCCATTTCTGGTATTCTCCTTAAGAAAATAGCTTGCTTCCCTCCAGTTATCCTTATCCAAAGAAGATTGCTGAATAAAGATAAAAGGCAGAGAAATAACAAGAATTATTGATAATAATGCAGTTCCATACATTTTAGGGATCTTTGAAATGCTCCATGCAAATATTAGATAAAATGCAGGCAAAGTGAACAATATATACCTTGTCTGATATAATGAACTAAAAAACAAAGAATAAAGAATAACAGTGATTATTGGAAGCAAAGCCCACATCCCCAAAAGAATCAAATTATCTCTCTTCTTAATATTATACTTCTTAAAAACATAAATCAATAATCCAACAAAAATAAGGAATATTGCAAGATGATTAAAGAAATCAAAAAATGTATAATATATCTTCATAAAATTGATACTAATCCAGGAAAGATGTGTTGTTCTCTGCGCCTGTTTAAATAATATATTTACCCAAGGCAGAAATAATATTCCTAAAACAGCCTGTAATGAGAACCAATGAAGTAATTTTTTTCTATTTTTATAATTTCTAAAAATAAAATAAACATTCTGAACCAATAAAGCTAAAAAAGAAAATAAATGGGTATAAATCATCAGTAATGAAGGGATAAGATATAAGGATTTGTTTTTCCAGCTGTCCTCTTTTAAAAGATTAAGATAGAAATAAAAAGAAAGCATAGTCAATAGAACGAACAATGCATAAGGCCTGGCTTCCTGGGAATAATAGATTGATATTGCAGAGAAGATTAAAAGGATTGAAGAGTATAACCCTGTTTTTTCATCAAATAATTTCTTTCCCAGCAAAAATATAATATAAATTGATACAACTCCAAAAATTAATGACAAGGACCTTGTCGCTGTCTCAGAAGTTCCAAACAAATTAATCCAGCCGGACAATAATATTGTATAAAAAGGAAGATGAGTATCCTCTTTGACTAACTCCATACTTTTAAGAAAAGGCTCCTTAGCCTGATATATGCTTATTGATTCATCAAGCCAGTATGATTCAGAACCTATTCCCCACAGTCTTAGTAATAACCCTAAGAAAATTATTGCCAAAAGTATTTTAGTGCTTCTTTCCATCTATCCCAAGAAATAATCTTCTTTTTTTAAATATTTAGCAAGCAGTCTCTTCAGAAATCTTTTCTCCTGTTTCTCTGTTAAATGTATGCTGTACACATTTGCATGAATAAGGAATTCCAACACATAAATAATAATGCGGAGCATCCATCACTCTTGGATTTGCAACAAATTTATATCCTAAGCAAGAGCATTCTTTGTCAATTCTTTTGTACTCAGCTTCTGGAGGTGGTAATTTTCCTCCTATCTTTCCTGCTGGTTTTGGAAACAAGAAAGCAATAATGATTATAATAGATATTATCCAAGCCAAGGCTTTCTTTGAAAGTTTCATACTACTAATTCATTTTATTTGGATCAGCGACCTTTCCTAAGAACAATATTCCGCCTGCTGTCTTTTCCTGGATCATAAATATAAAAGGGTGGTCTGCCCTGAACTCATTTGGCATAGCCATTCCCATTGCCACAATAACAGCAGTTGCAGCAGCTGCTTCTGTACCTTCTTCATCCACATTGATGTAAGCCTGATGGATCACATCACTAATAAACAAATCCTGGGTTCCATCCATTCCTGAAAAATCAGCTCCAGGCCATTGGAATGCAGTAGGCATTCCCATCTTTGTAAGTATCTGAGGCAAAGAATATTTTGTTTCAAACTCAAATTTAGGCATATAAACATCTATCTTAGTCTCGCGCATCCTGGCTTTCCAGCTGTCTAAGTTTTCAGCTGTCAATTTTTCTTCAAATTCTTCAATTGAGCCTTCTTTAGGAAGCAGTATAATCATAGATAGTTCTTCTCCTTCATAAGGCAGCTCAATTATCTGCAGCTCTTCTTCTGGAATAAAAGCATAATTGAATTTTGCTTTGTTGCCAGTCAAACCCATCATCTTGACTGTAACTTCTTTTTCTTCATTTACTTTGAAAGGAGCATCTACTGTCTTTTTCTTGTCAAACTTCAAGACCCAGTCTCCTTTGAAATAAACAGCATTAGTTAATACTAATCTTGTCAATGCATTTATAGCTTTAGGAGGTATTATATCCTTGATCTTATCATTAGTGTGCTCTTCAACCCAACTATTGATTGTTTCTCTTGATCCTTCTGGATTATTTACAAAATCAAGATTATTTGCTTCTGCTGCATAATATTTTTCTATAGTATTGATATAATCCTGCAAAAAAGGATAATTGTTCTGGGCCCAGAAAGCATTTGCTGAATAAAGCTCATAATCCTTGTCTTTTTTATTTATCAGATTATGGATTCTTGCATATGAAGATCTTCTTATTATATCATTCTCAGGAAAATGAAGCACTGACTGCATTTCATCAGCTGTCTGCCCCCTTGCTCCTTCATAAGCCATAGCCAAAGCAGCTGCAATGCTGTATGGCGAGAAAAATATATTGTCATCATCATTAAGCTCAGAATAAAGCTCAAATGCAAAATCATTATTGCTATTTACAACATCAACTACATCTTGCTCAGACGCCTGGCTGTCATCAGCCAAAGGCACCACAGTTCCTTGACATCCTAAAGAGAGGAGGAGAGCAGATAAGATAAGTAAAATAACTGCTGCTCTTCCTATCAAGTTTGTATTCGCTCCCATAACTATATAGAAAAACCATCATATATAAATACATTTCGAAGACTTTGAAATGATTTGAAATTATGTTGTCATTATTGCTACAGCTCAATTTTATTAATTCTTGTATACTATTAATAATTATGGAAGAAGATACACCAGGCTCATCAAGGACACCATCAGAAAGAAAATATACAGAAGATGCTAAGAAATATGAAAGATCTACTTGCTCTTTTGATTTTTATATTTCAAAGAATGAAAAGCAGCTGATGATCAAAGTTACTGAATATCATCCTGGATTATTGCATCTGACAAAGAGTGATCTTGAAGAGTTTATCAAGAGGATGGAAGAAGCTGATTAATTATTTCTTAGAAGCAGGAGCATATTTTCCATGCAGATATTCATGAAATTCAGTAAAATTATCACAATATGGGCCTTTTTCAACATCAAATACACTTGCAGGATCAACAACTTCAGGAGTTCCTACACCTAATTCTGGATGTCTGTCTTCATGCTCAAGCATATAATAAGCCTGGCCTTTAAATTTAAAAGGCCCCCTGGAAGAGACTTCTGATTCTGTAAAATTCTTATATTCATTAGCTAATGTTTTTGCAGCATCTTCTAAAGAAACTCTTTTACCAAACTCTGCACAGAATTTTCCATGATCAACACTGCTGATATCAATAATTTCCATAACTTCAAAGATTTATAAGTTATATATAAAGCTTTTAGTTAGATTTATATATTTATTATCTATTTGATCTAATCAATATGGCAATACCATGGATTTTGATTGCAATTGCTGGAATTATAATTCTATTAGCTGCAGTCGTATTATTGATAAGAAGAAAAAAGAAGATTCCTCCTGATTATTATGTCTTCTTTATAATAGGGATAACATGGCTTCCTTTAGGCCTTGTTTTCAAGAATCCTGCATTTTGGGGAATGGGGCTTATATTTATGGCAATCGGATTGGCTCACAAAAAAGAATGGAAAAAGAACCATAAGACTTGGAAGCAGCTAGACAAAGAAGAAAGAAAGATAAGGATCATGCTCCTAATAGTTTTAGGAATATTGGTTCTTGCAGGTCTTGTGCTTTTCTTTTTATTCAGCAAGAATATTATTTAATTTGCAATATATTTATATAATTGAAATGTTTTTATATTTATATGAAAAGGCCTTCTGAATATATTGCAGAATTAGTTCATGGAATTGATGGTTTAGCAGGGCGTTGCTTTTCTAAATTTCATGATCCAGATTTTGAAAAAAAAAGTCTGTGAATACAGGCCTCTTTATATTGCAGCTGATATTGCTCTGGTAAACTCTCAAATTTTTCTTGAAGGAGTTGCAAAAGGGCTTGAGTACCTTGCTGCAAGGCCTCTGCATCATGCTGAAAACCTGTTTCTTGGAAAAAAATATAAGCCGAACTGGCTGTATTAGTTGATTATTAAGTTATAAAATTTATAATAAAAAGAAAAAAGAATTATTTCTTGTTTTCCATAGCCATATAAATAAAAGTAGCTACAAATCCAACTCCAAGGCCAATTAGTGTTCCTGCTGCTATCTGATTAAAGACCATCCCAACACCAAGGCCTATTAATAATCCTCCTGGAATAAGGAACCCTGATATCTTTTTGCTATCTTTTTTCATTTTAAGCCCCTAAAAATTTCAGCAGTTCGTATACAAGGAACAAAGGCCAAAAAAGTGCTTTTAAGACTCCTAATACACCAATCCAGAATCCTGTTGCAGTAGATATATAGTATATTGCTGAACCTAAGAACCCTAAAAAATATGTACATCCTCCCTTGCTGTTTAGATGAGGCTTGCAGCAAATATCTTTAAATGATTTTTTTGCTGGTTTTTTTGCTGCTTTCTTTTTTGTTGTTTTTTTCATTTGACTACCTCCTTTTTTTATTAATTATAAATTTAAGATATATAAAATCTTCTAAAAGAGAGGGAATTGCCACAACTTTATAAAGAAGTTAATTTTTGTAAATCTATGATTAATTTAGTAACTTTTGATTGGAATGGAACTTTGCTTGCAGATACACAAGCCTGTATGGATGCAGGTAATCATGTAATAGAAACTTTTGGTGGTAGACCGCTTCCTAGAAATGTATATAGCAAAGTCTTTGATTTTCCTACATTAGAATTCTATTGCAATCAAGGTGCTGACAGGGATGCACTGCTTGCAAATGATTTTGCTGGAGTTTTTCATGAATATTATGAACCAAGAGCTTCCAAATGCCATACTAGAAGAGGAGCAAGAAAAGTATTAAGTTGGCTTGATGATAAATCTATTGACTCTGTTATTCTAAGCAACCATATCAAAGGTGCTATTATACAGCAACTCCAAAGACTTAGCATGGAAGAATATTTTGCAGAAGTGCTTGCAAATGAAGATACAAAATCTACTGCATCAGGTAAAAATAAAATAGAAAGAATGATTAATTATATGGAGAGTATAGATATCAATCCTAGAAATGCAGTGATTATTGGAGATTCTCCTGAAGATATAGGAATCGGCAAAGAGCTTGGCATGAGAACAATAGCAATAACTGACGGATATTATTCTACATCTAGATTAAGAGCAAGCAGACCAGATGATGTTGTAAGCAGTCTTATAAAAGTGATTCCTATTCTTAAGAAATATTAATGTTACATTCCAGGGATTTTTCCCTTGAACTGTTTCATCACAACTGAGATGTCAGTTGACACCATCGTACGACCTACGCTGCGCTAGGTCCTACATTCCAGGGATCTTTCCCTTGAACTGTTTCATCATCTTTTCCATGTTTGCTCCTTTTCCGCCTTTTCCTTTGAGCATCTTGACCATCTTCTTGCTCATCCTGTACTGCTTGATCAATTCTCTTATAACTTTTGAAGAAACACCAGAGCCCTTTGAAATCCTGTCAATTCTTGCAGTAGTCAGTTTATCTGGATTTTCCAGTTCCTCTTTTGTCATTGAATTCATTGCATGTCTCCATTGCTTTAGTTTTCCTTCCTGGACATCAAGCATCTCTTTAGGCAGTTTCAGCTGGCCCATTCCAGGAATCATTTCCATTATCTTTCTTAATGAACCCATCTTTTTCATTGCTTCCATCTGCTCATACAGATCTATTAAAGTAAAATCTCCTTTCAATAATCTTTTTCCAAGGTCTTCTGCTTTCTCATCAGGCATCGCCTCTTTTGCTTTCTCTAATAATGCCTGCAGGTCTCCCATGCCAAGCATTCTTCCGACAAACCCAGGAGGATTAAATGTTTCCAGGTCATCAACTCTTTCTCCGACTCCTATAAATTTAATCGGAGCTTCTGTTGCAGCGCATGCAGTCAGGGCTCCTCCTCCTTTTGCAGTTCCATCCATCTTAGTTACTACAACCCCTGTAATTTTTGCATTTGCATGGAATGTTTCTGCCTGTTTCTGAGCAGCCTGGCCGATATCAGCAGAGATCACTAACAGATTTTCATCTGGTTTTATTATCTCATGCAAGTTTCTGATCTCCTCAATCAGATCATCTGACAAAGCATCCCTTCCAGCTGTATCTATAATCAAGATATCAAATTTAGAGAACTCTTTTTCATATTCTTTGTAGATCTTTATCGGATCTTTTTCTTTTTTCTCAATAAAGCATGGAGCATTTATCTGCTTGCATACCTGAGCTAATTGTTCTGGAGCAGCTGGCCTGTGGACATCTAATCCTAAAGCAGCAACCTTATATCCTCTTTTTTGGAAATATTTAGCTAATTTGCCTATTGTTGTTGTTTTTCCAGAGCCAAACAAGCCTGTCATCATTATCTTAAAAGGCTTTTCTTTGCTGACTTTGATCTCAGCAGCTTCTTTTCCTAAGAATCTGACTAATTCCTCATAAACAATATTAACGAGATGTTCTTTTTTTGTTAATCCAGGAGGGGTCTCTTCTTTCAAAGCCCTTTTCTTGATCTCCTGTGTCAAAGAAAAAACTAGTTTTACATTGACATCAGCCTGCAGCAGAGCCTTCTGCATATCTTTGATCAGTTCATTGACTAGTTTTTCATCTACAAAAACAGATTTCGCTATTTTCGACAGAGTATTCTTCAGTGAATCTCCTAATTTTTCTAAGACCATAATATAGTCTAGAAATTATTTATTTATAAACTTTAGGTTTTTAAGAAGGAAAATCACCAGTCTAATTCTGCTAAATCTCTCTCTATCTCATCTAATTCAGAAAGATCTAATTCTTTTTCTAATGCATCAATCTCATCAATAGAATCTTCAACCTCAAAAACACCTGCCTGTGTTGATGTTTCAGGAAGTTCTTCTTCTACTGGCATAAGTATGCAGCTGGTCAAGCCTATCATTAAAATTAATAAGAAAAATATTATTTTTTTCATCATAGCACCTTATAATAAAAATAAAAAAATGGATTTATTTCCAAATCCAGCCTAACAATCCTTTGCTTTTTCTTTCAGCCTGAGCCAATCCCTGAAGCCTGTCCTGCTCCTGCTCCATCTGCTGTATCTGCTCTTGAAGCATAGTTTTTACTTCTTCGTCGCAAGGACATTGGTCTCTTAACTGCTTAAGCTGTTGGATTCTTTCTCTGTTTGCACTAACTTCCTGTTCCATTTCAGCTGCAGATTCAAAATCACCGCCTGCAAAGAATCTTGCAAATCCTCCTCTTGATTCTACCCTTTCCTCTGCTCTTAGAGTTGCCTGAATAGAATTATTGAAGTTTCTTGCAACCTCTCTAACCTGAGGCCCTATTCCTCCTGTTATATTATCCATTTCCATCAAAGCATGGACTGCTAATCTTACTTCGTTTTGGTTTTGAAAAGCTCTTTGTCTTGCTCTGTCTGTAATATTTCCTACTTCCTGTTCCATCAGCTGCCTTCTTTCCCTTACTATTTGCCTTACTCCTTCTGCAGTTTGTTTTCTTAATTCATATCTTAGCTGTTCTGCTATCTGCTGTCCTATTGCTGCAGCTGCTTGTTCTCTTTCTGTAGCATTCAGGCCTTGTCCTGTGCCTTGTGCCTCCTCTCTTAATTCAGGATTTTCTATTCCTGTTCCTGGCTCATGGATCCCTTGTGCAAAAGCCATTGGGATTAACATAACTAAAGCCAATAATATTGCTGTTAATTTTTTCATTTACATCACCTTTGATAGTTTAAATTTAAAAATTATTTAAATCTTATTCTTCTTGAGCTGATTCATTCAAAGATTCTGCATCTTCTTTAGTAATCTCAGATTCTTCTGATTCTACAGGCTCTTCAAGCATTCTCTGTCCATTGCTTAATCCTTTGATGTTTATAACCAAATTTCTAAGCATTTGATGAGTGTTCTGTATATGCTGCTTAGCCTGCATCATATATTGATGTGCTTCTCTCATTTGCTCATCTTCTTGTCCAGGTTCAATATCCTGTTCATATATCTCTCTTGCATTTTCATAGTTTTCTCTTGCTTTTTCTAATTCGTCCTCAAAATCAGCATATATTAATTCAATTCCTTGGATTTCATATCCTTCTGACTGCAGTTTTTCTAAAATTCTGTCAAGCTTGTCTCTTACCTGTTCAATCTGAACAACAATTCCGCCGATCTTTTCATTTACTAATCTTCCTGTGTTTTTCTTTGCCACTATGCTTGTATTTTGCCATGCTTCTCTTATTACCTGGGCAGATTCTTTAACATCTTCTTTTGTACTGTTTTCTCCTAGATTTTCAGCAGACTCTTTTGCTTCTTCTATTGCAGCGATCTTTGCATCAATCTCAGCAAGCATTTCTGATGCTTCTTCATCACTTAGATCTTCATTTGCCTCAACCTTTGCTCTTAATTTTTCAAGAAAACTTATAATCCTGTCTGCAGTATTCTCTAAGAAGGTTTTTGAATGAAATTTGATCTGCTTTTCTGCCTGCACGCAGCTTTCTGTCTCGCCGTCTCTGCATTTAGCCAAAACATTTTGAGTTTCTTTGATATTTTGTCTTGCTTCCTGATATCCTTCTCTTGCCTGCTTTAGATTTTCTTTAGCAGTTTGATATCTTTCTCTTGCACTTTGTATTTGTTCTTTTGTCAATTCTCTTCTTTCTCTAAATCTTTCTCTTAATTCAGAAAGATTCTCAGCTGCTGCCTGTATTCGCTCCCTATTTTCTTCTCTTAATTCAGAAAAATTTTCAATTCTTTCTCTTAATTCAGTTTTATGTACTTCATTTTCAGGATCTCTTGTTCTTATCTGCACAGCTTCTTGTGCAAAGACCATCGGGCTTAATACAACCAAAGCCAACAATATTGCTATTATTTTATTCATTTTCTTCCTCCAAGGGCTTATCATGATTTGGCTATCATTAAAATAAATGTGGGAGCTTTGTCCCACATAATGATAGCCCTCTTTGTCAATCTTATGACTGACTTAGAAGTATAATAGGCTATTTTATTTATAAGCATACTTTCAAACATATAAAATTAAAACTTCATTAACTGCTTTAAAACTTTACAAACCTTTATCTGAGCTCTTAAAACTTTATAAAGCAGGAATAAGGCTTATTTTGTTAAGAATTAGATTTTTTTGGTTTTTTAATTTTCATTAAGCAATTATGTTTCAATATCTTTATATATTTAGTTTACCTATTATATTATATGGTTAGTCTAGATTCAGGAGAATTCTATAAAAAGAATGAAGAGCTTAAGTTAGAAGAAATACCTTCTGTTGCTAGTGAAAAAGACGTAATTGCTCCTAGTAAAAAACATAAAGAAATTACTGAATTTGTATGGACAATATATCCAAAAAACATTGATTATCAAAAATTCTTAATAGAATGTTCTGAAATAAATAAAGCAGGGTTCAGCAGAAATAAATTAGACCAAATGTCTTTAACTCAATTAAGGAAAAGTCTATTTGATATATGGGTTAACGGCCGTTTTTTGACTATTAAATCTTTAAAGGAACTAGTTTCTGAAATTTTAAAAAAGATTAAACAGAAAGTAGCAAATAAAAAATTTGATTAAGAAAATCAACTTAATCTGCGAAGTTTTTTAAATAACCGAGAATATGTATATCATATGTTCAAGAAAATAATATATATTCTTATGATGCTGTTTTTGATAGATACAACTCTGGCAGCAGCTATCCATGGAACTATATATAATCTTGATCTGGAAAAACAGGAAAACACAATTGTAACTGTTGATTCTGTTCCTGAACAGACCTATGTTGCAAAAGACGGCGTTTATTCTTTTGAATTAGGAATTGGAGACTATTTAATAGAAGCAAAATACTATGAGAATAATGAACTGATCTCCAAAACAGCAGAATCTGTCTCAGTCAAAGAACAAGGAGATTATGTTGTTGACTTGATATTATTTCCAAACTTTGCAGAAGAAGAAGAACTGTTAGGTGAAACAGATATTGAAGTTATTGATCCTCTTAAAGAGATGAACTACATCAACTATATATTAATAGGTATTATTGCTGTTATTGCATTTTGTTTAGGAATCTTCTTATATTTAAAATATAGAAAATTGCTTACTAGAATTAAAAAAGATATTGAAGATACACTGCAGTCAAAAGAAGTTGCAGCAGAATCCAAAAAAGTCCTTGAATTCATTAAGCAGGAAGGCGGCAGAACAACACAGAAAGAGATTCGTAATAAGTTTCCTAGTTCTGAAGCAAAGATCAGCTTGATCATCTCTGAATTAGAGCACAAAGGTATTCTTAAAAAGATCAAAAAAGGAAGAGGCAATATCATTGTTTTAAAGTAGAGCTTTCTAAATTAGTAATTACTTATTAGTAGTCATAAAGCATAAGCTTTATAAAAGACTTCTATGTATATTTTATACATGTTTTAGGTATAAAAAATGGTTGATTACCCCTTAAATATGGAAGAATTTGAACATAATCTTAATCGACAGGTATTTGACGGGCTCTACAAAATTGTTATGGCATGGGAGGATCCTAAAAGATTGTATCGAAGTCAGGTTGCAATTCTTCAACAGGCTATTGATACTGGAAGAACTTATCATAAAATTTTGACTGAAGCTAAGATAGAAAGAAGAGTAAGGAAAGAAAGGAGAAGAGTAAGAGGCATGATTGATGATTTAACCCATATTAGAACTGATCCTGGATTAGAAATTATTCCTGATTCTAGTTTGGAGAAGGAGATAGAATAAAAATGGAAGAAGAAAATCTCTTAAGAGGGAATTTTGCATATGAAAATGAAACAGAATTTTCAGCTCTTTTGCAGGATTATGCTGATGCAGTTGAATATTTTGATCAATTATATTTGTTTGCCAAAGAATTAGGCCAAAGAAATAGAATAACAGCTTCTGAATTTGATGAGATAGATGAAGCGCTTGCTGTTGGAGGAGCTGCTTTGAAAAGATCTGCTGAATTAAGCGCAAAAAGCATCAGCAATTATGACACAAAGCCAAGAGATGATTTGATAAAAAAGGTCAATGAAGTTTTGCATATAAAAAAAGGATTCATATACAGCTCTGAAAAACAAATTGTTTTGGGTGACTATTTATAATGAAATCTTTTACAATAACTAAGAAGATAGCAAAGCACGGAAAGCAGGCTATTGTAGTTATACCTAGACTGCTGGAATCAGATCTGAAACCAGGAACAATAGTCAAGATGAGATTTGACGTTGTGAAGGAGGTTGAAAATGAGTAAACTAGTACTTCCTCATGAAAATCTTGTATTCAAAGGAGATGTTGAAAATATTTATGGATTACAAGCTTACTCAAGATTGATTGAAGAATATGTACTAGGAGGAAAGATAGGATCTAGAATATACACAAAAGAAGATGATATTTTATTGATGTTTGAAAAAGATCCGATAAAATCATTAAATTTGATCTACGCTGCTGGAAAGGATCTTGGAGAACAAGATGTATGGAGCAGGGTTCAAAAGATGTTAGATACAGGTAAAGCTGAAATTGAAGCATATCAGGAACTGCCTGAAAAAGACCTTGAAAAAGCAGTATTAAAAAATTTTGATTATCAAGGAGCAGTGCTGGACTCATGTAGGCAGTTTGATGAAAAGGTAGCAAAGGGAAAAATTGTTTTGAAAACAGAGGCAAAGCCAAAACAAGGAAATATAAGGCCCAAAAGAAAGTTTTTAGGATATGCAAGAACAGTAGATCAAGTAACAGGTTATTTGTCTTTAGCTCAATATGGATTTGGAGGCCCTAATTATTCAAGATTAGGATTAGTATTTTCATGCGAAGGAAAACTACCTCTTTATCTTATATTAAAAAAACTTGGTGGATCAGAAAAAGCTGGTTTTTTTCTAAAATTTGCTTATTTTTTTGATAAGGTAATAGAGTTAAGTGAAAGAGCTTTAGAGGACCCAGGAGAATATGTTTTCGGAAGATTAAAAGCAAGATTTAGAAGAGATACTGAAAGACCAACAAGAATTGAGTGTTTTGATAATCCTCTTGAATATGGAAAGACAACCTTGGAGTTTGGAAATCCAATATCTATTCTCGCGTTTAAGAATTCATTAGAAAGAAAACTCTTGAGAGATACTAGAACAGATCTAGAGCATGATGATGCTGATTCAACAGAACCAGAAGATAAAGATACAAGAGCAATGCCAACAGCAACAGAACATAAACCTCTTGGAGATGAATTTGAAAATGAAGCAGAAACTAGATTAGATGAACTTTTTGGAGGAGATGAGGAAAAAGAAGATGAATAAATTAGAATTAGAAGCATTGCTTGAAGGAGGACTTTACGCATTGGGCGTGCCTCTGCAAAGAAGGGTTTGTATGGATGAGATTTTGGTCGGAAGAAAAATTGATGAAGAGTTTGCCGGGACTTCTGTTCACGAATTACTAACAAAACATGGATCTTCTAGAAGATTAGCAGAAGAAATTGTAAGAAGAGGAATGAGCGGTAAGAACGTTGAAGACTTTTTTTCTGGAATACCATATTTCAGGAGAACTTCATCATCTCCTTATAAAGGCATTACTTTGGACTATAGCGCCTACAAAACAACTGGACGCAGGAAAATAAAAAATTTAAGAGAAGACCATTTCCGTCAGGATATCAGGATGTTTGACGGAGAACTAAGAATTGCAACAGTTGACTGCAGAAAATGGCATCCAAAAAAAGATGAAGATAAAGTTAAAGTTGATTTTGCAAGAAAGGTTTTAATAGAAAGGGAATATGATCCTGCAATAGAAGCTTTAATGGAATTAGACAGGAAGAAATTTGATCCATATGAAGTATACTGTAAAGTGATGGATTATTTAAAACAGACAGAGCCTTTTGGAAAGTGAGAAGATGAATAAAAACAACCTAACCCCAACATTTGTATTTGATACAAGAGGAACAACAGTTCCTAATGAAGCTATTTCAGAGCTTAGAGAAAGATTATGGCAAGTTGGAGAAAGATATATTTCAAAGCAAGAACTAGAGCAGTTAAAGGTTCTGTCACAAAAAGATGCTCATAGCCCTGAATTCAGGGATTATCTTAGAAAAGTAGGCCCTGTAATGACTCAAATACTTAAAGATGGTTTATATATCGTATCATTCTTTCCTGATGTTAAGCCTGCATTTGAAGCAATTCAAGATAGAGGCTCTAACTCAAGAATATTATCAAAAGGAACTCCTGACCTAATGAGTGAAATGTATAAACAAGCTGGTTTAGGTGCATTGATAAGCGGAGTTAATTCATCAGTTACAGATTTAACTATAACTGATAAAGCAAATCCTGGATGCTACTTGGCATTAGAAAAAGAGATCATGATTCCAGCAGGGGAATCCTTTGAAGCATACACATCAGATGATCCAAGAGAAACAAATGCCTGCAGAGAAGCTTTTCCAATTGTCAAAACTGATGTATTCTACATTGACAGAGGACAGGAAAGAGAACAAGATTTAGCAAAAGGAATTAAATTAATCAAAGATTTAAGAGAAATATTATAAATATTAAAATATTATTAAGTAAAAATGAACTACAAAACCCAAATCAAAACCAAGGTAAAAGAATTATTAGAAGATCCAAACAAAAAAACAGTTAAGATTGAGATTCCAGAAGAAAAATATATCAATATTAAACCAATAAGATCAACCTTCAATAAGATAATAATCCAAGTCTCAAGAAAGATAGTCCCTTCTCATATCAAAAACTGGCTGATGAGAAGAGCTGGCTTGAATATTGGCCATGATGTCTGCCTGCCAAATGATATAATCTTTGATCCTTATTTTCCTGAGCTGATTACAGTTGAAGACGGCGCTTTGATAGGAGCTCCAAACAAGGTTATGGCTCATGAGTATAAAGATGGAATTTTAACATTAGGAAAAATCCTAGTAAAGAAAAGAGTTCTGGTAGGAGCATTTTCTTATCTAAAGCCAGGAGCAGTTATCAATGAAAAAAGCATCTTGAATTTTGGCTCTGAATTAAATCAAGAAGTTCCTGAAGGAGAATTATGGGGGGACAGGCCTGCAAAGTTCTGGAAAAAATTCACTGAAGAAGAGCTCGAAAAATATTTTAAGCCAAGCACTGGAAATTACAAGGAATATTATAAAGAAGCAAGGAAAAAGATAAAGGAATTCCAGAAAAATCCTGAAATAGATTTTCTGAAGATGCATTATGACGGCAAAAGATTAAATGCAGGAGATGACTGGTGGAGAGCAAGGAATGTTCTGAGAATCTTTTACAATGGAGTTATAATAGAATTAACAAGATTACTGCCTCATTGCTTTATAAAAACTCTGTTATTAAAGATGGTCGGTGTTAAAATAGGAAAAAATGTAACAATAGGCAAAGGCACTGTTTTTGACCATATTTATTGTGATATGATGGCTGTTGAAGATGATGTCAAGATAGGAAAATGCTGCGAATTTGGAGGCCATGAATATACAATAACACAGACTGTTTTTGGAAGAACCTTGATAAAAAAAGGCGCAGAGCTTAAGGATCATGTTTTAGTAAGAGCAGGAACAACAGTAGGAGAAAAATCAGTCATCGAGCCTTACAGCGGAATCCAGAAAGAGATACCTGCAAATGAAAGATGGAAAGGAATGCCTGCAAAGTTTGTTGAAAAACTAGAAAAATGAAAAAATTCACAGCAATTGGATTAAAGAGCACATGGGGAGATAAAGAGATAATCAAATCAAGGACTAAGAGGGGCCCAGGAACATCTTCTCCTACTCCTGAAGAGCTTAGGGTATATGAGAAATTCTTTAAGATTGCCAAAGGCAGCAATAAAAAGTTAAAAGTATTAATTTTAGGAGCAACGCCTGAGATAAGGGATCTGTCAATAAGATTAGGCGCTGAAACAATTGCAGTTGATGTCAGCCCTAGATTATTATTAGCGCTGACAAACGTGATGGAATACAAAGATGATTTTAATAATAAATTTATGGTCGGAGACTGGCTTGAAGCTGACAAATTCCTTCAAAAAAATTCCTTTGATATCGTGATGGCAGATGTTTCTTTAGCTAATCTGCCTGCTGAAAACAACAAAGATATGCTGAAGACTATTAATAAGTTATTGACAAAAGACGGCTATCTTATAACAAGAAATCTTGTTTATGATCTTCCAGAAAAACTGAGAACAGTTGATGAGATATTAATAGATTTTAAAAAAGAAGGTAACACTCCTTTAGGATTGATATTTGAACTATGCCTGGAAACAGAGCTTCTTAAAAAAGGTTTTAATCCTAAGATTAGAGAGTATAATTGGGCAGCATTAACAGAAGTTGAGGATTATGTTAAAAAGAATTTAGATATAAAGAATAGAGCTTATTTTGAAAACTTGGCTAAACATGCAAAAGTGCATAAATTAGCTGTCTTTTCAAAGAAAGGATTTCATGATATTGTAAAGAGATATTTTTACATCAAAGAGATTGCAGTTATTAAAGGTATAGGCCATTCAAGGTTTGCACCTATATACTTCTTAAAGGTTAAAAAACTGCTTTAAATATTAGTTTTAGAGAGCCTGTAAAGCCTGAATTCAAAGAGATGAAACCTTTGAATTTGAGGGTTTCAGGCATTTATAACCACTTTTAAGTAACAAAAAACCGAAAGATTTATATACCCACCATGCTCTATATTTAAGAATATGAACCAAGAATTCCAGGAATGGTCTAAAAAAAGAGGGGAAATAGTAACAGATGATAATTTCTCTAGTGAAAAAGATTTTCAAAGAACAATTGATAGTCTTAATTATCCTGATAAAGTTGTTGAATTAAATCCAGCATTAGAAAGACTGGATGTAATAGCAGATATCACAGCTGGAAAGCAAAAAGGATTTTTTTATGCCCGTACAGGCCATTCAAACTATGCTCAATTAGAAGAAAGATTAAAAGCAATAGAAGTAGGCAGATTATCTCATCCAGAATATTTTGACTGTAAAGTGTTTCCTTCTGGCATGGCTGCTATAACTGCAGCATTAGAAGCTCTTGCTAAAGGGTGTGAAGGAACATTTGTGCATGGCGACGTCTCTTATATTTCAACTAAAGATATACTGGCAGATCAGGGAAATGGCATTTCAAAAGTAGGAAGCCTGCCAGGGATAAAATGCGATTTGACTAATCCGGAAAATCTAGAAAGAGTTTTAGAAGAGCAAAAAGCTCAAGGGATTGATGTATTAGGAGTAATATTTGAGCCTGTTGCAAATCCTACCACAGCCTATTCTAATGTAAGAAAGATTGCAGATATTGCTCATAAATATGAAGTTCCTGTAATTGTTGATAATACATTCCTGACACCATACCAATTAGAGCCGTTCAGGATGGGCGCTGATATGGTTATACACAGCCTGACAAAATACTTCAGTGGGCAGGGAGATATGATGGGAGGAGCTGTTATCATGCCAAAAGAGTTTTCTGATAGAGTTCAGGATATCAGAAAAAACAAAGGAAGTGTAATGTCTCCTAGAGATGCGTATGAATTTGCTGTCAGAGCTCCCCGTATCAGAAAAGTTATAGAAGCTCACTGCAAAAATGCAAAACAACTAGCAGACACATTAAGAGAAATAGATGGTATTGAAGTTTCATACAGTGATTTGACAGGAGAAACAAGAAACGGATACGCAGGAGGAGTTTTATCATTTAATTTCAAAGGAGATGCTGAAACTGCTTATCAAAGATCAAGAAAACTTGCAGAATATTTTATAGAAAATCCAGGAACAGTAAAATATGCAGTAAGCTTGGCAGAGCCCCAGACTCTTGTAATACCATGGGCAAGCCAGCTTAGCTTAGAGCGCATTAAAGACTGGAACGTACCTGCTGGTCTAGTAAGAATAGCTGTAGGCAGAGAAAAGGATTTTGGAAAAGTAATTGATTATATTAAAAAAGGTATTGAAGAATCTGTAGAATAGGTCCACAGGCGCTCTGGTGCTTGAATTTAAGGCTTTCAGACCTTAGAATTCTTATGTTTTAAGCTTTCTAGTACTACTATATAGTGATAACAAACCGAAAGATTTATATACTAGTAATACCTTTTATATAATAAGATGAAAAAAGAGCCTACAAAAATCTATATTCTTGTAAACGGAACATGCACAGCTGGTCCTGATGAAAATTTATTTGAAAAACTAGGTAGAATTGGTGCCGGTGAAATAGAAAGACCTTATTCTGAAAAATTAGGTAGAAAAGTAACTGGCGGCGGAACAGCGCTTTGGGTAAAATCACCTGGCGGAATTTATATGATTGATTCTGGAGATTTTGATGACAGAAAGATATTGCAAAAATCTCTGGAGAAGATTGCAGAACAAGAAGGTGTAGATCCTATAAAATCAGTTAGATCAATTTATAGTTCTCATGCTCATGGAGACCATAGTGGAAACCATGAATTATTTCCAGAAGCACGTTGGATGATTGATGCAAAAGATCCACTTTTTGATGTTATTTATGGTGTTGATGTTGAAGATGCTGGTAAATGGGCAGGGCATAGGGAAGTATTCAAGGGCAACAGGGATAGAGGAATAATTGTTGATAGATTCTCAAGATATGCTGATAATGATCATCCAGGAAAACCACAAGGACTGAGAATAATTGATACTCCAGGACATGACCATGTTCATAAATCTTTTGCAGTTGAAGATGATGAAGTAGTTGTAATTAATCTGGAAACAGGAGAAGAATATATGGCTCCTAAAGTAGTATTTGCAGGAGACTGTCTTTGTGATGAAAGATATTTAAAAAGATTTTTAGGTGAAAATCCTGAAACAGCAATTTATGGTAATGTAGTTCCATTAGATCAATGGGCTCCTCCTAAGGACCAGGCAGAAAGAGATATGCTTGACAGACAGAACCTTGAATCAATGGAAAGATTAGTTCAAGAAGGAAGAAATGGATTATTGATATTTGGCCACGGCGGAGTTTATGATCCAAATTCTTAATAATTATTTAGGCCTGCAAACTATAACAATAAAGCTCTTTCCAAAGTAGTGGTCTTTTGCATAATCTTCTTTTATTATTTTAAAAAACTTAGAAAGCCTTGAAAAAATTTCTTTTTTTGTTCCCAGATACCAGACTTTTTTAAAGGGCTTCCACATCTGATATGCCCTGTTCATCAATTCTTCTACTTTTGGTGATTTTGGATAAACATATCTGTTTTTTTTCCAATATTTATCTAATACTTTCTTTACTTTGCTTGTGTCAATTTCATGTGTCTTTTTATTGTATATGTTATATGCCAAATACGCAAAAAGCTCTGTATTCCTGTCATAAGGATGCTTTATTTTTGAGAATCTCTTCAAAACTGTTTCTGTTGATTCAAATTTCCAGCCTAAAGGCATGAGAAATATTCTATGGATCCAGTAACCTGTTGGTTTTAATATTCTTTTAACCTCTTTAAAGAATCTCGGCTGATTCTTAGCATCAAGATTGCTTATAGTTAAGTCGCCAAGGATGATATCAAAATGATTGTCTGGAAAAGGCATCTTCAGCCAGTTGCTTTCTACAATCTTTTCTTTCTTTTTATGAGCAATTAACCTGTTCATGGCTTTGATCATCTTTTTATTGATATCAACTATTGTGACTTCCAGATTAAATTTAGCCAGAATATCTCTTAGCGCAGGAGTTGCTCCTAACACCAGTGCTTTTCCTTTTTTTATATTTGTATTTTTAATAAGTTTATAGAATATCTTTTTTTCATCATTAGTTGGTTTTCCAGGTGCAGCATAAAATTCATCATATCTTTCAGCAAAATCTTTCCATGGATCTGTATACTTCTTTTTCATACTCATTCTTATTTTTATTAACTATTTAAGCTTTTCCGAAACTATTATATACTAAAATTTGATATTAAATACTGATGGCAGCAAAAATTAAGAGATGGACATTAGACATGGCTAATAAATGGAAGAATTATAAGCCTCCTATCAGGCCTTCTAAATATGACTTAGAAGTTTTCAAAAAATATATTAAAGAAAAGGCTAAGAAATACGGCAAAGATACAAAAATTCTGATACTGGGCTCAACACCAGAATTCAGGGATCTGGTCAGCAAGGAAAAGCTGACTGCTTATGTCTGTGATTATAACAAAAGGAATTATATAGCTTTGACATTATTAAAGAAATACAAGGGAAAAGAAGTTCTTATCCAGCAGGACTGGAGAAAATTAAAGCTAAAGGATAAATTTGATTTGGTCCTTGGAGAAGCTTCTTTGAACATGGTTAAAGCAGATGAGGTCCCGCTTATCCTAAAGAGTGTTAAAAAAATACTCAAAGATGATGGGTTGTTGATATTCAAAATGTGGGTAAGGCTTCCAAGAAGCGCATTATCCTTAAAGAAAATATTAAAGACCTATAGAACCAAATACAAGAACAAGAACTTCAAGAACTGCATGAACCAGCAGCTGCACTCATTATATTATCATAAAGAAAAAGGTTCATTACATAAACAATATCTTACTTTCAAAAAGCTTTATGAAAAAGGCATATTGACTAAAAAAGAATTTTCTACAGTCCTGGGATTAGGCTATGAAACCTCTCCTCTGGCTTTATACCTTCCATCAAAAACAGAATTCTCAAAAATCGTAAGAAAGTATATGAAGATAGTGAAGATAATAACACCAAAACAGATTGGCACAAACAAGATTCCGATTTATGTCTTAAGAAAATGAAAAAAGGCATATATATTAGTTAAAAAATGACAAAAGCATATACGCAGTCATGGAAAAAGTTTGCAGAACAATATCTATACACTGTAAGCCCTTCCACACCTTCAAAACAAGATATGAAGATAATTGAGCCTTATGTTAAAAAGATTCTGAAGAAAAAACCAGATATTTTGATTCTTGGCTGCACAATTGCTTACAGGAAATTGATGGCTAAATACAACCTTCATGTTGATATGGTTGATATAAATAAAATAATGTATAAGGTAAATACAAGTGCATTGACTGATATCAAAAGAAAAGAGAAATTTATCCAGGATAACTGGTTTACTATGAGATTAAAAAAGAAATATGATTTAATCTTAGGCGATTTTGTCATTAACAATATTCCATTAAATATGAGGGATAAATTTTACAAAAATGTAAAAAAGCATTTGAAAGATGGGGGTTTGTTTATAACAAGAGTCTATAATTTTGGAATAAAAAATAAAATTGGAGAAAAATTCATCAAAGAATACAAAAACAAAGCTGTTACAAGAAGAGCATTAAGCGAGTTATGGTGGGATTCTATTTTCCAGTTTGGATTTAATACAAAAACAAAAGTACTGCATAACAGAAAAGGATTCTTAGAGTTAAAAAAGCAAGTTAAAAAATATCCTTATATGAAGAAATGGGTTAGACTTTATGAAGAAAGGCTTCCAATTACTAAGAAATCATGGGCAGTGCTTACAGATTCCCAGCAGGAAAAAGAACTTAAGAAGCAATTTAAATTAATAACAACAAAATATGCAAAAGACTATAAATATCATGAAATCTGCCCTACTTACATATTATCTAGAAAATGAAACAAGACTGGAGATCAAGGGAATTTGTATGCTGCTGGAAATACTACCTGCCTCCTGCAAGGGCATCGCCTTCTGATCTAAGATTTATAAAAAAGAAGATTCTTGAAAAAGGGAAAAATCCAAAGGTTCTCATACTTGGCTCTACTCCTGAATACAGAGAGCTGTGCGGAAAATTAAAGATTCCAATTAAATTATTAGATTTCAGCAAAAAAAATTATAAATATCTTGCAAGAGAAGTAAAACACAAGCCAAAAGAAACTTTTATACAAGGAAACTGGCTTGATACTAAACTTAAAGAAAAATTTGATATTATTCTGGGAGATAATGTAATAAATATGTTAAAAAAGAAAGATATTCCTAAACTCCTAAAAAATGTTTCTCATATGCTTGAAAAAGACGGACTTTTTATGCCCCGCACTTATATCAGGGATAAAGGAGAGCATTACACGCCGGAACAGATAATCAAAGAATACAGGGAGAAAAATTACAGATATGGGCTTTATGCAGGAACTGCAAGAGCAATCTACATTACTGCTTTGAAAAATGAACATTATGTCATGAATGACCTGTATAAAATAGTTAAAAAATTATACAAAAAAGGATTGATCACAAAAAAAGAGCTTGAATTTTATGGAAAAAACTTAGGCTGGGAAAACAGGAACTTTAATTTTTTTATGCCATTGAGGGAAAAATTAAATAAACTTTTATCAAAATATTTCAAGATTGTTGAGATATTCAACTGCAGTGAAACATTTCCTTTTCTAAAAAACAAGATTCCGCTTCATGTGTTAAGAAGAAAATGAAAGTAAAACAATATCACAAACCATGGAGATTATTAGCAAAGAAGTTCCTGTATCTTAGGCCTCCTTCAATCCCTTCAAAAGATGATGTCAAGATCATAGAATCTTATCTTAAGAAGATCTCAAATCCAGATATTCTTATTTTCGGCTGCACTTATAATTATAGAAAACTTCTTGCTAAATACAAGCTTTTTGCTACAATGGTAGATATTACAAGAGAGATGTATAAGATTAATACAGAAGCAATAAAAAACATCAAAAGAAAAGAGAAATTTATAGAAGCAAATTGGTTAACAGTGAGATTAAAAAAGAAATATGATCTGATTCTAGGTGATTTTGTAACAAGCAATGTTCCTTTAAGCAAAAGAAACAAATTCCTGGAAAATGTTAAAAGACATTTAAAAGACAACGGCCTTTTCATAACAAGAATATATAATACGCCAAAAAAATTAATAAGCGAAAAAGAATTTTTAAAATATTATAAAAATAAAAAGATCACTCTTCAAAACCTGAATGATCTCTGGTGGGACTCTGTTTTCCAATTGGATTTTAACAAAAAATCAAGAACAATAAAATGCAGAAGAGGAATCTTGAACTTTAAAAGATTATTAAAAAAACATCCATATCTTAAAAAATGGCTTGAGCCTTATGAAAAATACATGCTTACTGAGAAAAAGGACTGGACAGCGCTTCCAGAAGATAAGCAGGAAAAACAACTTAAAAAATACTTTAAAATCATTGCAAAGAAATCTGCAAAAGACTACAGGCATTGGGAGGACTGTGTTACTTATATATTGAAAAAATGAACCTAAAAAACTACAAAATCATAGACAGAAGGCATATATATCCTTATCCTGTGTATCTTGTTACACCAAGTTATTCTTTTTTTTTAAGAAAATATCTTAATATTTCATTCAACAAAGTATTGATGATCTTTGATAATGGCATGTGGAATTGTGTTATAAATGTAAAAGAGTGGAGCAAGGCCCAGGAAAGGATGTTTAAGCTGTATAAAAAAGATCCAAAGATCATTGACAAGTTTACTAAGAAATTTAAAAAAGCAATAAAAAAATATCTAAATTTTACAAAAACATTAGTTAAAAAAGATTATTCTAAACTAACAAATAAAGATTTACTAAAACTCTATAAAAAATATAATAAAGAATATGTTGAAAGCTTTATTTACGGCGAATGCCCTGCACAGGTCCTGAAATGGTTTCTTGAAGAGGAATTAAAAGGAAAATTATTAGAGATAATTAAAGACGAGAAAAAGGTAAATGAGATCTTCAGCCTGCTTATCATGCCTTCTAAAGATACCTTCTTGACAAGAGAGGAGAAAGATCTATTGAAAATAGCTCTGGCTAAGAACAAAGGAGAGCTGAAAAATCACGCTGAAAAGTATAATTGGATCTCTGTTGATTATAACGGAAAACCATTGACTGTCAAGGATTTTAAAAACAACTTAAGAAAAATCAAGAATCCAGAACAAAGACTAAAAGAATTAAAAGGTAATAACAGAAAAATAAAGCAGGAGCAGCTTAAAATTAAGAAAAGATATAAAATAGATAATGAAACATTTAAGCTTTGTATTACAGCTCAAAAATGTGTCTATCTGATGGACTTAAAAAGAGAAGAATACTCAAAAGCTCATTATCATGTCCAGTTCTTGATGAAAGAGATAGGAAAAAGATTAGGATTAAGCTTAAGACAGGCTGATTACTTGACGATTAAAGAAGTTGAAAAAGGGCTTGTAAAAAATATTAAATTTGATAAAAAAATTTTGGATAAAAGATACAAAAAGTCTGTTTATATCGGAGATGAGCATAATTTTGTAATTGCTGATAAAAAACAAGAAGCAGCTGTAAGAAAAGCTGTAGAGAAAAAACCTGAAAAAATAAAAGAATTAAAAGGGATCTGCGGCAATCCTGGAAAAATAAAAGCAAAAGCAAGAGTTATTCTGAAAACAAAGGATTTTCCAAAGTTCAAGAAAGGAGAGATCTTGGTAGCATCTTTTACAACACCTGATTTTGTTGTTGTGATGAAAAAAGCTTCTGGTTTGGTAACTGATTTTGGAGGCATAACAAGCCATGCAGCAATTGTTTCCAGGGAATTAAAGGTTCCATGTATCGTCGGCACAGAGCAGGCCACTAAATTGATAAAAACAGGAGATTTGATTGAGATAGATGCTGAGAATGGGATTGTTAAAAAGGTTTAAATAGTTCTAATTAATAATATTTATTATGCCAAAGCTGCAGCCATGGGTTATAAGTGAAGCAACTGCTAAAGAAAGGTCTAAAAGAAATCCGCCTACTGCTCCTGATAAAGCTGAGCAGGAGATTTATAAAAAATATGCCGAGACTGCTAATGGAAATTGTTTAATATTAGGAGCAACACCTGAACTAAGGGATATTTCTCTGGAAAATGGACTCAAAACTTATACTGTTGATCTAAGCAGGAAAATGATGGATATGGGAGATAAATGCATGAAACATAAAAACCATCCAGACGAAACTAAAATAATTGAAAACTGGTTTGATATGAAATTTGATAATAATTTCTTCAATATTGTTATGGCAGATGCTTCTTTCTGCAATCTGTCTACAAAAGAAGAAAATGAGAAATTATTAGGAATCTTAAAAAGGATTATTATGCCAAATGGTTATTTTGTATTAAGAAATATATTTCTGCCTGAGATTGAGAAGATTCCTCTTAAAGAAGTTGTATCATCATACAGACAGAAAAAAATGAATCTCTTTGATTTTTTTGCAGAATTAAGAATCGTGACATACCTGGATAAAGTCTATAACAAAGAAACTTACCAGTATGATGCAAAGAAAAACTTTGAATTGATTGAAGAAGATTATAAAAAAGGAATCTTCAATAAAGAAGAATTATATAAGCTGATGCTGTTCAGAAACAATATCATAAACACATTCTATCCTAAAAAGGAATTCCTGAAATTAGTTGAAAGCTTTGGTTTCAAATTAATAGAGAGCTTTGAAAATAATAGATTCAGATTTAATAAATATTTAACAATGCATATCTTTCAAAAATTATTTAAATAATCTTTAATTCTAGTTGTAAATATGAAATACGATTTAATACCCATTATGGAAAAGATTGCAAAGAAAAAGCCAGTAAAGGTTGTAGTGTGCGAAGGCTGGGATGAAAGAGTTTTAAAAGCAGTGGATGATGTGCTGAAGAAAAAGCTTGCTGAAATCATATTATTAGGAAATCCTGAAGAGATCAAGAAAAAAGCAGAAGAATTGAAAGTAGATATCTCTAAAGCAGAAATTCATGATTTTAAGAATTCTGAATTAAAAGATGAATTAATAGAAAAATTAGTTGAAGCAAGAAAACATAAAGGGATGACTAAAGAACAAGCTTCTGAATTAATCCAAGATGAGAATTATTTTGGATGCATGTACTGCTATGCAGGATATTCAGATGCTGCTGCAGGCTCAGCTATCGGCTCCACAGCAGAATTGATGAGGCCTGCTTTGCAGATATTAAGAGAAAAAGGCAGGTTGGTTTCAGAGGTTTGTGTATTTACTGATGTGAAAAACAACAGAACATTATTTGGAACAGATTTCAGCCTGAATATTGACCCTTCTGCAGAAGATCTAGCGCAGATGACATTAAATGCAGCTGATTGTGTCAGAGGCTTTGGAATAGAGCCGAAGATTGCCTTGTTGTCTTATTCAACAAAAGGAAGCGGCGGAGACAGCCCAGATATATTAAAGATAAGACAAGCAGCAGATATTGTAAAAAAACAGGATCCTAAACTAATTATAGACGGAGAATTGCAGGTAGATGCAGCTGTAAGCAGGTTTGGAGCAAAGAAAAAATGCCCTGACTCGCCGTTAAAAGGGGATGCAAACACATTAATCTTTCCTAATCTGACAGCATCAAACATATTTGCTCATGGAATAGGCCAGTTCTCAGACATGACTATGGATCTGACAATACTGGTAGGGCTTGCCAAGCCTGTCGGAATACTTGGAAGAAGCACTCCTGTAGAATCTGTAAGAAATATTATCATAAGCTGTGCAATGCAGGTTAATGTAAAAAGATAAGGAGTTAATCATGTGGCAAAAACTGCTTGCAAGAGAAGGTGTTGATTTAACAACAATATCAGGCATTAATTCTGTATATTATGAGCTTATAGATGAGTTTGCAAAAACAAAAAGTGAATTATTCTTTACTTTGCTTGAAGGCAAAAACTTTACTCATTTTATTGGGATAGATCCTCATGGATTAGGCAGGAATCTATACAAAAAATTATTTAACAGTCCTGAGCAGATCAAAAGATATTATGAAAATGGAAAAGTTTTGTTAAGAGAAATAAAAAAATCAGCTGCAAGATGGAAAAGATTAAGCAGAACAAGCGATAAAAAAGAGCTGTTAAAAGCATACAAGGATTTCAGAAGACAATTTGAAACTATAAATCACATTTACAGCATCTATTCCTGGCTGTCAATTGAAGCATGGCAGAATGATTTTGAAAAGCTGCTTTCTTCATTGATTAAAAAAAATAAGTTAGAAGATAAAAAAGAAAAGATTATCAGGTCTGTTTACAAGCCGTGGAAGAACACAGCAGTTTATGAGATTCAGGAAAAGATCAAAAAAGGAGTTGATATTGAAAAACTTGTCAAAGAATACCAATTCCTAAGAAGCTGGTGCGTTGTCTGGTACAGGCCGATTGATAAAGCATGGGTCAGGAATATAGGCAAAACAGAAGAAAAACCTGAAAAACTGTTGTCTATTAAGCAAATTATAGCTCTTCTAAAACCAAACAAAAAAGAAAAGAGATTCCTTGCTTTGGCTCCTTATATGGTTTTCTTCAAAGACTGGCGTGATGATCTAAGGAGAATGCATGCTTACAGCTGGTCATTCTTTTTTGAATTATTAGCATCAAGATTTGATATAGATTATAGAAACATTGGTTATCTGACTTTAAATGAGCTGGAAGACTGTCTAAAAAAAGATGCAATAGATAAAAAAGAGATAGAATCAAGAAAGAACAATCCCTGTATCATCACTCTTGGCGGCAGCAATATCAAGGTTATCTGGAGCAAGATTCCAAAGAGATATTATGATATTATAAAACAGATAGAGGAAAAAGAAAAACAGCTTTCAATTAAAGGATTTACTGCACAAAAAGGAAAAGCCAAAGGAAAAGTAATTGTAGTTAAGAGTTATCATGATATTAAAAAGGTTAAGAAAGGCCATATTCTGGTAGCGAACACAACACATCCTAATTATCTGCCGGCAATGCAGAAAGCAGCTGCATTTATCACAAATGAAGGAGGTATTGCAAGCCATGCAGCAATTGTCTCAAGAGAGATGAAGAAGCCGTGTATTGTCGGAACAAAGATTGCAACCAAAGTCTTGAAAACAGGAGACTTAGTTGAAGTTGATGCAGAAAAAGGAATAATAAAAAAAATAAAATCTATTTCTTCATAAAGTTTAGTATGAAGCTTGCGCCTACTAATAGGAATCCAACTGTATACCAGCTTATGTTCCAGAAATTCCATATTTCTAAGTCTTGCAGTAAAAACAGAACTCCTGCAATTAATGCTACTAATGAGCATCCTTTGCATATTCCAGTATCACATATCATGCATGATCCTTCTTTTGCCATTTAAAATTCACCTCCTATCTTCTTTTTTCAAAATAATTATCCCAGTTAAGCTTGCTTTTAGGATTTTTAGGTAATTTTTTGATTGAAACTGCAGCATATAATCCAGCAATAATTGCAAATATTAAGATCAATGCCCATGGGCTTGATATGCCAGAACCGTCTCCGCCAACAGCAAATCCTGTTATTCCTCCAAACAATGATTCCAGCAGTCCTTTCTTTCCTTTAATCACATGCGCTTCTAAATCAGAGGAAGGATTTTGTGGATGTATAGATTTTGCTTCTACTTTTGAAGAATGTCCTTCTACAAATGGTTCTATTGGGCCTGTCTCCTTAGGGCATTCTCCGCAGTCTTTTGAGCATTTTTTACATGTCTCATCTGACTGGCAGATTCCATCTCCGCAGTATGTTCCTACTCTAAGAGGAGAGCTTCTAAAGCTGTTGCTTTTGTCTTTTTGCTTGTTTGAATTAGATTCAACTTCTAATAAAACTTTTCTTGTATGTTCAAATCCTTCTGAAGATGTTACAAAAGCATTTATTATATATTCTCCTTCATCTGGAGCATCAAATTCATATTCAAATGTTCCATTTTCTATTGAAATATTAATTGTTTCTTCCGGAAGCTCCAATGTAATGATATCTTCAGGAGCTTCATTGCCATCATCTAATTCAACTGTTCCAGAAACAGTTACCTTTTTTCCTGGCTTTGTAGTTGATGGTGTTAGCTGCATATCAATATCATATCCTTGTATTAATGTAAATGTATCATAGACTATGTTTGTATTTCCAAATCCGTCTTCTGCTGTGATCTCTAATGTATAATCTCCTAAATCATAGCTTACATCTGTCTGTATTGTTGCTGAATAAATATCTCCATCACTTATTACACTTAATGATGTGCTGTTAAATTCCATATCTACATTATCGACTCCGCTTATATCTGTTATATTTGCCTCAACTGTATAATCTTCTATTCTTGCAACATAGGTTATGTCTGATATTATAGTTGGTCCTGTTAGATCAGTTACATTTAATGTTCTTGATTCAGTTGCAGCTGAGTTCAATGCATCATCCTGGCATTGTACATACCATTCATACTCATCCATAGGAAGTACTAAAGTTATATTTGCTATTGCAGATATATCAAGAGATTCTGCTGCTATTGGATTATTGTCTGCAAATATTGTACAGTTTAATTCATTATCTAAGTTATCAAATATATCAAATAAAAAGTTCACATGAACATCAGAGCTTGTGCCATCTGCTGGAGCGATTAAACTTATTGTTGGAGCTGTCCTGTCTACAATAAATGTAAACTCTTCTACAGCTATGTTGCCTGCTCCATCTTCTGCAGTTACAATTATTATATTTTCTCCTTCTGGAAGTTCTGAGCTGTTTAAGCTGCTGCTGTAATCAACATCAACTAATTCATAGTTGTCTGAAACTTCAATATCAATGATTACATCAGAGCCTATTAATGAGCCGTTTGCAGGGCTGTTTAAGGTTATTGTTGGAGCTGTATTATCTATGATTATATTTCTTGTTTCTGAATCTGCTGACAATCCAACCCAGTCAGTGCATCTGACTATCCATTCATGATTTCCTTCAGAAACATTTGTCATATCATAGGTTGTTTCAGTTATTTCTCCATTATTTGATTCTGCTGAATCGATTGTTTCATCATCTACAATCAAGCTGCAGGTCAATGTTGGAGCTAAGTTGTCTGATGCATTAAATGAAAATATTGTATTGCTGCTTCCATATTCATTGTCTGCTGGAGCGATTAAATCAATTGATGGAGCTGTACCATCAAATCCTACAGAGCCAGTTAAAGAAGATGATTCCAAAGCATAGTTATGGACAACAAATTCAAAACACATAAGATCTCCTTCTTCATATTCAAGAAGATCAAGCTGGTTTGAACAGGTATTATTATCGCAATCTAAAACAAGATTTTCAGTTAGATTTGTATCATTGCATGGCCAGTAAGTTAATCTTGCTGTATTGATCCCTGTTTCAGGATCTTCAGCATAAACTGAGATTTCCTGGTCAATCATGCCTGTTCTTAAAAAGCTGCCGTCTTCAGGAGTATTGTTTGATAATAAAGGGCTTGTATCATCATTTCTTATTTCAACAGGTATTGTAAAAGTTGTTTCTTCAGAGCTTTCTCCTATAATTATTATCTCAATATTTGAAGTTGTATCATCACCTACAATTTCTGCCTTAGCAGTATACTGGAACAATGCTCCAAAGATATTTGTCTCAATGCTTCCATCATACCATCTTATGATTTCATCTGAAAATGTATTATCCCATCCTAAGAAAACAACAGAATCAGTTATTGTAAAGCCAGGCATTGTCACTCTTACCTCTTCTATTGTTTCATTTCCAAATAGATTGTTTACAGTAAGGTTGAATTTCTGCTCATTTGTTTCATACAAATCAATAGGAGTTATGTCAATTTCCGGGTTAGGAGCAGCATGAACAAAAGGAGCAAGAAATATCATCAACAGGATAAAAGCCTTTATAATATATATACCGACCTCTTTTTCCCTCATAAAACCTAGAAAGTAATCCTAGTATATAAATGTTACTATTTAGTATACTGGTTTAATGATAAGAGGATAGGTATAGTCTATATATAGACAACTAATGTTTTAATAATATTTTAACTTATTATTTATTATGGAAATATTAAATCAGATAGGAGAATGGATTATGAACCATCCCTATATACTTAGTTTTGGTCTTATGAGTATAAGTATAGCTGGAGCAGGTATTTTGCTCTATAAAGAAGGCAAAGAATGTGACAGGAAAAGAGAAGAAGAAGTAAGGAAAATAAATCATGCCAGGGCAGTTTTTGACTGCGGAGAATTCTCAGAAAAAGAGGCTTTGGCAGGCAAATTATATATGGGAAAATATTTTGGATATGAGCTTCCTGATGAGTTGTATAGAAAGATTGCAAAAGAGATGGGAATAAACGAAGAAAGAATATCAAGAATAGAAGAGATGGTAAAAAGTTATGATAAAAAAATATGAATATTATTAGATAATTTTAAATAACAATTATTAAGATTCTTTTTCTTATGAAAACAGATGATATAAGCCGGCTTGTACATGCAACAGTAAGGATTACAGTTGAAGAAGAAGGAAAAACTGTAAAATATCAAGGAGAGTTATATAGAAAAACACTTTCACCTAAACTGCCTGTATGGTATAAGATGGATAATCCTATTATAATCTATCCAGATGGAAAAAAGGAAAAAACAGGAGGACATAAGATATTCAGAGAAAGTGATTTAGAAAGATATGTCAAAGAAGGCAGAGTAGAGATTATTGAAGAATCTGCAGGAAAATATTTATTAATGAGAAGAGCTTAACTTATTCTGAGGTGATATCATGAAAAGAGAAATGTTCTGGGCTTATGGTTCAGGAAGATTCCCGACAGTCGCTGTTATCCTATTAGTCGTTGGAATTGTATGGCTGTTAAGCGACTTAGGCATAATAACAGTTAGCATCCCGTGGTGGCCTATTATATTGATAGTAATAGCACTAGGCTGGATCATAAACAGATATACACAGAAATAATTTTTTTATTGTTTTTTTCCCAGCAGTTCATCTTCTAAAAATTAAAAAAAGAAAAAAAATCTCAAGCTTTTGAAAATTAAAGAATTAATATCTTCTTCGCTTTGAAAAACATTCTTTGCAGAAAACATCTCTGCCTTCTGTTGGCTTGAATGGAACTTCGCATTCTTTGCCGCATTCAGCACAAACTGCCTTATGCATCTGTCTTGGTCCAAAATTTCTTCTTGGGCCTCTAAAATCTCCCATTGTCTTTTCCTCCGTTTGTTATAACTCAGATAGAAAACGTTTTAAGTCTCCAAATCAGTTATCTTGTTAAGATGAATGGCAGTAGTTTATAAACCTTTGCAATTAAGATTGATAAGATAGCTTCTTCCTGCATTCATTGCATATAAGATTACGGGAAAATTCACTTTTCATCTTGAATTCACCGCATTTCCGGCACTTTTTCTTATATAATACCATTTTCAATATTAACAAATAATCTTAAAGAAAATCTTAAAGATCTATGCTATAATTATAACTAATGAAGCTGTCTTTATAAAGGTTTAGTAATAATTGGAAAATCCTCAATAATTTTACGAAACTTTATAAATATCCAATTTTCAGGCTTCAAAAGAGAGAATAAAAATGTTTGAAGATAAAAGTGTTAAAGAAACATTATACGGAAGATTAGTAGAAGGCATTGATGCATTGCTGATTACTCCAGAAGGAGAAAAGGTTATAGAAACCTTTGGTGAAACAGATGGTTTTTATGAATGGGTTAAAAGCCTGCCTGACAAGCTTCCAGAAGGAAGGCATGTAGGAAGGATTGCATCAGAAGAGCACGGTCTAAAGGGAGTTCCTGATTTAAGATTAAAGATAGCCAGCCAGTCTTACTTGATGCAGAAAACTAGATATGGTTTGCTGCTGGAAATACCAACTCTTGCAGAGATCCAGGCATATATGGCTAAAAAAAGGGATGAAGGAAAACATTATGAGTTTGTTCCCCAAAAACTGTATTTTGGTGCAGGAGATTTTATTCTGACTGAATGGGTTAGAGGATCTGACTGGAACAACATAAGCCATAGTCTACATCCTAAATTGTTTGAACCGATGCGTGAATTAAGAAGGGATCTGATGAAAACAGAATTAGATCTAAATATGGCTGGAGTCAATTTTATCTATGTCGGAAGAAACAGGAAAACAAAAAAACCAAAGTTTTCTGTAATTGATCAGCTGGATGAGAGAATGGCTGACAAATTAAAATAGTTTTCACGAAACTTTAAAAATAACTTATATTTTTCTATGCCCAATGAAATCAATTGTAGAGAGAAGTCTTAAAGTGATGGAAAAAGGGATTCCTCGTGTTCATGGAAAAATGACCTGCTCAATAGAAGGCCATATCATAAGTTCTAGTGTTGATTATGTATATAATCCTCAGACAGGGCTTGTGCTTGAGGTATGGAGCCACGGAAGTTTTGATCCAGGAAAAAGCTATCACAGCTTTAATGTCATAAAACCTTTTCCTGCTCGCTCTGAAGAAAAGTATGAAATAATTGACTATCATCCTCCTGAAGGAATTACTGTAGAAGCAAAAAATAATCTGGAAGATGCAGTAAGATTATGGAATGAAAAGCACGGATTTTCTAATGCTTCATCCAGATAGTTTTCACGAAACTTTAAATACAACTTCTATTGAATTTTAGTAATATGGCAAAGATGCAGGACGAGCAGTATATATTGCTGCCATGCATGGGAAGAGAGAGATTAGGCATTCCCAGAGGACATTTATATAAAGTTAAAGATAGAGAAGGAAATGATTTAGGTTTTCTGACGCTAAAATCAGCAAAAGAAAGTTTAGGTGAAGAAAATTATTCTATTTTGGATTCTGACACCCTATGCGGAATATGTCATGCAGATGCTAACGGTGAATTAGAAGAGATCTTATTAAAAGATCATAAGAAAAAACTAGGATATCTTAATCAGGATAAAAAAACACTAATTCAGGCTATGAATGAAAAATATTTAACAGGCAATGGAAAACTCGGCCCTGGATTCAATTATCAGGAAAAAGACTGGACAAAAGAGCAGAGAGAGTTCGGAGCGCAGTATGCCTTATCTCTTTTAGATGGATATTATATAGATCCAAAAACAAAACAGTGGAGCAAATTTGACCAGGATAATCAGATGATTCTAGAGCGTTCTTTAGATTCAGTCATGGATCTGTTCCAGGCAGGCCATGGATTTCTTTATGCGCCTGACCCTTTTATCAGTGATTCAAAACGAAAAGCTGTTGGAAGAAAAGTTATCGAAGTAATTAAAAGAACAGAATACACTGAAGAGAGGTATATCCAAAGATGGTTAAGATATGTTATACTGCCTGGCATAAGGATTCTTCATGATCTGAAATCTGCAAAAGGCACCTGGCTTGATCCAGAAAGGCCAGGACTGCCTTATGACAAGGATGCAACAAAAAGAGTTATTGCTGAACTAGTTCCTCTGATAGAACAAAGATTTACAGATAAATAAAAAAAGAAAAAAATTAGATTGTGTCGCACTTCTCAATTTTGTACTGGTTAGCCAGATGAGGATTGAAAAGCCATAGCCCCCAGGGATTGTTTCCTTTATTATAATAATGTGCTCCTAATCTTGAATAGACCATTGCTCTGCCGTCACTGCATAAGATATAATCTGTAAGCATTATATGCCCTGTCACATCCCCATTTTCATATACTCTTCTGTAGAATCCTCCCATATGAGGGTCTAAATAAGAATCATATGTCATGGTCTCTCCTATACAAGGGTTTGGCATCTGCCCTGTATAGATATGTTCTGTTGCAAGATTCTTTGCAGCATTATCCTTGCCTCTTGCCATATTATAACACTGATTATCTGGTATATTATTTACTCCTGCAACAGCTCCTGTTATACTGATTCCTCCAGAAGTAATAAGCATAATAACAGCAACCACTGCAACAGCAATAGCAATCTGTTCCCTCTTTATTTTTCTAGCCATTTTAAGATACACCTCTTAATTTTGGGAGAAATTAATCATATATAAATGTTTTTCTAGAATTTTTTCTTTTCAAAAATCATTTATAATAAAAGGAAGTGAACTGATGAATAAATAAACGCCAAAATCATAGAAAGATAAAAAGTTTTATTTGTTTTTTCCTGGATCTGCATAGACTATCTGTGTAAGCCCTGGCTCAATTTTTATTGGTGCATCATCTTCTTGAGGTATTACAAGGAAATTTGCTTTTCCTATCCCTTTAGTGCATGCAGAGAATCCTGGATTTTTTGCAGGCCTGTAGCCATTGATCCTTAATGCTCTCATGATTGTTCCTTTTTTTGCCTGTTCCATGACATATTCTTCTCCAAGAAATAAGATTCTTCCAGGAAAGGCAGAATTATCTCTTATATTTTTCATGTTTGCTTCTAATTCTTTATTTTCTCCATACATCCAATTAATAACTCTCATCTGATCTTGAGTCAATTTTGAGAGATCAGATGGATTGAATTCAAAAGAATAAACTTCTCCCGCTGCACTTTTAAGCTCTAAGCCTGCAAGAGGAACTCTTATCCTGCCTTCTCCTTTAGTGATAATTCTTGTTATAGATGTATCATCCAAGCCAGCACGAAATTCTCCTTTTTTAAGATAATTAGTTGCTGTTCTAGCTTTTTTGTATAAAGGATTTTGCTCTTTATTTCTTTCTAAAGAAACAAATCCTCTTGCTCCTTGAGATTGATAAAAAACAGAATCTGAAGTAACAATATCATAAAGCAAAAACTGGCCTTGTCTCTTTTGTTCAAGCACTTCTTTTGATGATAATACTTGTTTTCCTTCTTCAACAACCTTTGCTAAGGCTGTGTTAGGAGCTAATTCAACTTTTTTGTATGACATAATGTACAAACGGAATTTAGGTTGTATATAAATCTTATTGTTGGAGGATCTCCTATAAAAGGATAAAATAAATTCTAGAAAATTTTAAATAAATGATTAAGAAATAATTTTTTATTTTTTTTTAACCTATTCCGCCATTATATCCAAAATTATAAGCATGTCTAAAAAACATATCCTTATTAGTTTTATCACTTTTTCTCATTTCTGAGAATGAATCATAATCTGCATTGCCTTTTATTAATTGATGCATTTCATATTCCCTTTGTCTTCTGCCTTCACGAGCAGCTTCCTCCCATTGCATATCTAAAGGGTTATTAAGCAAAAATCCAACAAATCTTCCCATTTTTATCTTTCTCTATTATTGATTATGAATAAACCGGCACTCTTACAAGATTTGCAGGCTCATTTACTGGAATATCTTCAAATCTTTTCATCTTGCTTTTTGTTCTAAGATATTGGTCCTTGAAATATTTGACCATATCTGCAAATTCATTTTCCTGTTTTTTAGGTTCATATTTCATTGTAGAAACAAGCAGGATAAGAGAGTATAATAAGCTGAGTTGTAGCTGATTATACAACCTAAACTTATAATTCAGATTATCATTCTGATTGTATGCTGGAATATGTAATAAATGTACTTTTAGGAAGAAAAGAGATCCCTGAGTTAGACAAAGCTATGAAGGATCTGAAAAGAAGAAAGGATGAAATCTATTCTGAGAGAGAAAAATTAAAAGGAAAGGATGCCCCTCTTCTTGGAGTATTCTATCTTTCATTTGGATTTAGCCTTATCGATCACTCTGAAAAGCTTTTGCCTTGCGTTCATAGTGCAGAAAATTTCAAGGAAAGACTAGATGATTTTTGGCTGCTAAAAAGATACAGACTAAAGAGAAAGATAGATGAAGTTGAAGATGCAAGAATAAAGACTGACAGGATGATCAGAGAGTATTTGGAGGAATTTGATAAATTTAAATTTCATGATGACCCTAAACTCAGAAGATGGCTTGGAAGAGAGTTTTATGATATCTATGAGCCAGACGGACGTATTTATACTGTAGATTATAAAAATTTAACAGATTCTAAGTTTGTCAAATCAGCATTAGAAACCTATAGAAGATTAATTTTTGAATATTCTAATCCTGTTCTTAGAAAAATTGCAAAAGGATTTTAGAAAACAGATATTTTCCAAAAATATTATATATAAAACTGAATATTTCTCTTATTAGAGGTGATTTCATGAAAATAATAAAGATTTTCTTAACAATAATTGTTTTAGTTATATCCTCTGCAGCAGTGTCTGCAGCATGCAATAATGGAATATTAGAAGGAAATGAAGAATGTGATAATGGCGGAGATAACAGTGATACAAGGCCGGATGCATGCAGGACTGATTGCGTATGGTATCACTGCGGAGATGGTGTAACAGATTCTGGTGAGGAATGTGATGAAGGTGAGCGTCCGCTGTATTCTGCAAATGATGACAGGATTCCTAACCAGTGCAGAGAAGACTGCAGGCTTCCTTGGTGCGGTGATGGAGTAGTTGATTATGCTTATGGAGAAGAATGTGATGATGCAATTTCAGGACCAGGATGCCACCAATGCAGGCTGTGTTATAATCCTGAAGATAATTTACATATAGATGAAGATGCAAAACTTTGCCCAGGAACTTATACAATTGCAGATGATGATGAAGAAGGAGTTATAATTGTTGACGGATCCGATATAGTGCTTGACTGCAATGGCGCAAAATTGATAGGTGTTGAGCCGGAACTTGCTCAGCAGCAGCAAACCCAAGCTGGTCAGCAGGTTCAGCAGATAGTTGGCCAGGAAGATGAGGAAGAAGGTGGGGTTATTGCACAAGTGTTTGGATTTATAGCTAATATGTTTTCAAGAGGAAATAATAATCCATCTGGTGATATAACAGGTGTAACAGGCCATAATACTTATACATATAAAGTAGGAACAGGAATCAATATAGAAGGAGATAATGTTGTATTAGTTGGCTGTGATGTTACAAATTATAGAACTGGTGTAAAGATCAGCTCTTCTGCTTCTGGCAGCACTCTTATCAATAATAGATTATGCGGAAATACAAATGATATTAAAAATGAAGGCCAGGATAATTTTGGTGCAGCTGACTCTTGTGATAAGACAGTAAACTGGATAGAGAATGGTGTTGCAGGCTGTACATTTGACTGCAGCGGATCACCAAATAAAGAAGAAGCGGAATTAGAATGCCCTCCATGCGAGTGTCCGGAATGTCCTGAGTGCCCTGAATGCCCTCCTTGTGACAATGAGACTGAGCAGGAGACACAGCCTGAAGAAGATGAAGAATGTGTAAAAACATTCACTGATGTAGGTTATACTCGGTATCAGGCAAAGCTGATATGTGCTGGTGAAATGAAGATAGATGAATGTCTGAAAAAATACATTGAAATGGGATATAATAAAGAAGAAGCAAAAGCTAAATGCGAAGAAGATGAGGAAGAGGATGAAGAAGATGACCAGACAGATGAAAGTAAAGATGCAGCAGGAGCAGCTCCTAGCAGTGAGCTTACAGAAGAAGAAAAATGCATAAGAGATTATGTTGAACAAGGATTGACAGAAGAAGAAGCAAAAAGGATGTGCAACCAGACCTCAGATATACAGATATCACCAATAAAAAGCCCGTTTACAAATGTAAGATAGCCAAAAATATTATATATCAATTTATTTATCTATGATTAAAAGAGGTGATTTCATGAAAAAACTGATAGTTTTATTGATTCTCTTGTGTCTAGCTGGTTCTTTAGTTATTGCACAAGGGCAGATGCCGGAAGGAGCTGGACAGCCTGAAGATGCAGGCCAGCCTCAGACAATTGCAGCAGGAAATGACTTTGGAAATGAGACGCCTAGAGGGCTTTCAGTTGCCTTAACAAGAGTCACAAATGAAAATGCAAGGCAGAGGCTTCAGCAGAACATTGAAAAATTTATAGAAAGGTATCAGCAAAGACTTGAGAGGATGTCAGATGTAGAAGTAGAGGAAATTGACAATGAAACAGGAGCAGTGACATTAAGAGCAAAAGAAGAAGTAAGATTCCTTGGATTCATAAAAGGCAGAGCAACAAAGAGATTTGAGATGGATAACAAAGGCAATATAAACGAAAGAGCTCCTTGGTACAGTATATTCTACAGTGAAGTTGAATCTTCTGAAGAATAGATTTATTTTTTTCTTTTTTTTTAACAAATTCTTAATTTATCACAATTTTAAGGGTCTGTCCCAAGTCGCCAATAGGCAAGTGAGCTAGGATGCTTATCATAAGACCGCATCGTCAGCTGATATAATTATTTTAATAGTAGTCTCAGCTGAGCGAACGAGATTTGGGACAGACCTCGATTTTAGGTAAAATTTATATAATATTACTTTAAATCCTCTCGCTGTATTATTATATGCAAAAAAGGAGGAAATATAAATGAAAAAAAGACTAGTATCAATTTTGGTGATAGCAGTCTTAATGCTATCAATGACAGCAACTGCTTCTATGATTTATCTAGACGTGCCTGATAACGCAAAAGTAGATAAATCACCAGTGATAGAAGACAAAGTATTGACGCCGCCAGGCCTGGAAAAGATCGTATTTATCCATTATAAAAAAGGATTTGGAAAACCAGGAACATCATGCGGCAACGGAATATGTGAACCAGGAGAAAATGCAAATAAATGCCCTGCTGACTGCGGTTCAGGAGAAGAGCCAGCTGATTCTTGCTACAGTTTCCTGGCAAAAGGCGTTGAATGGAAAACACTTCCAGTTAGTTATTATGTTAATCCTTCTAATCCTTATGGATTGTCAGAAGAATTTGTAACTAATACAATAGCAGTGTCTGCAGGAACATGGGATGATGCAACAAGCAGCGAATTATTCAACAATGCTTATGCAGTTGACTACAGCGCAGACTATGATGAAACAGCACCAGACGGAAGAAATGAGATATCCTTTGGAGCAGATGACCCTGGAACAATTGCAGTGACAATCATATGGGGATATTTTTCAGGACCTCCAAAATCCAGGCAGATTGTTGAGTTTGATATAAGATTCAACACATATTACCCGTGGGGAGATGCTGCTTTAGATCCTTCAGTAATGGATCTGCAGAACATAGCAGTGCATGAACTTGGCCATGGTGTTGGACTTGGAGACCAATATGAAACAGCCTGCTCAGAAGTGACAATGTATGGGTATGGAGATTATGGAGAAACCAAAAAGAGAACATTAGAGCTGCCAGACATAACAGGACTGCAGGAGATGTATAATTAATTTTTTCTTTTTTTATATTTCTTCTAGAAAAAGCTTGAATAAAATTTATCTCGGAGTTTTAAAAGGCCCGTTATCTCTTTCATGCAGTCTTAGAGTTTCTCTTGAAACATCAATATAAGATTTTAGACAAGAAAGAGCGCTGTCTATTACTCTCAGCTTTTCAGGATCTTCTGCAATATAATCTCTTAATTCTCCATTTGCTATTGATGCTCTTGCTGCAAAATAGATTCCTTCCAGATGTCTTATTTCTCCTTCACCTAATGTAGGATATTTAACCTTTCTTAATTCTTGTTCAAAGCCATAGAATCTTTGTTCCCAGCTGCTCTTCCCAAATAGGTTATTCCTTGCTTTATTAAAAACAAACTCAGATGGGCTTCCAATTATTTTAAGATATAATGAGAAATCTCGGGCTAAAGGATTTTCAGAATATCTTCTTTCTTCAAAGGCAATCAGCTCATCAACATGCGCAAGGTCTGCTTCATATTTTTCTTTATCTCCTTGGTCTCCTGCTTCAACAAGTTCTTTTCTTTTCTTCCCAAGCAGGTACATATTAAGTAAATGTGAAGCTCTGCAGTCTGAAGCAGTTTTGTTTTCAATGCCTGCTTCCCTTGCTATATCTAATGCACTTCTATTTTGTCTTAAAGATACAATTTCCTCAAGCAATCTGTCCTCTGGCATAATAGCTTATAAGAAATATTAATTTATTTTTAAAGCTTTTGCATTTTACTACTTTTTAGTAATATTATTAGTTATAAAGAAAATTAGGGTCAAGCTGACTTCTTATAGCTTCAACCCTGCTGTCAAATGTTTGTTGAGTTATCTCAACAAGTGTTGCGCTGCCTTTTATCTTTGGAGGTCTGTTTCTAAAATCTTCCAAATCTATTGGCCTTTCACATTCAGCATAATATAAAGAAAGTCTGCCTTCTGTCCTGATTGTCAATTCATAATAACGCGTCATAATATTGATCAAATTAAGGTTTTATTTAAAGATATTTCTTGTTGTTCTATTAGCTACAACTTTTGTTTTTATAGCTGGATTTCTTTTAAAGATCTATGGAAGATATTCAGAAAGTATTGGAATCCAGATCTTTTCTTAGTCCAAGGCAGATTATAGAATATGTTGGTGAGACAGTTCAGACTTATGATAAATATCCTGACTGGGAAACTTATTATGATATAATCACTGGAGTTTTCGGAAAACAAGTAAAAGGAATGTCCAGAGAAGAAGTATATAAACAAATAGAGGAATTAGGCAAAAGCAAGATTTTCTTATATCCATTTAATGGAAATTATGGTTTTATCACAAAAGAATATAGGCTTCCTGATGGAAAGCATGCAAGGTTCTACCTCAATGCGCACGACGCTGCAGGAAGAAAAGGGATATTAGAAGCTATTGTAGGAAAATTTAAAGAGGGTTTTAAGATAAAGACAATAGGAACTGCTAAAGAGGGTTTTGCAAGATATGACAACACCTTATTTTATGTAGGCATTAATGATTCTGCTAAATATATTGATTTCTTAACAGATCTTTCTGCACAGCATCCTGAATATTTTGATGATGAGGTTCCTATTTTGACAAAGAGGGTTGCAAGAGGAATCGGATATGGAGTAAGCGCTGCAAAAGGCAATGTGATTGTTCTTGGCAGTCCGATAAATACAGAAAATTTTTCATTTAATACATTACATAGCCTTGTCTTCCAAAGAACTTTTGACAAAGCAGCAGCAGATGGTATTGAAGATTATGATATTATAACTAATATATACAAATATGCTCTGGCAGGAGCAAGATTTGATCCTGAAAAGCCTTATCTCCACGCAGGAATGAAAGACCCTTTTGAGATGGCCGAGATAAAAATATAGAAACTGAAAGATATCTATTTCTTAATGTATTTGAAGCCAAAAGCAGAAAGTATTATTAGGGCAATCGGCAGTATTAACCATAAGATATTTGCCCTGTACATTATCAAAAAATATATTCTCACTATTATATCAATTCCTAAAAGCGAGACAAGAGTTATCAATGCCCATCTTCTTTTCTTGAGGAGCTTAAATCCAAGGAAGAAGCTGAATATGCTGTAGGCAAATGCCAGCAATATTCCAGGAAGAAAATCAACTGCCACAAAGAATAATCCAGTCATGAACATTATGATTGAGTATATTATGACAGAAAGCCCTACATAATTAGGATAAACATCTTTTTTCTTTCCCCTGAGAGGAACTTTGATTGTAACTCCGTAAAATGCAAATGGAAGAACCAGCAGGGAAATGTTTGCCAGCTGTCTTATTGCCTGATTTCTTTCTCCTAATTGAACAAACATCAACGGAACTAAGAGTATAAATATCAGCAGAACCAAAGCCCAGAACTTCTTTCTCATTACCATAAATGAAAGCGCTAATCCGGCTATTGATAAAAATAATATAAAATAATACATGCCTTCCTTTCTGAGCATGACAAAGAATATTATAAAATACAAGAAAGATGCAATGGAAAAATATCTTAGATAATTGCTTTCCTTCTTCATAATAAAAGGTAATAATCTTTAGATATAAAAACATTTCTCTTCAGTAATTTTCCCGAAACTTTTTAAATAACCTAGACTGATATATCATAAATATTCGCAGGAGATGGTTTAAATGTATGTTAATATCGAAACAGGGGAAGGAAGGTTTGAAGATAGAAATGTCTTTTGGAGAACATATAATCCAGCGGGATATGAATTTCCAGAAAATGTGCCTGAAGGAACCAGATATGTAAGAACTTATTCTTTTGAAGATGAAAAAGGAGGCCAGGTAGTTATTTATTCTAAAGACAGAAACCAGGCTTTTTGTTTTGAAGATGAGATTTCAGGCCTTATTAATAACCAAGAAGGCAGACCTAATGTTATTTCTCCTTCTAAAGATGAAAAGGCAGAAAGACATGATAAAGGAAATGAAACAGATATTGAAAAAATATTAGGATTTAAAGATTGCGTGCAAATAATAACCAGAGATGTTGATGTTGATGACAGGCCTACAATATTTAAAAGTTATCTATTTCCAGAAGGATATGTTTTTCCAGAAGGAATTCCAGAAGACACTGAAGAAGTAAGAGTAGCTGAATATGTAGATAGTGAAGGAGGGCAGTGCATCCAGATTCTTCGCAGGATCCCTGAAGAAGAACATATGGAAGATGAATTGAGAAGATTAACTATTTCTGTGCCTTCAAAAATAGCTGAAAGTGATATGTCAGACAAATATTCAACATTCCAAAAGCATGAAAAAGGAAAAGAAGTAGATGTCATGCAGATGCTGGGTATTGAATAAATATTATCTAATAAAAAATCCTAAATACAGTGATTTAAATGCCAAAAAGAAATGATGTTGATCTTTCAGAATTTGTCAGGATACCAGGCACAAATGTATGCATCTCAAAAAGATGTGAAGTTTCTGGAACAGGCTGGGAAGATACCCATTTTATGCTTGCTGAAGAAGGTTTTTTCATGCCTACCCCTGCATTGGTTGCGAAATATTTGGTTGGAGTGAACAGAGCAGCAAAGAACAGAAGCAGATTATATGACGGAGCAGGCAATCCTATTGATTGGTATTCATCTGTAAAACTTCTAGAGTTAGTATACGGCAGAAACAGCAATGAAAAGAATATTTGGACATGGCTGGATGCAAAATTTGTTGAAGGTTCTGGTTATGATGGATTGGATATTGAAACAGAACATAGAGTTGTCAGGAAAAGATTGGTAGGTAAAAGAAAAAGATTGGAAAAAATAGTTGGAAAAAAACATTTTAGCAAGGGAGATAATGTCTGCTGTGTTCAATTGAAATTCAATGATCAAGGGCTGCCAGTCAAATCAAGCAAAGAACCAAGATATAAGGTAGCAGAAAGTATGTATTTTATGCATCCTAGAGAAGATGATGTTTTGTATTATAATACAACAATGGGGCCTTGTTTATTTGGCAGAGGTTCATATACTAGTGGAAGAGGCACTCTTAAGTGCCTAAAAGTCAGGAAATAATTCTTATCTGTTGTAGCAATTAAGACAACACATCTTAATATATGATTTTTGGCACTATATTAGCTATATTTTGACAAATGGAGGCCTGATACTATGCTAATATTATTCGGTGCAAGAACAAGGATCTCAAGATCCAGTGAAAATGATGTTCTGAAAAATGCGTGCCCTTCCTGCGGCAGTGATCTGGAGCTGAGCAATCTGAAAAGATGGTTTACATTGTATTTTATTCCGATATTTCCTGTAAGCCATATAGACACTTTCTACAGATGTGTAAAATGCAAGCAGACTTACAAGAAAGAGATAAAGGATATGCTCAATAAAAATAAAAAAGAAAGGCAAGATTTCCAGAAAAATGCAAAAAAGAATTTTGCAGTTGCATTGGCTGCCTGCATGACCCATATGGCAAAAGCTGACGGAAAGATATGCAAAGAAGAAAAAGAAGAGATCAAGAAAGTGACGTCAAAATTCCCTGAATTCAAGAATGATATCAGCAAGGCAGTGCAGAAAGTCACTAAATCAAAAGATGATGATGATGTTTTCAAGATCCTAAGAAGCTCGCAGAAATACCTGACAGCAGAAGGAGTTATGCTGATGGTTGCTCAGCTTGCAAAGGTATTGCTGGCTGACGGAAAGATTGACAAAGCTGAAGAGAAGCTTATGAAAGATTATCTGCTTGCTCTCGGGCTTGACAGAAATCTATACAGTGTCATAATTGCAAAAGCAAAAGAGATTAAGAAATAAATAATTTATTCAGCAACTTCAGTATTTTTTTTCTTTCTCTTTGGAATTCTTCTTCCATTCACCCAGTTAACAACTTTTGTTGGAACTCCCATCTCTGTCCTGTAAAAATCAAGCGCTTCTGCTTCCAATTGTCTCACTCTCTCCCTGGTTACATCAAAACTTTCTCCTATCTCTTCTAATGTTTCCTGTCTGCATCCAAAAAGGCCGTGTCTTCTTTTGATTATCTCTTTATACCTTATTTTAGGAAGACGATCATAAATCTCTTCAAGTTTTTCTTTCATCATAAAGTCTTCTATTGGTTCATCAGCAGAAGGTTTTAAATGATGATCTTCAAGAAATCCACCAAAGCTAAAATCTGTAGCCTTCAAAACATTTGCTGCCTTGTTTTCTTTCCACCCTGTTTCCTGGCATACTTCTTCCAGTGTTGGAGGCCTGCCATGAACTCCAAGATAGTGGATAAGCATCTTTTTATATCTTGGCAGGCTATCTTGTATATGGACAGGAACATGCAAACCTTTTCTATTATTTGCTATCTCTCTTCTCATCTTCTGCTCTATCCAATAAGGAGCGTATGTGCTGAACTTTGCCATGCTTGGATCATATTTCTGCAGCGCTACTCTTAATCCCATGTTTCCTGCTAACACCAGATCCATCCTATCATACCCTGTCTTCTTATGTGTTCTAATAGCACTAGAAGCAACAAGCTTTTGGTTGCACCACATCATTATCCTTTCTGATTCTAGGTCTCCCTGCCTGATCAATCCTATTAATCTTTTTTCCTGTCTTCTGGTCAGCAGAGGATGAGTTGATATCTCATCAAGATACATCTTGAAAGGATCAGTCTCTCCTTCTCTTACATTTCCGATTATGATCTTGATATCAGGCTCGCTATTCATGAGATTATTAAGGTCTTTTCTTCTAAATCCATATTTTTTAAGAAGATCTTTAGGAAAATTTTGCCTGCTGTTTGCTTCATAGCACTCAACCTGGCCTGCTGCTATCTCCAATAAAGACAGCCTTATCTCTCCTCTTCCTGCTTTTTCAGGGATTATCCCTGTATCAAAAAGCCCTATAAGCTGCGAAACAGAAAGTCTTATCTTAGAATAAGGTTTTCCCTGCTGATCTTTTAGCATGGAATATAATTGAAATCTCTTCTCTATAACATACAAGTCAATGCTTAGTACATTATCTGGTAATTCATCTCTATATCCAGTCTGCATCTCAAAACCAAAAATCAATAGGTTTTATATAAGGTTTTTGATATGGGAAGTTATGAAGGTTTTAGATTTAAGAAAGGTTTAAATATAACTAAAATCAATCATTCACTGGGTGGTAAATATGAATCACAAAATAACAATTGGGTTATTGATTATACTGACTATTCTGATTAGCGGCTGCACTGATGAGCAGGTTGCTATGTTTAGGGAAAAATATGAGCCTGAGATAAGGGCAGAAGTTCAGGATATTGTTGACGAATCTATAAGCGCGCATGCAGTTAATCCTGTTGTGTGTGATGCTCCTTATATAAGGTATGGAACAGGATGCTGTTTGGACAAGAATAACAATAAAATATGCGATAATGATGAATCTGAACCTGAAGAGCCTGAACCTTATATACCAGAACCTGAAGGAGATTATGAAGTGGAAGTCTATATGTTCTATGGTGAAGGATGCCCTCATTGTGCAAAAGAAGAGTTGTTTTTAAGTGAATTAGAAGAAAAATATTCTCAATTAGAAGTTGAAAGATTTGAGATCTACTTTAATGATAAAAATAATAAATTATTCCAGGAAATGGGCAGGGCATACGGCATAGAAGCAAGAGGAGTTCCTACTTTATTTGTTGGAAAAGAAGCAGTTGTTGGTTTCAATGATGATATTGGCGAAAAGATAGAACTGGAAATAAAGAAATGCATAGCAAATGGATGCATTGATCCTTCTGATATGTTAGTTGAGATTATTGAGGAAGAGGAAGTTGAAGAAGTTGAGGAAGAAGTAGAATTTGAGCAAAGAGATGTTCCTGTTGTTGACTTGTTTGTAATGAGCCATTGCCCTTATGCACTGCAGATGGAGAGAGGAATAATCCCTGTCTTGGAATTATTAGGAGATGAGATTGATTTCAATCTGAGATTTGTCAGTTATGTAATGCATGGCGAAGAAGAGATGTATACACAATTGATACAATACTGTATTCAAAGAGATCATGAAGATGAACTATTAGACTATCTTGAATGTTTTATGGAAGAAGGTGATTTTAATGGATGCCTTGTTGAAGTGGGAATTAGCGAGGAAGACTTAGATGATGAATGCATGGATGAAGTTGATGATGAATTCGGCATACAGGAAAGCTTTGATGACCAAGATTCATGGTTAAGCGGAAGATATCCAAGATTTAATATTGACAAAGAATTGAATGAGAAATATGGAGTCAGCGGTTCTCCAACTTTAGTTGTCAATGGTGTCAAGGTTAACAGTGCAAGAGATCCTGCAAGTCTATTGAAGACTATATGCGCTGGATTTACTGACAAGCCTTCTGAATGCTCTGAAGAATTATCAGCTGGAAATCCATCAGCTGGATTTTCAGGTTAAATTTTTTATTTTTTTCTAGAAGTTTTTTAAATAACTTAAATTAGCAGTTTATAGAGTTAAAAATGGATAATGGATTTTTAGATAGGGTTCGTAAGCTGTATCAGGAAATTGTTAGAGTTAACTCTGACATTTTTGAAGAGCAGGCTGTTAATCGCGCAGTGAAGCATATTTCATCTGCCAAAGCAGAAGCTGTTCTAATTGAAATTGTAGAGAGTGCTTCTCATTTGAGCGCAAGCAAAATTCCTCAATTCTTTACTGAAATCATATCAGAAGAAACCTTTGCTTATCATTCAGGCTTTGGAAAAGTGATGCAGGCAGGCAGCCAGGAAATTGAAGGAGCATTATTCCATATTAACAGTGCTGAATTAATCAGAAGATTAGATGGATGTATTGTGCCTGAGTACATTCGAAGAGGTGAAAAGTTTAATGAGAAGTATCATGAATTTAATCCTGACTATTATGAAGTATGCTTTGCAGGCGGCCCGATAGGAGACCTTGCAAAGTTTTTTGCAGGCCATATATTACTGGGTGAACTTGTTTCAAGGTGGAATGTAGATATGGATGAATTTAAGTTTATCTTAAATTCCCCTGAATCAGAAAGATATGGTATTATTGTTGCAGATCCGCAGCACACATATGAATCTGAGCGTCATAATATTGATACAGTTTATTCAGGCACAACTCTTGAAGATGAAGACACTGATGATTTCTTTGCTGAGGATAATTGTGTAACTATGCATGTGAGCAGAGATTCGGTTCCAATCAAATCAAAGATAAATATACCTTATCTTATCTGGACAGATGAACAGATAAGAGAAATGGAGAAGGAAGCAAAGGATTATTTAGCAAAGAACAAAACCAGACTTGGGAAATGGCTTCACCCAAAAATGCTTCAAGAAGAAATATTCACTAAATGTTATATTGATTCAAAAAAATTAGAGCATGCAGTACAATTTGCATTGTATAATTTTGCACATAATAAGGAGGGTTAAGTAAATTTTCTAAATTATGAAGGTTTTTAAATAACTTAAATTAACAATTTATAGAGTTAAAATGGCAGAAATAGACCCTGAGTTAGGAGAAAGATTATTAGAGATGTATAGAAATGCAGAGAAAGTTCAAGTTTATTTAAAAGGTCTTATACCTACTTATGCTTTAATAAGTTCAAAAGATCTTCCTGAAGATGCAGACCTCGGCCCTGTATTTTCTTTAGGAGGAGGATTAGCTGAATTTATCTTTGTCTGCGAAGATATTACACCGGAAAAATATAGGAAATATGAAGCATTTCATGAAGCTGTTGAATTGCTTCATGGTGATCATTCTTATGCTATAGAAAAAGAGTTTGAAGCAGTTGATGAAGACATGGATAATAATGAATTAGCTGAGTTCTGCCATTGGCGTTTTCAGGCACTGCAGGATCCGTCTCTGGATGAGCTTGCAAAGATGGTATCTCCAAGGATCCAGAGGATAATTGAAGAATATCAGAAGAGATAAAATTTGATTATTTTTTCTTCCATGCCCATCTTAAGCCTGTACTTTCCATATATCTCTGCAGTCCTCCTGGGATGCCTAATGAATACTGCATTGACGGGCTTAATTCAACTTCAGTTTCCATTCCAATAGGTCCTCTGACCATCACCTTTTTATAACCTGCTACATTCATAGCTGCATTAAAAGCAGGTTCAGGATTAAAGTCATATCTAGAACTTAACCTGGCAAGCTCAACATCTCTACGAAACTGCTCCTGCGCTTTCATCTCCTCTACAACATCATGGATTGTATCGCTGATGCTTTTATGATTATATGCCATTTTAATTCAACTTATAATAAGGAAAAAAGATATTTAAACTAAAGCTGTAGTATTTGCTACAACTTTATCATTAAATGTTATATTTTTGAGAAATGTTTAAATCCAATATCTTTATATTTAAATTGCATTATATTAGAATATGGAACATCACTTAACAATTGGGCCTGATTTTTTTGAACTTCAGTATGAAAAACTTTCTGTCAGATGCGTCCAGGGTATGCTTGGTATATCTTTAGATGAATTAGCTAAGCTGTATGCTGATGACCTTATTGAATTTGCTCCTGTAAAAAAAGAAAATAATAGGCATTTTCTAGCAGGAATGTATATTGAATCTCCTGTTGATGTTACTGTAGATAAATATTTTGATAATAGGTCTTCTATTGTTGCAGCTAGTTTAGATCATGATAGAAGCAAAGAGGTTGTTTATGATATTGCAGAAAAATCTGGATTCTATGCTGCTAAACCAGAACAAAGTTTTATTGGCAGTATGAATCAAACAATGCCTCTTGAAATTAAAACATATGAGATATCTAAAATTCTTGAAGTAGCTGGAGCATCTCTTGAAAAATGGTGGGGATTATATCATTATATTAATCTATTAATCCAATATAAAGGACTTCCAGAAGATGAAGCTACGAGAAAAGCTGTAGATAGATTTGGAATAGATCATTCAATTTTCAAAAAAAAGGTTTAAATAAATTCTATTGATTAATGTTTTTATGATAGAAAGAAGAGCTGCTGTTGATGATCTTGAAATATGGTAGATGATCATTTATAAAAGCAAAGTCTTATAAACAAAGGCATATTATTAAGCAGTATGTATGAAAATGTGTGCTTAAACTGCAAGATTAAGATTCCTAATGAAAGGATATACTGCAGTGACTGCATTAAGAAGATTAGTTCTATGAAATAAACCAGAAAGGTTTAAATTAATCCTATTGTTCTTTTTTATCCAGGCATTGCTTGCATCTCGCAGCATATCTGTTTACGAACTGCTTTGCTATCCTGCTGATATATCTATCAACAGCAACCATATAACTAGCTTCTGCACCGCATATTGAACATTTCATTTTATTTCTTTCCTTTTTTAATAACCTCATTGAAGAACCTTTCAATCTCAAAAAACTTGTTTATTGTATTAAATGCTTCTAATCTTTTGAATAAAGGATCCTCAATAAGCTCTTTCTCAAAATCAGACTTTGTTACCTTAAATTCAGGAATTTTCTTCTTCTTGAACTTTCTGAAAAAAGATTTTTTAGTCTGCATCTTCTTTTTAACATCTTCAATAACCTGGGGATTTATCTCTCTCAGTCTTTGATTTCTTGTATCTGATATGCAGAAAGGATTGTATTTTTTTATATCAGGCCCTTCCAGCTGATCCATCATCTCCTGGGTAAAAACATGAAATCCTTCTTGATCATTTCCTGTGTAAAAAAATTCTTTTGCAAGCAAAAGATCCCACTTATTTCCTTTTTTGATCAATATCTCATTAAAATTATTTCTTGCAACATTAAACAGTATACTTAATTCATAAAATTCCTTTTCGCTGACGCTTATATCAAAAGAAGCAAATTTTGGAGGCAGCTGAACAGCAGAGGCAGTATTTTCTTTAAGTATGCTTATATGATCATATCCTTTTAATAATATCATGCCTGTCCTGTAAGAATCGCCAAAATCTCTTCTTAGAAATTCTATAGATTCGTCTATGAGAACCCTGCCATATAACATGGGAGAAGCCCATAAACAGACATTATTGATGACGCACATCCTGTTTCTTAAGAAAACCTTTTCTTTCAGCAATAGATATACCAGATCATTGATCTTTCCTTCGAAATTCCTTATCCTGTCCCTTAATTCAATACCTATCCCATCTAATTCTTTTTCTGACAGGCTTAGATCATCTACTCTTGATTTCTTTGGATTGTATAAAATGTGCATAATTTAAGTATAATAGATTATGTTTAAATAGGTTTTGGATTTTTTCTGGAAAAGTTTAAATAAATTATTCAGTAACTCTTCCTCTATGTTCTGTTCTTGGCAGCCCTTTTTCATGATCATAATCTACTGCATCATATGTTCTTGTTATTTTTTTATGACCAGGGCATCTTTCACGTTCAGTTCCTCTTAGAAAATATTCATGCATTGCTATTTCTGATAGAAGAACACAAGGATAGCCTGTTAATCTGCATACAGCATCATTCTCATCCCAATATCTTCTAGCTCCTCGATATTCATTTTCTTCTGTTTTATCAGCTCCAATAAACTCATGCTCTTCTAGAACTCTATCTGTATCATCAGGCAGATTAGCGCATGTATCAATACTTACCTTTACTTTATCTCCCTTTGCCATGGATTAAAAATATGTTTTAGATATTTATATATTTTTTCCAAAAAAGATTTTGGATTCTAAATTTTTTCCAACAGAAACAATATAAGAGAAAAATTTAGAATTTAGTGTTTGGGCATTTTTCAACAAAATGTTTTTTTAAAGGTAGAAAAATGCCGTCTGGATTCTATCTGTTAATTAAGAAAAGATTTATATAGTCTATTATATATATTGTATTAATAGGGGGCTTTATGGCAAAGCATATTAAATTATTTTTAATATATCTTTGTATTCTTTTTAGTTTTATTTATATTGCATCAGCAGCTACTTATGAAAAAATTGCTTTTCAATCACATAGAGATGGAAATTCTGAAATCTATACTATGAATCCTGATGGAACAGGAGCTACCAGACTAACTAGCGACCCTGATGGTGATGAAAGCCCGGAATGGTCTCCTGATGGAAGCAAAATAGTATTTTTCTCAATAAGGGATGGAATATATCAGATTTATGTAATGAATTCAGACGGCACCAACCAAACAAGTCTGTCAAATAATCTTTCTGTTGAGGATTTATATCCGGCTTGGTCTCCAGAGGGAGCAAAAATAGTTTTTGAATCAAACAGAGATGGGAATTATGAGATCTATACTATGAATGCAGACGGCTCCAATGTTCAAAGATTAACAAACAATTCAGCTGGTGATTTGCAGCCTGTATGGTCTCCGGATGGAACAAAGATTGCTTTCTTTTCAGACAGAAGCGGAAATTATGAGATCTATGTGATGAATGCAGATGGAACAAATCAGATAAATCTGTCAAACAATCCTGCCATTGAAACACATCCTGCATGGTCTCCGGATGGAACAAAGATTGCCTTTGGCTCAGACAGGGACGGAAACAGGGAAGTATATGTAATGAATGCAGACGGCTCTAATCAAATAGATCTATCAAATAATCCTGCATGGGATTTAAATCCTTCATGGTCTCCTGACGGGACAAAGATAACTTTTTACTCAGACAGGGACGGAAATGAAGAAATATATATAATGAATGCTGATGGAACAAATCAAACAAGATTAACGAATAACTCTGTAAAAGACAATACTCCTGCATGGTCTCCTCCTATCTGCGCAGAAAACTGGACAGTGCAGTATGATTCTTGCTTATTGAATGATTCTAGATTGAAATATTATATTGATGAAAGTTTATGCGGAACTGTAAATGATTTGCCTGTTGATAATGGGACATATGAAGTTTGTGATTACTGCACTCCAAACTGGACATTGAATGACACTTTTGGAGGATGCCAGCCTGATGACCTGCAGTATAAGAATTATTATGATGACAATTCATGTTACCAGATAACTGGATTAAGCTCTGATAATAACATACCATCTTCTTTAAACCAGTCATGTGATTACTGCATTCCTGACTTTGTATGCAATGATCATAATGCAACAGGATACTGCATTTCAGTATTGGATATTAAAAAATGCTTTTCAATGACTGGATTAACTGATGATGATTATACAGGAAATTATTCAGAGTTTCCATTGGCTGTCTTTAATGACAGTATAATTGGAAATGATAATGATATAAATTCCAGTGAAAATATAGATGTATTGATTGAAAATGAGACTTTGAATAATTGGGATTCCATGACTTCAACCTTGGATATTATGTTTAGTCAGGGAAATGAGATTTTGGCTGAATTCAGCTATAATTTTTCTGAGAATATTCTGGATCTTACAAATATAACAGTAGAAAGGGAGAAAGGAAATGGTGCAGTAAAAGGTTATATCTTTGTAAAAGGAATTCAGCAGGAAAACACCAAAACAATCTATCTGCATAATGTTTCTCCTAATTTTAACTGGGTCTGCATAAAAGATACTGATATTTCCAATATTTCTGAAATAACTTCTAACTGCAAAGGAACTAATGAGTATCATGTGCAGTGCAATAATCAATCCAGTAATGGATATAGGTGTGAAGATTTGGGAGGAAATGTTTACAAGATAACTGGCCTGCAGCACTCTGGAATCATCCAGGCAGACGCTCCTGTTTATGTTCCTCCTCCAAGCGGCGGAGGCGGAGGAAGCAGCCCCCGCCCAAAGCCTATTGTTGTTGAAGAGATAAAATGTAATACAGAATTTGTCTGCGGAAGCTGGTCAGAATGCAAAGATGGAGAACAATTCAGAAATTGTTTTAATGAATGCGGAGAAACATCAACAAGTATAAGATCCTGCGAGATGAAAAAAACAGAAGAACCAAAGGAAAAGACAGTGCAGGTAATCAAAGCTCCTGACAAAGAGGATGAGAAAGATTTTGATCTTACATTTATTGGAGTGATAATAGCTTCTTTTGTTGCTGTGAGTGGTTTAGTTACATTTGCTTTTTTGAGATGGAGGAGATAAGATGTTTTTAGTGTTTGGGCATTTCCCCACTAGATTCTTTATCCAAAGGCGGGAAAATGCCGAAGAATTCGTATAATCTTTATTATACGAATTCAGCTAAATTTCACATTCTCAGAGTCTATAAACTAAGAATTCAAACTTCTACAAAGAAAAATCAATACTTTTTTTCTCAACATTCTCCTTTATCTTAGAAATCAGATCTTTAACCTTAACACCAAACTTCAACTTGCCATCTTTGTTAGTACGAACAGCAACTGTTCCTGCTTTTTTCTCTTTCTCGCCAACATTCAGAACTATAGGAATCTTCTCTATCTGTGAATCTCTAACCTTCTTGCCGGTTGTTTCGGCTCTGTCATCAAAATCAGCTCTGATTCCATTCTTCTTCAATTCTTTAACAACAGAAAGTGCATAATTATTAAAACTATCATTGACAGCAATTACTCTAACCTGCAATGGATTAAGCCAAAGAGGAAACCATCCTGCAAAATGTTCAATAAGAATCCCCATGAATCTTTCCAATGAACCATAAATAGCTCTATGAAGCATAACAGGCCTGTGCTTGCGTCCATCCTCACCTTCATAAGTTAAGTTGAATTTCTCAGGCATGGAAAAATCTAATTGAACAGTTCCGCACTGCCACATTCTTCCTAATGTATCTTTAAGGTGATAATCGATCTTAGGGCCGTAAAATGCTCCTTCACCAGGATTCAATTTATATTTCATCTTCTTCTCTTTCAAAACTTCTGATAATATCCTTTCAGCTTTCTCCCACATCTTAGGGTCTCCCATTGCATCCTCTGGCTTAGTGCTTAATTCAACCTTATACTCAAATCCAAATGTTGAATAGATCCTGTCAATCAGGTCAAGGATCTCAATTACATTTTCTTTTATCTGCTCCTCTGTGCAGAAAACATGAGCATCATCTTGTGTAAAAACTCTTACTCTAAATAATCCTGATAAAACTCCAGAAAGTTCATGCCTATGCACTAATCCAAACTCTCCTGCTTTTATAGGCAGCTCCTTATAAGAATGCAGCCTAGTCTTAAATATCAATAAATTTCCAGGACAGTTCATAGGCTTTACAGCATAATCTTCCTTGTCTATCTTAGTGAAATACATATTATCCTTGTAGTGGTCCCAATGCCCTGACTGCAGCCATAATTTTTTATTAAGTATAATAGGAGTCTTATTAAGCTCATAATTCAAAGCCCTCATCTCTGAAGTCATAAATTCTTTCAGCTTTTCCCAGATAAAATTTCCTTTGTCATGGAAAAAAGGCATTCCAGGTGCTTCATCATGTATAGAAAATAGATTCATCACTTTTCCTAATTTTCTATGGTCTCTTTTCTCAGCCTCTTCTAACAACACAAGATACTTACGAAGCTCTTTCTTGTCATAAAATGCAGTCCCGTATATTCTCTGCAGTTGTTTATTAGAAGAATCTCCTTTCCAGTATGCTCCTGCAACTTTCATTAATTTAACAGCTTTCACAACACCAGTAGAATCAACATGAGGCCCTTTGCAGAGATCAACAAATTTTCCATGCTTGTATATGCTTATCTTTTTAAGATCTTTTATCAATTCTAATTTATAAGGCTCATCCTTGAATATCTTCTTTGCTTCAGAGACAGAGACCTCTTTTCTTTCAAAAGGCATATCCTTAGATATCTCTTTTTCCATCTCTTTTTCTAACTTAGCTAAATCAGCTGGTGTAAAGCTTTCTTTTACATCAAAATCATAATAAAATCCGTCTTCAACAGCAGGCCCAATCCCTAATTTAGCTTTTGGAAATAATTTCTTCACAGCAGAAGCTAATATATGAGAAGCGCTGTGGCGAAGAACAGTAAGCCCTTCTTTAGAGTCCTTAGTAACAATACTAACCTTATCCTTGTTCTTCAGAGCATGATCTAAACTAACTAATTCTCCGTTTAATTTAGCAGCAACTGCAGCTTTAGCTAGCCCAATCCCAATCATCTCAGCAACATCCCTGCATGTGCTGCCTTCTTTCATATTTGCTTTTGTTCCATCTGGAAGCTCAATTGCTAGCATATTAGGATAAAGCTAACAATACACTATTTAAAATTTGCGGTAAAAAAAGAATTTATTTATCAAATCCATAATGTTGTTTAAAGCCTTCAAATCCATCAAGAGGCATATCATTTATATTTATAGGATAAGATTTTGGCCTTATGACAAGAAGCCTTCTTTTTCCTTTGTATTCTTCCATCATCCCTCTAAGATGCCCCAGTCCGATGACTATTGCAAAATTTCTATAGCCTAGTTCATCTGCTAATCTTGGGCCTTCAGAAAGATACCATCTGTTAACCTCATTATTTAAGCCGCAGTCTTCTTTTACTATTCCAAGCAGGACAGGATCATGCTTTGCCACTTCACCGACATCTAAACGCCCGTTAATCCCATAAGTATTCCTGTAAAGATTTACTCTTTCTTTCATTCTTTCTCTTAATTCATCTCTTTTTTCCTTTACATCTCCTTCTCCTATAGATGTAAGTTTAAATCTATCAGGCAAAAAGTGCTTCAGAGCTTCATAGGCAATAGCATGAGGATTATTAGTAAAAAATCTCAAAGCTTTTTTTCTTGAACCCATGATTCCCGGGCCGTATATTCTTCCTTTTTCTAAACCTTCTTCGCTGACATCAAATTCTCTTTTCTTTTCTGATTCTCCTATCACAAAGTCCAGCTCTGACTCAAGGATTAGGTCTTTAAGAAGAAAGAAATCATCGCACTGAACATCAACTATCGTTTTGTTTGAAGAAGGGACAGCAGTTGTATTTCCTTTTTCATTAAAACGAAAGATGTAATGTTTTTGTCCGATAAGATAAAGATCACCTTCTCCTTCTGGATTAATAACTTTATCAATATAAGCATGCCTGGAAATAATATCTTCAACTGTTTTTTTCTTAGCTGTCTGTTCCTGGGCTGCAGGAAGATCCGAAGGAATAGACTGATATAAAGCAAGGCCTATTCCAAGCACTACTGCTGCAGCTGCTGATGCAAATAGATTATGAGCAAATCTTTTCTTCTGAACATGATGATATCTTGCAATATGTTTTCTTGCTTCTGATCTTGAGATCCCAAGATTATCCCGAAGATAAACATCAGGGTTCTTTTTCTTAAGAGCTTCTTTTATCTCATTGGTTAAATCTTCCATAAGACCAAAGAATTAGGAAGTTATTTTTAAAATTTCGCAGAAATTCCTACCAGTCAAATGTCCAATGGTCGCTCCTAGTCACTTTATCAAGCAGATCTTTATTTACTTTTAATTTTCTAGCGGTCTCAGTCAGCTTATCTGCAATCTTCTTGACTCTCTCGCCATTAACATCTGTATCAAGCTCAAGCATCTCATATGCTTTGATTACCTGGTCATATTTCTTTATCTGCTTCTGCATATTGTCTTTCATAGCATGAGCCCCTGCTTTTCCTTTCTTCAGTTTCAGCTCCATCTTTCTCAAAGCATTGAACTGGTTATAAAGCTTGGCAAGCTCATCAGCAGCAGGCTTCACTTCATTTAAAAAATCAAGAATTATCTCCATTGCCTTATCGATATTGACATACTCTTTTTTCTCCTTGACAATGCCTAATTTTTTCCAGATCTTCCACTCATTGATAGCCATATTAACAAGTTAAGATTTAAACTATTTAAACGTTTCTATCAAAACTTTTATAAAATACAAAATTATCATAAAATAAAAAAAGGTGATATTGTGGAATTATTTCATAAAAAAGACAACAAGCATCCAGTATTAAAGCAAAAATTAACTTTTGGCCAGAAAGCATCTGATGTTGTTACTTTATTTGTTGGAAGCTGGACATTTATAATACTGGTCTTCATAATTCTTGCTATATGGATGTTTATGAACAGCCTTATGCTTATATACAAATGGGATCCGTATCCTTATATTCTGTTGAATTTTGTCCTGTCATGCCTTGCAGCTATCCAGGCTCCGATTATCCTGATGAGCCAGAACAGGCAGGCTGAAAGAGACAGGATAAATGCAAAATATGACTACCAGGTAAACAGAAAAGCTGAAAGAGAGATCACAGACATACAAAAAGACCTTGAAAAGATAAAATCTATGATAAGAAAAAAGAAATAGGTTTAAATAAAACTTAAATTTCCTAATTCTCGTGGAGAAAAATGATAATTAGCAATGAAGCGATAGAATGGCTTGACAAGAACAATTTATTGGAAAAAGCCAAGGAAAATGTAGAAAATTTCAAGCAGATCTTCCAGAACTGCCTTGATGCAGAAAAAGAAGAGATCTTGATAGTCGGAGACAAAGGAACAGAGACAAACAAGATAGCTCCGATCATAGCTGGTTCTTATTTCCTTGCTGCAAGAGAGCTGAATCTTAATGCTCATCTTATACTCCAGGATACAAAGGCAAAAGGAGAAAAAGCAGATGAAAAAGTGATCAAAGGACTGGCAGACCTTAAGCAGAATAATATTGCAATACTATCATTGTCCAAAAAATTGGGAAAGATGGGCAACCTGGGAAACAGCTTCAGGACATTTACAAAAGAAAATTTTCATAAGTTTATTTCTGCAACAAATCTTGGAAACTTGGAAAAAGAAAAGATAAAGGATGTATTAGAAGCGATGAATGTTGATTACAATCAACTGCAGGAAAAAGCGATGAGAATAAAAAATAAACTAGACAATGCAGATGAAGTAAGGATAACCACAGAAGCAGGCACAGACCTGTCAGTAGGAATTAAAGGAAAAAAAGCAATAGCAAATGCAGGAGACTATAAAATGCAGGGAACAGGAGGAAACATACCTGCAGGAGAAGTATATATCCCTCCTAAATGGAAGAATGTGTCTGGAACAGTTGTTATTGACGGAAGCTCTGCAACAAAAGAAGGCACAATACTGATCAAAAACCCAATAAAATTAACAATAGAGAATGGAGAGATAACAGATATAGAGGGAAAAGAAGAAGCTGAAAAATTAAAAGCAACATTAGACTGGGCATGCAAAAAAGCAAAACACCCGTGGGGAATAAGAAGAATAGGAGAATTAGGCATTGGTATAAATCCAAAAGCAAAGATAATTGGTGCAACTATCGTTGATGAAAAAACACTGGGAACAGCCCATATAGCTATTGGCTCAAATCATTGGTTCGGCGGAACAATCTATGCAATTATACATCTAGACCAGGTTTTTAAGAATCCAAAAATTTATATAGATAACGAATTATTAGAAATTTAGATGTTAGAAAAAAAAGAGCATGATAGAGTTAGAAAGCAGATTCTTGAATGGGTTCCTGAAAATATAATAGACGCTCATGTTCATGCAGTTGCAAAAGCAGGCAATGTTCCGCCTGAAAAATCAAAGCCTCACCCGATTTCTTACAGACTGTTCAGAAACACAACATCAATGGCTTATCCTGATATCTTTAATCCAGTATTTCCAAATTCTAAAATAGAAATGATCGGATTTCCTCTGCCTCTGCCTTTCAAGGAGATAAATCCAAAGCAGTGGAATAACAGGCTGATGATCAAAGAGATGAAAAAAGGGATCCATGGAGTATTATACGGATTGAACAACATAACAGAACTGAACAAGACTCTAAAGATTGCAAAAAAACACAGCTTAATCTTCCATGGAATCAAGTTCCATCCAAGGATGGTTCCTGAAAAAAGAAGAGAAGAGGTTCTGCTTAAAGAGATGGTCCAGGAAAAGACTCTGGACTTCATAGAAAAAAACAATCTGGCAATGATCCTGGAATTATCCCACGGCTATAATGAAGATGATATAAAATTTGTAAATATGATAGGAGAGAACTACAATATCAGGACAGTAATCCCGCATCTTGGATTCAATTACTGGGGTTTTGTAATGAGATATGATGACTACAAGAAATCATTGGAAGGCAGCACTGAATGGTTTGAAAAGGAACTGAAAAAGATAAAAGACTGCAAAAACATTTACTTTGATGCTTCTATGGTTATAGACAAAAGAGCTGTCCAGGCAGCATTGAATATGTTTGGAGATACAAAAGTGATGTATGGAACAGATTATCCTTTTGGCTTCAGCCCAAAGATAATTGAGAACAGGCCTGATAATGATACTCTTGCTAAAGATCTTAAAGCAATAATGAACAAAAGGATGAAAAACCCATGGAGATATTATTATAATATATATCTGCAGGTATTGGCTGTAATAAATGCAGAAACTTCTCTAAAATTAGATATTAAAGAAAAGATAATGAACAAAAACGCAAAGAGAATCTATAGAATTTAAACACTTAATTCTTTGCTTAAAATCTTCCATCTAACAATATAATATCATTATTTTCTGTATCCAGCATTGTCGCTCTCTGGATCAAAGCATCTGCATGAATATTTGATTTGTAATAATTGCCGCCTGTTGCAGGGTAGCCGTATCCATGTCCGATCCTTACGATTCCGCCGACACATTCATCTAATATATTTACTCCGCTTAAGCCTTTAACTTCTATATTAGTGCCTACTGCAAATTCTCCTATTCTGTTGGAATTTTCATCTGTCTCAAAGATCTTTTTTCTTGCAAATGCCTGTATTTCAGGATTATCGCACACTGCATCAGTGATCCTGCTGACTCCATTGACATCATTTATCCTTAAAGTTATGGGATTTCTTCTTAATTCAGCTAAAAGTGCTTTTGGATCTTTTTTATATTGCTCTAGTGTTGTCAATGGCTGATAGACAGCGTCAACAATCCATTTTCCAGATGCAGAAACAGGATGAGTTGTCAGATAAGCAGGTATTGTATTTGCATAATCTCCTGGATTCTTGATCTCTCCTGTAGAGACCATCCAGTGAAATTTCTCATCAGCATCATCAAATTCAAATTCAGCGCATGTTCCATTCATGGTTGTAACGATCGCTGATTTTAATCTCTTGAATCTTTCTCCCGTCTTTAATGTAAAATCCCTGACAGCATCATAGTCAACATTAAATGCTTTCTTCAAGACAGCTTCATTCAGACCAGGCAGAAATCCATATCTTCCATTCTTTTTTGCCAGCGGACTAACTTTCTTTCTGAATGTAGGCAGTTCATCAACTTCAGGAGTTGCTATCTTTTCAACTGCAAAAAAAGTAACAGCAGCTGCTTCAACAACCTCTGCTATTTCCTTAGGAATATCTGTAAATGGTCTAGAACCATATTTTGATTCATCAGAAACATTATAAAATCTAGCATCAGCTCCAGCAGCCTTAGCGCTTGCCTCTAAAGCTGTCATTATATATGCAGTAGAATCATCTCCAACAATGGCAAAGTTCTCTCCTTCCCTTATGTTCATGCATCTAACCAATTGGTCAGTACACTTTTCTAAACTCCCTTCACTATTTGGCATATGATTATGTCACTACTTTTGAGTTTATAAAGCTTTCGGTTTTTGCTTATAAATAATCAAGCCTATATCGTCGGAATTCAAGCATCTCATCCTCTGAAATCAATTATTTTCAATATTGAAAATAATATATAGCGCGTTTGTTTCCGCGCCTTCCAGCAGTAAGCAAGACAGAGAGCTGGAAGGCGCGATTAACCAACACAAAGCCTGACTATTATATATAGTAGTAAGAGAAGGCTTTGTGTTTTAAAGAAAAATATATATACTAAATGTAATTTTTAAACAATATAAATTTAAAAGGTGATAATATGACAAATCTCAATATAGACGCAGCTAGAAGTGTTTTAGGTCTAATGAAAACGCTGATAACAACAATTGAATTAAGACTTGATGAAAATAAAGTCTATCCTGAAGGTGAAAAGATAATAGCAAAGATGGAACTAGTAGCTAAGAAGCTAGAGGCTCTAAAAAATATTTTCTAATTTCTTTTTTGTTCAAAGAAAACGTTTATATAATCTATTAAAATAATCAGTCTTATAATGTCTGATTTAAAAACAGCAGCAAGAGTTATCCTCAAAGACTGCCTTAAGATAAAAAAAAGAGAAAAAGTTCTTATTATAACAAATCCGCATAAGCTGGATTTTGTTCATGTATTGCTGAAAGAAGCCCAGAAAATAACAGAGGCAAAACTAATAACAATACCTGTTGCAAGAAGAAGCGGGGAAGAGCCTCCAAAATATGTCGCAAGAAAGATGAAATTATATGATATAATCCTTATACTTACAGCTTATTCTTTGACCCACACAAAAGCATCCAGAGATGCAGCAAAAGCAGGGGCAAGGATCGCTTCAATGCCGGGTATAACAGAAGATATGATGAAGAGAGCGATTGATATCAACTACAAATTATTGGAAAATCAGACAAAAAAACTTAAAAAATTGATGGAAAAAGGAAAAGAAGTCAGAGTAATATCAAATGCAGGAACAGATATCAGGTTCTCGATTAAAGGAAGGCTTGCAGAAACATGCTCAGGCATAATTAGAAGAAGAATGATAAAAAATCTTCCTGCAGGAGAGGTGTTTATAGCTCCGGTTGAGGGTACAGCTGACGGAGTATATAAAATAGACGGCTCTATCTTAAGAAGAAAAATAAAAACAAAAATAACTGTCATTGTCAAAGAAGGCTATGCAGTAAAGATAAGAGGAGGAAGAGAAGCAAAAGCCCTAAGAGAAACATTGAAAGATGTCAAAGACCTGAAAGCCTATAATATTGCTGAATTAGGCATTGGAATAAATCCAAAAGCAAAGATCACAGGGAACACATTGGAAGATGAAAAAGTAAAAGGAACATGCCACTTGGCATTTGGAAACAATGTGGGATTTGGAGGAAAAGTGAATGTTCCTGTACATATTGATGGAATCATCAAAAAACCTTCAATTTTTATTGACGGAAAAATAATTATCAAAGACGGGAAGTTTATATTCTGAAATTGCGAAACATTTAAAAATAAATTTGTTCTCCGCTTTTATATCATGAATAAAATAAAGAAACATTATGTGGTTGCTGGACTGGATTTCATCTTTGACAAAGATGGAAAGCCTTGGTTTTTAGAGGCAAATTCAGCTTCAACAGTTCACAAGGAATTCGAAACATTAAACGGAGACTGCACTACTGTCAAGGCTCTTGCAAAATATATCAACAGGCTGCCTGGAGAGAATGTATGCATATTCCAAAATAAAAATCATCTATTCACAGAAAAAAAAGAAAACAGCGCATGGATGCCTGAAAAGATTGCTCCTTTCTTAAAAAAACAGATCTATATCTGCCATATGCAGGATAACTTAAGGGTTGCAAGAAATTATTTCCTGGATCATAATTTTATAAAGCTTACATTGACAAATTTCAAAAAAGGAGGAGGAAACTCCTATGTCCTTAATTCAAGCAGAAGAAAAGTAAAGCCGGACGTCATATTAAGAAGCTATTTCCAGATGAATCCAGAATTTGAGCAGGAGGGAGTCAATGTGATCAACACGATGGCTGCAAGAGATATTGTCTGGATGAAAAACAAATGCTATGATGCTGTAAAGCATATCAAAGGGATAAACATTCCAAGATATTTTATGGTTGACAGCAATGACGAATTAAGAGAAGTTCTGAAAGCAAACAAGAAGCTGTTCAGGAAAGGATATGCGGTAAAGCCTGCAAATGACAGCCTCGGCAGAAACATAAAGATAACTAATTCCAATAAGATGCCTTACAGGTTCACAGTCAAGCCCGGATATATGGTCCAGGAAAAGATAATCCCTTCATTGATCGACGGAAAATATTATTGGGATACAAGATCCTTTGTTGTGGATGGAAAATTTGTAGGCGGAGTCAAGAGAGTAAACAGGAACAAAGTGACTAATATTGCCCAGGGAGGGCATGGAAGAAAACTTGAAAAAAAATACCAGATAAAGATCAGAAGGATGGCTGAGAAGATTGTTGAAGCTATTGAAAAAGAAGCTCAAAAGCTGGCAAAAGAAGGCTATAAATATATGCTTACTCCTGAAACACCTAATTTAAGAGAAGTTAGATGGCACCCTGTCGGGGAAGAATAAATGAAACCTATAGGAATTCTTTTTGGAGACAAGGTTCTCCAATGGGAAGAACATCCTTTTTCTAAAAAAAGAACAAATCAGGCCTTTGCATTATTATCCAGGATAGGAAAAGAAAAAGAAATTAGATTCTTGATAAGTGATTTCAAACAGTTAGACAAAAATATACTTAAAAAAGCATGGGTTTTTGAAGATGTCTGGCAGATAGTTGAAAACAGAGAGCTGGAATTAATCTTTGACAGGTCTGAAACAAATTTCAAGAATGATGAGAAAAAAGAAGAGATAAACAAGAAAATAAAAATCATAAACAATCCAGGATTCAATAAATTATGCTGGGACAAGGTCCAGACATATGATTATTTTTCAGAACTGGTTCCAAGAACATTTGCAGTCAGCAATATCAACGAAGCAAAAGAAATACTGCCGATGATCGGGACAGAAACAGTTGTCCTTAAGCCAAGATATGGAATAATGGGAAAAGATATCCAGTTCCTGAAGAAAAATAAAATAAAAGAAGTAAAGAAAGATTATATTGTGCAGGAATTTATCGACAGCAGCAAAGGAATAAAAGAATTAGACATCCAGGGAGTGCATGATTTGCGTATTGTCATAATAAATGGAGAGATCCATCATTCTTATGTAAGAGTTGCTGAGCCAGGCTCATTGTTTGCAAACTGCGCAAAAGGAGGAAAAAAGGTTTTCCTGAAAAAAGAGCAGATACCGGATAAGATTCTTGATATTGTAAAAGAAGTTGATTCCAGATTTCAAAGATATCTGCCAAGGATCTATTCAATAGACTTTGTCTATGACAAAAATGGAAAGATATGGATTGCTGAATTAGAATCAATACCAGGATTTGCTTATTATGACAATAATGAAGAAACAAGAGATAGTTTCCTAAACAAGATAGCTGATGTTTTGAAAGAGACAGAGCCGATATCTGAAGAAGAGATTGCAGAGCAGGAAAGGATTGAAGAGGAACAGAGAAAAGCAGCAGAAGAAAAAAGGATCTTAAGAGAAGAGAAGATGAAAAAGATGAAAGAAAAAGAAGGAGAGCTGAAAGAAGAACAGGCAGAAGAAAAAGAAGAAACAGAAGCAGAGAAAGAAGAAAAAGAGATTGAAAAAGAAATCGAAGAATTAGAAACAATAGAAAAAAGAGAGATTATAGAAGAGCCTGAAAAGATAGATGACCAGGAAGATTCTGAAGATAAAAAAGATCTGGAAGAAGAATAATTCTAAAGATAATTAGGCATATATCTAGCAGCTGTCTCTAAAAGATGAGAGATATTTAATTTGGCTCTTTTAAACAGGCTGTGTTTCTGGTCAGTGCCTTTTGAGATATATAATCCTTTATTGACTTCAATCTGTACTGCATTGCATTTCCTAGGCTCAATATCTTTTGCTCTTAACTCTTCTGCATCTCCAACCTTGCTGTAATGTCCTGTTATATAATCCCCGTCAAAGCCGTAAGTATCGATGCCTATCTTCAAGTCTCTTGATTTTCTGCTTTCTGCATTAAGCCTATGAGCCAGAATCTTGATAAGGTCTGTATTTGCTGTCCTCCAGTCCCTTGTGCCTAATACAAAATGTGTATTTCTCTTTTTTCCCCTAGAACTAACAGGATTAAAAGAATGAGCGACCAGCATGACAGAATAACCAAATTTAGCATGAGCCTCTCTGACAACCTTCTCGATTGTCTCAAAAAATGGTTTATAGACCTTTTCATAGATATCTATCATCTCCTTCTCTGTTAATTCAGGATCCATCACTTTGTTTCCTGTCCATGAATACCTTACGAATGAGCTGTCTGGATTTTTCGGATCTGATTCATCTAAAGATTTCAGCCCATTGTCCCAGACATATAATCTTCCATCCCTTACTTCTGTTTTCTTGTTCAATTGAACAACAAATCTTGATATAGGAGCAGGAACAAGAACACCTCCTACATTTGGAGTTTCTGCAAATAATTCATCTAAATACATATCAGTGAATCTTTTCTGCTCTTCATCATCGATAGCCAGCCTTTCTTCCAGTTCAGGAGAAACATAAGTGCTTGAATGAGGCGCCACAACAATCAAAGGCTTCTCTGCACTCATTATTACATCTGGTCTTATAACTTCCATAGATGTTTTCCAATGAAAGTTGTTTATAAAGATTAGGAAAATAGAAAAGAATTTAAACTATAATTCTGAATATAAAATTATGGTCAATAAATTCAAAGATGTGATTAAACAGAAAGGAGTTAAGGAATATAGTGATAAGAAAGGAAAGGTTGGAATCCTGGCTGTTCATGGAGGAAGATTAGACCAAGGAACAGAGCAGATAACAAATTATATCCATGAACAAACTCCTGCTTCTATGTATGTCATGTCATCAAGGCAGGGAGATGTAAATAAGCACAGAGTTGCTTCTACAAAAATTGCCCATACCCATTCAGATCAGCTGAGTGACGTAATCAGTCATTCTAAATATAACATTTCAATACACGGGCACAGCAAGCCAGGCCATGAAAAAACAGTTTATATTGGTGGAGAAAATTCTTATATGAGAAGGAAGATTGCAGAAAGATTAAGAGAAAGCCTTCCTAGTGAATATGTAATTGAATATGATGTCAAGAAGATGCCTAGAAATATAAGAGGGACAGGAAGAAATATCGTAAACAGGTCTGAAGAAGGCGGAGTCCAGGTTGAGCTTCCAAAAGAATTAAGACAAGGTGTTGGAGGTAATGATTCCTCTAAATTAACAGGATTAAGCAAGAGAGTAGGCCAGGCGATCTCAGAAGTAGTCAATGAAGAATTTGAAAAACGTCCTGAACTGCATTATAAAAAGGGAAAAGAATATAAAGATGATTATGCAGAGGCTGCTTAACAGAAAGCATTATTGATAAATGAATTTTTATTCTCTCATTTTAGCAAAAACTTTAAAAATTACTGAATTATAATTTATTATATGAGTTATGATCACAGTTTTGAAGAAAGAGCAAGAGGCTTTGTCTTATGTTTTGCTGCAAATGGCGTTGTAAATCACTTAAAAGGTACTGGTTCCTGGATAGAAGGAATGGAGCAAAGAGATTTGCATATTGACACAATAAGGGATTTGTTAAGTTCTGCCAGAAAAGGACTTGAAGGTGTTTGCGGTTCATATGAAGGGGGTGATTTTTACAGAGACATAAAAAGTATCAATTATCTATATGATGCATGTCCTAAATTTAAAGAGCTTCGTCCAGAAGAAATATTTTCTAAACTTAAAGCTTATTTAGCTGGTCTAAGGCATTTAAAATTCAGCGGAACAGTTGATGAAAAGATAAGAGATGGGTTGATTTCTTTATGTGATGCTATAAGTAGATATACTTTTGCAAGAGTGCATACCAGAGAGGCATATACTTCTTCACGATCGCGTCCTGTACCTCTTACTTAGATTTCTTATTTTTAAGTATAAATTAAAAACAAAGTTTTATATAATAAAAAATATCTCTTTCTGATATGAAACAGGTTATATTAGTAAGAGATGATTTGAAGCTTCCAAAAGGCAAGCTTTCAGCCCAAGTTGCTCATGCTGCTGTTGAAGCTGCATTTAATTCTGACAAGAAGAAAGTTGATGAATGGAGAAAAACAGGAGCAAAAAAAGTTGTTCTTAAAGTAAAGGATGAAAAAGAATTATTAAAATATCTGCAGGAAGCAAAAGACAATAAATTAAAGACAGCATTGATCACAGATGCTGGGAAAACAGTAATTGCTCCTGGAACAAAGACATGTGCAGGCATAGGCCCTGATGAAGAAGATAAGATTGATGAAGTGACTGGAAAGCTGAAGATGATTTGATTTCTAAAAACAGAAATGTTTAAATATAATGAATATATAATCTATTATATATATTAAACCAAATATAAGCAGGAGAATTCTTACAAAGGGGGAGGGCTTGATAGCTGGTTTAAGCTAAACCTATGATATAAAAAAGAGGTAATACTAAAATGAAAAAATTAGTTTTTATTACATTAATATTTGTGATAATCATATTTTGTTCTGCAGGTGTTTATGCTGCAAACTGCAATGCAACAACAGCATGTAATTGCGGAGATACACTCATTGGTTCAAGAACATTGAATGCTTCTGATAATCTGACTGGATGTTCTGGGAATGGGCTGACAATAAGCACCAGTAATTTAGTGCTTGATTGTGATGGGTATGATATAAGTGGGGATAGCTCAGGTCCTGTTGATTGGGGCGTTGGAATATCTTCTGCAAATAATATAACTATAAAGAATTGTAACATATCAAATTTTGAGCCATGGGCTGTATTGGTCGATGGAGGCAACAATACCCTATATAATAATACACTTATCAATTGTGGTACAGGTATTGCTACAACAAATTCAGGAAATAATTTTACAAACAATATTATATATAAAAGTTCACTTGGTACTACAAGGGGAATCTATTTAAATAACGGCGCAGACAATAATAGCCTGATTAACAACACAATATATAACTATCTTTATGGAGTACAACTTGGTGGGGGCTCTAACGATAATCTATTAAAAGAAAATAATCTCTATAACAATAGTTATGGAATTTATATGGCTAGCAGTTCTAATGTAAACACAATCTACCATAATAATATTTACAACAGCAATGTAAATGAAGTTTATTCAGATGCAGCAATAGAGCTCTCTTACAACTATGAAGGAAATTACTGGGGACGTACAAACTGTCCTGTATTTATTGCAGGAACTGATTCAAATGCAGCAAATGTTGTTGACAGCTATGCTTATAATTCGATGGATGGTTGGTTAACAGAAAATCCCTTAGCTTGTTGCGGAAGCACCATACATAATGACGTAACCTTAACATATAATCTGACAGGCTGCTCTGGAAATGGGTTGAATATTGCTGCTGCAGGCGTGACTCTTGACTGCGATGGATATACTATCAGCGGCTCAGGCAGTTCAACAGGTGTAAATGTTTCTAATTCAGACAATGCTGTAGTGCATAACTGCACAATCACTAATTTCAATAATGGAATAGGTTTAGACTTATCAGATAATGTAGATTTGACATATAATAACATCACAGGAGGAGCCACTGGAATTTTTGTTTTTCAATCAGCTATCACAACAATACAAAATAATGATATAAGCGGAACAAGCACTAATGCAATTACTCTCTCTCAAACAGGTTCAAACCAAATAATAAGCAATAATATTCATGATAATTCTCATGTAGGAATTAGCATGCTAAGCACCGCAGGCAGCAACAATATCACCTTAAACAACATCACAGGATGCCAGGATGGCATTCAGGTAGGCACTACTACTTCAAAAATATACAATAATAATATTTATAACAATTCAGGTTATTCAGCTGTTGCTTACAGCGCAGTCAATCTGTCATACAACCAGGAAGGAAATTACTGGGGAAGAACTTCATGCCCTGTATTTATTGCAGGGACTGATTCAAGCAGGACTGATGCAATTGATTATTATCCATACAATATATCAGATGGATGGCTGACTGGAAGCCCAACTATTTGTGACACAGCAGGGCCTTCAGTAACAATTACAGTTCCTTCATCTGGAGCAAAAATTCCTTCAATAACAAACTATAACATATCCGGCTCTGTAACAGACGCTACACTTGTTTCAACAATCACTGTTACCATGATGCCAGTTTTTACAGGAACTGCAACATATAATTCATCAGATGATACATGGAGCTTTGTCGCAGACATGACTGCTGCAATTGACGGTTACTATAATATTACAGTAAATGCAACAGATCTTTACGGAAATTATAATACAGCAGAAGCAATAAATGTTGAAGTTGATGGAACACCTCCAACAATAAGCAGCGTATCTAGTTCAGTATCATCTTCAGGAGCTGGAATAACATGGACTACAGATGAAAATTCTGATTCAAGGGTTGATTATGGAACAAATGCATCACTGCTTGGGTCAACAAGCTCAAATGCTGCATATACAACAAGCAACAGCGTCAGTTTAAGCGGTTTGTCAGCCTCAACTTTGTATTATTATAATGTAACAAGCTGCGATCAGATAGGAAACTGCCGGACAGAAGGAGTATATAATTTTACAACCTCTGCAGAGCCGGAAGCTCCAGAGACTCCTGCACCAAGCAGGCGCAGCAGAGGAGGAATTTCAGTCAGCAAGAATAATATTGGAAATACCCCTAAAACAGTGGTCATGAACAGAGTAGACAAAGCGATATTCACAGTAAAAGGCAACACGCATTATGCGCAGATCAAAAATATCCTTTCAAATTATATAACAGTAACAGTGCGTTCTTCAGAAGCAATAGATGTTGACCTGTATATAGGAAAGACAGCAAAAGTTGATGTTGATGAAGATGGAATATTTGATATAGCAATGACTTTGGAAGAGATCTATTCATCTTCTGCAGAGATAACATTCCAGGTGATAGAGGAATTAGTGCCTGAAGAGATGCTGGCAAAAGAGACATCTGAAGAGAAGAGAATCATTATAGAAGAAAAAGTAGAAGTATCTGAAGAATTGCCTCCAATTCCAGAGATAGAAGAGGAAGTAAAGCTGCCCCCAGAAGAAGAAATCAGTTATATCCCTGTTATAATAGCAGCTATATTTATAGTTATAACAGCAGCAATAGGGATTAGCCATTATATTAAAAGAAAATAATTTTTATTTTTTTTATTAAAATAGTGCAATATTCACAATATTTTTATAGTTCTTATTTTAATTAAGAGAATTATGGCAGGAGAAGGGATTGTAGAGCTGTATAGGGCAAATGAATTTTATATTCCAGAAAGTGACAAACTTCCTGGGCATAAAGAATGGATTTCTGTATTAGAATATCAAGGAGAACCAAACAGATACCTTATAATGCACGACTTAGATCTGCCTGCAAATGCTGCTCTTGACACATCACTGACTGCCCGCATATTATATACAGATGATCCTGAAGAAGCAAGAAGATTAGCAGAAGAAGTGTTTGATGAATTTGAAAAAAGAAGGAAGGCTGCAGAAACAAATTAACATCTAAATCTTTGTACAACATAAAGCCTTGTCTCTCCGCATAATCCATAACCAACAGATGTTCCAATCCCTATTATAGGGTATTGTTCTATTTTATTTCTATGTTTAGGAGAAGACAATAGCCTCTCTACTATTTTCTCTGCTGTGCCTACAAAATCGCCGTCAAAAATAATTTCTGACAGCACATTTTCAGGAACACCTATGAATGAAAAAGCATCAGAACTGAAACATTCTCCTATATGGGACATACGAACTGCATGGCGGCTGCATTCTCTCGCAAGCTCAAAATCATATGTTTTCTCTCCTACATTTTCAGCTATCAGCTGCATCATTATAGGGATTAGATGCTTATCAGAGTCATAAAATGCCATTTAAATATAAATAAAATTTTGATTTTTAAGTTTTATTGTACTATAATTATCTTTTTATATCATATAATTCAAGAAGATCACATTAATCGTCAAACAACTCAAAATAATCTTCTGTTGATTCTCTTCTAGGGATATACTCTGCAAATTTTTTAAAGAATTCAAAGACAGCATCCTGCTTTTTTCTGTTCTTTCCTTTGAACTTGCTTACTTGAATGTTTTCTTTTACATCTTCAAACAGTTCCAGGAAGAAATCAGACAGCTCTTCTTTAGTAAATCTTGACCTTGATGATTCAACCAATCTTGATATATCACCAAAATTATCTTCCAGCGCTCTTTTCCTTGCAGAAGATTTAAATGCACTTTTTATATGTTCATCAGATAAGTAGTCTCCAAACTCTTTTATCATATGTTCTGGATATTCATGCAGTTTTTCTGCAAGAGCTTCAGCAACATACTCTCTGTTGATATATTCCTTGAATTTATCAAGAATTTTTTTTGCAAATCCCAAAGAAAACAGCCCTCTCCTTCCCCTTACAGCATCTGCCAAAGCAAGCTCAACAGTATCTCTGTCTAATCTGCAGGCTTCAATAATCTCTTTTGATGCTCGTTTTTTTCTGGAGCGTCTTTCAACAGCCTCCTGAAAGAAATGATTTGAGAGGTATTTTCTTGTTATTCTTTTAGCTAACCCTTGCTCAACTGCATCAGGAAACTTTCTTACTGTTTCAAAAGCATAAGGCAGCCCATATTCAGGGTCAGGGCTTTCATGGATATCTCCTGCAGGATCTTTTTGATGATATCCTGGCTTGCAGTATCCAAACTGTACAGAGGCAATCCTGCTGACTAAACTTTTTGTCTGCTCATCTGTAAGATAATCCTTTCTTAATAATTCAATTACTCTTTTCTTTGAACTCATAGAAATCTCAGATCCTGATATTCTGCCTTTTAGAGTCTTATTAATATTTTTTTCAAGCTCAGAATATACAAAATCCCTGCTTATATAATCTCTAAATTCAGAAAATACCTCTTCAGGAGAAGGAGAATCTTTTTTTCTTGAAGGAGAGATCCTATAAAAAGAATGCGCTCTTTCTATTGCTCTGACAATTAAGGATGTTCTTGCTCTGTCATCTAGATATGGTTCAAATCTGTCTATGTCTTTTTTTCCTGAATTATTGTGAACTATAAAATTTGCAAGAACAGAAGGCAGTCTTGGTGTCAGATGCTTTTTTTCTATCCTGTGCTTGTTTTTCTCAATAAATCCATAGACTTCTTCTGCATCTAGATTAGGATAGATTGTATAAAGCACATTGTAATATATTGTTTTAGAGAAAAATAAAGAAAAGATATCATCATCAATCATATCAGAGAAATCTCTTAAGACTTCTTTTTTAGCGTCATCATAAAAATGTGTGTTAAATGTTTTTCTGACAAATCCATTGATATAATCTCTTTGCTCTTTTTCTGTCAGATAAGACCTGTACTTTCTAAAACCATCCATCAATTCATTCCAGTCATCCTGTCCAGCCATCTGGTCAAATATCCTCTTGATATGAGGAACTGCTTTTTCAGGCTGTCCATGCTTCTTATAATATCTAAATATAAGTCCTAGATCATCTGAATCATTGAAAATCTTGTCAATGTCTTTCATTTCAATTGTTTTTATAGAAGAAAAAGTATAAAAGCATGAGTTGTAGCTTTTCCCACAACACTTGTTTAAATAATTTCAAAGCATTCTAGAATCATTTAAAATGAAAAAGAAAACATTAGATGAAAGATTAAAAGAATTCAATACTCCTCTAAAGATAAAAGCTAATATCATTGTCAGTCTCTTTGCAGGATTTATGGGAGCTCTAAACAAGCCGGATAATATTGATCATATAATTGGAATGATAGGAGGAGTGTATGCTGCAACATCATTAGGAGTCCCGTTAATAGAACATTCTGCAGTAAAATTATATGGTGCTGCAAAAGCAATTAAAGGGCTTGCAAGAGATGCATATTATTTAGCGATAGGAAGAAAGATAGGGAATGAGCCTCAAACATTAGAGGAAGCATTAGAACCTATTGAATTAGCAGAAGAGACTGGAAAAAAATGGGCTGAATGGGCTAAAGGATCAATACCTACTAAGTTTAAAGAGGGAGAGTTCCCTCCTGTATATGTCTGCCTAATTGTAGATAAAGAGAAAAATGAGGAATTGTCTAAAGTTGCAGAATTATACGGAACTGTTGGACATAGTTTTGATAAAGAACATATTTATATTAGAGTGGAAAATCCTGGAAGAGCAAGAATGGTTCTAAAAGATACTTTTTCAAAAAGAGCAAGAAAAGAAGGTGTTATAGGTGTTTATACAACAACAAATGCTCCAGCTCCGAGTTTAGATGAAAATGAAAAAAGGTTTGAACTAAGAAATGATATAAAAATTCAAAAAACATGGCCAATATCAATAAAATTCTATGATGCTGTTGTTGATGCAGGCATCTTAAAGGATAAAATCAAAGCACTAAAAGAATTTGCTGTTGTCAATTATGATAACTGCGGAGCACACCACTCAAAAAGAGCTGATCTAAGGCCGCATAGCAGAGAGCACTGGCTAAAGCTTCTTGAATACAGAAGAGATGAGATTGAATCTGGAATTCATGAGATGAGCTATAATATTTTTGTTCCAAGGAGAAGAAAATGATACATGAACCAAAACCATTGGAAGAACTGTTAGATAGGATCAATAGAACAGAAAGAAAGAAATCAATCTATGTCTGTATCTTTGTTGAAGAAGGAAAATATGATGAAGTTTCTGAGCTTGCAGGCAAATACGGAAAATTAGGGCATAGTTATGATAAAGAGCATGTATATTTAAGAGCTAAAAGCAGAAGAAAAGCAAAAGGATTATTGAAGAAAGTCCTGAATAAGAAAAAGCCAATGGAAGGGGTTAAAGGAGCTTATGTCAATCCAATATATGCTATTGCTCCTGGATTGGATGATAATGAAAGAAGATTCAGACTAGAAAGCTGTGTTGATCATGATAAAGAATGGCCAATAGTCATAACCTTCTATGAATCTGTAATTGAATGCGGAAAGGTTAGTGAGATGGTTGAAAAACTAAAAGAATTTGGAGAAGTAAGGCATAAAAAGGAACCATGGTGGATTGATATGGTTTCAGTAAGACCTCACAGCCATAAACATCTTGAAAGGTTAGTTGAACATAGGCAGGATGAAGTGAATTCAGGGATCTGTGATATGATATATAGCCATAGAATATATTACGGATAAAAAAATGAAAGGATTAGATGAAATAAGGTATATTGAAGAGAATAAAGATAAGATAATATCTGCTTTAGAAAGTTATTACAAAGGTTTTATTGAAGGAAGAGGTATGCTGCTTGTCTGCTGCTGTATAGAAGATGATCTGGATTTTAGGATGGTTTTTAGATATATGAAAATGAATGATTTTTATATCCCTAAAGATGATGATCAAGCTAGAGGATATCTAAAAAGGATCCAGGAATTAAAAGACTAATCAATCAGATATTTCTTTGCTTTTTCTTTAGGAATCTGCTTAACAACAATGTCTTTAGAGAGTTTTTTCTTTCCATACTTAACTAGGACTTTCTTATCTTCTGAATCAGAATAAGTTGCTGTTAATTGAGCTGCAAACTCAGTATCTTTTCCCTGCAGTATTGTTATAGGGCTGCCATGTGAAGGAACTTCCAAAAAATAATCCTTAGGAGATTTCAGCTTCAAAAGCTGTTCATTTCCTTTTTCATTCCTTCCAACAATGATAATTGATTTTTTGTGTCTGAAATACCTTCCATATTTTATTAGTTCAACATCTTTTACAGAAACTTTCCTCTTATTATCAAATAAATCTTTTAATTTGTTTGAAAATCCTTCACAAGTCAATAAACATCCTCCTGCAGGAGTTTCATATTCTTTAATCTTGAATCTTTTAGCCAATGAAATTTGGGGCTTTCTGCTTCTTCCATTAAAATCCAATAATTTTTCTCTGTCAACATAGCCTTTTTTCTCTGCATCTGTCTCCAAAAGCAGTTTTGCAGACAAAGGCCTTAGTAATTTCCCTTTCAATCCTGATTGGGCTTCAACAACTTCAAGGCTCTGTATATTCTGGCTCATCGGCCTTTCATTAAGAACCTCTCCTGTAAAAACAAACTTTGCTTTTATCTTATCAGCATATTCTTTTGCTTTTCTAAGCATAAATGCATGGCAGTCAATGCAGGGATTCATGTTTTTTCCATGCTTATGAAGAGGATTTCTGACTAGTTTAAGATAATCTTCTCCTAGATCAATAAATTTTATCTTGAATTTCTGCTGTTCAGCGATTTTCTCTAATTTTTTCTTCTTTTCTTCATCGATAAAAAAAGGAGAAGTAAAGCTAATTGCAAAAACATCTATTCCTTGTTTTTGGACTAGTTTTATCGCTAATAAAGAATCTAATCCTCCTGAAAATAATCCAGCTGCCTTCATGTTTTTGAAAAGATAATAAGAAGTATATTAAGGTTTGGAAAATCCGCCAGCTTTATTAAGTTCTTCCATTTTTTAAAGTATAAAATGCCGGCATATAGAAGAAGAAAAACAGGAGTTGAAGATATAGTATTCTTAGATTCTCTTATCGGAGATTATAAACTAAATCAGCCAATTCCATTGACTATCAAGGCCCATCCTAAAAATTATGAAGCTATTTACAATGATAGAACTGTCATTTTAAATGCAATTGGCCCTAATAAAGAAGCTGCTATTGCAAATTTTAGGTTGAAGATTATTCAATTATATGAAAGATATAAAGGAATGGAAGAAAAGAAACAAGAAATTGATGATGATTCAATTAATGAGTGGGCATTCTTAAGCAGAGTTATTACAAAGGAAGAAAGTGATTAATGCTGCAGCAGAAGTTTATATTCTCTGTTAATCTGATGATTAAGATGATAAAAAGAACAAGTTATAACAGGATACATGAAAGCGATACATCAATTGTTTTTTCAAACAAAACCTTTTTCTTGACTCTTAAGGCTTCTTAATTTTTTAATTTTTCTTTGATGTTGTTTTTTCTGCTACAACACAGGTTTATATTTCTAAGTGCTTATTAAACTTAAATGAAGAAATGTCCTGTTTGTAAAAAGGTGATGATAGGTGATGATGATGAAGCCTGTATCAATTGCTCAAACAGGATGATTAACAGGCAGTAATAGTTATAAACTAACACAAGGAGCCGGGAATCCCTGAGATTCCCAGGCCTCCATAATTATAATAAGGTGAGAAAAAATGCTTGAAAGAAAATTTGAGATTGGAAAGATAAAAAGAATGGGAATTCTTGCTGTTGCGCCGATTTATTCTGCAAATAATTTTGATGGAAAGATTGTGATGTTTGACAAGGCCTTAAGAAGCAAAAGATTTGAAGTCATTGAACCTAGAGAAAAGATAGTTAATGGATTGAAAGTTTATAATGCTCTTCCTTACAGTGTCTTTATTGCATGCGGAATGACTATCGAAGGAGACAGCCAAAATAGATATTCAAAACACCCTTGCCTTATCGGACCATACTCAAATACTATTCTTCCTGTAAATTGTGCAGAACAAGGGCAGGGCCTTATAAGAGGAAGCAGATATAATGCCTCATCTACAATTGTTATCCCTTCTGTTAGGGGTGGGTACAGAAGAGACGGAAGTGAGAGAGGTATAGACAGAGATCAGCATAATACCTGGGCCCAGATTGACAGGACTCATACAACAACTATAATGGATGGAGCAGCAATTAGAAGAAGGCTTGCTGAGATGAATAATTCAGAAGAACATATGACAAGAGCTAGGGATATTGAACTAACTACACAGTCAATAGTCAATAGGATCAATCCAAAAAGAAATTATATAAAAGTAGATGAAGATGCAGAAAATGATGAAACAGTCAAACAATACAGAGAAGAGATTGGAAAAGCTAGAGACAGCCAAGTTGGAATTGTTATGGCTCTAGGAGTTGGAGACAAAACAGCATTCTATACAGATATATTTGGAAGAAGATCAATGCTTAGAAGAGTTCACCCAAAACTAGCAAAATCTTTTGCAATATTAGCTGCAAGCTACACAAAAGAAGGAGAATTAGGAAATGTTGAACTTAAAGATGTAAAAAACATAAATGAAGATGATATTTCTAGATTCTTAGAAAATTACAGAGATCTTGGACAGGAAAAACAGGAGCAGGAGCATGCAGGAGTAGGAAAGCTGTATGTTGCTGATGGTGATATTAAAGCATCTGCTTTGCTTTACGGAAAAGATTTGGATCAGATTGTTCAGATAACCATGAAGAACAACTAAAATGAAACTCCTCGCACTAAAGTGCGAGGTATCTCAAAAAAGTTAAACAAAAGCTGAAAGATGCTTTTGGTGATAGTAAGATGGAAGCTTACTATCAGGCAAAGACCAAGAGCCTTGGCT
>Ga0180437_10000216_pt1 | contig 118823 bp, 98 predicted proteins | sample SS_ome_4_FD_132410 | JGI IMG/M metagenome (GOLD analysis project Ga0180437, IMG submission 132410) | Hypersaline lake sediment archaeal communities from the Salton Sea, California, USA - SS_3_D_1 metaG | ecosystem: Environmental > Aquatic > Non-marine Saline and Alkaline > Hypersaline >...
CCACCACGGGTGAAGTCGTCTTCGATCTCGATGGTGCGGCGGGACTCATTGGTTACTCGCTCAAGAGTGCCGGTGGATTCCTGCCTGGTGGCCACACGCCGATTCTCGGTGGTGTGACGACCAGCCTGACGACCGAACTGGCGGAAGCCGCGCTGAGCACGCCTGGACTCCCGGCGAGCATCGGCTTTGTCTTCCCGCTCGGTATGGATCTGGCCGCTTTGATGGCCTTCTTGACCGACAACACGGTCAGCACCGGACTCGGTGCTCCGTTGGTGCCGTTCGACCTGGTCGTCGTTGGTGGCACGGTCGTTCCGGAACCGGCGACGGTCGCCATGGCCCTGATGGGCTTGGTCGGCCTGGGCTTCTTTGCCTATCGCCGTCGTCGGGTAGCCTAACCACGGCTAAAACTTGTTAACCCAAAGCCGTCCCTGCGAATCGCAGGGGCGGCTTTTTTTGCGCGCCTGGCCAGCTCGTACCCTGCCTTGTTGTCGCCAAGCCGCCACTGGCCCGGCCGGTGCGTCAAGCAGCCGCGACACTATTGACGCTGAATATTCATTAGACTGCCGAAGAGCGGAGAGTTCAGCGACAAAAAGAATCTGCCGGAGCGTGACGGGAGAATGCCGCCGGAGCAGCGACGCTGCAAGAGGCGTTGTCTCACTAGCAACGGGCACATGGCGGCGGCAAATCGCTCTTGATTCCGCCGGCAGCGGATGGGGAGGGATTCGATTCGTTTGCCGCAACCATCTTTCCTGACAACGCTTTAGGGATACTGGCCGAAAATTCTGGCACAGAATCCGGCACACTCTTGGACGAAACGGCGATTGTTGATGCCGATCTGGCGGCCGTCATTGCCGCTTGGCAAGTGCTGACCAGCGAGCAACGTCGGCAGAACGTGGCCATCGTCGCCGAGGGGAGTTCGGCCGCTACTCCGGTGCTCACGCCGGTCAAGTTGGGGATCGGCACGGACCCTTGGGGCGTGATCGTCACCTCAGCTGCGGCGGCGCGAAAGGTGGCGGGCGCGGCCTTGCCTTCGCCAGCACGGGCCGCCAACGGTAAGAGGGCGAACAGCGCGACGACAAGGGTCACTACGAATCCAGAGCAAAGTCGGAGCGGTGTGCGCACTTCAGCGAACGCGAAATTGATCATGGCAGCGGATATTCCCTTCGGACGAGTCGGTAAGAACGAATTCAGCTCGGCCACGATTCTAGCACATCCCAAATCGTTACGCGGGCGGCTCAACGCCCGGGAACTGCCCGGCCTAATGCACGTGGGCGACGGGTACCTGAGCACGTTCCCGCCGGACACTACGCTGCGTGGGTGATGGCGACCGCGGTAGGTTTCGACCAGCCCAAAACCTCAGAGGTGGTTCGCACCGACGCGCGCAAGGCGTTCTGTCTCACGATACGCCACGAAGCCGGAACCGGCTTGTCTTGCCTTGGAACGACGGCCAAAATGACAGAGTAATGATTGGCATTCGCCAGTTCACGGGCGGGGCATAGGCCGTTTCCCTTTCTTGTGGACAAAGTTTTCTGTCAGAAAACCGTTGTGCGCTCTGGATTTCCTTGATGGATAGCACACTCGAAACCGCGATTGATAAGATCCGTTCTGTTGGCGAGCGTATTTGCGAGAATCAGGTCTATTGCTTTGATGACTATGAGTTCGACCCCGAAACTCGGATGGGCGACGCTACCATACTTTGCACTCGGCTCGGCATCCCTGTCACCGATGACGTCGTGATCGAATACGCCGCGAACCGCACATTCTCGCCATTGCCAGAGCCAGACATTGATGCCTACGAAGACGCCCTGGGTGCCTCACTTCCCGATGACTACAAGCAACTGCTTGCGACTTTCGGCGCATTCCACCTTCCTGGCAGCGCTGCGATCTGTCTTGCGTCGCCGACTTCCGCCATTTCCTCGACGTGCGACGGCTGGTGGTTTGACGATCCATTAACAATGACGGTGCTTGCGATTTCCTCGTACCACCAGCACAGTGACGGCGACAGCATTGGCTTTGTTCGCGATCGCGACAGATTCAATCCAGCATTGTTCGTCTTCAAGCACGAATTGCGATCTGGCGGTGACGATCCATCTTTATGGACCGAGCATATTGCCGACTCCTTTGCGGCGTTTGTTATCGCGTACATTGACGGCCTGTAGCAGCGTTGGCGGACAACAAGGTACGGTCGCAGGAGTCGCTGCGCGACACGCCTTTAAAGTAGTTTCAACTCGATCCTCGTAATACAGTGAATTCGCCATTTAACGTTTACAGCCCTGGTCTGGGGGCGGCGTCGGATGTGCCGACCGTTGGCAGCGGAGGTATTGCAGACCTCAGCAGGTTACGGGCCGCTTGGGGTGTCACACTGCCGCTGCCGCTGTTCGTGGTGGGATGCTGATGCGCGGAAACCGGAGCCAGAAAATTGCCAAGCAGCGGTCAGCAAAGTTCGCACACCGCGAGCGTTTGAGCCCATCCCATGCGCCCGTTGGGCCTGGCTCAGGCAATCAGGGTCCGATAATGGTGCCGCGGAAGACGGATTGCGGACAAGAAAATTTGAAAAAAAGTTCCTCGCACTATACACAGGAGGGAGGGGGGGCGATGTTACAATGGGGGGGCAAATCGAGCCCGAATTGATCGCAGGCGTGTCCCAATTGGCAATTTCCGTTTAGGTAATCATTCACACTGGAGCAACCATTCATGGAATGTACAACTCATCCTGGCGTGATGGCAATCGAGCGATGTGCCGGCTGTGCCGAGCCATTTTGCGGTAACTGTTTGGTGCAAATTAAGGGCCAGCAGTATTGTGGCAGTTGTAAGGTGTTGGCCGTTCAGGACACAGGGACCCCCGCCGCCGCGGTTGGAGAAACCAAGCTCTGTCCCGAGGCGAAGAACGCGCTGATTCTTTCACTTGTCGGACTGATCTGCTTTGGAATTATCCTCGAACCGCTGGCCCTCGTTAAGGCGTTTAAGGCAAAGAAGAATATCGCGGCCGATCCCTCACTCACCGGCGACGGAATGGCTACCGCGGCGATCGTCGTCGCTTCGATTGGCCTGATACTGTGGGTGCTGGGTGTTATCGCTCGCATTTCTCAGGTGTGATGAGTGTTTCCTCGGAGCAATCTCCGCCGAATGGAGGCCGTTTGCGTGATCCGTTCGGCATGCAGGTGCAAGGCCGCCAGGGGCGATCGGGCGCCCGATGAAACAGGTCGCTCGAAGACCCCGTTGACATTCTTACCGAGTATTTAGGTTTTCTGATGATGAGCGAAACAGAAGTTCCGAAACTCGAAATTTCTTGCCCAACGTGTGGCAGTCGCTACCGAGTACCAAGAGCGAACGTGAATAAGCTCGCGAAGTGTAAGTGCGGAGTCCAGTTTCGCATCGAGGGACCGGAACCCGCCGCCGCCGAGGACTACGCAATTGAGGTGGAACCCCTATCGAACAATGCTTCGACATCGGGATTGCCGCCGCCGCCCTTGCCGGCGGAAATCCTGGCCCAATCGGCGGCGACTGGCTTCGGGGACGCGGCCGCCAGGCAATGTCAGCAACATCCAGAATCGAATGCCGTGGCCTTGTGCAAATCGTGCCAGGCCCCGATCTGTGCCACCTGCGACTTCGTCTTTCCCAACGGAGTTCATCTTTGTCCCGAATGCGCTACCAGTGACAAGCCGTCCGCGCTATCGTCCGGTCGCAAGACAATGGTCGTCTGGGCAATGTTGTGTGCCGGATTTACGACGATCATGACCGTCCTGTCGTTTTTCGGAGCCTTCGAGAGATTTGCCGCGCAGGAACCAGGACAGACGATTCTAGGTACGGTGATCATGTTGCCTCTGATCGCGGGATTGGCGCTGGCGATATCCTCGCTTGATTCACGTGCCGGTAACCCGCTGCTGGTTTGGATTAATCTGATTTGGAACATTGTCATGACGGTCGTCTGGCTGCTATTGACCGTCATTGGACTAACGATGGTTTGACGATGGTTTGACGATGGTCGCCTGAGGCCACGAAATATTGAGGGTAAAGCCGGAAAGGACGCGAATATGCCCGCTCTTCGGATGCGTGTTTGGGACATTACTGGAAGCCGTAGCCAGGAAATCGAAGCCCCGAACGATGTCTCGATCGCACGTCTGCTCGTTCTGCTGGTCGAGCGCATGGAACTGCCTCTGAACAGTCCTGACGGTCAGGTCATGGTCTACAAGTTGCATCACAAGCGGTCCGGCAAGCAACTTCTCGATAGCCAAACGCTTGCCGACGCGGATGTCCGTAATGGGGACGATTTACGGCTCCAGCCCGAGATTACCGCTGGTAGCGAGGGCCGTCCATGACCGGTGCCACGGGAGATCGACTGGTCATGGAAGAAGGCCGGTTCGCGCGTTTCGAACGGATTGATTGGTGGGACCAGAAAAAGCTCCAAGACGCACGGATTCTCGTGGTAGGAGCTGGCGCGTTGGGGAATGAGGTTATCAAGAACCTGGTTCTGCTCGGTGTCGGACACGTGGTGGTCGTCGACATGGACCTCGTGGAGGACACCAATCTGACGAAGAGCGTGCTATTTCGAGAAGGCGATATTGGCAAGCCCAAGGCCGTGGTCGCGGCCCAAGCCACGCGTCAGATGTATGACGGAACCAAGATTTCCGGCCTCGTTGGCAATCTCATGGCGGACGTTGGAATGGGTTGGTTCCGTTGGGCCGACGTGGTTATCGGCGCGGTCGACAATCGAGAGGCTCGTGTTTTCATCAATCAGTGCTGTGCTCACGCCGGAAGAGCCTGGGTTGACGGGGGGATCGACGTGCTGGGCGGTATCGTTCGCAGCTTCCATCCTCCCCACACTTCGTGCTACGAATGCACGATGGGAGAGGGTGACTGGAAGCAACTGAATCAGCGGCGAAGTTGCTCACTACTGGCTCGGCACGCGGTCGCGGCGGGAGGAACTCCCACGACGCCTACCAGCGCATCGGTCATCGGAGCGCTGCAGGTGCAGGAAGTCATCAAGCGACTACATGCCATGGATTGCCTGGCTGGCTCGGGTTATGTTTTCGAGGGGCATCAACATCAATCGTATACGGTGGAATATCCCGTCAGTCCCGACTGCCCGTGGCATGAATCGCAGCCGATCATTGAGGAGTTTCCTCTCTTTCACGCGGAAACACTATTCTCCGAAATATGGCAAACCGGTATTGAGCGACTCGGCGGATCCTTGGACGCGCTCGAATTCGCGCGTGAAATCGTGTCGCACCTCGAGTGTCCCAGGTGCAACGACGTCGAAGAGATCTTTGTTCCGATCGATCGCATCACACAACAGCAAGCGGTCTGTCCGAATTGCAACGGAGAAAGAGCGCCGCGACTGATGCATTCGTTGGCCCCTAAGTCCCCGCTGCTCGATAGGACACCAAGCACTCTCGGCTTGCCGTTGTGGGACTCCGTCTGGGCCCGGCGCGGTGAGAACGTCATCGGTATTGAATTGTCTGGTGATCGAGATGCCGCGCTGGCGGCCTCCGATTCAACACTGTAAGGAAAGCGCGGTTCGGTATGTCACGCCAATCCAAGAAAAAATCGCGACAGCGGAACGCAGCCAAGGAATCTGGCAAGAACGATCCCGAAGAATCCGTCGTCGATGTGAAAGCCAGCGGCTGGCAGGAAAAGACGAAACGCCCCGGGTTCAAGGCCTTTCCCGTATCCGGTTTCCACGACGAACCGGTGCGAATCCACATGACGAGAGACGCCTATGGCGAAGTCACTAGCCACGCCAAGTCTTCCTTAGACGCGGAAATCTGTGGTGTGCTCGTGGGAAGGCTTCAGGAAGATGATCGCGGCCTCTGGGTTGATGTGCAAGCTGCGCTGCGAGGTACCACTTCCAAGCAGGGAAGCACCCATGTCACTTACACGGCCGAGACCTGGGAGGAAATCTACAACGTCAAGGAGAAGGATTTTCCCAAGCTCGATATTGTCGGCTGGTATCATTCGCACCCCGGATTCGGCGTCGAATTCTCCGACATGGACCTATTTGTCCAGCAGAACTTCTTTAGCGGTCGAGGCCAGTTGGCGCTGGTCATCGATCCCTTGGGTGGAGATGAGGCGATCTGCGCCAATGTCGAAGATGATATCGCCCATATTGCCTCGTTTTGGGTCGATGGCCGCGAACGAACATGTCGGTTGCCAGCCTCGATGGAACAATCCGGCAGTTCGATGGTCGATGGGGCGATCGAGGAGAAGCTCAGACGTGTTGAGGAGCGACTCAATCAGCTCTTGCAAGCTACCGAGGAACAGCGTACTGGACTGTCCCGTTTCCTGATGACGCTTGGCATGTTTGTCTTACTGGTTGTGGCCGGCGTGATAGGAGTGACGATCGCTCGTACCTTTTTCCGGGCCGACAACCCTCCGGAAATGGTTGGCGTGGAGTGGCTACCCGTCAAAATCTACGATGACCAAAACCCGATTCAGATCGGGATTGGCATTCACAAATGGAAAATCCCCCCCGATGTCGAGCAGCGCATGCGCCTAGATGTCCTGAGGCAAATTGAAGAAGCGGCCCAGCGACAAAAGGAAGCCCAGGAAAAACGAAAACAGGAAATCGAATCTAAGAAACCAAGCGAGTCCGGTTCCGAACAGCCCAAGAAACCAGGCGGTGCGGAACCCGAACAGCCGAAGGATGCAAACGCAGCGGTAACCAAGAAACCATGAGCGGAAGATCAGCCGCTCCGAAAGTCGTGAAGAAATGCCATGAGCGACAAATTTAAAGAACCGACCGAACCGATCATCCGTCTCACGGCAGATGAATTGAACTCGTCCCATGTGGACGACCTGCTTCAACGTCAGGCGAGCATTCGTGGAGAGCAAGGCATCACGGCTAACCGAAAGCGACCGTGGTATTACCGGAACTGGCTCGTTTTCATGTTAGCGGGAAGCCTCGGTGCCGTGATCGCCTGGGCGATTGTCGAACCGGGATTTCAAGATCTCCTCTATTACCAATCCTCAATCACGGCGGTCGATATGTCTCCGCCGCAGCAGTTTCGTGATCTCATGTTCGAGGTTGAGATTGTTGCCGTGGTTGAATTGGATAACGAATCGATCTTGTTGTTCAAGGAAACCAAGGAGTTCAGCGAGGATTCGGCTAGACCGCTTGACCTGTCGCAGCTACAAGTCGGCAACGATGCTGGTTTTTACGTTGAGGTACTTGAGCCTCCTGGAGAGCGGGCGTTTGCAATCGCCAGTTTCGTCGATCTGGCTCCGCCCGCGGATAGCCCCAATTCGGACAAAAGCCTGTCACGCATGGCGGTCACCCAGACCGCGATTGGCATGTTGCTGTTTCCTTGTGTCGGGGGATTAGTTGGTCTGCTGATCGGATCGGCCGACGGGCTCGTATGCCGACTGCTTCGGCGGTCCATCGTCGCCGGCCTCGTGGGGCTGCTGGTCGGATTCGTCGGAGCATTCATATCCCAGTTCATCGCGGGTTTGGTCTATGTGCCATTAAATACACTCGCCATGAGCCAGACGGGAGACTCGACGGCGGGAATGACGACCCTGGGATTCGTCACTCAGATGACCGGCCGAAGTTTGGCATGGTGCCTGGCTGGGATGACGATGGGCATCGGACAAGGCATCGCGCTTCGATCCCGACGACTCGTTCTCTACGGATTTCTGGGCGGGGCCGTGGGAGGGCTTCTGGGAGGACTGTTGTTCGACCCGCTGGATCTATTGATCCTTGGCATCGACAAGCCGAGCGCACACGTCAGCCGCCTTTTTGGATTGGCTGTCATCGGAGCATGTGTCGGCGCCATGATCGGTATCGTTGAACTGCTGGCTCGAGATGCCTGGCTACACATGGTTGAAGGGCCATTGGCCGGCAAGGAGTTCTTGCTATTCAAGGACCGGCTTAGTCTTGGCGCGTCGCCAAGATCAGACATTTATCTGTTCAATGACGATCAGGTTGCCCAACACCACGCTACCATTCGGACGGTGGGAAACAACTACGAAATCGACACCGTGGATGGTCAATGGCCGCTACTCGTCAACGGTCGGCCCGTCGACCGAACGCGTCTTCGACATGGCGATAATATTGTTGCGGGTAAGACGGTGTTCGTCTTTAACCAAAAGAAGACGGGGTAGGCATGCATTGCCCGCCGACTTGAAGCAACGCGAAACGCACACGACAACGCCATGACCGAAGCATCCCAGCAAGACAAGATTACCACGCGGTGTACGCATTGCGGCAAGGCTTTCCGGGTGAATGCCGCCTATCTGAACAAGAAGGCTAAGTGCTCCGCATGCCAGCAGGCATTCGTGGTTCAGCGTCTTGATCCCCCGGTCGAGAATCCCCGTGGTAAGTCGGGCCAGGGGCTGTGCGTCATCTGTCAATACGACGTAAGTGACACGGAGGTCGTTACCACATGCACCGAGTGCAAGACGATCTACCACCACGAATGCTGGGAGTATAACCAAGGTTGTGGTATGTACGGCTGCTCGTACTGTCCCGAAACTGAGGGGCTCAGCAGCCTGGAGGTCCCGGCGTCTCATTGGGGCCGCGAGGATAAGCAATGCCCCAAATGCAACACGACGATTCAGGCCGCCGCCGTCCGCTGCCGCCAATGTGGGGCATCCTTTGCCTCCGCGGATCCGGAATCGCAATCGAACTTCCAGCAACGAGATCGCGAGAAGCAGCAACTGCCGGGCATACGCAAGTCGATCGTTTGGCTGCTGGTTTTCAGTCTCATTCCATGCACGGCACCGATTGCGGCCGTGGTCGGTGTGATCTGGTACAGGGCCAACCGCGGCGCGATTCAGCGGCTTCCAGCTCTTTCTGTCGCGTTGTGCAAGATTGCCATTGGCACCGCGATCCTTGAAACGTGCATCGTTGTGCTCGCGATGATGTTTCACGGCATGTTTGGCTGATACCGTGCAAGTGAATGGACCCGATTTGACACCGATCCCGAATGACAAGCTAGTTTGCAGACCCTGACATTGGAGATCTTAAGTGCACCCTCGCCTAAGACGACTGAACGCCGAGCAAGAGAATATGGGCACCGCTTTTACCGGCCACCCCTACATCCAGATCTTGGAAATCGAGGGAACGCCGGCGGAAAAATATACGATCGAAATCCGCGTGCGTGGCCTGGTGCCTGACGGAGACAAATCATTCAAGGAAGGAAACGTCCACCGAGTCGAGGTCTTCCTGCCCCGTGATTTTCCTCGCCGCCCACCTTTATGCAGAATGACAACGCCCGTATTTCATCCCAACATCGATCCGCAAAAGATTTGTATCGGGGATCACTGGAGTGCCGGTAGGTCGCTTCCGCAGCTCGTCGTGCAGATTGCGGAGATGATCGCGTTTCAGAGCTACAACGTAAAGAGTCCGCTCAATGCAACTGCGGCCGCATGGGCTGAAGAACACATCGAGCGTTTGCCTCTCGAGCCGTCCGATCTCAGTGGAGGCGTGTAAGCGCCCGAGGCACGTCTCAACCGGCCTCGATCTTAATCTTGGGGCGCAGGCGGAGCAGCAACTTCCGCACCCGATTCAACAAGATGGTAAAGCTTGCCGGTCTCAAGCCGCGGCCGAAACCATTCCACGGAATGCGCGCCAGTCGCGAGACCGACCTGCTTGAGCAGCACCCGTTACAGGCCGTGGCACGCTGGATGGGGCACTCGCCGAAGATCGCCGTCGCCAACTATCTGCGGGTTCGTGACGCGCGCTTTGATCGAGCGGCGGCCAAAGGCCAGACGGATCTGGCACATTTTCCGGCACACTCATCGCCCAAAGGGGCCAATCAGCGTTCCTCACGCGTTTCGACAACGTCCGAAAAAAAGGGCCTGACGATGATCGATCAACGGAGAAAAATAGAAAAGCGGATGGGGAGGGATTCGAACCCCCGTTACAGTTTCCCGTAAACTGGTTTTCAAGACCAGCGCCTTCAACCACTCGGCCACCCATCCGATCGCATGAGCCGGATTATACGATGCGGCCAGCGGCCGGAGAAGCAGTGCCACGGCGCGCGATTTGGCGGCGGCTATTCAGCCAATCAAGACATCCATCGCTGGCGGGCCCGCTTTCGCCAGCGTCATGCACAAGAATCGTCGAGATTGGACCGCCAATGGGGCACCACCATCGGAGTCGAAGCAATCCAGCCAGCCGCGGACGGGGCGGACGTAGCGACCCACGCCTAGCGGAGAGGATTGACATTGGGCGCGTGCACTTCAGAGACATTCTGCACGGCCGCCCGGCCTGGGGAGCTGTTTGCGACTGGTCGCGTTGGACTCGGCGTCGCGGGCCGACTTGCCAGGAGGTGTTCGGCCCACCGTTGGGCCGAGATCAAATTCGGATCGGCTTTGGCGGCCGACTGAAAGTGGAAGGCCGCCGTCTCGGTTTCCCCTTTCTTGTTCAGCAAGAAGCCCATGTTGTAATGAGCCACGGCCGGACCGTGGACCGCCTCCAGATGGGAGTACGCTTCATCATGTCGACTCAGTTCGGCCAACACCGTTGCCAGATTATTGCGATACAACTTACGCCGTGGCTGCAATTGGGCGGCTCGGTTGAGCGCGGTGAGAGAGTCGGTCAACTTGTGCTGCCTGGCCAGGCAGAGCCCCAAGTCGTTAAATGCTCGCGATTCGTTCGGGTGGTGCTGGCAAGCGAGCTCATACAGACCGGTCGCTTCGACCAACTTGCCTTGTCGATCGATCAGGTGAGCGCGGCCAAGGAGGGCTTCCAGGTTGGTCGGATCGATGGCCAGGGCCTGACGATAGTGCTCGTCGGCCTCTTCGTTGTTGCCCGATGTTTCCAGTAGTTTTGCCCAAGCGGTGTGCGTCTTGAGATTCGGTTCCGGCGTCTTGCCGGCCAGCGACACCGGGTCGTCGGCGGGCGAGGTGGCCTTATTCTTGTCGGTGAGCGACGTCAACTTATTGGTAGTCTTGTCCCAGGCTGAACTGACTCCCTTGGCGAACGACGATTCCTTGACGGAGTCGGAAAACTTGGCGACGGCCGACTCATTCTTCGGCTCCGGCTTCTGCGAGATGGCCATCGATCGCGGTTTCTTCGACCAAGGCAGCTCCCAACTCTTCTTGGCGACCGAGTTGGAGTTCTTCGACCAGGGCAGCTCCCAGCTTTTCTTCGTGGCAACGGAGTTGGACTTCTTCGACCAGGGCAGTTGCCAACTCTTCTTGGTGGCAACAGAGTCGGAATTCTTTGACCAGGAGGGAAGCTTCCAATTGCTCACGGCAAGCGGATTCGCACTCTTCCCCTCGCGAGCGACCTTGGGCGCACAGCCGACCATGAGGGTCGCTGACAGGACGAGAATCGATGTGGCCAACAGATGTCGCACCAGCAACGCCTCCTTGCGCGCGGCAACTAAGAAGTGACGGGAGTGATGGGAGATGGGAGGTTGAAGACCCGCCTGGGTGGGCCCGCTACTAATTGTCTTCGACTGAAACGAACGATGGCCTGTAGCCGAACCGGGTAACCTGTGGCGGTTGCTAGCACACCACGGGGCGTTCGTGCTGGCAGCGGTGTCACTCAGCTGGCGGCGGCTCGCTTGGACTTACTCCGTATCAAACCCACCCGAGTCGGCCGGAAGTCGAGGATCTTTGGTCGAAGATTTAAACTTGGCGTTTATCAGATCGACGTACTCGCCTGGCCAGCCTTGGCTGACAACGTGGGTTTCACGAACATCTGGAATTTCGGAGCCGACGACAAACCGCTCGGCCGCTCCCTGAACGTCACGCAGACGCGCCGCGGTCGCTTCGGGCGTCGTCGCTCGCGAGACGAAGACAATCCGCCGGGCCTCGGGGGCCTGGCTCACGATCCAGCGAACTCGCATCAGCCCCGATTCGTTCAGCTCCGATGTGTCTTTCTTGAAATGATGCTCATCAATCAGGTTTTGCAGCCGCCAGCCGTTATTGATCATGGTCGCGAAGGGACTTGCCACCGATTCGCGATCGTAGAACACGTAGGGCTTGGGCCAGTGCTTATTTCGGAGGTACGAGGACTTGTAGTCGTACCAAATGCCAGCACAGGGAGACTCGGCTTGAGCCAGGGAACCGGCCAAGGCCAGCGAAACGAACGTCAGCGTGCATAGCAACCGCATGATCGGAGCTCCGTGAAGATCGACATCGAACCCGGCGTCGGTTCCCGGGCGGTATTGATAAGGCGAGGAGAGTGCGTTGAGATTACCGATTATGTCGATTCGGTGGGCGATCCAAGCGCACTGCGATCCGGCGCATCTAAGAGTCTTATCGGCCAGAAACCGGCCAACACTACGCCCTGATCGGGCGAATCGTGGTGAGAATTATCGAGGAAGCGGGCCAAGAATCTGGGCTAACCACCCTGCATCGCCGGGAACATCTCTCGCACCATGGTGATGGCGGCCGGACCAACCAGAATCACAAAGATGCCGGGAAAGATGAAGATCACTAGCGGGAAGATCAGTTTCACGGCCGTCTTGGCCGCCTTTTCTTCCGCCAACTGACTGCGGCGAGTTCGCATTGAATCACTCTGCACACGCAGTGCCTGAGCCACGCTCGAACCAAACTTGTCGGCTTGGATAAGAATCGCCGCCAGGGCGCGAACGTCTTCAACTCCGGTGCGCACTCCCAGATCTTTCAGCACCTCGCTTCGCGAACGTCCCATCTGCAACTGAAAATTGCAGAGCGCGAACTCGTCCGAGATAATGCGGAAGGACTTCTTCATTTCTTCCGAGACCTTGCGCATCGCTTGATCCAGGCCGAGGCCCGCCTCGACACAAACAACCATCAGGTCGAGGGCATCGGGCAGCCCATAGAAGATGGCATCCTTGCGCTGTTTGGTGATGAACCAGACGATCGCGTCAGGCAGGAAGAACAGCGCGGCGGCGGCCAGACCGGTGCGAATGAACGTATCTTGAGAGACTCCGGTGACAAACAGCAAGGGTCCGCCGACCAGTAGAATCCCCGTGACCAGACCGACGAACTTCAGACCGAGAAAGATCGTCGTTGCCGATTCGGATCGGAATCCGGCACAGGTTAGTCTTAGTTTCAGTTTGCCCTGCGACTCTTCATCTTGTGGTTGCAGAGGTTTGGAGAGAGTCGGCGTGGCCTTCTCGAGCAGTCGGGTGACGGCGCTGGTCTCTTTCATCGACGGCGAGCCGCCTAAGGGGCGCCGCTTCGACGGACTGTGCATCTCTTCGAGTCGCTGTTCGGCCTTGGGGCGACCGGAAGCGAGCATCTCGAGCATCCACCAGGCGGCGGCCGCAAACAATCCGAAGATGGCGAATGGCAGGACCGATTCAAAATCAAAAAGCGAGCTGGCCAACATGTTCCTACACCTTGATGTTCACAATTTTTCGAATGACCAGAGCGCCCAGGACCTGCATCACGATCCCGCCGATCAGCATTTGCTTGCCCATGGGATCGGTAAACAGCACGCTCACGTACTCGGGGTTCAGCTTCCAGACGGCAATAAAGAGAGCTGGCGGCAGCGCCAACAACACGATGCCTGAGAGTCGACCCTCTCCGGTGAGCGCTTGGACCTGACCCCAGATACGGAATCGGTCGCGAATCAAGCGGCCGATCTTGTCGAGAATTTCCGCCAGATCGCCACCCGTTTGTCGCTGCAAAATGACCGCGGTGCAAAAGAACTTGAGATCCAAATTCGGCATGCGATCAGTCATGGAATCGAGCGATTCGTCGAGCGGAATACCGAGATTCTGTTCGTCAAACGAACGCCGAAACTCACTGGCGATCGGTTCGTTCATTTCTTCGCTGACCAGCTGAAACCCGGAACCGAGGCTGTGCCCGGCGCGCAGGGCGCGGGCAATCAACTCCAGGGCGTCCGGCAGCTGAGCGGCGAACTTCTTCATGCGTCGCTTGCGGCGAAACATCAGCCAGAGCAAGGGCAGCACACCACCAAAAACCGCGGCGAGCGGGGCCATGCCGGCGTGAAGTCCGGCGAACGTGGTCGTGGCGGCGGCGGCGACTCCAACAATGGCCGAAATCAGGAAGAAACGTGAAGGAGTGAGGCTCGTGTCCGCCTGCTCGAAGAGCAAGCCGAGGCGGCCAATTCGCGATACGATCTCTTCGAAGAAACTGTGCCCGGTGTCGAACGCGTCCATCAGGTTGGCATCTTTGATGACGCCTTCCTGGAGAAGCTTGGACGTGCGGCCGGTCGTCAGTTCCGTGAGCCGATCTTCGAGTTTCTCGCCCGACTGACCACGCAACATGACGGCCACCCCGCCAACCAGCGCGGTAACGCCCACAAAAACGGCAATGATAATGACGATGGATCCCACGTGTTAGTCCTCCAGCATGACGCGTTCGCGGAACGCGCTCGCGGGCAGCCGAACGCCGGCTTGTTCGAGTCGGTCCATAAAACTGGGGCGAATTCCGGTGGCGATAAACTGCCCTCGGGCGCGTCCCGACTCGTCGATACCCTGTTGTTCGTAACGGTAAATGTCCTGCATCACGACGGTGTCTTGTTCCATGCCGACAATCTCGGTGATGTGTGTAATTCGGCGTGAGCCACCCTGAAGTCGATTGGCTTGAACCAACAAGTCCACGGCGCTGGCGGTCTGCTGACGCATGGCGCTGAGCGGCAGTTCATATCCGGCCATCATAATCATCGTTTCCATACGAGCCACGGCGTCGCGAGGTGTATTGGCATGCAAGGTCGTTAGCGAGCCTTCATGGCCGGTGTTCATGGCTTGCAGCATGTCGAGGGTTTCAGGTCCACGACACTCACCGATAATGATTCGTTCCGGTCGCATACGCAGGGCGTTCTTGACCAAATCGGTGGCGGTGATGGCTCCCTTGCCTTCGATATTGGGAGGTCGCGTTTCGAGCCGCACGACGTGATCTTGCTGCAATTGCAGTTCGGCCGCGTCTTCAATGGTGACAATGCGATCTTGGTTCGAGATAAAACTGGAAAGCGTATTGAGCAGCGTCGTTTTACCGGAGCCCGTTCCTCCGGAAATGATCACGTTGAGTCGCGCCTTGATGGCACCCTCCAACAGCATCACCATCTCGGGCGAAAAGGCCTTGAAGTTGAGCAGGTCTTCCAGTTTGAGCGGATTACTTCCAAAGCGTCGAATCGAGACGCTCGCTCCGTCGAGGGCCAGCGGTGGAATGATGGCGTTCACACGCGAGCCGTCGGGCAACCGGGCGTCGACCATCGGGCAAACTTCGTCGACACGGCGGCCGACCTTGGAAACGATACGGTCGATGATTTGCATCAGGTGATCGTTGTCGCGGAATGTGCAGTTCGTCCGCTCCATCTGACCGCCACGTTCCACATAGACACTCTTGGGACCATTGATCAGGATATCGCTAATCGATGTGTCTTTGAGCAGGATCTCCAACGGCCCCAGGCCGAAGGTCTCATCCAGAACCTCTTCGACGAGTCGATCCCGCTCGTTACGATTGAGAGGGGCGTCTTCACTGTCACAAAGATGTTCCACGACGAGACGAATCTCGCGGCGGAGCGTTTCGCCTTCGAGTTCTCCAACCCGTGACAAATCGAGCTTGTCGACCAGCTTGCTATGAATCCGCCGCTTGATCGTCTCGAAGTCGGTCTGCCCCGTCGTGGCGACGGAAGAAATGGTGGAGGAGGGACTCATTTATCGTGCCTGTCGTTCCTTGGTTTTCCGTAGCGGCGGTTATCCGTGGAGGTTGCTCGAAACTTCGAGGGCAACCCCGCCTGGCTCGTTGTGCGGACGTTTCTCAGAGCGATCGCCATCAGAGAGACCGCTGAAACCCGAGGGAAGATACCCTTCCGCTGGAAACATAGCTCACGCGCACCGGTCAGGAGGGAGCAAAAATACCTTCACCCGACAGCCCTTCCGCCTCGCGCTACGATGTGCGGGATAGTCGGATTGTTCCGACTGTAAGCCCTCGACAGGCGGCCTGCCCGCATCGGCTTCAAGCCGATGTCGCGGCGGCGAGCGTGACAGTGAGAATACGACGGCGAGAATGAGTCTCCCGTCATCGAATTGTCGAGGGAGTCTCAGGCGGCGAGAAGACATTCAGGTGGCGAGAAGACGCCGACTGGGAAAGCCGTCAAGGTATTCAGCCCACGGGAAATCCTGCGCAGACCGCTCATACACCAATGTGGCTCGTCTCGCGGCGGTGTTGCCGGCAGCGCCCGTGAGTGTCCGCCCGGCTTGAGCCGTCCGCGCTAGACCTGCGGCTTGCCCGATAAGAGATTGAGCCAGCGGCTGATGCCGGTCTTGGGGACCTCGGCCAGGGCATTCGGGTCGCCGCCAGTGAGGACGTCGGCCAGCTTGCCGATCGATAGCGTGATGGCGGCCCGCGGTGCCTGCTCGGTCAGCGGAATCCCATTGTTGCGCACATCGACCATCACACGGTAGTCGTTGGGCAGCTGCCAGAAGATCTCCCTTCCGATCGTCTCCTGGGCCTTCTTGAGGCTGATCTGCTGATCGTCTTTGCCGACACGATTGACGATGATCTTGATCTTCGAGGCCAGGTCGTCCATCTCGTTGAACGACATCATCAACCGCACGACATTTCGCAAGCAGGGTAGGTCGAGTTGCGTGACGAGCAGGACCTGATCGGCGGCGGCCAGCGCGACTCGATCGATGGCTCCGTACGACTTCGACAGATCGAGGATGACATGCGAGAAGGTCGCCCTGAGCAGGCCCAAGATCTTGTGCAAGTCATCCGGAGCGATCTCGCTGACGTCTTCCAATTGCACCGGACGAGGCAGCAGGAATAGCCCCGATGAGTGTTTTGTCAGCGAACGCTTCAGCAGCGTAAAGTCCATTCGCGTGGCATTCTGGGCCACATCGACCAGGGTGTAGTCGGGGATGGTGTCGAGACAGACGTCGGCGTCTCCCAGGCAGAGATCCAAGTCGACTAGCACGACCGAGTTATTGATGTCCTGTGCCAGCACACAGCCGAGATTGACCGCCAGACTGGTCGTCCCTACGCCGCCCGTGGCGCCGGCCACCGCAATCACGGTCGATCCCACGGTCGGAGTCTCACCCGGTGCCGTGGCCGTCTCAGCGATGCGATCGAGCGCTTGCGAGAGATCCTCAGGGAACAGCGGCAGCGACAGGAACTCTTTGGCTCCCGCCCGCATGGCTCGCAAAATCAGCTGGCCGTCGGTCGAACCGCTGACGACAAGAATGCGACAATTCGGCGAAGATTGTTGCAATTCCTGAACGAGTTCCAGGGCGCGTTCGGCGTCGGTGTCCATCGCGATAACGGCGATATCGGGCGTGGTCTGCTTCACCACATCGCAGAAGAAATCGTACTGCGAACACTCCGCTTCGAGCCAGATTCGCTCCATACCCAACAATAGCGATTTGAGCGAATCGCGCGCGGCGTCGTTGGGGTCAACAATGGCTAGGCGGAGGGCACTCTTCATGGGCTTGATCGTCATCGACTCAACTCAAGACGATTTGGTCTCAAAAGGAGTCTGTTGAGAGTTCTGGAAAATCAAAATGTGGCAAGAAGGTTTTCGGGTGTTTGTTGCAATCTCCTACGATTTTATTTTTCGCGTTCGTACCCGATCGGTCCGATGAACCCATCTTCGCTACCGGGTGGCTGACGTCGCGAGGAGGCGCCCGCCATCGCCTCTCGACGCGTCGTCGGCGGTGTGTTGTGACGCGCCGGCGGGACGGCCGACAGGCGTCCCTGATGTTGGCTGGCCGGATTCATCGTATGCGCCGGCCGGCCCAGCTGCGACTGCATGACAAAATTTCCGCCCGCTTGAGTACGACGGCTCGTCGCGCCGGATGGAATTGGCTCACCGCTGGGCGGAGCCAATCGCTCGTATCCTTCGCCAGGAGCTTGCGGACCGTAGTTCGGATCGCTTCCCTGCGGGCCATAGCCTTCGGGCCCATGGCCTTCGGGTCCACAACCTTCGGGACCACAACCTTCGGCACCACGACCATGTCGTCTCGGAATTCCACCGACCGGCACCTCGATGTGGCCTCGCCAGTACAGATCGCAGTCGCGGGGTGAGACGCTGTTCAAGCCGGGACCGCCGGGTGTGACTTCATGGCAGTCCATGCCGTCAACCAGTTCCGGAGTGACCATGATCAGCAATTCAATTTCGTTATTCTCTTCCGTGACTCGGCGGAACGCGGCACCCAAGTACGGCAGGTCAGCCAGACCCGGAATCCCGGTGTTGCGGGCTTCCGTGCGGTTCTGCACGAGTCCGGCCAGGGCCAGAGTTTGACCAGCTTGCATTTCCACGGCCGTATCGACTTCGCGTACTCGCAGGCCCGGCACGGTGATATCGTTGATTGTGACGCCTTGCGTGTTGTCGATCTCGCTGACTCGAGGGCGGACTTCCAGTCGAATCCGGCCGTTGCCCAACACGATCGGAACGAAGTCGACTTGCGTTCCGTAGGTCTTGTATTCGATGGAGACGGTTCCCAGGCTTTGTGGGACGAGAATCGGGAATTCACCACCCGATTTGAAGTTGGCCGCTCGCCCACTCATGGTGACCAGGGTCGGCTCGGCCAGAATCTTCATCAGATCGTTCTGTCGCAGCGCTTCGAGGAAGCCAAAGAACTTATTGTTTCCGTTGACGATTCCGAAGCGAACGGTGTCGCCACCGGTGCCCGCCGCCACGCCGACTTGGGCGGCTGAAGCGGAGATCAACCCGCTGATGCTGGAGACGAGGAAGTCGCTACCATTGGTGGCGGCGAAGTCAAAACCTAAGGTGCGCAGCTTGGTCCGCGAGACTTCCATCACCTTCACGTGCAGCAGAACCTGTTGCACGCCGCTGACTTCCATATTGTTAACGACCTTAGGGTAGTAGTCGTTGGCGATTTCCATCACGCCACGTACCTGTTCCGGTCGATCGACCGTGCCCGAGATGACCACGCTGTTGGCCAACGGAACGACGCGCAGCGATGCCGAAGGGAATTGCGTCCGCAGATGCATGGAAAGTTCTTGGGAGTCGGCGAAGACGATGACATCCATCGAATGCACCTTCTCCGACTCGTCCCAGATGTTGATTTGCGTCACGCCCGCCTTCTTGGCGAATACCTGCAACTGGGTGGGTGAGAGCGCACGCAGTTCGAGCACCTGTGGGTTGTTGACCTGCGCCTGCGGAATCTTGTAATCGAGCGTGAGAATCCGGCTACTATTAGCCGTCATTTCCAATCGCTGCGTGCTCTCGGTAACGTTGATTACCGGAGAGGGAACCGCGGGCGTCTCGGCCGCTGCCCAGGCCGTCACGAAGAAAGTCGCGAAGAGACCGAGAGGAAACATCGCGAATAATTGGAATTGTGGCGACCAGCGCTGCGGGGCGCGGTGAAAGCGGGCCTTGAACATCCGTGTGTTTCCTTCGATTGACGACTACTGAGGAACTTCTCGTCCGTGAGGACTCAGTCGGCCCGTCTGTCTGGGTCAGATTCGAGGTTGCGGGCATCTTGCCCCCCTGCGAATCACAGACGGCGCGGACCTTTTCGCTGTGACGCTCTCTTAAGCTGCTGTTCTCGGTGACTCTCTCTCTTACCTCTCTTAAAAAAATCCTATTAAGCTTGAATGGAGGACATCCGTTGTTGTCGCGGGACTAGATGTCGGTCGGTTCGAAGCTTGCATCGTCGCTGGTATCGGCGTCGAAATCGGTCTCGCCGTCCGGATCGAGGCCGTCGTCGTTGTCCAGATCGAGATCGATCGGGTCGAGTACCGCCGATGGCGGATCGACACTTGGCGACGCGGGACCACCCAAATCGATCGGCTCACCGTTCTCAAAGCGGTCGACGCGAACATCGAGTCCCGAGAAGATGGTCATCTTCCACTTGTCGATCTCCGGCGCCGTCGTAGCAACCTGAGGTGCGAAATCGGGTTCAGGCTGTCGGGTTTCGGGCTGTTGTTGATCGAGGAAGTCGGCCAGATTGCCATCTCCACTGTCGCCGCCGGCCGTGGCATCTTCCTTCTCGCCCAGCTTTTCGGTGAGTCCGAGCAACTCGCGGATGCCGATATTGAACGACTCCGCCTCCGACTTGTCGGTCAGACCCCGCATCACGAGCCGAATGGAGCCGATTTCCGAGCCGAAGTTCACCCGCGCGGCTTGCTCAGGGCTAACCAACAGCGAAATCGTCTTGGCGGCCAGGGCTTCGTTGTTCTCGTCGTCGCTGATAATCGCGTCGACGGCAAACACGCTCACGTCTTGCAGAATCGTCCAGGTGCCCGCTTCGGGAATGCCAGCGTGGGGGTTCTTGCGGGCGTAAACCTGCACATCGACTCGATCACCAGGCCGAATGAGTCCGGCACCACTGGTGTTGTCGACACGAACCGTAGTGACTCGCATGCCTTCGGGAATTTGCGTGGCGGCACGAACGCCTTCGCCGGAACCGAGCATCGGCTCGAGCAACACGGAGCCCTCGAAGATGACGGTGCTCGGGCGGCGTCCCTCGATCTCTTCGAGATTGGCCAGCGCGTTGGGTGGCACCTTGCCGACTGGCAGGGCGTCGAGGCGCACGTTCTGCGCCGAGAGTTCGGTATTGCGATCGATTCGGGTCATGGCGACCAGAACCAATTGCGTCTCTTCCGGTGGCGCTTGTTCGCCACGGCTTTCCATAACCTGACTGATCCCGATCGAAGCGATCAGTCCGCAGCCGAGCGCAAGTGCAAGCAAGATAAGCGATTTAGGACGCATGGATCCCCCCGGAACCGTCCGTGAACGTTAAAGGTCGTATTGGTCTTTCCATGACCCCGTGTTAGCCGGCCGCCGCTATTGAACCGTTTCTCGGCGCATAACGGTGCTGGCTTCGAGGTTCTCTCCACCTATGTACATTGGCGTTGGCAACCAACTTACTTGACTGAAAGGTAGCGAGACTCTCACCTCTACCGGACTGCCAAAACCGGCACTCTCGGGATTCCCCTGGGGAAACGAGACGGTCGCCGTTGGCATCGAAGCATTGGTGAGATAAGTGTTTACGAACGTTGTGACACCGTTGGCCGAAGCTCCATCGAGCACGGCTTGGCGAGCTCCTTCACGAGAAGCGTTGGTAATAATTTGCTGAACCATCACGGCTCGGCCGACTTCAATCATCCCCAACACCATCAAGAAGAAGACCGGTGCAATCAGGGCGAACTCGACAGCTGCCGCGCCTGTCCGTTTTCTTCGGCATAATCCGTAAGGATTATCCAGCCCGGTTTTCTTACTCATAGCGACCTCAAGTCTTCGCAATCTTTTTTCCGCCAGCGACGATTGCGTCTCTCGCTATATCAGCATCCCAGCCCAGGCGAAGTAGGCGATCGATCCGATCGCAATCGGAATACCGTATGGCAGCAACATCATGGAACTCTTCCGGTCGGCTGCAATCGTTGCTAGCTCTTCGGGGTCCCGCACGGTGCGAATCTCGTTCAGGATCATCCAGAACTGAGCGCTATGCTTGTTCCAAACGCCCCGGCAAAGAACCATGCCCACCGCGATGACTCCGCCGACCACGGCCGACAGGCAAAACGCGTAAAACGTATTCGTGCTCCAGACCCAAGCTCCCACGCCAGCCAACAGCTTGACATCGCCGGCTCCCATGCCACCGATAGCATAGGCGGGCATCAGCAGGGCCAGTCCGACCAGCGTGCCGAGAAAGCTATAGAGCAGTCCTTCCCAACCGAAAGCAGCCGTGCTGTAGATCCAACCGCTGGCAATCATCGGGAACGTGATCCAGTTCGGAACCTTCAGCTGCAGTCCATCGATCACCGCGGCCACGACGAGCGTGACCGTCACGAACCAAATGGGCCAGTTTTCCACGAGGGTCGTTCCGAGTTCTTGTAGTTCAAACATGGTGTTGTGCCTTTCTCAAATCCACGTGCCCAAAATATCCTGGCGGTCGACTTCGCTCGGATGGGAAGCACCCTGATGCAAGGAACCGTTCCGATCGTCGACGCTTCTCGCGCCGCGCGCCGGGGCGCCAGGCGAGATCGTGGCCAACAACCTAGAGCTTGAGCGTCGTGAACCAACCCATCATGACCGCCATCACGGTGGCGAAGTAAATGATCAGTTGGGACGCGCCAGCCATCGATTCTGCTGGGATGCCAGGATACATGGTTCGTTTCTCTCGTTGTCTATTCGTATCAGCGGTCCGGGGATGAAAAGAACTTCCACCCGAAGAATCCGCTTTCCTACTCAACTCTAGGTCGAAATCGAGCCACAGGTCGGTAGAAAACGCAGATTTTTCGGACCCTAACGAACGATCCCCTCGGCACCAAGCAAGGCACCGAGGGGATGGGTTGTCCGGCGTGCGGCAAGCGATCCACAACCGCGGACCGTTTCTGGTTCTTGCCGCCCTTTGGAATCGCAGGCGAGCAGACTAGCTGCCGGCGATCGAGTTGGCTACGTTCGTGAACGTCGTGTTCGCGTTGGTTCCAATCGAGTTGATGGCCGTCAAGCAGACGATGACGATCAAAGCGAGCATCACAGCGTATTCAACCGCGGTGGGGCCATCTTCCGAGACGAGGAAACGTTGTACTTTCTGGGCGAACTTCTTCATCAGTCTTCCTCCGAAAATTCTATGGCACCACCCACTGGTGATACCGTCGATGCCGGCGAACCCGGCGGACATGTAGGTTATCCTTTGAATCGCGTCGAGTCCGTTCCGCCGTGACAATCGCGTGAGCGTGCTGCCTCGACATCAAAAACCTATGTCAGATTCCCCGAGTGTCAAATGATGAGCTTTAACAAAACTCCAAAAAGTTTGACGATTCCGAAGAGCCGCCCGAGAAGCTCGACTTGCGCGGTGACTTCCGCGCCCAGAATTTCCACACACAACCACACTAACGCCGACCGCGAACGATCGAGATCGTCGGACAATCGGCATAATCGCTAACTTGCCACTCCTCGACTTTGTATCCCCGCGCCTCGAGCTGTTTCATCCAGCGCGATCGTCGCGGGCTGTCGGAGAAGCCGATCCAGGCCACGCCGCGGGGCGACGCCAATTTCCGAACCTCCGACCAATCGGACCAATCACTCGACAGCTGCTCGCGGTTCCAGATCGTGATGCCGGTGTTGTCCCGGTTCAAATAGACCAGCGGCCAGTAGGTCCACCAGTCGTCGGCAACGACCAGTAGCGGCTCTGTCAGTAGCGGCTCTGTCGACTCAAGCGATGTCGTGGCCCTCCGGCTAGTCTCCTGGAGGAGCGCCCAGGCTGCCACCTTGGGTTCTTCAGCCGCCGTGCGGAAGGCCGGATGGGATTCACCGCCGGTCTGTTGCATGTGACCCAAGTAGCAGAGGCCAAAACTACCCAACAGAATCCAGGCCACCGCGGCCGCCGAAATATGAGCCACCACCGCCTGGCGGCGCTCGTACCGGGTCAGCCACCACTCGACTCCCGACGCGAGCACCAGCGAACCGCTGGCGATCAAGCAGATGCCATATCGCTCAAAGTGCGGCTGCAGCGCCGCGGGTCCCGCGATCAGGAAGAAACCGACCCCGCTGGCCAGGCTTCCCCACAACAGAACGTCGAGCGTGCGGGCGTGCGACTCTCGATATCGACGATAGGCCCCCCACAACGCCAGGGCGACGACCACTGCCGCCACCAGGCGATAGAGCAGCGTCGTCGGCTCGGCCGCCGAGGCGAAATAGCCCGGGATGAATCCGTAGACCGTCTGTCCGGAAAAGAGATCGAGCCAGCCGACCAGAAACGCTCCCAATTCGCCGGGTGTGATGATTCGCCTGGCGGCAATCATGCACCAGGGCCAGAGCAGCCAAGTCGCGATGGCCAGGAGTAGGCTCCCGGCCGTCAGTGCCAATCGTAGGTAGCGGCCGTCCCGTACTTGGCACGACCACGACCGCAGTTCGACTCGATAACACCAAGCGACGGCCACCAGTAGTAGCGGAGCGGTGAAGATGTTGGTGGGATGGACCAGGATCGACGCAGCCTGGGCCGCGGCGGCCCATAACAGCCAGACGCGACGTCGCTGCGGCTCAGCCACCGCCAACAGCGATCCGTATACGACAGGCAACGTCAGCAGCAGCGACTGGCATGCATCCCAGCCAAACCGGGAATAGGCGATATTGATCGGCATCACGGCCAGCAGTACGGTTGATAGGCTTGCTAGTCGAACTCCCCATAGCCGACGACACAGCCAGTAATTGACGGCCAAAGCCAACAGCCCACTCAACAACGCGGGAAGTCGCAACAGGCCGATCGATGGTGGCAGCCAGGCGTGCAGCAACACAGTCGGCCAGAACAGGAACCAGTTGATCGGATTGCCGGTGGGAGTCTGCCAAGCGACCTGTGCCCCGCCGCCGGTCTCCGTCGCCCCGCTCATTCCGAGGTAGCCGCCGTCCAGAAAACGTTGCGCCTGCACGCCCATCCATGCTTCGTCACCGTTGAGCCCGGGCAGATGATCGAGGTGCCAGCCGCGCAGCGCGACCGCCACCGCCAACAGCAGCAGGCAGTGCAGAGCTGTGCCTGGCCGCAAGCGCGGCGCGGGAAGCTCGTCGTTGGTGTCGGAGGCTCGGTTCATGTAGGGAAGGCCCGAATAGGAAAGTTCTCTTCACCTACACCGTATCCCACGAAATGGCCGCTCGCGTCTTTCGAGTCAGCGGAGATTCATCGAGGCGGTAGATCCGTTGCAATCGCTGCAATCGAACCTGGGAAGCCTGGTCCAGCGGTCGGCACTCGAATTCCAATCCGAATAAGTGGTGTCCGACCCGTTTCAGCACGCCTGGCCAGCGACCGTAAGCTACTCTTCCAGCAGGGACTTAGGCGCACTTAATCGCATCGTCGATGCATCGTCACGCGCTGGCATGCACTTCCAGCGCTGAAGCGAGTCCTCTCCCCTGCCCTCCAATTCGGTAGACGATCGCCGCGTCGATCGTCCCCACCACCGACCGAAATGAAAATGCGCGACGAATTACTCGATCGACTCGCGGCGCCCCGCGCGTGGGGTTATCACCATGACGCGCCCGGCGCAACGGAACCGACCGCCACGGCGGCGCTCGCCTTGCAGTGCGCCAATCTCAACGAAGCGGCCGAACGGGCGCTCGCCTGGTTGGTTCGCGTGCAGCAGCCTGACGGTAGTCTGGGCGTGACCGCCACTGAGTCGACGCCCGCCTGGCCCACCACCTTGGCCGTGTTGGCCTTCGCCAAAGGCGGTTCCCGCTACGACGGTCGGCGAAAGCGGGCCGTCGACTGGTTGCTCGGGATCGAGGGCCAGCCGGTCGAGCGAACCAAGCAACTGGGTCACGACAGCACCCTTATCGGCTGGCCTTGGGTCGTGCCGACTCACAGTTGGGCCGAGCCGACGGCGCTGGCCGTGTTGGCGCTCAAATCGGTCGGACTTGCCGAGCATGCTCGCTGTCGAGAGGCCACGCGTTTGCTCGTCGATCGCTTGTTGCCCGAGGGCGGCTGCAACTATGGGAACACAAGCGTGCTGGGGCAAATGCTGCGACCGCACCTAATGCCGACCGGAGTCGTATTGTGGGCCTTGGCTGGGGAAGCAGATCCCAGCGCCGATCAACGGCACGCCGACCGCATCGACCGTTCACTCGACTATCTCCAGCGGCAGTTGAGCGAACCGATCTCCGCGGCGGCACTCTCGTACAGTGTGTTGGCGCTCTCAGCCCACGGTCGTTCGCTCGCCGCGGCACGCGAACCGCTCAACGAAGTGGCCGCTCGCCACCTGAAAAAATCGTCAGCGACATCCCCCTGGAAGCTGGCCCTGCTCGCACTGGCGGCCTTGGAGATCGATCCCATCTCCGATCGATCGCGGCCATCCTTGGTGATTGAAACGGAGGTCACGACATGAGCGACAAGCCAACCAACATCTCGACCGAAGCGCCCACGCCGCAGCTCGACCGTCGAGCGATGCTGCTCGGCAGTGGCGCCGCCGTGCTCGGCCTGGGCGGGTTTTCACTCGCCCGCGGCATGTGGCAAGAGTCGACCGCTACGTTCGTCGCCGCTGGCCAGCGCTACGACGGCTCGCTCGTGCAGACCATCCGCGATGGGCTGCTCGCCACGGGCATCAATGTCAATGAACTTCGCGGCCGTCGCGTATTGCTCAAGCCAAACCTGGTGGAGCCCGATCGCTCGGCGCCCCATGTGACGACCCACCCCGCCATGATACTGGCCGCGGCCGAAGTCTTCCGCTCTTGGGGTGCCAAGGTGATGGTTGGCGAAGCCCCCGGACACGTTCGCGATACCGAGCTGGTGTTGATCAACTCCGGCGTCGGCGAGGCCCTGGAATCGGTCGACTTGCCGTTCGCCGATCTGAATTATGAATCGGCTCGCTGGGTCAAGAACGCCGGCGGTCAAAGTCCGCTCGAAGGGTTCTACTTTCCTCAGAGCATCGTCGATGCCGATCTGATCGTTTCGATGCCCAAGATGAAGACCCATCATTGGGTCGGCATCACCGGGGCGATGAAGAATCTCTACGGCACCCTGCCGGGCATCAAATACGGTTGGCCGAAGAACGTGCTTCACTTCGCCGGCATCCCGCAGACAGTGGTCGACATCAACTGCTCGCTCCCCAAGACCATCGCCATCGTCGATGGCATCACCTGTATGGAAGGCGACGGGCCGATCATGGGCAGCCCCAAGGAAATGGGCCTGGTCGTCATCGGTACCAATCCCACGGCCGTCGACGCCACGCTAGCGCGCATGATGGACGTCGACCCTCGACAGATCAGTTACCTGGCAATCGCCGAGAATCGTCTCGGTCCGCTCTGCCCCAAACGCATCGAACAGCGGGGCGAACGTTGGCAACGGCACGTCGATCCGTTCCAGATTCTGGACGTGCCGCACCTGCGTGGCCTGCGGCCCGACCTGGGAGAGAAGGTCTCGCGATTAGTGCCCCCCACGCTCCGTCAGTTTGCCGGCTGTCCGCTGGCCAGCGGTCGCATGATCTAGCCTTGGAGCTCTGGTCAAGTTCGACAGAACACCCCAGTCAAAGAACCAATCCCATGCCCGTTTCTGCCAACAACCTGAAAACCACGCGAACCCGTGGCCGCTGGCTGCTGCCAGTGACGTTGGTGGCGCTGTGCATGTTGTTGTTGGCCGTGCTGGCTTCGCCGATGTTCTCCGGCGAGGTTTACATTGGGGACGATCTGGGCGCGTTTCACTTGCCTTTGCGAGCGTTCTACGCGGAGCAGCTGCAGGCTGAACAGTCGTTCGACTGGTGGCCGCAGTTGTTCGGCGGATATTACGCCACGGGCGAAGGGCAACTCGGAGGATACCATCCACTGCACCTGGCGCTTTACAAGTACCTGCCGCTGGAAACCGCGTTCAATCTTGAAGTCTTTCTCAGCTATCCGCTGATGCTCCTGGGAATGTTCTGCTGGCTGCGTCGACTGCTTGGCCGCTGGCTGCCGGCACTGTTCGGCGCCGTCGTGTTTACCTTTTCCGGATTCAATCTGCTGCACTTGTTTCACGTCAACGCCATCGCCGTGATAGCCCACATTCCCTGGTTGTTGTTGGCGATCGATGTCGTTCTGAAAACGGATGAGCGGCGCGCGGCCGCCTGGGCCTGGCTGGCCGTGGCGATGCTGACCGGCTCCCAACTGCTGCTCGGCTATCCGCAATACGTCTGGTTCTCGCTATTGGTCGAAATCGGCTACGTCGGCTGGGTGATCACCACGCAAAGAAAGAGTCGACGTGCCGGCGGCCAGACGGCAACACCTCGCCAGCTGCTGCAACTGGCCAGCGCCAAGGCGGTTGGTCTGTTGTTGGGATCGCTGCAGTTGCTACCGACCTTTGACGCCTTGCAACACTCGGTGCGGCAATCGGCCGCGGCGGGCTTCGCCGAATCGTACTCTCTCCATCCGTTGAACTTCGTGCAGCTGGTGGCCCCTTACCTGTTCGAGAACCGCGTGGTCGGCCAGAATACGCACGCCTTGGGGCTCTATGCCGGGGCGGTGCCGCTGCTGCTGCTGGTCTACCTGGTCGGCCAACGAAAACACCTCGGTCGACTGCGACCGATCGCGATTGCCGCTGCCTGCCTGGGCGCCTTCGCGCTGCTCATGGCGCTGGGACGTTTCGGCTTTCTCTATCGGCTGCAAGCCTGGTTGCCGATCGTCGGCAGCTTTCGCGCGCCGTGTCGCATGATCGTGCTGTTTCACCTGTCGACGGCCATCTTGTCGGCCGTCGCGCTCATGCACCTAGTCCGCCGTCAGCGACAGACTCGACCACCGGGCGATTCTCCCAAGACGTATCTGTTGATGTTTGCCCTGAGTCTGGCCGCGCTGCCGCTGGCGATGATCTTCTGGAGCGAACACCTGGGAAGTTGGCCGCGCATGCTCCTCGGCCCTGCCTTGGTGGGAATCGCCGCCGCGCTGGTTTATCTTTCCGCTCGCCGATCGTCATGGGCCCTGGCCGGTCTGCTCGTGTTTTGCGCCGCGGACTTGGGCGTTTACGGTTTGAGCTATTCCCTCTGGGAGAAGACGGCCAACCTGGAAGAACAGATCGCCTCGCTAGCGAAACCGGCCCCCGCGACATCCCCTGACACTGCCCACAATCAATCGCCCGCCCGGGTTGCGCTCCATCTGCCGGCTGCTGACTCCGCGGAACGGGTAGGCAACCTGATCACCTTGGCCGGCTACCTTCGCGTCCACGGCTACGTCGGCTTGGAGCCAGCCCGTCGACTCGACTATCGCGACCCTCGCGCCTTACGTCTGGCTGGTGCCGGTTGGATCCATCACGAATTCGACGAAGGCTCGGTCCGCTCACCCCGGGAGCGAAATCAACGGGAGCCGACAAACGACGAGTTCGTCCTGCCGACTTGGAAGCCATTGGATCGCTTTCGGTTGGTAACCCGCGCGCATGTCAGCGACGACCCGGCGGGGGATCTAGAATACCTCGACGCCGAGACGACCGCCTTGGTTGAGATCCCCCTCCAGCTGACGGCGGCAACTCCCGGCCGGCTGACGCCCATCTTCGATAACGCGGGTCAGATGGCCCTTGAGGTCGACGCCCCGACTCAGCAACTGCTCGTCACCAACGAAGCCTATCACCACGGCTGGCGATTGTGGATCGATGGCCAGCTCTCCCCTGCCCTGCGTGTCAACGGTGACTTCTTGGGTGCGGTTGTGCCGGCCGGACGCCATACGATCGGCCTGCAATTCATGCCCCGCAGCTTGCGAAACGGCCGGTTCGTCTCCGGTTGTGGCCTAGGCTTGTTAGGGCTCGGTTTCCTGCTGATTCGGTTCCGTCGCCGCCGAACCGAGCCCATGACTCGCGAATAAAATTCCCCCTCCCGCGCCGACAGAGCGGCGGAGCCAACGAGTTAGTCACCATGCATCACCACGACCAACAAAATCGATCCACCGAAGTGAACGACGTGCTACTGAGCATGGTGCTGCCGGTCTACAACGAGCGGCATGTGCTCGCCGAGCTGATCCGCCGGGTGGGCGAATCGGCCCAGCGTTGTGGCTGCCGTTATGAAATCGTGTTGGTCAACGACGGCTCACATGACGGCAGCAGCGAACTGCTCGATCAACTGGCGGCCGCCGACGCCCGCATCAAGGTGCTCCACCTGTCGCGCAACTTCGGTCACCAGGCGGCGGTCCAGGCTGGCCTGTCTCACGCCAGCGGCGACGCCGTCGTGATGATGGATTCCGACTTGCAAGACGCCCCCGAGGCGATCCCCCGGTTCTTCGCCGAGTGGCGACAAGGTTACGAAGTCGTCTACGCGGTGCGGACCAAGCGAAAAGAGAACTTTGCCAAGCGACTCCTGTTCGCCGCCTTCCATCGTTTCATGAGCCGCATAGCCAACACCGAGATTCCGGCCGATGCCGGCATCTTCGGCCTTGTCGATGCCCGGGTCAAAGATGAAATCGTGGCCCTGGCCGAGCGCGACCGGTACTTGCCGGGCTTGCGTAGCTGGGTCGGTTTCCGGCAAAAGGGAATCGTCGTCGAGCGGCTGGCCCGTTACGACGGAACACCGCGGGTGTCTCTTCTGGGGCTCGCTCGCCTGGCGAAGACGGCCGTGTTTGGCTTTTCCTCCTTCCCGCTGTTGGTGTTCAATCTGATCGGCGTGGCGGCGGTGTTCGTCTTCATGGCCTTGAGCAGCTACGCGCTGTTCTGCAAACTCTTCACCAGTATGGCCATCCCGGGTTGGACGTCGCACGTGTTGTCGGCCAGCTTCTTCGGCGCGCTCAACGCCCTGGGCATCAGCATCCTGGGCGAATATGTGATTCGCATTTACGATCAAGTCCGTGCTCGACCGCTCTATCTGGTTTCGCGGGCGGTTAACGTCAGCGAAGAAACTTCTGGAGCGACATTGGTCGGAGACTATTTCGCAGGCGGGCTGCTCGATGCAGAAGAGTCCGACGGCGAAGGATCGCTACGAGAGCTGGAATTGCTGGAAGAGGCGAACGCCCTGTTGAGCACCGCTTCTCGACTGGGCGATGAGACGCCTCAGACGGAGTCAAGTCGGGCGAGCGAAGGTTCGCGGCGACCGGCTATCTTTGCACCGGCAGATGGCGGCGAGTAAGCTCGGCAGACAGTCGGCCACCGACGGCCGCTTGCCAAAGATCACGAATCGCCCATGGCGCCCGGGCCGCGCCGAGACACAACAGCGGGGCGATCAGCGATCCCCAGTATTGATTGATCGGTTGTCCCACGGCGGCGAACAACACCACGAACACCAGCGTGGCCAACGCCGCGCGGCGACCTGCGTCGCCCGGCCAACTGGCCAATCCCAACAGCGCCAGTGGCAAGTAGATCGCGCTGACCCACTGCGGCAGATTGAGCAGGAAGCCGTTCATCTGGGTGATCGAAACCAGAAAAGCCAGGCCACCGAAGCGAAGCCAGCCGTTCTCGTGGGCGATGTCATTGGGCGTCTGAAAGGCCGCCACTTGGGCGATGTGCCAGGCGAAGAACGCAGCGTAAGCGGCCAGACCGGCGCTCCACAGCGCGGCTTCTTTCCAGCGGCGCTGCCAGAGAGCATAGCACCAGCCGAAGGCACAGTAAGGTCCGGCCAGATCGCGCATGAACAGAGCCGCGATTGCACTGGCAACGCCCAGCTTGGTGCGACCCACTCCCAAGGCACTCACCGAGATCGCGATCAGCGCGCCAGCCCAAAGCATCGGCATGACGTCGAGACCCGCCAACCAACAAGGTAGCAGGGCCCCAACGAGCAACAGCGCGGTGAGGAGTCCCGGGCCAGTTCCCCCTTCGCGGGCGGAGAAGACGAAGCCCAACAGCAGGGCCATGACGGCCAGCGACCCCAACAGGACACGACCCAGCAGCGGATCGGGCAGCACGCCCAACAACCACATCGGCAGTGGGGTACGCCAGTTAAAGACACTCTTGGTGGGATAACCGCGGGCGCGAAGCTCCTCGGACGTCACGGCGTAGTACGACTCGCCGGCACGAACTCGGTCGACCTCGGCCTGGTAGAGGGCCACGTCACCCGGCCCGCGATTCGGCTGGTCGGTGAAACCCTGGGCCAAGGGAGAGAGACTCACGACCACCGACAACAGGATCAGCGCGAAGAGTCCCAGCAACACGCCACGGGCCACTCGGGGCGAGAGCCGCGCGAACGACGTGGGGGGCGTACTGGGGACGTGGGATGGAGCGGCCGGCATGACGAGAATCAGTAGTCAGGCTTGAGGGATCAAACGGGCGAGCGACGCACGCCGCGCCGGTATCTCAAGCCTACGTCAGACGAGCCTGCCGCGGGCCGTCGATCGAGGCAATCCGGCGTGAGACGCTACCCCGGCGCATGCGATAGGGCCGTTACAATCGGACCGTTAGCGAGGTTCGCGGCCGCAGGCGAGAAGCTCGACAGCGACAGAATTCAAGCCGCGATGACCCAAGGCTGGCCACTTAGTACCGAAGCGGCTCATTACGGGTTCTCTTCCAGAGCGGCAGCCTTGGCAACTTCGCCCTCGGTGACGCTTGGAGTAGGCGTTGTGTCTTTGAAGAGTAATAGGAACAGCGCAAGAATCACAGCGGCGCCGATCGTTGGCACAAGCCACATTCGCCGCCAGTTGATGGTCTGCAATAGATAGCCGCTGCGCTGCTCGCGGAGCGAAGCCAACTCGGTTTCGAGTTGAGCGACGCGCTCTCGGTCGGCTTCGCTCTCGAAGACCGGAAAGATCGTTCGCCACATCGAGAGAGCGCGATCCCCAAATGTTGGCGGAGTCTTGGCATCTTCCGACTCGTCGATGAATCGACCAGCGAGCTTGTCTGCTTCTGCCGATACGGCTTTCATCTTGTCGTCAATCGCCGAAGCACCTTCTGCCGCCGTCTTTGCTTCGTCCGTCTTAAGGGTATTGGCAACCTCAACTCTTCCCGCCAGTTGGGCTCCAATGAACATGCCCAAGCCTAGAGTGAACAGCACGAGCATGCCTTGGGCTTGTGAGCGGATTGCCGAAGGAGCGACCCGATCCGTGTAGATCTGACCGGTGACAAAGAAAAAGTCGTAACAGATGCCGTGTAGCAAAATGCCGCCAAGGACCATCCAATAGGTTCCGTCCAGAGAAGCTCCGGCGAATAGGCCGTAGCGAACGACCCAGGCTAACATGCCGACCGCCAGCATCCACTTCACACCAAGCCGGGCGAAGAAGAGTGGCATCACGAGCATGAAGACGATTTCCGACATCTGTCCAAAGGACATCTGTGCCGCTGGATAGGACAGACCCGCCGCATCGGCAAACTTCGAGGCCAGCTGATAGTAGAAGGCGAGTGGAATACAGATCAAGAAAGAACAGATCATAAAGACCAAGTAGGACCGCTGCCGTAACAGAACGAAAGCATCCAACCCCAGGATTTCCCGGGCAGTGATTTCTTTGCCCGCGGATGGAGGTGGTGTATGCGGCAGGGTGAAGCTGTAACAACCCATCACGATGGCAGTCCAGCCGGCCAACTGGAACATGTTGATCGCTTTGTCCCAACCACACAGACTGACGAACAAGCCCGCCACAATCCACCCGATCGTCCCGAAGACACGAATCAGAGGGAATTGCTTTTCAGCGTCGGTCATGTTGTGCAGGGCCAGTGAGTTCGTCAGCGCCAACGTGGGGTAGTAGCACAGCATGTGGGCGAAGAACAACAAGTTGATGATCAGTGGACTAGGATCCTCTTTGCTCATCGCGCCGACCGCAGCCAACATGGCACCGCCACCCAGGAGATGCATGACACCAAGAACGCGCTCGGAAGCAAAGAAACGATCTGCGACCATGCCGACCAGAAATGGAGAGATCATGCCCGCAATCGGTCCGACGGAATACGTCCAGCCGATTTCGGGTCCTCCAAATCCGATCTTTCCCAGAAACAGATAGGCGGTGACGTACCAAGATCCCCACAGAAAGAACTGCAGGAACATCATGATGCTCAGACGAAGAGAGACGAGTTGCATGGTTGGCACGGGGGCTAAAGGAGGCCAGCGACAGACAGGCCGGGTTGTCTGGAACGGGTTTGCGCACAAGACACGAGCGTTGGCACGCACCTTCACGGTTTGGGCCTAAGTTACACGATACATCAGCGTTTGCAAGTACTTGGGCCTTGTCCTCTTCCGCTCTTCGCGTCAGAAAACTCGGCATCAGTGTAGTCTTGAGTTCCCTTCTCGACTCGCGAAGCGAGGTGGTTTCTCCGGAAGAGTCACAGCCGAGTGGACGATTTTGAAACTTGAATTTTCCGCTACTTTCGATACATTGGCGCCTGACGCTGGCGTCGCGCCGGAATGCGGCGACACTTCCCATTTCTTGAGCGAGTCCCAGGGCAAAACCGTTCGCGACGGGCACTCTCCGTAACTGCCCAGATACGACGTCTCAAGACGGCCGTTCTTTGGCAACTTGGTTATTAGTTCTTTCTCGGCGCGCGCCGTTCTGTCGGCCTCCCGGCGGCCTTTTTTTGGGGTCGGATACCGAAGCCGGCCGAAAAAACGTAAGACGAAGTCCGCCAGTCGGTTGCGACGAAGATGGCCATATTTGTGCCAGTCGCTAAGTTCTGCTGCCCCAAGGAGTTGGAATTCTTTGGCAGGGAACGCGTTTTTCGCCGTTTCGGCGAAAAAACTCGCCAGCTTCGACGGCGACTACTCGGCGCGCTCGCGCTTCTCGACGTGGACGTAAGACGGGCCTCGAATCGTCTCGCCACTGTGTAGTTCGGTAAACAGTCGCGCGTCGCCCGCTGGAAGTTCGACGCCGCGGAAAGTCACACTCTCGGCGTCGGCCGCCAGGTCCTGTGTCTCGGTCAAGCCCGCGATTCGGAGTGTGGCCGTACCGGGTTCCGCCTTTGCGTAGAAGTCGAGCCGGATGTCGTAGGTTCCAGCCGAGGCGATGTGAATTTCCCAGTGGCCGTTGGAGTCGGGCTCCCAAGTGCCGTCGCGCCAGTCTTGCCGCGTGAAGGTCACTGGGTTTTCGTGCTGTGTGCCGACATGAATTCGCGGCGGGGCGTAGTTGTCCTGGCGAGTGCTCGACACATCATCGAACCAGGCGTCGTACGATTGCTTCAATCGCGCGACAACTTCTGGCTGCTCGGACACCAGATTTTTCGTTTCCCCCGGATCGGCCACGATGTCGTACAGCTCGAGCTGCTCGAAGGTGGTCGGCTTCAGAAAGCCGGTGTGGCCGAAGCCGGTCGGATGGACGAGTTTCCAGCGGGCGTCACGGATCATGAAGTGGTGGTAGCGGACCGGCTCATTGCCGCGATGCGTTTGGATGACGATGTTCCTGTCGGGCCATTCGATATCGCGGCCTTTCAAGAGGGGCAGGAAATTGCGGCCATCAAGCTTCACGTTGGCAGGAGGATCGGCACCGCAGGCGGCCAGCAGCGTCGGCAGGATATCGATGTGGGCCACCGGGGTGTCGTTCTGGTGCCCCGCGGTCAGTCGCCGCGGCCAATGCACCCACAGCGGCGAGCGGATGCCGCCCTCGTGCACGTCCGACTTGCGGCCGCGAAACTGGTCCGTTACGAAACGCGACGTGTTGGGGCCGTTGTCGACCATATAGATCACGATCGTGTCGTCGGTAATGCCGAGTTGGTCGAGTCGGGCGAAGAGACGGCCGACGTTGTCGTCGATGTTGGTGATCATGGCGGCGATTCTCGCCAAGATGTCTTGGTCAAATTCCTTTCGCTCTTCTACCTGGCCGGAGACCTGCAGCGGCAGGAGGTCTTTCGCCATGTATCGAGTTCGTAGTTCTTCCGGAACGTCATGAAACGGACCGTGAGGCGCGTTGGTCGGCAGATAGACAAAGAATTTCTGTTTCTTGTTCTTCGCCTGCTGCATGAAGTCCATGGCGGCATCGAAGTAGACGTCGGTGCAGTAGCCCTTGGTTTCCACCTGTTGGCCGTTACGAAACAGAATCGCGTCGGTGTAACGGCCTTGATTCTCCGGCGGGTCGGCAGGTTGGCCCAGGCCACCACCACGATGAACCAGAGATTCCTGAAAACCTTGATCCATGGGCCGGAGCGGATAGTTATCGCCCAGATGCCACTTGCCGAAGATACCGGTGACGTAACCAGACTCGGCCAGCGCTTCGGCGATGGTAACTTCGTCCGGCTCGAGCATGGCCCGCCCGACCCAGGTGTCGACGACGCGGGTGCGGTAGTTGTAACGACCGGTCATCAGACAAGCCCGCGTGGGAGCGCAAACAGGACTGACATAGAACGTTGTCATCTCCGCGCTCCGTTTCGCCATCGCGTCGATGTGCGGGGTTTCAATCAAGCGATTGCCTGTCGCGCCGAAGTCACCCATGCCTTGATCGTCACTCATGATCAGCACGACGTTGGGACCAACAGGAGCGGCGTCGTCGGCCATCACGCTCTCTTCAAGAGCGACCAACCCGGACACGAGAAAAATCAGCAACAGCGGGCGAGCGGAAATCATCGAAGCGAACTCTCAAAGTGGGAGGTGGGTCCGTGAGCCTCAGCGTCCTCCTCAGGGGGATGACGACAGGAGAGGTTCATCGGCGATTAGTCTAACACAGCCCGCCGCGAGGGGCGCATCGGTGAAGGTTGGCCGCCACAGGGCAAAAAACGGGGCATTTAAGCCGATTCCCCGGCATAACTGGTGGAACCCGACGCGTTTACAAGCTACATCTATAAGGACGTTTCTCGCGATACTCGGGGAACTGATCGACACGATTTTCACGACCCGATATACCCCGATGAAACACAGTGAGACGATGAGACGCACGTTTTGGATTTATGTGGCGATTGCCATCCTGGCCATGCTGGCGCGCGGAGGCGGTGCCAGCGCCGCGGAGCCGGCTGGCTCTCTCGCCGAATTGGAATCAGTCTTACCGAGTGCCTCGCTCGACTTCACCGCGGAGACGACGGCCAGGGTTCTGTCGTTGGTCGACCGACTGGAAGAGGCGGAATATCAGAAGAGCCTTTATAGTCGCGATGCCGATTCGGCCACCATCTTGAAGATGGTCGAAGACCTTGTGATTACCAAAGCCCGCGTCGATGAGCTATTGCAGGAAACGCTCGCCAAGCGAACGCAGTTTCTTGCCAGTGAGGCCGGGGAACCTCGGCGCAAGGCGATTCGGCAGTTCTTGCTGACGACCTCGGCGCTGACCGATCTGTCGGGCCGGTTGCGTTATCTCTCCTACGACGCCCTACACGAGGCGGCCTACGATCTGAGAAACAACGAGGCAGGTCGAAAGCGTTTATTGGAGATATTGACCGAGCACAAGAGCACGATCGGGGCGGCGGTGATGGCTCAAGTCATATTGTTACCGCCACGCTCACCCGAGAACGATACCCCGGCAGCCACCTCGCTTGAGCAGTCACAGGTCCTCAAGTTAATCCGTGAGACCCGCCAGCACGACCTGGTCGGCTTACTCGCCCGGTATATCCGCAGTGCGCCCGATCCGCGTCTGCAGATTTCAGCAGCGGCCACGATTCGACGTGTCGGGATGCCTCAGAAGCCTCGACCGGAGGCCGATCCGACACTTCCGAAACCCGCCATCGAGGCTGACGAGCTGCACACCATTCTCTCCCGAATCGACGGCTCGCAGTTGCCCGCGGACTGGAATGCGCGTCGCGAAGAATTGATCGGCTGGCTCGACATTCGCCGGCGGGAAGGCGAGCCGGACGAAACGTATCGCCTGGGCCAACTCGACTTGCAGGCGGGGGACTGGTTCTTGATGCGAAACGCCTCGCCTTACAATCTGTTTACCGATCTGTCGCCAGGATTGTTCACGCACGTTGGCGTGGTCACGGTGGAGCGCGGCAGCGATGGCATTCGGCGTTTTGTCGTGATCGATCTGCCGGAACGGGGTAATTACATGCCGGCGGTCACGGTCGATACCTTTGTGAAGCGAACCCTCGACTACGCTTTCTTGCGTCATGCCGACGATGCCGTGAGGGAGGAAATGGGCGACGTCGCTCGCACCATCATCGGAAACGAATCGCACTTCGATCTGGGATTCCGTACCGACGGCATTAAGAAGCTCAAAGGGCAAGACCTGCAGGGGAAGAAGATTCACGGCTATTGCGCCGGACTGCTGTTGCTCTGCGCTCAAGCGACCGAGGCACCCCACCAAGATTTCTTTCCCATTCCGGAACATCCGGCGGGTGGCAACACTCAAGACAACTTGAGCAAGCTGGAGATCTCGATGGGGCACGACTTTCTCTCTCCCACCGGGCCGCTCTTCTCGGAGCGGATGCTGTTGGTCGGACGACGCGAACCGATGTACAACGCCAAGCGACAGATCGATCAAGCGGTCTACGATCACTTCGCGGACAATTTGAAGAACAAGGTCCTCGTGCCCTCGCCCGATTGGTTTCAGTCGATGAGGCAAAGCATGGCCGAGGCATCGAAGGGGAATCCTCTCCTGGCCAAAGCGCTCGCTCGAACGGCTGGAGTTAACGAGAATATGGATCTCGTCGCGGCGGCAAAATTGGGCGCCGTTGTGGAGACATTGGATGAGATCGCCTACGGGGCCAGTGGAGAGTATTTGCAAGCTCGGGCAGCCATGCGCGAGCCGATGGTCCGCAGCCTGCGGAGACGCCAGGCCGACGAACGAGTGCGACAAACGAGACTCTACCAGCAACGCCACGCGGAGCTATATCGCTCATTTTCTGCGGGAAATCTCTCGCCGCGGCAATTGCGGGTCGAGCTGGTGCGGTACTACATCAACAAGGGGAATCGCCAACTCGATGAGCGGTTCTTCGGCAGCGACACGAGTGAATAGGTCCGAAGTCTGAGCCGCGGGGAACGATTCTCACCGGTTGGCGACTTTTCGTACAATTACGGCCCAAACTCGTCTAGACCACGAGTGCCGGGAACATAAAATAAAGATTGGTATCCACACCTTGGCTCGATATGACTATCTGCAATCCTGGCCCGGCGTCTTCCCGTGACGTCGGGCTCTGTTTTTTGAAGAAGGACCGAGAGACCGCGAAACAGACCTATCTCGTCCAGACACTTGAAGTGTCTGTGGTAGCTGCGAAGCGAACTCGATAGCTGGAATGGGAATGAACATTGTGGTCCTCGGGGCCGGCACGGTTGGCGTTTCGATCGCCGACTTGTTATGCCAACATCGACACAACGTTACGGTTGTCGATCAGGACGCGGAGAAGACTCAGCAAGTCAACGAGCGGCTTGATGTCCGAGCTCTGACGGGCGGCGCTTCGCAGTCGAGTGTGCTCTTTCAGGCCGGCGTACCGGGCTGCGATCTCTGCTTGGCGGTCACCGGTATCGACGAAGTCAACCTGATCGCCGCTAGCATGGCCAAGGCGATGGGGGCCGCACGAACGGTGGCCCGGGTCTACGCGCCGGTCTATCGCGATCTCTCCACGTTCGACTATCACCGGCACTTCCATGTCGATCGGCTGTTGAGTCTGGAGCATCTCTCCGCGATGGAGCTAGCCCACGCCATCCGTCACGGGGGCACGGTCGCCATGGAGTCGTTCGCTCGTGGTGAACTCGAAGTGGAAGAATTCGAGGTCAGTGAGAACGCGCCCGCGGTCGGAGAGGAAATCAAAGACTTGGGTTTGCCGAAGGGAGTGCGAATCGCCTCCATCTCGCGAGACGGAAGAACCACGCTGGCCTTGGCCGATAATCAGCTGGCCGCCGCCGATCGGGTCACGCTGATCGGAACGGGCGAAGAGATCGACGCCAACAAGTCGCTGTTTCAGACCGGGTCGATTGCCAGACGAGATATCGTCATCGCCGGCGGTGGCGAAACCGGCTACCACCTGGCGATGGCGATGGAACATGGCCGCTTTGGCGTCGTCCTGATGGAGCGCGATATCGAGCGCTGCGAATACCTGGCGGCGAATCTGAAACGAACGACCGTGGTCCACAGCGACGCGACCTATCGAGATCAACTCGAAGAAGAACGGGTCGGCACGGCCGATGTCTTTGTCGCCTGTACGGGCGACGACGAAGACAACATTATGTCGTGCGTGACCGCTCGCGAAATTGGCGCCAAGCAAATCCTGGCGATCGTGGGCCGCCCCGACTACGCGGAGGTGGTCGGCAAACTCGGCATCGACGAGGCCGTCAGTCCCCGCGAGGTCGTTGCCCGGCAGGTGCTCGGCCTGTTGCACAAGGGCGCGGTCATCTCAAGGACCTCGCTTGGGCTCGGCGGATTGAACGTGTTCGAGATTGAAGTCCGTGAGGGAGCCCCGATTACCGAACACGTACTGGCCAACGTGCGGTTGCCGGCCCAATGCCTGATCGCGGTTGTCGTGCAGGAGAACTTTGTTCGCGTCCCGGGGGCGGACGATCGACTTAACCCAGGCGACACCGTGATTGCCTTGATCGACGACTCGGCTGTTGAAGAGTCACTCGCCATGTTCAGTAGTAGCCGGTCATGAATTTCCAACTGCTGGCCAGAATTCTCAGTCGCGTCGCTTTCCTGATCGGCGGCACCATGGTATTTAGCTTGCCGTGGGCGTTTCCGTTCTTGGGCGCTACCGATTCGTTTGAGACGGCGGGCTTTACGGGGCTGGTGGGTTCCATTGCCATCTCCGCGGTCGTCGGAATCGTGCTCTGGTACCTGGGGCGAAATACCGATGGCAAGCTCTATCGCAAAGAAGCGATGGCGGTCGTCGGTCTCAGCTGGGTGCTGGCCACGATTCTCGGTGCCATGCCCTTCTTGATCAGCGGAACTCATCTTGGCGAAGGCCGACCGATGGGTATTGCCGACGCCGTGTTTGAATCCCAATCGGGATTTAGCACCACGGGGGCCACCGTGATTACCGATTTAGAAAAGCCCGAACTGGTTCCGCGATCGATCCTCTTCTGGCGTAGCAGTACCCACTTCCTCGGCGGCTTGGGAATTATCGTGCTGTTTGTGGCGATCCTAGGGCAGGGCTCCGCCGGCAAGGCACTCATGCGCAGCGAAATGCCCGGGCCCAGTAAGGAGGGGTCTCAAGCGCGGATGCAACATACGGCCTGGACATTCGCGGCGATCTATGTCGGGCTGACCGCGGTGCTCACGCTATTGCTCAAAGTCGAGGGACTCACCTGGTTCGATTCGCTCTGCCACTCGTTCGGCACCATGGCAACCGGGGGCTTCAGTACCTACAACGATAGCGTCGGCGCCTTCGCGAATCTGCCTTACATCAGCGATGCACAAGCGATCTGGATCGAGGCCACGATCATAGTGTTCATGGTGCTCGCGGGGACCAATTTCACGCTTCTATACTTTGTCCTGCTGCGACAACCGGGCAAGTTGTTTGGCGATCTTGAATGGCGCGTCTTTATCTCCGTCATCCTGATTGGCACGGTCGTTATCGTCCTGTTTGGATGCTACCACGGTGACTTTAAGTCATGGGTCGACGGCCTGCGGCACGGTCTCTTCCAAATTGTGTCGGTGATGACCACGACTGGCTACGGTACGACCGCCGACTTCGATGCCTGGAACAGTGTGGGACGAGGCATCTTGTTCTTGTTGATGTTCGTCGGTGGCTGCGCCGGCAGTACGGGTGGTGGTCTCAAGGTCATCCGCCATATTCTGTTCCTGAAGGTTCTTTGGTTGGAGATCGAACGAGCCTATCACCCGAGTGTGGTGCGACCCTTGCGGATTAGCGGACAGCCAGTGGAAGACCCCGAGCTGCGTCGAAATATCTTGGTCTACTTCGGTCTGGTTCTGGTCATATTTGTCTTCAGCTGGATGGCCCTGGTGGCGATGGAGCCCGACGAAACGTGGCGCGCCACCGCCGCCGTGAATGGACAGGCGAGCGAAACGGCCATGACTTCAGTGAGCAACTTGCAGGGAACAGAAAACCGGGACCAAGCGAAGGCCGTTGAGTCGGCCAGAGATCGCAGCATCGAACACAAGTTGATCGATAGCGCATCGGGCATCGCGGCCACGCTCAACAATATCGGCCCGGGGCTGGGCGTCGTGGGAGCGAAACAAAACTACTCGCTCTTCAGTCCGGCGGCCAAGCTGCTCTTCACGTTCCTGATGATGCTGGGACGACTGGAGATCTTTGTGATCATCGTATTGCTGGTGCCTGGATTTTGGCGGGCACACTAACTGCGACGAGCAGGCTGAGTAAGGCACACATCCGGGCGTCTGTTCTCCGCCCGAGAGAAGCTCGGCCAGAGACCAAGCCAGATCTGGGCCACAGATCTGGGGCATACTTGAGGCCCTCAAATGGCGTTAGACGCCCCGCGGGCCGCAATCGCCCGAGCGAAACTCAAGGGCTTCCGATGATTGCCGCAGCCTGGGCCGTCACGTTATACTAGGAGGTTTGAGGGATTGTTGCTTTCTGACGCTGTCTTTCCCTGCCCACCACGGCTCATCCGCCCCATGGTCCCCGCGCCGGCGGCGTTCGTCCTGAATAAACTTCACAAGGTTTGAAGCCCGATGCATACGATTCGTTTCATAGGATATGCCACCTCACTGGCTTTCGCTCTTTCCACCTCGATTCTGGTAGCCGAGGAACCGGAGGGCGACGCGTCGGACGCTCCGGTCAGCTACTACCGTGACATTCGGCCTGTGTTTCAAGCCCGCTGTTTCGGTTGTCATCAGCCCGCCAAGCCACAAGGTTCTCTCGACATGACCAACTTCCAGGGATTGCTCGAGGGGGGCGATTCGGGCGACCCGGTTGTGGTTCCCAGCGAACCTGATGAAGGCACGCTATTGGAAATGATCGTTTCGGAAGACGGAGAGACGGCCGAGATGCCGAAGGATGGCAAGCCGCTGACGACCGATCAGGTCGCGCTCATAAGTCGCTGGATTAGCGAAGGCGCGAAAGATGATACCCCGGAGTCCGATACGGCGATCTATGACGCCGACAATCCCCCCAAGTATGAATCCCAACCGGTCGTCACCTCGCTCGATTTTTCTCCCGATGGCAAGCTGCTTGCGGTTTCCGGCTACCACGAAGTGTTGCTGCATGAGATTGGCAGCGAGGGCCAGGCAAAACTGGCGGCCCGACTGGTTGGTCTATCGGAGCGAATTGAATCGGCCCTCTTCTCGCCCGACGGCCAGCGACTCGCGGTCACCGGGGGTTCGCCGGGGCGCATGGGAGAAGTTCAGATATGGAACGTGGCCGATCGTGAGTTGGAAGGTTCGACGACCGTGACCCACGATACAATCTACGGCGCGAGTTGGTCCCCCGACGGCAAGCTGGTCGCTTTTGGCTGTGCGGACAATACGCTTCGCGCGGTCAATTCGGAAACGCTCGAACAGGTCTTTTACCAGCGAACCCATGACGATTGGGTTCTCGATAGCGTGTTTTCCAAGGAAGGGACGCATCTCATTTCGGTGAGCCGCGATCGCACCATGAAACTCAATCATGTAGCGACTCAGCGATTCATCGATAACGTGACGAGCATTACACCGGGCGCACTCAAGGGAGGGCTCTATTCCGTCGATCGACATCCGGAAAAGGACGAACTGTTGATCGGAGGCGCCGATGGTACCCCCAAGATCTACAAGATGTTTCGCACGAAAGCCCGCCAGATTGGCGACGACTTCAATCTGATTCGCAAGTTCCCCGCCCTTCCCGGCCGAGTCTTTTCCGTGCAGTTCAGCGACGATGGCAAGTACATTGTGGCCGGTAGCAGCAAGGATGGCAAAGGCGCGGCTTCGGTCTACGTTGTCGAAACGGGCGAAGAACAGGCCAAACTTGCCGGCATTGAGGGTGGCATCTTTTCGGCCACATTCAGCCCCGACGGCAAGCTCGTGGCCTCAGGCGGTTTCGCCGGCGAGGTTTACTTGCACGACGCGGCGACCGGAAAGCTGTTGTCCAAGTTCGGACCGGTCCCGATCGACAAGAAGCAGGAGAATCTTGCCAAGGGTGGGGCCACGACCGGTAGCTAGTCTTTGTCGTGTGAGTTTTCGATTCGCATCGCCCTCGGCAAGGATCTGCCGTACAATGAGTGTGGATGTTGACCGAACGGGACCGGCTCTTACTTTGCCGGTCACGGATTTCAATTCGCGGTGGTTCGGCTGGCGGATGATCTTGATAGGCGACCTTTCGGCGGTTCACAATCGACTTGGATAAAATTGTCGCTGGAGGCACCGTGAGAAAAGGCATTATGGGCAATCGGTTCTTGATTACCGTGGCGATCTTATTCGCTGGCTGGGGATTCTTCACGCCACTGCCAGCGACGGTCGCGGAAGAAGCGGCGGAGGAAGCCACGGAAGAGGCGACGCCTTCTCAAGACAACAATGCCGGTCTCAAGGATCTCGATGAAGCCACTTTGGCGAAGTTGACAGCCGAGAGTGTGCAAGATCTGGCCGACGTTATCGATCAATGTGAATTAGCCCTGAGCAAAGGTCTCGAAGAAAACCACGCGACGTTGGCAAAGCAGTTGCTGGTGACCACTCGGGTGGAACGAGCGACGTTCTTCAGCTCCAAGATATTTGGAGAACTCCAGCCCGATCGACGCTGGCGCCAGTTTCGACAACTGGCGATGAGCGACCTTGAGAAGGCACTTGAGCACGCTCCGGACAATCCCGAAATTCACGTACTCATGGGGCGACTTCTTTCCCTTCCTGGCAACCCAGACGATCATGCTCGTGCGGTGGCCTTGCTCAACAAGGCTATCGATCTGTATGACGACGACAAGTCACAGATATCCAAGGCCCTCGCCTTTCGGGCCGCCGCCCAGTCCGATCCGGAAAAGAGGGCCGCTGACCTAAACGAATCGATTGAGCTCGATCCACGTAATCTCGACGCGATCCGTACCCGGGCAGTGGTGCGTATTCGCGCTCGGGAGTACGAAGAAGCGATCGCCGATTTGGAGCGGGCCATCGAATTGGATCCGGAAAATCCGAGAACCCACGAGGCACTGGCGACTGTCTTCCGAACGCTCAATCGAAACGACGAGGCCATCGAGCGACTATCCGAAGCCATCAAGTTGGCGCCCGAGAGTCCGTCGGCCTGGGTTGAACGAGCACGCATCTACTTTCTCGACGGGAAGTATAAACTCTCGGCGGCCGACTCGGAGGCCGCGCTGAAGCTAGCGCCCCGCAACGCGACAATTCAAATGATGCACGCTCAGACATTGCATCAGCTTGGGCAAACGAAAGAAGCTCTACGACTCGTCACCAAGTTGCTAATTGCTCAGCCGCGGCTGGCGCAGGCGATCAACTTGAGGGCCAGACTCCTGGCGGACGACGGGAAGCAAGCGGAAGCGATCGCCGTGCTGGAGAGGGCACGCAAGAGAGAACCGCAGAACCCGCAGTTTCTTCTCACGCTGGGCATGCTCTATGTCGCCAGCAAGCAGGGAGACAAAGCGGTCGAGATGTTCGACCTATTGCTTGCAGGTGGGGTCGAAATGGCCGTCGTCTATCGAAGTCGGGCCGACGCTCTGCTGAGCATCAATCGACAGGCCGAAGCATTGGCCGATTATCAGAAGGCACTCAAAGAAGATCCCCAAAACCCGGGCATCCTCAACAATCTCGCTTGGCTGATGGCAACGTCTCCTCTCGACGAATTACGAGACGGGAACAAGGCGCTGGAGTTGGCAACCGAAGCGTGTCGACTGACGGAGTACGGCGAAGCGTATATTCTAAGCACGTTGGCCGCCGCTCATGCTGAAGCGGGTGACTTCGGGAAGGCGATCGAGTGGGCGGAAAAAGCCGTTGAACTGAGCGGCGAAGACGTCCAAGATCAGATCCGATCCGAGCTGGAAAGTTATCGAAAGCAACAACCTTGGCGAGAAGCCCAAGGTGCCGAAGAGGATGCGGCGGAGGGCGCTGCGTCCGACGGCGATGCGGTGGACGCGAAACCGTCGCCCGATGAACCCTTCGCGGAGGAAACTCAGGCCGAAGAGACCGTGCCGTCGGGAAGTGAATCTGAGTCGGAGTAGCCCGGCCCTGCTCGAACGGTTTCTCTAGCTGGCCGCGGCCGTATTCCCGAGTCTCTCGGCCAGGTTCTCGATGCCCTGGCGATGGCAAAAATCGCCAAAACTCTCGCCCTCAGTTCGTTCGGACTTGAACAGCACGAACACCTCCACGAGAGTTTTCACGACATCCTCCGCGGGGACCATTTCCTGATAGATGGTGTTCAGGCGATTCCCCTGAGTGCGACCGCCCAGCAGAATCGTATACTTGCCCAACGTCTTGCCGACCAGGCCGATGTCGGAGTTGTAAGGCCGGGCACAGCCGTTGGGACAGCCGGTCATGCGCGTTGTGAAGATCTCATCGGCCAGATCGAGCCGCTCCAATTCCTGTTCCAGTTCGTCCATAATTCCAGGTAGCGCCCGTTCGCTCTCGGTGACGGCCAGCCCACAGGTTGGCATCGCCGGACAGGCCATCGACCAGCGTCGGACCGTGCTAAGTTCGTCGTGTTTGCGAACACCATGGCTGGCCAAGATGGAGTCGATCTTGTCTTTGGCGTCGGCAGCCAGGTCGGTGAACACCAGGCCCTGGTGCGCGGTGAGTCGCAAATTGGGCTTGAGCGTGCCACAGATTTCTCGCAGCGCCGACTTGAGGCGATAGCTTCCTTCGTCCTTGATGCGCCCGTTCTCCACATTCAGACCGTAGAACCAGCGACCGTCGCCCTGCTCGAACCAGCCAACGTGGTCGTCGTGACCAGAAACTTCTTCGTCGCGGGGCGATGCCAGCGATTGGCCGTAGTACTCCTCGACTTTCGCTTTGAATTTGTCGACTCCCCACTCCGCCACCAGGTACTTGAGGCGGGCCACCTTGCGATCGGATCGATTGCCGTGGTCACGCTGAACCTTGACGACTTCCGTGACGACGTCGAGCACCTGATCGGGAGTTACAAAAGCCATCGGCTGACTCAGCGCCGGAAATGTCTTCTTGGCGCTGGGGGTGACTCCCATCCCACCGCCGACCAGGACGTTGTAGCCGACGATTTCAAAGTTCTCGCAGATGGCCAACAACCCCACATCATGCGTATGGATGTCGATACAATTGTCGCCCGGCAGAGCGACGCCGATTTTGAACTTGCGCGGCAAGTAGACTTTGCCGTAGATCGGCTCGATCTCGCTCGCCTGGGCCCCACTGGCAAGGAGCGTTTTCTCGTCGGTCTCGGGATCTGTCAGCCAGATTTCCTGGTAGGCGTGTGACTGGGGCGCCAGATGCTCCGCCAGGCGATCGGTCAACTCCTGCATCTGTCGGTGAACCGGGTCGCCATGATACGGCGCGGGACAGCACATCACGTTTCGATTCACATCGCCACAGGCGCCAAGGGTCGAAAGCTGCGATGCGTTGATGCGGCGAACGATCTCCACCGCGTCTTTCTTGAGAATGCTGTGAAGCTGCAGCGCCTGCCGGGTGGTGATGCGGAGGGTCGAGTTACCCAGTTCATCGGCCAACTCAAGTTGGGCCAGCAGTTGATCGCTGGTTAGTTTTCCGCCTGGAATCTTGCTGCGAATCATCATCGAATAGGCACGCTCGCCGCCCGTCTTCTTGAGCTCCTTGCGAACGTCGCGGTCATCCTGCTGGTACATCCCGTGGTGCTTCAGCAATTGGATCGTGTCTTTGTCGAAGAAGTTCTTGTCGTCGGCCAGTTCGGCGGCAATCTCCCCACGGAGATAGTTGCTCTCCGACTTGATCTTCTCGACGGGACTAAGTTTCTTCTTGTCTTCGCTCATGATCGCGGTTTCGCAGGGGGCAGCGGAATGGAAAGAGATATCGGCGGCCGCCACTCGCGGGGTCCCAAACACCGACGAGTGGGATCTTGGCCCGGCGAGTTGGAACGCCCGAAGATGGGGTAAATCGATGCCGAACGAGGTCGCTTGAGTCGCTACCTGTGGTTTCCGGCTCCAGGGCGGGCCGTTTGCCGCATCTCGGGTGGAGTATAGCGTGAGCCCTAAAAAGCTGCCATAGCTCTCTATTTTCACAGTTTGGTCTCGTCCGAGGGAGCGCCGAATCCGCTTGCACCGAGGAACTCCCCCGACTCTGCACGCGACCATCGTCGACAGTTCTCGATCGGTTTTTTGCGAGGTAGTCGCCGACATCGAGCATTGCTGGCAGCTTCCCGAAGTCTGCTCGCAGGGGGCTTTTTCGGCACGATTGATCGGGAGAAATCGGCCCGGTGCGGGGTTCTTCCATTCTTGGTATCCTGGGGGACTCAGTGCGACCCGATAAGAATCTGCCTCATTTTGACATTTCAGACTGGAGACGCTCCCATGATCCCACGCGCCACGCTCGCCTGCTTGCTGCTGTTCGTGATGACCTCATTTTCCCTGGCTGATGATGATGCCGGCTGGGTCAGCCTGTTCGACGGCAAGTCGCTCGATGGTTGGAAAGCGAGCGAGAACAAGGACTCTTGCAAGGTCGAAGATGGCACGATCGTCGTGCATGGGCCTCGTTCTCATCTCTTCTACGTGGGTGACGTCAACGAGGGAAAATTCAAGAATTTTGAGTTCAAAGCGGACGTGATGACCGCGCCGGGATCGAACTCGGGCATTTACTTCCACACGAACTATCAAGAGACGGGATGGCCGAACACCGGCTACGAAGCCCAGGTCAACAACACGGGTGCCGATAAGTCGAAGACAGGTGGTCTCTATGCCGTGCAGGTCAACACGGAGGAAGTCGCCAAGGATAACGAGTGGTTCAACTATCACATTATTGTCAAAGACAAGCACATCGTGATAAAGATCAATGGCGAGACGATATCGGACTACACGGAGCCGGACGATCTCGATCGTCCGACGAGGCAGCTTTCCACTGGAACGTTTGCCTTTCAGGCGCACGACCCAAATAGCAAAGCCGCCTACAAGAACATCATGGTGAAGGTGCTCCCGTGACCGCACGGATTCTCGACGGCAAAGCGATCGCCGCGCAGATCAAGGATGAAATAAGCGAAGAGGTCGCCGATTTCATCGAGAATCAGGCGGTTGAACCCTGTCTAGCGGCTGTGCTGGTTGGAGAGGATCCGGCGAGCCAGGTCTATGTGCGCAACAAGCAAAAGGCCTGCGAACGGGTTGGCATTGCCAGTCAGCTGCACCGACTGGAGGCCGATACCAGCCAAGACGAGCTGCTGGGGATCGTCGCCAAGCTCAATAAATCGGACGCGGTGCATGGAATTCTGGTTCAGCTGCCACTGCCGAAACAGATCGACACCGAGCGGATACTTCAGGCGATTAACCCCGGCAAGGACGTAGACGCTTTTCATCCGGAGAATGTCGGTCGACTCGTGCAGGGTCGCCAGCGGTTCTTGCCCTGTACGCCGCATGGCATTCAACAGTTGCTGCGGCGAGAAGAGATTGCCACCAGCGGAGCCCATGTCGTCATTCTCGGCCGGAGCGACATTGTCGGTAAGCCGCTGGCCAACATGTTGATGCAGCGCGGCCCTGGCGGTGACGCGACGGTCACCATATGTCATTCCCGCACCAAGAACCTGGCGGAAGTGACGCGCTCGGCAGACATTCTCGTGGCGGCCATCGGTCAGCCCCGCTTTGTTACGGCCGACATGGTCAAGCCGGGCGCCACGGTCATCGACGTCGGCATCAACCGCACCGACGACGGCCTTGTCGGCGACGTCGACTTTGATGGCGTGCGAGAAGTCGCCGGCGCCATCACGCCTGTGCCGGGTGGCGTGGGCCCCCTGACCATCGCCATGCTGCTGCTCAATACATTGACCGCGGCGCGGCAGGCGATCTAGATTCTTCGCCAATGCAGGAATCGATCTTTCTCCTCTCTCCAGACTCTTTCCAACCAGAGTTCATCGAGGTGGGAACGCGCCTGAGCCTGAGCTGGGAGCGCGCGTCGAGCCGCGAGCGATGAATGAGTCGGGAGGCTGGAGGCGAGAAGTGCCCCCAGAGGTGCGAATAGCTCGACGCGCTAGATGCGCGGAGCGGTCACCAGATCGAGCGTCAAAAGCGCCGCGGCCAACGATACAAATACTAGCAAGAATGGCATCAGAAAATCCTAACGTGAATTAAACCTAAGAACTTCGTACCAGATTTCCAGGGGCGTGCAAACAGCGTTTCCGCTGTACACAGGCTAAGTTGCCGAAACCGCTACGGTTCGTCACAGGTTAACCGGCGACTTCCCGCATTGAACTGGCATTAAGTCGTCTTTCCGAAACGAGTTGCGTCACGGAAAATATTTTTGGAAATGCCATTCATAGGGTGCCAGCAGTGCTGTCTGGCTCCCAATTCGTGAAAAGATATTCCGCCGTTCTGGCGAGGTTGCCTGGTCCGACACCGTCGGCGCACTTCAAGAAAGCGCGTGCTCGCCAGTTTGTATTTGGCACAGTATCGGCCGATAGAGCCCCACACTGTTCTTAATCCGGCCAGAATATTTAGATTCTTCCAGCCAGCGACGCTAGTCGCTCCAGCCGTCAGGCCGTGATCGAGGAGCAGTGGACACCGCTCGATCGCGCCCATTCGCTGGCGGCTTGCCCGCCCTAGCCTGGGGCCGGCAGGGTGCTGCTGCCCATCAGATAGGTGTCGACCGCTCGGGCCGCTCCGCGACCCTCATTGATCGCCCATACCACCAGGCTTTGGCCTCGCCGACAGTCGCCGGCCGCGAACACTCCATCGATGCTGGTGGTGAACTTACCATGCTCAGCCTGGTAGTTACTGCGGGCATCGGTTTCCACCTGGAGCCCTTCCAGGATGTACTGTTCCGGTCCCAGGAATCCCATCGCCAGCAGGACCAAGTCGGCTTTCCATTCCTTTTCGGAACCTTCGAGTTCGACCGGCTTGAAGCGGCCATCTTCTTTCACCCAGTCGACCTGCACGGTGCGAATGCCGGCCACATTCCCCGCACCGTCGTCGATGAATTCCTTACTCATGATGCAGTAGGAACGCGGGTCGTCTCCAAACTTCGCGGCCACTTCTTCGTGACCGTAGTCGACTCGGAAGATTTTGGGCCACTGTGGCCAGGGATTGTCGGTGGCCCGCTGCTGTGGTGGCTCAGGCAACAGTTCAAAGTTAACCAGGCTGGTGCAGCCGTGACGCATCGAGGTACCAATGCAGTCGGTGCCCGTATCGCCGCCGCCGATGACGATCACGCTCTTGCCTTCGGCGGATATGAACTTGCCGTCGCTCAAATTGGAATCGAGCAAGCTCTTGGTGTTGGCGGTCAGAAACTCCATGGCGAAGTGAATGCCGGCCAGCTCACGACCCGGAATCGGCAGATCGCGGGGTTTGGTCGCCCCGGTCGCCATCAGCACCGCGTCGTTTTGGTCGACCAACTCCCGGGGGTCAATGTTGCGACCGACATCGGCCCCGGTCACGAATTTGATTCCCTCAGCTTCCATCAGGTCGAGTCGACGTTGGACGACATCCTTCGAGAGCTTCATGTTCGGGATGCCGTAGGTCAATAGACCGCCGATACGATCGGCTCGCTCGTAGACCGTAACCTGGTGTCCGACGCGATTGAGCTGTGCCGCCGCGGCCAGGCCTGCCGGGCCGGAACCGATGATCGCCACTTGCTTTCCGGTCCGCTGCTTGGGCGGATTCGCGGTAACCCAACCTTCGGCAAATCCGCGATCGATGATCGCGTTCTCAATGTTCTTGATCGTGACCGGCGGGTCGGTGATCCCCAAGACGCAAGCTCCCTCGCAGGGGGCCGGGCAGGTGCGACCTGTGAACTCGGGAAAGTTGTTCGTCTTGTGAAGTCGATCGAGCGCGTCGCGCCAACGATTGCGATACACCAGATCGTTCCACTCCGGAATCAGGTTGTCGATCGGGCAGCCCGAGGAGGACTGACAGAAAGGCACCCCGCAATCCATGCAACGGGCTCCCTGCTCCGCGAGTTGGGCATCGACCGGCTCGCGATAGATTTCTCGATAATCTCCCAGGCGTTCCATCGGATCGCGATAACCCACGACCTGGCGATCAAACTCTTTAAATCCGGTTGGCTTTCCCATCGACGGCTTTCTCCCTGGCGTCGGTATGTTCGGTTGGTTGTTTCTGGTTGAGACGTCTCGATCCGCGTAGGCAGCTATTCGGCTAGCTCGTGGCCGTGGCCGCTGGAGACGTCTGTTCGCGTTTCGCTCTTTCCGCGAGCACGCGTTTGTAGTCGGTGGGCATGACCTTGACGAATTCGCCCAAGGCCTCGTCCCAGCGCGACAGCAGCGTGGCCGCCACGGTGGAATCGGTATACGCCTGATGCTTTTCGATCAGCATTCTCAGTTCGGCGATATCTTCCTCGGCTTCAACCTCTTCCAACTCGACCATGCCGAGATTGCAGTTGACGAGGAATTCGTCGTTGGGATCCCAGATGTAGGCTACCCCGCCGCTCATGCCAGCGGCAAAGTTGCGCCCCGTCGGTCCCAAGATAACGACGCGACCACCGGTCATATATTCGCAGCCGTGGTCGCCGACCCCTTCGATGACGGTGAGCGCCCCGCTGTTTCGAACCGCGAATCGCTCGGCGGCACGGCCTCGGAAGTAGGCCTGTCCACTGGTCGCTCCATAGAGCACCACATTGCCCACGATAATGTTATCCTCCGGAACAAAACTGCTGTCACGATGCGGATAGATTACCACCCGCCCTCCGGATAGTCCCTTGCCGACGTAGTCGTTGGCATCGCCTTCCAGCTCGAGTGTGACACCTCGAGCGGAAAAAGCACCGAAACTCTGCCCGGCCGATCCATTGAACTTGAAGTGAATCGTATCGTCCGGCAGTCCCTGCTCGCCCCACTTCTTCGACAGCTCGTGACTCAAGATTGTGCCGACCGTGCGGTTGGTGTTGATGATCGGTAGCTCGGCCGTGACCTGTTCGCCGCGCTCAAGTGCCGGCGCGGCCAGGTCAAGCAGTCGCGTGCGATCGAGCGTCAACTCGAGTCCATGGTCCTGGCTCTTCGTGCAGTAGACTTCGACATCCTCGTGCGGTTTCCAGGCCGGGCTCAACAGGTCGGTTAGATCGAGACCATCCGCTTTCCAGTGGCGGATCGCCGCGTCGGTCTGCAAGGCATCGGCCCGCCCGACCATCTCGTTGATGGTTCGGAATCCCAGCTCCGCCATGATCTCCCGCGCCTCTTCAGCGACCATGAACAGATAGTTGACGACATGATCGGGCTTGCCCGCCATCTTCTTTCTCAGCTCGGGGTCCTGGGTGGCGATGCCCACCGGACATGTATTGAGATGACACTTTCGCATCATGATGCAGCCGAGCGTTACCAGCGGCGCGGTGCTGAATCCAAATTCTTCGGCTCCCAGCATGGCGGCGATGACCACATCGCGGCCGGTCTTGAGACCACCATCGGTCTGCAGGACGACTCGTGAGCGGAGATCGTTCTTGACCAGGGTCTGATGCGTTTCGGCGATACCGAGTTCCCACGGCAAGCCGGCATGCTTGATGCTCGTCAGGGGCGACGCGCCGGTGCCACCACCGTCTCCGGAAATGAGAATGTGATCGGCGTGCCCCTTGGCCACCCCTGAGGCAATCGTCCCGACCCCGACCTCGGAGACCAGTTTCACACTGACGCGGGCCGAGGGATTGGAGTTTTTCAAGTCGTAGATCAGTTGAGCAAGGTCTTCGATGGAATAGATGTCATGGTGCGGCGGGGGACTGATCAGGCCGACGCCAGGGGTCGAGTAGCGAATCCGCGCGATGTTCTCATCGACCTTGCGGCCGGGAAGCTCGCCCCCTTCGCCCGGCTTGGCGCCTTGAGAGATTTTGATTTGGAGTTCATCAGCGTTGGTCAGATACCAGGCGGTCACACCGAAGCGACCCGAGGCGATCTGTTTGATGGCCGAGCGCTTCGAGTCGCCATTCTCCATCGGCTCGAAGCGGGCCGTGTCTTCGCCCCCTTCGCCGGTGTTGCTCTTGCCGCCGAGGCGATTCATGGCGATGGCCAGGGCCTCGTGCGACTCGGCGGAGATGGAACCAAAGCTCATCGCGCCGGTGCAGAATCGTTTAACGATTTCCTGGGCCGGTTCGACTTCTTCCAGCGGAATGGGGCCCCCGGTCGCCTTGGCGTCGAAGGCCAGCAGTCCCTTGATGGAACAACGAGTCTCCTCAGCCTTGTTGATATGATCGGCGAATTGTCGATAGGTTTCGGCGCTGTTGGTGCGCGAGGCGATCTGCAAGTCGGAGATCGACTGGGGATCCCACATATGTCGCTCGCCCTCGGCCCGCCAGTGAAACTCGCCCGGGTTGGGCAACGACGGCTGCACTTCGCCCGTCTCGGGATAACCGAGAACGTGGCGGCGGAGTGCTTCGGTGGCGAGAATCTCGAAATCGACTCCCTGAATTCGGCTTGGTGTGCCGACGAAGCAGCGGTCGATGACCTCGTCCCGAAGGCCGATCGCTTCGAAGATTTGGGCACCCTTGTAGCTTTGCAGCGTCGAGATGCCCATCTTGGCCATCACCTTGAGCATGCCCTTGGCAACGCCCTTGCGATAGGCGGCGACAATTTTCTCGTCGTCGTACTTATCGCCATTGGTGGCGGCCTCTTCCAGTAGACCATCCCGCTGGGCCTGCCACAGCGATTCGAAGGCCAAGTAAGGGTTGATCGCGTCGGCTCCGTAGCCAATCAGCAGACAGTGGTGGTGCACTTCGCGGGCCTCGCCCGATTCGAGCACAATGCCGATCCGGGTTCGTTTGGTTTGTTTCACCAAGTGGTGGTGCACGCTGCCGGTGGCCAGCAGCGTGCTGAGCGGGACGCGCTCCGGGCCGATGTTGCGATCGGAAAGCACGACGATCGAATAGCCGTCGTCGATGGCCGTTTCGGCTTCCTGGCAGATGCGATCGAGAGCCGCCCGCATGCCGTCGACGCCTTCACTTCGCGGGAAGGTAATATCGATGGTCTGCGAGCGCCAGCCGCGATGATCGATGTGTTGCAGTGCCGAGAGTTGTTCGTTGGAGAGGATCGGATGCGGAATCGCCAGGCGGTGGCAGTGTTCCTCGGTGGTCGCCAGCAAATTGGCTTCCGGTCCGATGTAGCACTCCAGCGACATCACGATCTCTTCGCGAATCGAATCGATCGCCGGATTGGTGACCTGTGCGAAGAGCTGCTTGAAGTAGTCGTATGGCATGCGGGCCTGATCGCTGAGACAGGCCAGGGCCGAGTCGTTCCCCATCGAGCCGACCGGATCGCGCAGTTCCTTGACCAGTGGCAGCAGCATGAACTGCATCGTCTCGGCGGTGTAACCGAAGGCCTGCATACGTGGGAGCAACGAGTCGGGATAGAAGCCATGCGGCTCCTTGTTGGGCGACAGGTCGTCGAGATGGATCCGCTGGTCCTGGAGCCATTTGCCGTATGGTCGGCGCGCGGCAAAGTCCTCTTTGAGTTCGTCGTCGGGGATCAGACGCCCCTGTTCAAAGTCGACCAGGAACATGCGACCCGGTTGCAGTCTGCCCTTCTCCTTAACGTTGGCCGGATCGACCGGCAGCACGCCAACTTCGCTGGCCATGATCACTCGATCATCGTGCGTTAAGTAGTAACGCGACGGTCGCAGGCCGTTCCGATCGAGCACCGCCCCGATGTACTGGCCGTCGGAAAAGACGATCGACGCGGGTCCGTCCCAGGGTTCCATCAGGCAGGAGTGATACTCGTAGAAGTGGCGCTTCGCTTCCGACATCGATTCGTGATTCTGCCACGCCTCGGGGACCATCATCATGACCGCTTCCTGCAGCGTGCGGCCCGACATCAGCAAGAATTCCAGGACATTGTCAAACGTTCCGGAGTCGCTGCAGTCGGGCTCGACGATGGGGAAGAGCTTGGGCAAATCGTCGCCCAACAGGTCGCTATCGACGACTCCCTCGCGAGCGTGCATCCAATTCTTGTTGCCACGGAGCGTGTTGATCTCCCCGTTGTGGCTCATGAAGCGATTCGGTTGGGCGCGATCCCAACTCGGATCGGTGTTGGTCGAAAACCGCGCGTGGACCATGGCCAAGTGGGTCGTGTAATCTTCGTCGCTCAGATCGGGATAGAACGGTACCACCTGTTCGGGCATGTGCTGGCCCTTGTAGACGATAACTTTCGTCGACAGTGAGCAGATGAAGAATCGCTTGCGCTGCTCGAGCGATCGGTCGCTACGCAGCAGATCGCTGGCTCGCTTGCGGATCACATAGAGCTTGCGCTCGAAGGCGTCTCCCTCGAGCCCCTCGGCCGCCGCCACAAAGAGCTGCTCGATAATCGGTTGCGTGGCGCGGGCCGCCGGACCGATATCGGCCCCGTCCGCGTCGGTCGGAACGACGCGCCAGCCAACCAGTCGCTGGCCCTCTTCGGCGATGAGTCGCTCGATCTCGGCCTTGCAGTGCTGATGCTCTTTTTCGATCGTGGGGAGAAAGATCAGTCCGGCCGCGAATTGACCCGGCGGGGGCAATTCCGCGCCAAGGTCGGACTTGGCCACCCTGGCCAGAAATTCGTGCGGCAGCGCGGTCATGATTCCCGCCCCGTCGCCGGTGTTCGCTTCGCAGCCACAGGCGCCGCGATGCGTCATGTTTCGCGAGATCTCATCCGCGTCGAGAATGATCTGGTGACTGCGCTGACCCTTCATGTGGGCGACAAATCCAACGCCACACGAATCGTGCTCGAATTCGGGATCGTAGAGTCCGCGTCGGCCGCTATCGTCCAGCTCCTGCCGAATCTTCTTGTCTTCGTTTCCTACCGCCATAAATCTGATTTCTCCAAAATCTCCCTCGTGGAGGGAAGGCTCGCAGCGCGCTTTGCGGCGGCCTGCAAATCTGTTGGTTACCAATTCGCTCGGATTGCCTCTTCGAGCGGTTCCGGGGGCATTTCCGTCAAGCTTCGATGTGGCATATCAGCCACCGAACTACTCGACGGCGCGGAAGGGGTTCCAGTCTCTTCCGGAAGGTTCTCCAGCGGGAACGTCGAGCTTCGCTGTTGCAAGAGCTCGATAAAGCGTCTCACAGTAGGGCTCAGTTCCTTACCCCGACGATGAATAATGCCCAGCGGCCGTGTGATCTCACAGGCTTCATCGCTGGTGATCTTGATCGCCGACAAGCTTCCACTGCTCACCTCGCGACCGACCGTTGGCATCGGCAGCAGCGCCACGCCCGCGCCAATTTCAACGGCTCGCTTGATGGTCTCGATGTTGTCAAATTCCATCACCACGTCGACCTCGACCTGATGGTCTGACAGCATGCGGTCGATCTTGCGACGAATGGTCAAGTCGCGATCGAAGCCGACGATCTTTTCCCCTTCGAGAGCCTCCAGGCGTAGCGACGGCTCGCCGGCCAACGGGTGAGAGGGCGCGGTCACCAGGACCATCGGCTCATCGCGCCACTGGAGACATTCAATCGAACGCGACGACTTCGGATAACTGAGCAGACCGACGTCGGCTTGATCGGTCTTGACCGCTTCATAAACGCGCTGGGGATGGAGATATTCCAACCGCACATTCGCCTTAGGGTGCTGGGCCAGAAACTCCTGGAGATAGCGATCCATGTGATGCAGGCCGACCGAGTAGATCGAGGCGACGCGGACCCGACCCGCCACTTCGGCGTGCAATGTGCGAACGCGTTCTTCCAACGCCGCGTAGCGTTCCACGAGACGCCGGCAGCCTTCGTAGTAGATCTCTCCCTCTTGCGTCAGCAGAAACGGTCGCTTGGAGCGATCGAGCAACTTCACGCCCAGCCGTTCTTCCAGCTGATGAATGACCTGCGAAGTCCCCGACTGCGAGATACCGTTCTCGGCTGCGGCGCGCGAAAAACTGCGACGATTGACCACGTCGCAGAAGATTTTTAGTGATTTCAATTGCATGACTCACCCCGGCTATTCGGAGGTCTTCAGTGGCCGACGCGAAGAAACGACCCCCGGATTTTAGGGGGTGATTCATACGATTGCGACCAACTCTTGGCGACAGCGGACACGGTCTTCCTAGACGCGCACGGAATAATCGAAACCGAACCACATCACGGAGCCCCTAGATTAAAGAAAATGAATACAGGGGCGATCTAGGATTTGAATCCAAGATAGTAAGATACGGGTTCTGGCGGGCCTTCGTCAACTACCTAGCCATTTTTCGCGGGCTCACTGGCGAAGTCCGACGATCCGCAAATTGGGGGTAGAACCGGCTTTCTTCGGCCCAGGGGGAAAAGCTTCGAGGAGTACGGATCTGCGGTGCTATTGCTTGCGATAGATCGATTTTCTTGGCCCAAGTGGCCAAACAGCTTCTAGCCATCAACGGCCCGGATCGGGGACGGTCTCGGGCTGATACTCGTGATCGCGACGGCGGAGCACGGTCGCCTTGAGAATCTTGTCGGGTTGAATCCCGAGCTGGGCCCGATCGAGTGGATTGCGCCGCTGAAGCTCCGACAATACGTCGAGGCCCTCGATCACACGACCGAATACGGTGTGCATGCCGTCGAGCTGCTGGGCTGGGGCGAAGCAGAGAAAGAACTGCGAGCCGCCTGTATGGGGGTCTTCCTGTTTCGCCATGCTCAGGCTGCCACGAAAGTGTTTGCGATGAGGCTGCTTCAAACACTCGCAGCGAATGGTATAGCCCGGTCCACCGCCGCCGGTCCCGTCGGGGCAACCCCCTTGAGCCATGAGCCGGGGTAGCACGCGATGGAAGGTAACTCCGTCATAGTATTTCTTGTCGACCAGACTAATCAGATTGGCGACCGTGTTGGGCGCTTCGTTCTCAAACAGCTCCAGGACGATGTCCCCTTTGTTGGTTTCAAATTTCACGCGGGGTAGGTCGTCGGCCTCTGCTTCCGCCGCGCGGAACGCCTGCTCTTCCTTCCAGAGCTTCTTGTAGTAGGCAATCTGGCTGCGGAAACTCCGACCCAAGTCGCTGAGCGTTCCCTCCTCGGCCGCCTCTCCAAACAGCTTGGCGGCGCGATCGAAGTCGTTCGTCATAAAGGCGGCCATGCCGGCCATGTCCCTGAGACGAGGAAGGTTTACCTGCTGATCGAGGAGCAATCGGGCCAGACGGTCGGCCTCCTCATAGTCATCCGAGCCGATACGGTCGGAGACCATGATGTAAAGGAAGTTCTTTTGCGCGCTAGCCGCGTCGGGTTGGGTTTTCAATTCGCTTTCCGCAGCGGCCTGGACTTTGGGGAGCAAGGTCTTTAACTCTCCGGCGAGAGCATCGTGCTGGCGAGCGATCTCAACCTGCTCGGCGGGAGAGGCCGTCTGGAATTTCTCAAGGAGTTCGCGAAGCTGCTCGGTGATCTTGTTGAGCTGCGGTTCGAGCCCTGCGAAGCTTGACGGGTCGGCCGCGTTGGCCTGGGCCGATGGACCCTCGGAACAAGCCGGCAGGACCAGTAAGAGAACCAGGAGAACGGGAACCAGGGTCAACTTGCTCCTTCGAAAATTCCGCGACATCGATATTCTCCGCGAGGGTTGTGTGCGTCTTGATTCGTGATGTTCCGGTTGGAGCGTTCCCATGGAGGGACGTTCCAGATGGGGCGGTCGCCAGAAGAGATCGGAACCGCCTGAGCCCTCCATTCTGTGCGGTTCCGCTTCTCTGCCGCAAGGCCAAGGTGCCGGGCGCGGCTCTTGCGTTGGCCGAGCCGCCGCGCTACGCTGGGAGCCAAGGGTCGTCTTTGGCCTTTGGCCGGCGGCCTTAGCAGCCGAGGCCCTTTCCACCAGTGGCCCGCGCATGTCGCGCGCGGCGCGAGCGAGACGAGAACCGAACCGGATGTCAGCGAAGAAAGCCAACCTGCAGGCCGATGTAACTCAAGTTGAAACGCAGCTGCGGATCATCGGCGGCAAATTTCGCGGGCGCAAGTTGCACTATAGCGGTCGTCTTGATACCCGGCCGATGAAGCATCGCGTTCGAGAAGCGATCTTCAACCTGGTGGGGCCCTCGATCCAAGGCATGCACGCGGTCGACCTATTTGCCGGTACGGGGGCGTTGGGTCTCGAGGCACTCAGTCGAGGCGCGGCGGAGGCCACTTTCATCGAGCGGCACTTTCCCACGGCCGACGTGATTCAACAGAACATTACCACGCTCGACGTCGAAGCGACGAGCAAGGTCGTTGTGGCCAACACCTTCTTGTGGGCGCGCAAGTTGACCCTCTCGACCGATCTACCTTGGGTTGTATTTTGTTCGCCGCCGTATGATTTCTACATCGACCGCGCCGAGCCGATGCGCGAACTGATCGAAGGCATACTGCAGGCGGCGCCCGCCGAGAGTGTGCTGGTCGTCGAGGCGGACGGGCGCTTCGATCCGGAGATACTTCCCGACGCGGAAACGTGGGATGTTCGCACGTATCCTCCAGCGCTTGTCGCCATCCGCCGCATCGCGACCTGACGGACGGAGCGAAAGAGTCGATTGAAAGCAGAGGCCAGGAGCAATCATGGACATTGTCAATATCGATAAGGTCGAAGCGTTTACCACCAAGGATGGTTCGGAAATCCGCGAGTTACTCGCGCATCGGAATTCATGCATAGAGAAGCAGAGCCTGGCGGAGGCTCGGTTGCCAGTCGGTTACGCCACCACGTCGCACTACCATCCGCAAACCGAAGAGATCTATTACATCTTGGAAGGCACCGGCGAAATGCGGATTGGCGAAGAGCTCCGCCAAGTCGGCCCGGGCGATGCGATCGCGATTCCGCCGGGCATGGAGCATCAAATTGCCAATAACGGCGAGGTGCTGCTCAAGTTCCTCTGCTGCTGTGCGCCCCCTTATGAGCACGAAGACACGGTGCTGACGGACGAGGCGGACGCGGAGTAACCCACCCACGGGCGGGTGAAGTCCTCTCCGTCGCAGGATCTTAACCAGATCTCAACGGGGCCATGTGGGCAAGTTTCAGGACTGCCGAAGTTTGCCTAATCGATACCACTGGCATGTGCGTCAGAAACCGACCTGATTAGCCGCGTCAAACCTTTCTGCTATTTCAAACAGTTCCGATTAGCGATAGCAGTTCTACGACGGCGAGGCCCGATCGCCGATCCTATCAGATACCAGCATCAAGCCGTTTGATGCTGCGCATGGATGCGCCAGGGGAGTTTGGATATGTATGAGGTGAAGCGTCGCAAGCCCGGTCGGCATTGGTTTGCGCTGTTAACCTGCCTGCTACTGATGAGTCTGGCCGCTCCCACACTTTGGGAAGATGGAGCCAGTTCCTATTTCTTTGGCGAGACTTCTTCGACCGATCATCCAAAATCGGTGGCCCAGCTCGACCCGATTTACGACTTGTTTGGTCCTCACGAGACAGGGACGACGGACTCGCCGACGCAAGCCTCGCACGGTCCGGTCACCATTCTTGTCGCTTCGACCAAGGTCGAGGCCCCGCCCCGCATCTCGCAGCCGCAACGTGAGCCGGGCCAGGCGTCCGGATCGGTCGCCGCGATGGAAATCGATGCCGCGCCGCCGGTATCCAATCAGGTTGTACTTCTGCCGGAGGCGATCGGTGAAGTCTCGGGTCCTCTGCTATTGCCCAAGTTCCGCTTCGACGCGACAACACAGCGGGAACAGAACGCCTCCACCGATTCGACGCTTGACCCGGCGCCGTTGCGATCGCGTGTCGATGGTTGGCCGCTTCCACATATTCTGATTGAACAGCTCGATCGGCTGGCCGAATACCCGGAAGTCGCCGACTGGGCGTTTGAGATCATCGACATCATGGAGGCGTTGGGCCAGGTTTCACTCAGCGATACGATTTCGGCCGATTTGCTTCTTCAGCGACTAGAAGAGACCGTGGGGCGATCTCGTGCGTTGGCCGACAGCATTCAGGAGTCCGCCCTGCAAAGCGATGTGCGTCGCGTGGCCTATGCCGTTTCACGTCGCACCACGATCTGGTCTTTGGCCAACCAGGTCTTTACCCAGGATGTGGTCGCGGCCAACGACACCGCCAAACCGCACGGCGATCGTCTGGCAATGTTGCCGATCGACCCCGCGAAGCGCGGTACACTTGATGAGCCAGTCGTTCCTGGTGGACCGTTGTTTCGGCTCGACGGTCCGCCCGTGATCTTGGAGATGGAACCGAGTTTCGGCGAACAATACCCACCTGTTGCTCCGCTGACTCGAAACCCCACCGAACGCGTTACCAGCTTGCTAAGCGACCTGGAGCGGTTCGAGGTGACGCGCCTTCCGAGCGACGGACGGCGGATCGCCCGCCATATTGATGAGTTGGTGGCCTCTCCCGAACAGGCCCGTCGCTTTTTGGCGGAACATCTCGACAATCACTATCGCAACGCGAACTTCCGCCTCAATATTACCAGCCGATTGCTCGATCAGTTGCTTCCGGTCATGGAACCCCAGGAGGGGCATGTCGACGATTACATCAATGGCACGCCGGTGTGGGGATGGCAGGAGACGGTTGCCAAACTGCACACCGAGTTTGTGGAGGACCCCGCTCATCTTCGACTTCGCATATCTGCCAAGGGTGTCGTTAGTTCCGATACCGAGGCGAGTCGGGGCCCGGCCACACTCTCCAGCGTGGGCCGGAGTGACTACGAGGTTTCCAAGACCGTGGTCATCTCCCAACGTGGTTTGGGCTTGAGCAGGACGACCGCCTACGCCGACAGCAACGCCAGCCTGACCGGCGTCGAGACCGACTACGACAACGTACCCCTGCTCCGAAACCTGGCCGAGAATATTGCTCGTAAGAAGTACGACGAAGAGAAATGGCAGGCCATGGCCGAGGTCGACGAGCGCGTCGCTCGCGAGGCGCGGCAACGATTCGAGAGCGAATTCACTCCCAAGATCCTGGACGCGGCGCGCATGTTCCATGCCCGCGTGTGGACCCCGCTGGTCGGATTGGAATTGGATCCCACGGCCGTTGAGATGCGCACCAAGCCGGAGCGGTTTGTGACTCGTTTCCGTGTTGGAGCCACCGATCAGTTGGCGGCTCATACGGCTCGGCCGCGAGCGCCCAGCGACAGCCTGGCCAGCATGCAGATTCATGAGACACTGCTCAACAACGCCCTCGATCAGTTCGAGTTGGACGGCAAGACTTTCACGCTCCCCGAATTGCATCGCCACATCTCGGAACGCATGGACCAGCCGAAAGCCGAGACGCCGCAAGACTTCGACAAGCGGGTGAAGATCTCGTTCTCCGATCAGGACGCCGTTCGTGTTCGTTGCGAGGACGGTGCGGTCGAGTTGACACTTTGCCTGGCTGAAATTTCCCGGGGTAGAAAGCACCGCTGGACCAATCTTGTCGTGAAGGCCCGTTACAAACCCGAAGGAACCGGCCTGCAGGCGAACCTCGTTCGACAAGACAGCATCGAATTGACGGGTGAGGATCTGCTCACGGGCGATCAAATCGCGCTGCGGGGCGTCTTCAGCAAGTTGCTCTCGCGCAGTCGCTTCGCGGTCTTGGTTCCCAAGCACATTGCCGAACACAAGTCGCTCGGCAAGCTGGAAGTGATTCAATTCGCCGTCAAGGACGGCTGGATCGTCGTAGCCATCGGGCCACGTCTACCGATTCAGGCGGAGAGTGAGAGCGAAGAGGCCACTGCTCGCGTGCCACGGTGGCGCCTTGGAAAGAAGAAGCGACAGCGAGCCCAGCGCTAATTCGGGTCGTTCCGTGGCGAGGCCCTCTTGAGTCTTGGCCCTCTTGAGTCTTGGCGGCCTGCTCATTCGCCAGCCGAGGTCGCGTCGTTCGAGTCGTCGGGGCCGTACCGGCCTCGATATTCGTCGGCGGGGTACTTCTCCGCGTTCTTTCGCATCTTGTCGGCGAAGGTTCTCGACAGGTCGATATCGAGTTCGTTGATCAATGCCATTAAGTAACAGAACACGTCGGCGATCTCTTCACCGATGGGCCCCAGCTTCTCGTGGTTGCCGCTCAGCTGGCGAGACTCGTCGACCGAGATCCACTGAAAGTGCTCCATCAACTCGGCCGTCTCGATTGCCAGAGACATCGTCAGGTTCTTGGGGGCATGAAACTGCTCCCAATCGCGGTCGCTCACGAATTTAGCGACCTCAGCCCGGAGTTCGGCGATGGTTGTCTCTCGATCGTTCATGCGGCGTCTCCTCGCGACACGGAGCCGCCCAGAGCCGCGGCCGGCAGATCATCGAAGCCCGGCAGCGGGCGCTGTTGAGCCGGTTGCTGTTTCTCAAGCCAGCGCCCTCGATAACCTTCGGCCAGATGGACCATAATTTCGAGAATCAGCAATTCCGCGCGACTGACGAGGTGTTTGGCGCTGCGACAGCCACGACCGCGCACGAGTTCATGGACCACATCCAAGTGCATCAACATGGCCTCGTGGGCTGTCAGGCCGGCCGTCACCAGCAGGTCTGCCAGGGTGCGCATCTCATCGGCCAGATTACCCGAGCCCATCACGACATAGGCCCGCACCAACTCTTCGTAGTGCGCCATCAAGCCGGCTGGGAGCACGGTACTCGCTGCCCGGGAGTCGATTGGCTGGGCGCTCGAGGTGTCGTCGGAAACCAGTGGTAGCGAATCTCCAAACGATCGTTCCAGATCGCCGATGAGTGTTCGTTGTTGAGCCAGCAGGCGACTCGCTTCGCTATGTTCAAGTTCAAGACGCTGTCGTTCGCCTTCGACATAGCGCCGATTCTCGCGGATGAGTTGGACTCTTTCGATTGCTCTGGCAACTTGCCAGGCCAACAGCCGGGCTGTGGCTGTGGCCACGCAAAGGTAAGCGTCGGCGCCGGCTTGGTAAAGCGCAACTGAAACGTCCGGTTCGTCATCGCGACCGAGTACGATTACCGGATCCTCGGTGCCGCCGGCTCGAATCGCCTCGACGATCTCGGCCGCGTTGAGCTCACCTGGTTCGTGGCTGATCAGCACGGCATCGAAGACCTCGTCTCGTAGCCTGGTCATGCCGGCGGCGGCGCCAACCGCCTCTTCCAGCACGGTTTCGGTCACTCGATCGGAAGCCAATGCTTCGGCGAGCCATCCGCCGGTCCGCTGATAGCTGGTGATGAACAATACCCGCATGCGGGGCGGCAAGTTCATTGCCGCCGCGGCGTCATGTCGGAGTTCGCTGAGTTGGTCGGTTAGGTCCATCGTGCGCTGTGTGAAAGCAGGGATCTGGCCGGCAAATGCGTGATCGATCGACGCCACATCGTGCCTAAATCGAGAAGCTGGCGGAGCGGTAGATTAGAAAACCAGCTTAGGTTGGTCAACAGAATTGCTACGGGTCGGCCGATTCGAGTTTTGTGAGCCGAGTTGCCTATCGAGAACCCGTAGCTTCCGATTCCTTGCTATTTGGTAGGCAATCGGTCGAGCGAACCACCTTTGTCGCGGGGCACCGCGCCTCTAGAATCCGAGGTTATGAAGATCGCCTATCTTGACTGTGCTAGCGGAATCAGCGGGGACATGATGCTCGGGGCCCTGGTCGACGCGGGAGTTGAACTCTCAGCGCTCCAACAGGGCATCGATTCGCTCGACTTGCCATCCTGTCGGCTGGTGGCCAACGAGGTCACAAAACGCTTGTTTCGCGCGACCCAGGTCACTGTGGAGCACGAGCCGGAACATGCCCATCGTCATCTGTCCGACATCGTCGCATTGATCGAAGGCAGCAAGCTGACGCCTCGACAACAAGACCTGGCCAAGCAGATCTTCACCCGACTGGGCGAGGCCGAGGCGAAGGTTCATGGAACCACGATCGAGAAGGTTCACTTCCATGAGGTCGGGGCGGTCGACTCGATCGCCGACATCGTGGGTACCGCGATTGGCCTCGACTTGCTGGGCGTGGAACGTCTTCACGCTTCCGCGGTGCCGACGGGGAGGGGGACTATCGAGATTGCCCACGGACGTTGCAGTGTTCCGGCACCGGCCACCGTGGAACTGCTGACAGGCATTCCGCTGGCGGCCAGCGAGGTGGAGGCCGAACTGACCACACCCACCGGGGCGGCCATTTTGGCTACGATGGTTGATCAATTCGGACCGCTGCCAAATATGACGATTCGTCGGACCGGTATTGGATCGGGCCAGCGTGATCTCGAAGAGCAGGCCAATGTGCTTCGTTTGCTCGTCGGCGACGCGACGGAGGCGACCGACCAAGACGCCTCCGCCGAAGTGTTCATGTTGCAGACCAACCTGGACGATACAACCGGTGAATTGGTCGGGTACTGTACCGAGCAGCTGTTCACGGCCGGCGCGCTCGACGTGACGAGCCAGGCGATTCAGATGAAGAAGAATCGTCCTGGTATTCTGCTCACGGTCATCTGTGAGTCGGCCGAACTCGACACGATGCGGGATATCCTGATTCGCGAGACGAGTACGCTTGGTATTCGCTACTGGTCCGTCGCGCGGCATACACTCAGGCGCCAAGTGCACGAGGTTTCGACGCCTTGGGGGCCCGTCGCCGGCACAGTGGCTTGGCGGGGTGAGCACCAAATTACGTTCTCGCCCGAGTATGAGTCGTGTCGCGCGGTAGCCCAGGCAGAGAACCTCTCGCTGTCTCGTGTCTATGAGGCCGCGCAGGCTGCCTTCGATTCTGACCGTATTAAATAGGCCATCCGGAAGCGATGGAGGATCGGCGCGATGCTGGCGATGATCGACAATCTCAGCTTGGCAAGTTTGCCACCCTCCTCGTTCCTGGCGAAGGGAATTCTTGACGGACGGAGTATGACTTCGGTTGTGCTCTTCTTCGCCGCGGCAATGATCGTGTTCTGGGTGTTGTTCCGTGCCCGTCATCGTCGCCGCGCCCGCGGCAGAGCGCCCGGTGGTAAGTTGCGCCCGGCAGCCGATTCCAGGACGGGACCACTACAGGCGCCGCCACCTGACTTGGATCGTTGGAGCGTTGAGATGCACGAGACGGCTCGCGATCTCTCGGCGCAAATCGATACCAAGATGGTTGCCTTGCAGTCGTTGATTCGGGCGGCCGAGGCCAAGGAGCTGGAGCTGAAACGTCTGATCGAGGAAGCGGAAAAGAAGCAAGGTTAGATCGCAGGAGACGAGTCGAGAACAGGCCGAGTCTTATGCTCTGGTACAACTCTTTGACAGGGCGCCTGGGCAGGTTCTCCGCGTCGTTTCGTTCCAGCAATCTCCGTTCTGTGGGCAAAGCAATGTCCCTGTCACATGTTCTGAGTTACCACGCTCTGCAGCCGCTCCCACTCGGCCACGATTTGTTCTTGGCCCACCACCGGGTTAGCGCATGTGAAGTCCCGGCAAACGTAGAGACTCGGTCCTGCCGCGGCGGACTCCTTGCCTGCGAATAATCCTTCGAGCGCGGCCGAGCCACCTTCAAGCGAGGCCGCTGCTCGATAGGCGAGCACCCGGTTTGGCAAGAAGCGACCCCGCAGGTCGGCCAATACGTTGGCCACCTGCTTGTCTTCACCATCTCCCAAGAGGACCAGTTCGTAGGTCGGTCCCAATTGCATGTCGAGTGCCAATAGCATCTGTCCCATCGCCATCGGCATCTGTTCCATCTGCGCGGCGGTGGCCTGCAGGGTATCTCTCGCCGCTTCAAGATAGTTGCTTCGTCCGGTGAGCTTGCCGAGTCTTAGCAGTAGCGTGGCGGCCAAGGCCGATCCGCTGGGCACCGCATTGTCGGTGATGTCCTTTTGCCGCAGAATCAGTTCTTCATGATCGTCGGCGGTGAAGAAGAAACCGCCGGCGTCCGAGTCACGGAAGTGGCCCAGCATCGTTTCGGTCAGCTCCACCGCTCTGTCGAGATATCGCTCGTCAAAGCAAGCTTCGTAGAGCGTGACCAGCGAGTTGGCCAGGGCGGCGTAGTCGTCGAGGTAGGCGTCGAGCCGCGCTTCGCCCTTTCGATACGTGTGCAGGAGTCGGCCATCGTCGCGGCGCATATTGTCCCAGATGAAGTCGGCGGCAGCCCGAGCCGCTTCCAGATAACGCGGCTCTCCGAGCGCCCCGGCGGCCGCGGACATCGCGTCAATCATAAGCCCGTTCCAACCAACCAGTACCTTGTCATCCAGGCCGGGATGAATTCGCCTCTCACGCGCTTCATATAGTCTAGCTCGCGCGGCCGCCAGCTGTTCGCTTAGCTCCGCTTCGTCGCGATCCATCAGTTTGGCGCATTGCGCGATGGTCTTGGGCAGGTTGAGGATGTTCGACCCCTCGAAGTTGCCTGCTTCGCTGACATCGTAGACGCGGCAGAACGTGTCGCCAATTTCGTCGCCCAGTAGCTCGTGAATCTCCTCCACCGTCCAGACGAAGAACTTACCTTCCACGCCTTCGCTGTCGGCGTCTTGCGTGCTGAAGAAACCGCCATGCTCCCCCTGCATTTCTCGTAACACATAGTCGAGTGTCTCGCGGGCCACCCGGGCGTACTCCGCGTCGCCGGTGAGCTGGAAGGCTTCCGTATAAGTGGCCGCTAACAAGGCGTTGTCATAGAGCATCTTTTCGAAGTGCGGGACCAGCCAGCGGGCGTCGACCGAGTAACGATGAAAGCCCCCGCCTAGTTGATCGTAGAGACCGCCGTGGGCCATCTTGTCGAGTGACAGGTGGATCATGTCCAGCACGCCCTGTCGTCGATCGCGGTGATAGAACCGCATCAACAGTCTCAGGTCCATGGGGTGGGGGAATTTTGGTGCCCCGCCAAAGCCGCCGTAGGTGAAGTCGAAGCTCCGTTCCAGGTGCGCCACCGCGTCGTGTAGCCGTTGCGGGGAGAGATCGGCTTGGTCTTCTCCGCTGCCGCCGCCCATTTGTCCAATCGCTTCGGTGAGCCGGCCGGCTTGCTGCGTCGCCTCATTGCGGCGGTTGGTCCAGGCATCGTGTACACCGCGAAGCACGTCGTCAAAACCTGGCATGCCCATCTTGGCCGTGGGCGGAAAGTACGTGCCGCCGTAAAACGGCTCCAGGTCCGGGGTCAGAAACACGGACATCGGCCAGCCGCCGCGGCCGGTCATCAGTTGGACCGCGTTCATGTAGATCTGATCGAGATCGGGACGCTCCTCGCGGTCGACCTTGATGGAGATAAAGTGAGCGTTGAGCAGTTCAGCGATTGCTTCACTCTCAAAGCTCTCATGCTCCATCACGTGACACCAGTGACAGGCCGAGTAGCCGATGGAGAGGAAGATCGGTTTCTCTTCCGTGCGGGCCTTGGTCAGTGCTTCCTCGCCCCAGGGAAACCAGTCGACCGGATTGTCCTGGTGCTGCAAGAGGTAGGGACTCAGTTCATCGGCAAGTCGGTTGGGCATGTGGCCATCTTCTCCCTCGCGTGCGTCCTGGTTGCGATTGTTAGTGAGGGGCACAGCATGCCTCCGCTCACCCTCGCATCCAGTCGCCCGCTTATCTTGTGCCGCGTAATTCTGATTCGCATTCGCCGGCGGCGACCGTGTGTTGTTTCCTTGCACACAGCGCCGCCGTGTTCTACGCCGCCGGACCCTACACCGCCGCGTGTTACGACAGTGTCTGCTCGTCTCCGGGGAAACTCCCGTCGCGGACTTCCCCGCGAAACTGCTTGACGGCGCCGGTAATGTCCTCCGCCAGGTTGGCATACGCCTTGACGAAGCGTGGTACGTATCCGCTATTGATTCCGAGCAGGTCGTTGATCACCAGCACTTGTCCGTCGCAACCGTTGCCGGCGCCAATACCGATGGTCGGAATCTTGAGTTCCTTGGTCAGGGTCGTGGCAATCTCGGCCGGAATGCACTCCAGCACTACGGCAAACGCGCCCGCCTGCTGGGCCGCGGTGGCGTCGGTCATGAGTTGCTCGGCGTCGCGTTGCATCTTGTAACCGCCCAGCTTGTGCACGCTCTGGGGCCGGAGTCCCACGTGGGCCATGACGGGGATGCCGGCGGCCGTCAGCGCCGCGATAATCTCCGCCTGGTCGGCGCCCCCTTCGAGTTTGACCGCCTGGCATCGCGTCTCTTTGAGAATTCGTCCGGCGTTCTCAATCGCCTTGTGTGCGCCGAGCAAGTTGCTCGGGAATGGCATATCGACCACCGTCAGAGCGTGTTGCACCGCGCGGCCTACCATCTCCGCGTGGTAGATCATCTCATCGAGCGTCACCGGCAGGGTGTTCTCGTGACCTTGCACCACCATCGACATGCTGTCGCCAACCAGAATGGCTTCCACGCCCGCCTCATCCAGCAGTCGCGCCATCGGGTAATCGTAGGCGGTGAGCATGGTGATCTTCTCACCGGCCGCCTTCATTGCCGTGAATTTGGGTACCGTTATCCGTGCCACTGTTTCCGCCTTTCGGTCCGAGAGAGCCGCCTCACCAACGCGTCGGCGGCCACCGTCCGTTATTGTCTCGCGCGGCGTGGGGCCTCACAAGTTGCCCCGCCGCGATGTGTGATTCGCTGAATTGGAGTCGTCAAATGCCCATCCGTGACAGGGCATCGATCAGCCCTCCGATAATGCCGGAGAGATTGGGGTGTGTCTCCTCGTAGTGACTGGCCGCGCTTCCCAGCCGGTCGGTAATCGAGGCATCGGTTTCCGTCTCGCTGCCCTCGAGCTTCTGTTGAATATCGGCCAGGGCCGTCTTGAGTAGCTCTCGAACCTCCGGGTCGTCCTGTTCGAGGGCCGCGATTTCGGTTTGTAGTTCTTCGAGCGTGGCTCGTAGTTTCTCAGTTTCGTCGGACATAAGTCGCGCTCCATAAGATGTGGCGGAAAGGCGATTATAACGGCGCCGCTTCGACGGGGTCAAAACGGTCTCTGCACAACCACCACCCAGCCGTTGGCTCGCAGTCGTGGAAACAGCCAGCGCCGCGACAGTTCGTGTTGGCGCGAGGCGCTGAGCGGAATGATCTCGGTAATGCGGAAGCCGGCGCCTGTGAGTTCTCGTCGCAGCTCTCCCCGCGTGAAAGAGTGTAGATACATGTTGGGAATTCCTCGATACGGCATGACCTTGTCGCCGAGTTGCTCGTCGCGGCGAAGCAGTACCCGGGGCAAATGTTTGACCAGGTAGCGGCGGCCGAGCGGGTCAAATAGATTGTTCCAGACGTTGTGCACATGCAACACCGCCTTGCCGCCGGGCTTGAGGATACGGTGCATGTGGGCGAGTGCTCGGGCGCGATGCTCACGGCCGCGGATCATGCCCAGGGTGCTGAACAGGCAGAGGCAGTAGTCGGCCACCGCGTCGGCCAGACTATCCAGCTCGACGAGATTGGCCATCAATAGATCGACCTGCAATGATTCCAAGTCCGCCTTTTCGCGGACCACGCCCAGCATGGCGGCGGAGAGGTCGACGCCAAGGCCTCGAAAGCCGCGCCGCACCAACGGGAGCAGCGCACGTCCGGTGCCACATCCCAGGTCGACGACCAGTCCCGGCTCGACGAAGTGCCGGGAGATGACCGCCTCGTCAAACTCGAACAGGCTGGTGAGCGCGAAGAATTCATCGTAGTCGTCGGCGATATGGTCCGAGGCGATGTAGTCTCCCAGCCCCCGCGATACACCGGTCGGCAGTTGCCAGTCTGGTCGCGCGGAGCGAGTCATCGACGGTCCTCCCCGGCGGTCATGGTTCGTGCGGCAGCCGATCGGCGTGGCGGCAGAGGCGGCGCGCAGGACATTACCGGAAAAGGCGTTACGCGTTGTCTGTTCACTATGGTTCTCGCCGCGAGGGTCTGGTTGAATCTGGCCATGAGCATTATAATTCTCGTTTCCCAAGAGCCTAGATAGTCAAGCAGTACGCTTTCGTCATACATCTTTGTCGTCGAGTTGAGAGGAGAACAATCATGTCCGTGCGTGTCGCAATCAACGGTTTTGGGCGAATCGGTCGCCTCGTATTTCGTAATCTGATGGCCCGGAGCGACGAGTTCGACGTCGTGGCGGTCAACGACCTGACCGATAACAAGACGCTGGCGACGTTGCTCAAGTACGACAGTACGCACCGCCGTTACGATAAGGAAGTCTCCTACGATGACGAGAACTTGATTGTCGATGGCAAGCAGATTCGCGCCCTCGCCGAGCGAAACCCGGCGGAACTCCCCTGGGGTGACCTGGACGTCGATGTGGTGGTGGAGAGCACGGGAATCTTCGCCTCCCGGAGCGATGGCGGAAAGCCGGGTTACGACTCCCATCTCGCTGCCGGAGCCAAGCGAGTGGTACTGAGCGCCCCGGCCAAGGACGGGGCCGACCTGACCTGCGTACTGGGTGTCAATGGTCACTTGCTCTCGGCCGAGCACAAGTGTGTCTCCAACGCCAGCTGCACGACCAACTGCCTGGCACCGGTGGCCAAGGTGCTCAACGACCAGTTCGGCATCGAGAAGGGTCTGATGACGACCGTGCACGCCTACACCAATGATCAGCGTGTCCATGACATGCCGCATAGCGACCTCTATCGAGCCCGCAGCGCCGCTCAAAATATCATTCCGACTTCGACCGGGGCCGCGAAGGCCGTCGGCCTCGTGATTCCGGAGTTGCAGGGCAAGCTGACCGGGATCGCCTTGCGAGTGCCGGTGCCGACCGGCAGCATCGTCGACCTGACCGTCTCGCTCAAGCAGAATGTCAGCGAAGCGGAAGTCAACCAGGCCATCAAGGCCGCCGCCGAAGGCCCGCTCAAGGGCATTCTCTATTACACCGAAGATCCGATCGTGTCGACCGACATCATCGGCGACCCGCACAGTTCGATCTTCGCGGCCGACTTCACTCAGGTGCTCGATGGAAACTTCCTCAAGGTGGTCTCCTGGTACGACAACGAGTGGGGTTATAGCTGCCGTACGGTCGACCTGATCGAGAAGCTGGGCCAGTTCGTTTAAGACGATGAGCCCCGCGCATCGCTGAAACGTCCGCAACCGAATAGAGGGCGAACGTTGGCCGAATTTCCAGCCAACGTTCGCCTTTTTTCTTTGGAATGTTCGAAAAGCGTTCGGCATTATTCCGCTTGTTCGTTCGTTGGATGGAGCGTGTCGTTGTTGTGGGTGGGTCTCCTGACCCGCGCAAACTGGGGGAAGGCGGGTCTCCGACCGAGCCGTGGCTGCGCGAGAATTCATTCTCGGCTCCGCAGGAGCGTCGCCCTCCCGATCGTTTTCTCAGTCGGGCTTAGGGCTGCTCGCGCGGGTCGCTTTCGGTTCACAAAAAAAGCCCATGCGGAGTCGGCCCGGATAGGGGGCGATTCGGCACGGGCTCGTTCTCGATACCAGGGAGTTGCTGATTCCCTCGGCTCGGACAGATACCGCAGGTGCGATAGGTTCAAGTTATATTGGTCGTCGTCTTGCCTTGGGAGGGCGAGGCTCCGGCCGAGCCATCGGTTCCTTGGATGACATGTACGAATGTATCGTTTTCGGTGGAAATGTCAAGCCCCGCAAATCGTCCACCGGCGCTGGGCTGCCTCGCAGCGCCAAGTTCGCCAGCTGCAGAGATTGTCGTGCTTGAGGAACTCTGTTGGGAGAAGGCCACCAGTTGCTTCATAATGGCGGCGGTGTCGTTCCACTCCACGAGCCATGGGGCAGCCCGGCAATGACCGATGCAGATCTTCCTCGCCGTCGCTGGTACCAGTTCCGCCTGCGGACGCTATTGATCGTGATGGTGTTGTGCGCAGTACCGATGGCTTGGCTCTCTTATAAGCTACAGCCTGCAAGAAGAGAGCGGGTCGCGGTCGAGTGGGTGATTCAACAAGAAGGGACTATCAATGTCTATCCAATTCTTGGCGAGCAGGTCTTGATCGGGTCGTGGGATGAATGGATGGATCAGTGGTTTGGGATGTCGGCGCACCGGGTGAGCTTCTTTGACCAAGAAATAGAGGATCTGTCGCCGTTGCAAGACATTAATAACCTGCGGACACTCCATCTAATTGACTCTGCAGTCGAGGACTTGGCGCCGCTGGCCCAGTTGGAGAATCTTCAACAGCTTCAAATCAATGACACTCTGGTAAGCGAAGCTCAATTCCAGATGCTTCAGAAGTCCCTGCCGAACTGCGAAATCGTGCGCTAGTGGCTGGGTCAGGGTTCATTCTCGGCTCCGCGGGAGCGTCGCCCTCCCGATCCCTCTTCTTGTTGTGGCCGGGTTTCCCTCTTGTTGTGGCCGGGTCTCCCGACCCGGCCACCAAGGCGCTTGATCATGACGGCTCGCATAAATTCCATATCGTCAGCCTGCAGCGTGAGCGAGGGTATCTTGGTGTTTGGGTTTGCGGTGGAGCGGTCGGGAGACCACTCCACAACGAGGGAGACCACTCCAGAACGAGGGAGACCACTCCAGAACGAAAGATACCCCGAGTCGTCAGCGCCAGGATAATGGTTCAACGCTCCCTGCTCAATCGCATTCACCGAAAGTGGATGTTACGATGGGGAGACACGTCTTGACGATGAATGTTTCTTCGACAGGCAATGAATTTTTGACAGGGAACGGCTCGTGGAAAGTGCGCAAGAGGCGATTAGCAAATTCGTGCTGCTATGGGCGGTGATCGATCCGATCGGGACGATTCCCGTGTTCATCTCCGCCACGGCCGAGCGGACGGCCGCCGAGCGACGACGTATCGCGATTGTCGCCAGCCTGACCGCTGCCGGCATCCTGCTGTTCTTTATCGCTGCCGGCGAGCCGCTGTTGCTGGCTATGGGCGTTCCGCTGCTGGCTTTTCAAATCGCGGGCGGCATCGTGCTGTTTCTGTTCGCCCTGACCATGATCTTTGGAGAGAGCAAGCCGGAAGGAGAAACCAAGATGTTGCGGAGTGTGAGCGATACGGCCGTGTTTCCGCTGGCGACTCCCTCAATCGCCTCGCCCGGCGCAATGATGGCCGTAGTCCTGCTGACCGAAAACAAGACCTATACCTTGCTCGATCAGGCCATGACAGCCGGCATCATGCTGATCGTGGTTGCCACCGCCTGCGGGTTGATGCTCGCTGCCGGTCCGCTCTCTCGCTTGATCGGCTCGGGCGGAGCCAGTATTGTCAGCCGCGTGATGGGGCTGATTCTGGCTTCGGTCGCCGCCGCCCATGTGCTGGAAGGCGCCAAAGATTATTTTCAATAAGGCGCGCTCGGTAGCGACGGCGCACGGACTTCCGCGCCGAAGCGCGCGGCCGCTCACTCTCTGAAGACTCGCCCGCTGGCACGACCTAACGCCGGGGACCCCCGCGGGCGCGAATGCCCCGCTTCTTCTTGGCCCGCTTTCCGCTGCGATTCTTCTTTCGCTTTTTCTTTTTCTCAGCGGCCTCTTGGTCGGTGTCCGCTTCCGCCTGATCTTCCTCGGCGGTCGGCAGGCTGTCGTCCTCTTCGGTCGCCGGCGGGGCGGAGCCGGAGCTGGGCATGAGTCGTTGCCAGTAGTTGCCGATGACGATGTCGGTATCTTCCGGCGGGCCCGACCAGCGGAACTTCCACTTCTCGGTGTTGTTCGCTTCGAACGGTTCATGGGCGATGTTGGTCAGAATGAAATTGTCGCCGGCGGTGTTGATGACATAGCCGGTGCGGTCGGGGCGGTTGTGCCCGGGGCCGTCGTGCCCTTGGGAGACGTTGTTGCGGATCACACACTCGCGGACGTAGGGATAGGCCTGGATACCGTTATCGGCGTTGTCGGTCGCCGTGTTGTCCTCGAAGCGAATGCGGTCGCCGCTGAAGTAGTAGCCGTGATAGAACTTGTCTAGGCCGTTGGGGTTGTAGCCGTTGTTGGTCGCCGTACAACCCGAGATGCTGGAGTCGGTCATGCTGTGGAAGGCGAAGCCTTGCAGGTCGCAATCTCGCACGTTGCAGTCGATAAAATGGACGTTGGTATAGCCGGCCGACTTGATCCCGTCGATCAACGAGCCGACGACCTGCGCCTCGCGAATGATCACGTCGTCGCTCTTGACGCTGATGGCGTTCGTGGTCACGCCCCGCACCGGATAGGCGAAGGTGTATTCGCCAGGCTCCGTGATGACCACGTTATGCAGTTCGTCGTTGGAAATCAGTCCACCAATGCCGGGGATGTTCGGCGTGACCCCCACGTTGTACTTGGTGAGGTTGGTCGGAACCGGCGCGATTTCAGGGACGGTTTGAGCCCGCGCATGGAGCGGGAGAAGGATGCCGGCCATGGCCGGCAGGAGCGCGGCCAACAGGGCGCGACGAAGAGAGTGGTGGCGAATCATAGCGGTGCTTCTTTCTACTGTTACCCCCGAACGGTCGATCTCTCTTGACGACGGAAGCGCGCAGAACGAAGGAGTCTGCCCTCGTGCTCGATCGCAGAGAGGTCGTCGCGAATCAGCCTCTGGCCCTAGGCTGAAAAGCAAACCGGTCTAGCCGGCGTATTTTGTCCGCTTCTAGATGCGGATTTCTGAGGGGCTTGCTGCCCATAGTTCCGTGAACCGGCCAGTATAACGAGCCAAAAGGGGCGGGGCAATTTTTTTCTTGGCTTTTTCCCCGAGGGGCTGCGGCCGGAATTACCGAGCGGCTGGACTGCGGAAAGAGCCGGTTTTTACGGGGTGTGGCGGCGATTCTTTGCGAGGGCCCCTTTGCCCGGCTCCGACATCCGCGAAAAAGTCGGAGAGTGAGTTGCCGGTGAGAACGGCTCCATAACCGGCTGCGAAATCGCTTCCTGCACTCAGCGGCCCCAGGGCGAACCGGTTCTTCTCCGCGGGGTGATCATGGAAGTATCTCTCCGGAGCTCGGATCGGGGCGCTGAGAGTATAGATAGTTCATGTCGGGTCTCTCGACAAATAAGAAGTGAACCCAGATGTAGATGTGGGCAAACGCACAAACAACGATGGCTGCCAGCGATGCAAAACCGAACGCGATTGCCCAGATCCCTAAGAAGCCATACAGGTACATTCCGTTGTTCGTGTACTTGAATAAACCTCTCGATTCCATCGGCAGGTTGCGATACTCCGCGAAGTAGTGGTCCGCACCAGCGGCTCGCCGCACGCCGAAATATCGAAACACACTATACATCGCATAGGCGGCCGGCAGTGCCAATGCCATCGTGATTAGAATCCGCAAGGACATTGTGATTTCCAGACTGTCACGATCGACAAACGCAAGAAACAGCAGCGAAATTGGGCGGGCTATCAACAGGACTATGAAGATGGGGAGATACATCGAGAACGAAAGGGTAGGCAGAGAATTCAATCGTTGACGCCAGCATATCCACACGAAGAATTGATGTACGAGGGGAATCGCAATAGCAAGCCAGAAAGGTACGGGGTGTGGCTGGCCGATAAGATCCCAAACGCAATAGGTTGCCGGGAGTAACACCGCGACGGAGGCGAGGTGCGACCAAAGCCCCGTTGACAGTGATGGCGGCGAGGCAACACTCATGCGATTTCCCCAGTGGACTTCTCGAGCGGGAGGCGATTCAGAGGATATCTATCCTACGACATCGGCCGCGACGGGGAGCATGCCGATTCTTGCATCGCACCACAAGAAGTGGATCGACTCGACGCTTATAAGCGGATACGGCCTTCAAGACACCTTCGCGTAGCGTCCCGTTGCTTCCCGCAATCCCTAAGGTGGCGAAGAATCTGGTGCGTCGGAGTCCAGGCGATCTTTCAATATCGCGGCACGGTCCGGCGGCAGGTAGTCGCGAATCCAAAGGGGCAAGGTCACATTCGCGATGACAGGCATGCCGATGTTGGTGTCTATGGACCTGGAGAATAGCAGACGCTTCTCTGAAATACTGTGAAATTGGTTCCAGGGAATGAAGATGGGAGCATGGCCAATCCGAAAGGGAAATGTGATCGACATACGAAGGCCGCGGTCGCATACCCGAAGGTTGAGGCATGATTTGTAGTTCACGCCTCCCACCACTCCTGATCGCATGCGGTAGGTAGTCCCGCTGTCGTCGGCGTCTGGGTAATGGGCGGCAAGTCTCGCCCAGCCGCCCATTCGCGACAGAACCAGCGAGATTCCTATCCACATGGCGGGAAAGAGAATGAAGAAGGCAAACGGCAGTAGCCTGTCCATCTCAGGAGCCCTTGTTGGTGGAATTGTTGGTGCCGCAGCGATAGCGACTTCCGCCCGGGTTGGCCCAAGCGGAAGTCGCTCTGTGCAGACTGGCGCTTTCGCGCCGGCTTACTCTTGCTTTTCGATCGGGCGGACCGAGCCGTCGAGATAGGCGACCTCCACCGTCTCGTCTCGTTTGCCGTCGCGGAGTTGGTAGAGGACGATCGTTTCCGCCGTCGCGTCGTCGCCCGGTTTGACATACTCGTAGCCGGGATTGTCGCCGGTCAGCGGGTTGGCCATCTTGCCTGAGAGCAGGCTGTTCGCCTCGATGACTTGATCGAGGGCGTCGGGCCAACCGCCGTTATCCTTTTGATACGTCTGCAGGGCCGCGATGATGGCCTTGAGATTGCCGGTCGATTCGAATTGTTGTTGGCCGCTGTCACCACCACACCCGGTCGTTGTCAGCAGCACGCCGACCAGGAGGGAGAACAGAACCGACATTGATACCTTCTTGGTATTCGCACTCATGAGAACTCTCCTTGTAAACATGTTCGGGAATGTTTCTCTGCCCGCCGAAGAATCGGGGCCGACTCGTGGCGGACGATGAAGGTGGCCATTGTAGCAATCCGAACCGGTTTGAGAAGCTTGGAGTGGTGGACGAAGGTTCGCAATTCGATCAACGACTGTTGCGAGCAACTGGGCGAAACGGGCTACGGTCGCTACCATGAGCGACAGGTGAGTGCCTTGTTCGACTCGCCGGCGCGCGTCCGCCAGGTAAACCTCGGAGAGCTGTCATGACCACGCTGGTGGTGGGCGCGAGTGGCGCCACCGGACGACTGCTGGTAGAGCAACTGTTGGAACGCGGAGAAACGGTCCGGGTGATCGTGCGCCCCACGGCCCAGCTGCCCGAGCATCTGGTCGATCATGCCAACTTGTCGATCGTTCGCGCGGCCGTGTTGGAGCTGAGCGACGAGGAGCTGGCCCGGCAGGTGGCCGGCTGTCGGGCGATTGCTTCCTGTCTGGGACATACTTTGAGTTGGCGGGGCGTGTATGGCTCCCCGCGACGGCTGGTTACCGAGGCGGCTCGCAGGCTCTGTCGGGCGGCGACCGGTAGCCGGAGCGAAGCGTCCGCGGCCACGGCGGAGAGCCCACCGACCAAGTTCGTGCTGATGAACTCGGCCGGCGTTCGCAATCTCGCTGCCCAGGAACAGGTGGAACTGGCACAGAGGTGCGTCATCGGGCTGCTGCGGATGGTGCTGCCTCCGCACTTGGACAACGAGCATGCGGCCGACTATCTGCGACAGCAGATCGGTCAGCACGATACATGCATCGAGTGGGCGGTCGTGCGGCCCGATAACCTCATCGACGAAGAGCAGGTGAGCGAGTACGAGGTCCACCCGTCGCCGATCCGCAGCGCGATTTTCAATCCTGGCAAAACGAGCCGCGTGAATGTGGCCCACTTCATGGCCCAGCTGATTACCGACGAGGAAACGTGGCGGGCGTGGCAAGGCCAGATGCCGGTGATCTACAACCGGGAATCGAAGTAAGCGGCGAACCTTGCTGGCTGCTGTCACTATCTCGACCGGACAGTTTTGACCCATCGGCGGACAAGAAGTATAGTGGGGAACTGTGTTTTAGATTATCCACAAGACGATGAATGGGATTGGATCGACCTTATGAAACGCTGGGGCAAGAAAGCGCGTCGCCTCGCTCGACGCCGAGCTCTTCCAAGAATTGCGGGCGCCGCGGCAGCCGTGGCACCCTTCTTTGGCAACACTCCGTCGGCTGACGCGGACGTTATCGAGTACGTTGCCAGTAGCACGATTCTCACGGCCGATGGCGTCAACAATACGTTCGTCGGTGATTCGATCACCTACCGCGTGACGATCGAGACGGACAACTTGGTCGACGATGGGAGTCCGCTCTACCCTTGGTATACCGCGCCGGTTGAAACGTTCGAGTTTAGTGTCGACGGCAGTGCCACGGAAATTTGGCAAGGCACCGGCGGCTATCTCCGTTATCGTGACCATGGGCGGTTCGTGATTTCTCTCGGTGGTTCGGAGCCTCCCGATTTCGACACGGTGGGAGAGTTTGTTCCAATCTACGCCGGACTCGATCACTACCCCATGACCGAGGGCTCGTTCACCAGTCTGCACCCCAGCGGGGCGCCGCTGACCTTCGATCTCTCGGGGCCGGAATCTCGCCAGTTCTTCTATTTCACCAACGACAACAACACCCGCGACAACTTTGTCGGTTCGTATCTCGATTCGATCGTCGGCACAGTGATTTCCGAAACGCCCGATCCGGACCCTGATCCCGAGCCCGATCCTTGTCTTGTCGGCGACGCCAATTGCGATGGCGTTGTCGATATCGCCGGCGATATCCTGTTCGGCTTTTCTCACTTCACCGGACCGGGTTCGTTTGGAAAAACCCGCGCCCAGGGCGATGTCGAAGGGAGCTCGGGGGCGACGACCGATCCCGACGGCCACGATGGCGATGTGGACGTGCAGGACGTGTTGACGATGTTCCAGGCCTTCAGTGGTTCGCCCGATGAAGCGGGCGGTTCAGGCCTCGTGGCTGCTGCGGCTGGTGATCCGGCCATTCCCGATCTGATCTACGATCCGGCCACCGGCGAGGTCGTGCTCGATGTCGACGGCAGTTCGATTATCGGCTACACGCTGCAGAATACGACCGACAGCTTCTTGAACGCCAACCACACACCTCTGTTGGGCGGCGTCTCCACGAGTCTCTCCAGCGAATTGGCCGAAGCGGCGCTCAGTTCCCCGGCCGGGCAGAACAGCATCGGTTTCGTTTTTCCGACCGGACTCGATCTGCCAGGCCTGACGTCGTTGCTGTCGACCAACACGGTTAGCCGTTCGCTCGGTTCGCCTTTGGTGCCGTTCGATCTAGTGGTGCTGGGACCGGCCGTGCCGGAACCGTCTGCGGCTGTGCTGGCGGCGACCGCGGGACTAGCCGGACTGATGGCGCTGCGCAAGAAGCGGTCCCAATAGTCGGGCGGAAGCTCGTCGTGTCTCAGCAGTTACAGTTTCAAGGTGTGTCGTCACACGACTGCGCACCATATTCTTGTCGGTATCCGACTTCTTCCAGCGTTGTCATCTAGATTGTAGTGGTGCATCTAGAGGACACAGCCTGGCATCGCAAATCAGAAGAAGGGACGGCGCTTGTCGCGAGTCGAGTGGAAGTAGGGCTCTTGCGACTCGCTCAGACTTGTCCTTCATGAGCTTTTTCTTTATGAGAATGTATCCGTGAAGCACAGCCGCGCAACAAAGCCCCATTGCGATTGAGATCGCCACCATAAAGAGAGGACTCTCGGAGCGAAAAATGGTTATGCTTGCAATAACGAGAATAAATGCTGGAGCTATGACGTAGGCGAGCCAGATCGGGATGTTATTCAAGAAATCCACAACAGCCCTCCAGGGTATCGCTAAGTCGAATCTGTAACGCCTTGCCCGACATCAGAATGACTAGGCGTCAGAGCAAACGCAACTGCTGCGTGGCTGCCGACCCTCTTTTTCGCCGTCGTCGGCCAAAGAAGATCAGCCCCACCAGTCCCGCGGCGGCCATGGCATAGGTCGACGGCTCCGGCACGGCCGGTCCCAGCACCACCAGATCGAACGTTACCAGCGGTGCGCCGAGTCCGGTGCTCACGGTGTTGTCTGTCAGCAAGGCGGTCAGCCCGGCCAGGTCCAGGCCGGTTGGCAAGACGAAGCCGATGCTGTTCTGCCCGGCCGGTGAACTGAGCGCCGCCTCGGCCAGCTCGGTGGAAAGACTGGTCGACACACCACCGAGGATCGGTGTGTGGCCGCCAGCGAGAAACGCGCCGGCGCTCTTGAGCGAGTAGCCAATGATCGAGCCGCCGTCGACATCGAGTACGACCTCGCCGGTGGCCGGATCGTAGATCAGATCGGGGATATCAGGGTTATTGGTGACATCCAAGTCCGTTGCCCAAAATATCTCGAAATCATTACCGTCGTGGGCTCGCCAGGCCACAATCTCATCAGAGACCTGGGGATCCTTATCGTTTACTGAATTGTGAGTGATTTGCGTTGTCGTAATGCCGTCGAACACAAAAATTTCCTCGTCAACGCCATCGAATCCTGCCCATGCAAGTCGATTGTCGGAAATATCTAGCGAGCGTTCGTCATAGTCGTTATTGGTGAGCTGTCGCGTGGTTAAACCGTCGAATAGGAACACTTCGTAGTCATTGCCGTCGTGACCGAGCCAGGCGATTCGGTCACCAGAGACTTGTGGACCATAGTCGTCCTCGCCGTTGTTCGTCAGTTGGTGAGTCGTCACTCCGTCGAATAAGAATATCTCTCGGTCGCTGCCGTCGTATCCTTGCCAGACGACATTATTTGCCGAGACTCCCATGCTGTAGTCACTATACACGTTGTCCGTCAATCTAGTCGTACTTACACCATCGTAGAGCATGACTTCGGAGTCCGTATCGAAAAGGTGCCACACGATATTGCTTCCGTCGGTCAGTGGATTCACATCTCGAACAGCGTTATTGGTTATCTGCGTTATCGTGACTCCGTCGTACAGCATGATCTCCTCTTGCTGTAATGCTCCGCTTACCCAAACGAGGTGGTTTCCAGAAAGATAATGGCCATGGTCGTCTACCGTATTGTCGGACAGTTGGGTCGTCGTCGAGCCATCGTAGAAGAAGAGTTCGTCATCGTTCCCGTCCCTATATTCCCAAGCGACATTGTCGCCGGAGACACGGGGCTCCAGGTCATGTTTGCTGTTGTCGCTGAGTTGAGCGATCGAAGTGCCGTCGAAGAGATAGATTTCCATGTCGTTGCCGTCGTGCCCTGCCCACACGATATTTTCACCCGAAACGTCGGGTCGCGTATCCTCCACTCCATTGTTCGTAAGTTGTCTGATCTCGAATGCTTCGGCGGACGATATCACGCAGCACAATGACGAGAATACGATTGATGCGCAGATGCGAGTGATCATAGATCGATGTTCCTCAGTGAGTAGATTTGCTCCGGTTGTGGTCCGGCGAGAACCAACAAAGATTGTCAAAACTCCTCGTCAGGTCGCAACGCTGAGCGCACGACCGCAGAGTCTAGAGGTCGGCAAGAGTTGCTGATCGCCCAACGTCGTCGGCCAAGAATGATCAGCCCCACGAGCCCCGCGGCGGCCATGGCATAGGTCGACGGCTCCGGCACGGCGGCAACGCCGACTTGCAGCGACACGTCGTCCAGCCCGAAACCGCCCGGCCCCGTGAAGTATTCGGGAACGACCGAACGAAAGGCGAGCGAGACCGTTTGCCCCGCGTGGTCGGAAAGAAGGTCGGTCATGTCGACCGAGTAGCGTGTCCAATCGACATCCGTGCGAGGGCCGCCGATTGTCCCGATCGTTTGCTGTTCGATGATGCCGAGCGATGTTTGATCATTCTCATCCCGCAGCTCGACCATGAATTGTCGAGGGACGGTGGCGAAGTCGCTGTAGAGTTGAATACTGTAGGTTTGATACCAGGACAGCACGGCGGAATCGACGACAACGGGAATCTCAAAACTCTGCCACAGTCGGTATTCTTTCGGACCCTCGCCGTCGAAGCTGTTGTAGGCCGCGTAGTTGCCCTCGATGGGTGCCTCGGGAATGGTACTACTATTGCCGGGCAAACAGCTCGTCGCGTCGCTGCCGCCAATGGAACTCGTTGTCCAGGTCTCATTGCAGCTGCCACCGAGATGCGCGTTCGATCTTGCCCAGGGATAGATCCGTCCGTCTTCAAAACCGCCGTTGGTGAGTAACTCGACGGTCGAGGATCCCAACAATTGAGCTTCGAGAGGTAGCGATCCGGCCGAAATCACGGTTGCGGAGAGGGGCGCGGCCACGGCAGACGCCAGTAGTATCGCAGCGAGGGCACATGCCGATCGACGAAACATCTTACGCATTTTCAACCTTCTTGCCTGTTCTTCTCGATCCCTGGCGCGAAGCGGATCTTGGGCGATCGGCGCGCAGGAATTTCCTGTTCATCCTGAACCAGTGATGGCGTTGCAAACGTCGCGCCAAAGATCAAGGAAGTGGCCAAAGGGAGCGCAACTCGCTATTCTGGCACGCCGAATCGCGCAGGTTGCCCCGTGACGGCTGTCCGAATTCGGACAGCACGGATGGCAGGCCTGTCCGTTTTCGGACAGTGCCCGTTCGCCGGCGGACAGGGTATGGGGGCTGCTTCGTACTTCGAGGCGCAGACGGCGGCGCAGCTTCGGTCGCCTACGATTTTTGCCCGTCCTCGTCTTCCTGCGATCGCCAGAGCATCCGCTTCAACTTGGGAAACAGCTTGAGGGCATTTTCCCGCATGATCTGCCGACCGATGCGGTTGGCGTCCGACTCCTGTAGTTCGCCCCGCTCGACCTTCTCGGCCAGCGCTTCGGCCAGGCACTCGCGGGTAAGCTCGGTCGCCCCGTAGATCCCCTCCGCGTCGACCGTGTCGGCGCCCCACATGATGCGATCGGACGGCACCGCGTCGAGCCACTCCTGGTAGGCCCGTTTGGCCATGGTGTAGCTGAGCGTCGGTAACCAACAGGAGTCGATCCAGACGTTCTTGTGTTTCATGGCGATGGCGCCGGTCTCGCCGACCCAGGGATAGCCGCCGTGAAACAGAATGAACTTGGTCTGTGGGTTGGCTTCAATAACGTCGACCAGCAACATCGGGTTGGAACCCTGCACACGGGCATCTCCTGTATGGACCTGGAAAGGAAGATCGTGGCTGGCGCTGAGGCGACAGATGTGCCAGAACATGAAATCTTCAAACTGACGCTGCTCCTGGGCGGTTGTCTCCTCTGGCGGCTTGCCAAAGGCGGCCTCGGCCTGCTGTCGGCTGACCTGCTGGTAGTCGAGCGTGCGCAAGTAGGCCTGCGTCGACTTGAGGCAGACCGCGTCGGCGGCCACCGCATCTTCGAAGAGCGAATCGATCACAGCCAGGAAGTCATCGAACGTTTCGGTCGGCAGCTTCTTGCGTTGGGCGTAGACATAAGGGCTGTCCCGAACTGAAGGAGTGCGATCGGGATGACTGGCACTAAGGATCGTCGACACGTTGAACACCGGAACCGAGAACCGGTAATCGCGAGTAAATTGCAGACGATTCCAATAAGGGTCGACCAGCATCAATTCGATGTTGGCTCGCTTGGTGACGACTTCCTTGAGCCAGTCATCGTTCTGATAGTTCTCGAAGATGCGACGGTTCAGTTCACGAGCCTGTTCGTCGGTGATGGTGTCGAAATCGACGCCGTAAAGATCGCGGAAGGCAGGCAGCAGATAGCGATAGAAGCTGGTCGCCCTGGCGTTGTCGAAATCGTCGTGGGCCCGCTTCCACCAGGTATCGAAGGAGCCGTCTTTCGGCCAGTGGGTGATCTTGGTGGTCCGTGTGAGATAGCTGTGTGCCCAGATACTGTAGAGCGTCATGCCGGTGCCCTGCGGCGTATGCACGCGATCGGGCATCAGGCGAAACTCTCGCAAGTGGTCGTGGGTGTCGATGGCGCGGACGGCGTCGATCGATTTCTTGATGCGCTTGTAAAGATCGGTCTGTTTGATGTCGTCGGCCGCGGCGGGCGCGGTGAGCAAGACGATCGTAGCGGCGACGCTGAGGGAAAGCGCGAAGAACTTAGACATCGGAGGGTCCTTTCTGTCTTCTCGGTAGGGCGAATCGGCGGCGGCTCGCGGGAAGGCGTCCCAGGCATGGTGAGCGCCCTAATTGCGGAGTGCGTCGATTATATCTGCTTGGGGTCTGTCGGGTGGGGGAAGCAGACGCCCGCCAAGAAAATTAGCCGGCCGTCGCGCGATCGATGCGACAGGCCGCCGGGCACAGATAGAGAATGGGGCGTTCGGCTAAGGTTTCGCCTTGACGAATTGGAGATAGTCGACGTCCATCACGAATCCGGACTTGCCTTGGGTGTCCATGACCATCTTGAGGACGTGGTTTCCCGCCGGAAGCTCGACACCTTCTTTGGTAATGACCTGGAGCTTCTTCCAGCTGCCGGTGTCGGGAACTTGAATGGGGCCGGTGATGTCCTTGTCATTCAGCTCAAGATGAAAGGTTCCCCCCTGTCGTTTGGAAGCGACCGGGAAATTGACGTCGTAGCTACCCGCTTCGCTGATACTCACGCTGTAGGAGACCCATTCCCCCGCTTTGGTCCAGCCGATGCCATGCCCGCCGGAGGCATCGTCGCGCTTTTCGATATCGACTTGAGTTTCGCCGCGGTAATCGGCGCCATGATTCTTCTCGTCGACATCGTAATAGACTTCTCCCGGCTTCCCTCGGTCGTAATTCTCGGCCTCGATCTTGCCAGGGATGGCATGTGGCTGTTCACCAAAAGGTCTTCGCGCGGTGGCAGTCGAGTCTTCCACGGCGTTCGCTTGCTCACCGATGTTAAGCAAGCTCAGGCACAACAACAGGGTCGCGAATCGAAGTGAGTGCGAATTCATCATGGCTCCCGAGTGATGCCTGTCAGCCGACAAGTACGAGGGCCGAGCGGGGATCGACAGTGGAGAAAGTGGATTGCGAAAAAAGGGAGCGGACTTCGCGCGAGGAGCCCGCTCCCGACTGTTGATTATGGTAGTGAAACGACCAGCGAATCGCGAGGGGCTGACTTGTAACGAGGCCCGCCTGTGATCGGCATCAGGCAGAATTTGTATCGCCTGTGCAGCTCTCACAGGGCGTAGTAGATAACACCGACGATACCCATCGCCAGACCGATCCAAGCCCGCAAGCTCCAGATTCGTAGGATCAGATCCTGGTTTGACGTGAATGTTCTCACAGCCAGGAGAAGATATACATTGGCGGCGAGAGTCAGCCAGGAGCCGATGAACAGGACGATGAGAAGTGCCGCCAAGGAAGGTGGATTGCCCGGATTCGGTTTACTGAGGGAGACGACAATTCCGAATCCGATCAAGAAGTTGCACAGCCAGAGTAGTATCACCACCGGCTTCAAGAAACCGGGAATAGGTGCCTGACGCTGCGCAATGGCTACGCCGGTCGGAACGATGCCCGCGAAGACCGTCGACCATGTCAAGAATTGGGCGTAGATCTGAGCCGGAGCCATGACAAGCAACAGCGGTAGCCACATCTCGGGAGGGATATTGTGCATCACGCCTTGCGGTTTCGTTATGAAGACAATGCCGCAGAGGGTGACGATAGCCAGGATCGCAAAACAAGTATTGAACAACACGGCGGGCAGATTCGCGATCCAAGACCACAGGCGGGAGAGATCGTCAGTCTTCGTCGTCGGCCGAATGTCTCGTGTCGATGGCATGCGACGCCTGCGATATTGTTCGTCAATATCTCTCTGGTTGTCGTTGGATGAGGTGCAACAACAGCGCCGAGCCGGCGTTGACAGTGGAGATCGTTCATTAAGAAAAAAGGGAGCGGACTCCGCGCGTGGAAGTTCGCTCCCGACGTTTGATTATGGTAGTGAAACGACCAGCGAATCGCGAGTGGGCAGGCTCCGCGTGCGCGCCGTCAGCGATCGACTGCTATCTCGCGCCGCTAGCGGCGGGACGATCCACCCCGCGCTCGAATGCCCTTGCTCGCCTTTCTGGTGCGTTTCTTCTTTTTCCCTTCCGTTGGCGTTGTTTCCACTTCTGTCACCGTCTCCTCGGTGTCGGACGAAGAGCTGGGTTTGAGCCGCTGCCAATAGTTGCCGATGATCGTGTCGGAATCTTCCGGAGGGCCCGACCAGCGAAACTTCCAGCGGGTCGAGGTGTCCGACTCGTACGGCTCGTGGGCGACGTTGGTCAGAATGAAGTTGTTTCCGGCCGTGTTGATCACATAGCCGGTCCGATCGGGGCGATTGTGGCCGGGGCCGTCGTGTCCTTCCGACACATTGTTGCGGATCACGCAATCGCGAACATACGGATAGGCCTGAATGCCGTTGTCCGCGTTGTCTTTGGCCGTATTGTTCTCGAAGCGGACGCGATCGCCGCTGAAGTAGAAGCCGTGGTAGAACTTGTCGCCGCCGTTGGGGTTGTATCCGTTGTTGGTCGAGGTGCAGCCCGAGATGCTCGAATCGGTCATCCCGTGAAAGGCGAATCCCTGAAAGTTGCAGTCCCGCACATTGCAGTCGACGAAATGGACATTCGTCTGATTGGCCGCCTTGATGCCGTCGTGATTCGCGCCCACCACCTCGGCACCGCGAATGATCACGTTGTCGCTCTTGACACTCACCGCATGAAACGTCGTGCCACGTACCGGATAGGCGAACGTGTACTCGCCGGGAGAGTTGATAATGACGTCTTGTAGTTCGCCATTGACGAGCCGCCCGCTGACCCCGGGAACGTTCGGTGTTACTCCTAGATCGTATTTGGGAAGATTTGTAGGAACCGGCGCAATGTCGGGTACTGTCTGAGCCTTGGCCTCTGTTCCTTGAGTGGTCAGGGCGACTGCTACCAACAACAACATCGACGTTGGGCAAAGTCTCGGCAGTTTGCAATCCATCGTAGTGCCTCTTCGATCTGTTACCCCTGGTTAATTGGTCCTCCGCAATAGAGCAATCGAATCGTGCAACGCGCAGAAATCAGTATCTCATGGCGCGCCCATCCGCATGGCAGGCGCCGAGCGTAGAGGCTCGGTCGGTGGCTTTCGAGTCGCACTGATTTCCCTGCAAACTTGATTTATCTGAAGAGATAAATACGCGCTGCTGTGCGTACTGGCCCATGGTACCGCGCGCGTGAGTATACCGAGACAAAATAACGAGGGCAATTGGCGAAAGATTTGCTGGCTTGCATGCGCGCACAAGTGATAGCGCGTTGATGTGTTTATGTGATAGCGCGTTGATGTGTTGGTCGCGCGCTGTGAACAACCAGCAACTGTGATGGCGCTGTCGAATTGTTGATAGTCGTGTTGTTCGTGTGCGTCCTGTTCCTGCCGACTGCTGTCTTGTGCATGCCATCAGGCGAAGAGCTGCCGGCGAAAGAATGCGCTCGTGGGATCACTTGCCCCTCGCGCTGGCACGTTTGTCTTGTGTTGCCTTGCCCGCCGCCGACAGACGTCTGTGCTGGGAACGAGGCGTGGTCGGGAGCGGCCCTCTCCAAGCGAGTCGGGCTCACGGCTGTGGCTGCAAAGATGGGCGGCCAACGTCAGGGTTCGACAGAGAAATCGAGTCAGCAGGGCCGTTTCTCGCGAACCTTACGGTTGCCGAGGTGTCTTAATGAGGCGTCTTAGCATCGACAGTCAATCTGTCTTAACATCTGTAGCCAAAAGGTTTTGCGGATTCGTATTGCGGCCGAACCGCGTTTCATCCATCATGAAACTATCGGGTCGTGCTTACGCGGCACGATGGACTGAAGCGACCGTCTAAACGCGGATGCTGGTAATCCGGGTCACTCGACGGCAAACCGTGTAAGAAAGGAGGTGGTCCATTGTTATCTGAATGTACAAGCCAGCGAGGTGGCTGCGGCTAACGACAGCCGGCGGGCTGCCGGATCTAGGCAGTCACCATCTCGTAGGGATCACCTCGATTGATCCTTAACTACGAGTCAAAGGGCTCGGTCACGCCAACTGGCGGGCCGGGCCCTGGCTTTTTTCCAGCCCCATATCTCTGCCGCGGCGCCGAGTTTCATCTTTCCGCGGATTGCTGAGCCTTCTTTGTGCACCGCAAACTACCTGGCTGCCCCATCTTTATTTTCGCGATGGTAAGAAGTTTTCTTACCACTCATGCGACTGCCCGCCTTTTTTCAAAAAATGCTAGCAAACATATGTTTGTGTCGCATAATCAACGGTTGCTATTTCGTTGCGTTGAAATTCAATGCTTCTGGTTCGCTTGGGCCTCCCGTTGATAAAGGGCTAACTAATGAACGTCAAAACAGGATTTCATTGTTGGTTGCTGCTGTTCCTCGCACTGGCCATGCTGTCCGCGCCGCTGGAGGGAGCGGAGGATCGCAAGAAGGAGGGCAAGTCGGCCACCAAGACCAGCTCGTCGGACAAGGCTGCCGAGGCCAAGAAATCGAGCAAGCGTGCTGAACCACGCGGTCGGCTGCCGCGATACTATCGCGCGGTGGTGGACGAGTCACAGCGCGAGTCGATCTATTCGATTCAGCGTGGCTACAAAGATCGGGTTAAGCAACTCGAGACAAAAATCGGGGAATTGCGGAAGCAGATGAAGGCCTTGAAGCAGAGTCAGGATGAAGAGGTGCAGGCCGTCTTGTCCCCGAAGCAGTTGGCGGAGGTCAACCGACTTCGCGAAGCGGCCAAGAAGGCCCGCGCCGAATCGCGGAAGACAGCGGCGAAAGACTAACGGCGAGCCACACAGGATAGCCAAGCGGCCGCGCGATGGTGGCACGCATGGCTGTCAGTTCGATCTTGCTCTTTCTATGGGCAGAGCATGCGGTCAGGCGGCGGCGAACAGGCGTTTCGGTAACAGAATCGCCTCGCCGCCGACCTGCTCGCCCTGCTCCGATCGTGGTACGATATTCCCGTTCACGCCACCGCCAGATGGGAATCATCGATCATGAATCATGTTGGGATAATCGCGACCGCCGTCGCGCTTTTACTCACCGGGAGCAGCGCCATGGCCGCCGAGGAATCGACCGAGGTATTCGCGGAGAAGACCTTTGAAATGCAGTCCGGGGAGGATGGCTCCAAGGAGTTCAAGTATCGTCTGCTTACGCCGGCCAATATGGAGCCGGACACGCAGTATCCGGTCGTCTTGTTCCTGCATGGCGCGGGGGAGCGGGGCAGCGACAACAAGATCCAGCTGAAGTACCTGCCGCAGAGCATGGCCACCGCGGAGCGCCGCGAGAAGTATCCTTGTTTCGTGATCGCGCCGCAGTGCCGCGCCGATGCTCGTTGGGTGGAGGTCAACTGGTCGGACGACAAGAGCACGCCGATGACCGGCGAGCCGGGCGAACAGATGCAGATGGTGATCGGCATCCTGCGACAGGTGTTGGCCGATCCGGCAGCCGATAAGAGCCGTGTCTATCTTACCGGTTTGTCGATGGGCGGTTACGGCAGTTGGGACCTGGCGATGCGACATCCGGAGTTGTTTGCCGCCGTGGCGCCGATCTGTGGTGGTGGCGACGAGACCGGTGCCAAGCGACTGGTCGACGTGCCGCTGTGGGCCTTTCATGGCGATCAGGATCAGGCCGTGCCGGTGGAGCGTTCTCGGCAAATGATCCAAGCGATTGAAGCGGCCGGCGGGGAGCCAGAATATACGGAGTATCCCGGCCTAGGGCATCACAGTTGGGTGCCCGCCTACGACGAGAAGTCCGGCCTGCTGGAGTGGATGTTCTCACAGCAGAGAAAACCTTCGCCATAGGCTCAGGCTGGCGCGCGGCCGGTGCCGCAGCTCTACGTCGTCGACATGTGCCGCAGCAAGATCGACGGGACCAACGACCAACACAACGGGAAACATAACGCAAGTTGCCATGGCTAAAGACCTCGATGACATGATTGACGAAGACGAGTTGGACCAATTGGCCGAGCGGTATGGCGACTTCATGCGAAGTCACGTCACGATCGAAATGCAGCCGACCTCGCTGCGGCATTATCGTCGTGTGAATCAAAGTCGCCGTGGCGAGATTGTGTTCGCGCTCACCCGGCCCGACGGCTCGGTGATGTTGCATACCAAGTATTCGTATCCCGACGGGGTCTATCGCTTGCCAACCGGCGGCATCGACTGGGGAGAACCGGTCGCCGAGACGTTTCATCGGGAGGTTCAGGAGGAGACGCAACTGCCGATCCGTGACGAGCGATTCATCGGCGTGTTGTCCTACTCCTTCACCGACGGCGACAAGAAAGTGCCGTTTGTGTCGTACTTATTCCATGCCGGGGATGTCGAAGGGGAGCCGGAACCGTACGACCAGAGCGAAGGTATCTCGGACTTTTGTTGGATTGCGCCTGGCGAACTGGCCACCGTGGCCACCCAGCTGCGGAACCTGGAAGAGGACGAAGAAGGACGGAGCGACTGGGGCGTGTTTCGCGCGATATCGCACGACTTGTTGCTAGAGCAACTGAGTTGATCGGTTGGCTCCGCTGAGAGCCTGACGGAAAAACGACAACGACTCGCACGAGCGCCGAATTGGCGACGCTAGATCACGAAGCGGAAAGGACCAAACTCGTGGCATCTTCTTCCGACAATAAGCCGTCCGGCATGTTCGCCCGCTTCCTGCATTGGGAAGTGTCGGGCAGTATTGTCTTGCTGGTCTGCGCCATCGCCGCTCTGATCTGGGCCAATTCGCCCTGGGTCGCGGACTACGAGACTCTGTTGCATCTGAAGCTGGGAGCCTTATGGGGCGATGAAGTTTTCGAGCTCGATCTGCATCATTGGATCAACGACGGGTTGATGGCGGTCTTCTTTTTCGTCGTCGGCTTGGAGATCAAGCGAGAAGTGGTCGTCGGCGAACTCTCGTCGCTGAAGAGTGCCGTGGGGCCGATCGCCGCGGCGATTGGCGGCATGATCGTTCCGGCCCTGGTCTATGTTGCCTGCACGGCCGGCGGCGAGGGGGTCGTCGGTTGGGGCATCCCGATGGCTACCGACATCGCCTTCGCGCTCGGCATCCTGGCGCTGTTCGGCAAGCGCGTGCCGATCACGCTCAAGGTCTTTCTCACCGCCTTGGCCATCGTGGACGATCTTGGCGCGGTCACCGTCATCGCCGTCTGTTATACCGACGAAATCAACGTCTCGGCGCTCTACGTGGCGGGGGGATTCTTGTTCGTGATGTTTCTGGCCGGCCGACTGGGGGTCCGCAGCACGCCGGTGTTTGTCATCCTGGCGATCGCGGTTTGGCTGGCGTTCCTGGCCTCCCAGGTTCACACCACCGTGGCAGGCACCATCATCGCCATGCTGGTGCCGGTGCGTTCTCGCGGCGAGCCCGACGAATTTCTGAATCGCTGTCGAGAGCAGCTCGACAAGTTCGCGGCTCATCAGCCGACCAGAGACAGCATGATCGCCGATCATGCGCAGCGAGCCATGATCAACGAGATCTATCTGGCGGCCGATGACGTCATGCCGCCTGGGCCGCAGCTGGAACACGCGCTGCACCCGATTACGACCTTTCTGATCCTGCCGCTGTTCGCTCTGTTTAACGCCGGAGTGGTCATCAGTCCGGAGAGTCTTCGTGCGGGTCCTTTCGACGTGGGACTCGGCATTGTGCTCGGCCTGGTCGTCGGCAAGCAGGTCGGCATCATGCTGTTCGCCTGGCTGGCGATGAAACTGAAACTGGCCGAAATGCCAGAAGGGACGACCTGGGGACAACTGTGGGGCGCCAGCTGCCTGGCCGGCGTCGGGTTCACGATGTCGCTGTTCATTATCACCATGGCCTTCAAGAACGCTCCCCACCTGGAAAATCAGGCCAAGTTGGGAGTCATCGCCGGCTCGCTGTTGGCGGGCGCAATCGGCTTTGTGGTCTTGTCGCTGACACTGCCCAAGGCGGATAAAGAGTAGTTCGTTCGAGGCTTTGGATTACGACTGGCGACGCGGTTAACGGAAACGGAACCGCTACTCCGAAGCGAGTTTCAGCTTCACCGGCGAGACGTGCACCCGCTTGGCCCAGGCGTCCCACTGGGCCGACAGCTGCTTGACCCGCTCGGGCTGCTGGTCGGCCAGATTGTTCGTTTCCGAAGCGTCGACCGCCAGATGATAGAGTTCCCAGGGTTGCTCCTTTTCCGCGACCAGTTTCCAATCGCCCTGCCGCACCGCGCGACTGCCAAAGTGCTCGAAATAGATCGCTTCATGGCCGGCTCGCTGCTCGCCTCGTAAGATCGGCAACAGGCTGCGACCTTCCAGCGGCGTGATCGCACGACCGTCGAACTGTTCGGGATAGTCGAGCCCCGCCGCTTCCAGACAGGTCGCCATGGCGTCGATAACGTGGCCCGCCTGCGGCGTGATCGAATTCGCTGGGGCCTTCATGCCGGCCGGCCAGTGCACGATCAGTGGCGTGCGAATGCCTCCTTCGTATTGTGTCGCTTTCCAGTAGCGAAACGGCGTGTTGCTCACGTTGGCCCAAGCGGGGCCGATGCCCGCGTAGGTGGTCTCGCCGCCCGGCAATTCGTTGCGTGGCATGCCATGGCCGAAGTAGGTCACTTTTCGCCCGTCGCGGGTTTCTGAGTTACGATCGAACCCGGGCGCGCCCGGCCGTTCGGAGCTGGCTCCGTTGTCGGAGAGGAACAGGATCAGGGTCTCTTCAAAAATGCGCTTCTCTTTCAACTTGGCAATGATCCGGCCCATGCCTTGATCGACTCGATCGATCATCGCCGCGTGTACCGCCATCGCTCGAGCGTCCCAGTGGCGGTCGTTGCGGGCGGCCCAATCGGCGTCGGCCGGCAGGCGATCGCTGAGTCGGCAGGTGTCGGAATCGACGAGTCCCATCTCGACCTGTCGGCGGTAACGAGCCTGGCGAATTGATTGCCAGCCCTCTTTATAGGTGTCTTTGTAGAGCTCGATGTCCTCAGGCAACGCGTGCAGCGGCCAATGCGGTGCCGTGTGGGCCAGATAGAGGAACAGCGGTTCGTCGTCGCTGGCGTATTGGTCGATGTAACGAATGGCATGATCGGTGAGCGCGTCAGTGATGTAATAGTCGTCCGGCACGCTCTTCACGGCCTGGCGATTGTTCACCAGGCTGAAGGGATCGAAGTAGTTCACCACGCCCCAGATGATGCCGTAGTGCTGTTCAAAGCCGCGGCCGACCGGGTAGGTGGCCGGATCGGAAAAGGTGGGGAGGATCACCTGATTGTTCAAGGCACGCATGTGGCCGGGGCGCATCTGAGTCACCGAAAGGTGCCACTTACCCGCCATGGCGGTGTGATAGCCGCCCTCGCGCAAGAGTTCGGCGATGGTCGCCGTGTTCTCCGCCAGGTGACCTCGATAGCCGGGCGTGTTGTAATCGGCCGTCATGCGACCGACGCCCGCCTGATGCGGATAGAGTCCGGTCAACAGCGAGGCGCGCGTGGGGCAGCAGCGCCCCGTATTGTAGAAGCTGGTGAAACGGAGACCTCCCGCGGCCAGAGTGTCGATGTGCGGCGTGCGAATTTCGCCGCCGTAGCAGCCGAGGTCGCTGTAACCCATGTCGTCGACAAGGATGATGACTATATTTGGGGGACGGCCGTGAGCCTTATTTTTAAGTGATATTGACCCGAAAACGGCAGCTGGGATAAGTATGAGTGTAGCTATTCTATGTAGTAAACAGGCGGATTTTGATTTTGGACGCAGATGTGGGTTGGAATGCAACATTCGTGGTCCTCAGCAGAGCGACGATTCGTATATTGGTGATCTCTGTCCAGCCATCTCAGTATCGATTTCTGGCGTGCCGGGGTCAATCAGATAGATCAAATCAAATTGGGGAGTGAGCCGCATGGGACGTAAACGAAAGAAACGGCGTCAGTCGCATGGGGCCGCCTGGCACTGGAAGCAGACAGACTGCTGGTACTACACCATGCCGGGCACGAAGAAGCGGGTGGCGCTCTTCGACGAGATCGGGGAGCGCATCCGGGGCAAGGACCGACGCGAAGACGCAGATCTGGCCCTGGCCAAAGAAAAACTGACGTGGAGCGACGAGGGCGAATTTGACAGCGTCGGCGAGTGGAATGTTGCGCGAGTCTGCTCCGGCTACATCCAGTACTGCGAACGCGGCGTCGCCAACAACTCAATCAGCCCAGGACATCGCAACAGCACCGTGACCTGGCTTAATGACTTCTGTGGCTATTGCGGGGCTCTGCGCGTTGCTGAGCTCAAGAAACGGCATCTCAAGACCTGGATCGAGTCCCACGCATCCTGGAAAAGCGCTGACACGCATCGTGCTGTGATCGCCGTCGTGTTAGCGGCCTTCAATCGCGCTGAAGAGATGCACGACATCCCCAACCCTCTCAAGGGATATAAGAAGCCAGCTGGCAAGCCGCGACTTCACTCGATCAGCCCGGAAGACGAACAGACGCTCTACGAGACGGTCGAGCCGTGCTTTCAGAACTTTCTCTTCGTGGCAATCCACACGGGATTGCGCCCGTTCTGTGAGCTGGCCAAGATCACGGCCGATCACGTCGAAGAGGTAGGCCGAGGCATGATGTGGCAGGTCTACTCGTCGAAGACCGACAAGACTCGCCGCATTCCGGTTCGTCCGGAGGTGGCCGAATTGACAAGAAAACTCATGAAGACAGCTCCGCGGGGTTCCGGAATTCCGATCTTCCGGAACACGCAAGGAAATCGCTGGAAGAGCACGACAGGCGTTGCTCGCTTCCTCGCCATTCGCGAGAAACTGGGTTGGGACAAAGATTCGGTGCGGTCGAAATACACATGTTACACGTGCCGTCACACGTTCGCGCACCGCATGTTGTCCGGATATTGGAATGACGGTGTCGGCTGTTCTATTGAGACGCTTGCCGAATTGATGGGCGACACTCCCAAGGTCGCGTTTGACCATTACGGCAAGCACTGGTCGCAGCACTACCAAGATCCGCTTTGGGCGGCGATTGGCGAGGAAAATTCACCGCGCGAAACGAAGATCGGATCGAATTCTGGTGTCGCCGTGCAGAACAAGAAGAAGTCGAGCAAGCGATCCCGCACTAAGTCAGCGGATCCCAAACGTCCTCGCTAGCGAATCAATTGAACAAGAGGCACTCACATCATGGCGAAGACAACGACACGCCGTCGTACACGAGGGCACGCCTGGTACTGGCAGCAGACCGATTCATGGTACTTCACACCGCCCGGCACGAAGCGCCGGGTGCGGCTTAAGGATGAGTCGGGCAGGCCGATTCGAGGCGAGCAGAACAAGGCCGATGCCGATCTGGCCTTGGCTCGGGTGAAGGCGGACGGCAAGTGGCGGCCGCCGGCCGAGTCGGCGCAAGAACAAGAGTTGGTGGTCGCAGAGATTTGTTCGGAGTTTATTGAGGATGTTCGCCAGCGAGCTGCGCGCGGTGATGTGGTTGTCGGATATCGTGATGAGGTTGTTCGGTATCTGAATGTCTTCTGCGAGTATTGTGGGGCCTTGCCTGTCTCACAGGTGAAGAAGAATCACGTTCAGCATTGGATCGAGAGTCACGAGACTTGGCGATCGTCGGCGACTCGCCGTTATGCGATAGGAATCGTGCAATCGGCTTTCAATTATGCGGAGAGCCAACACGCGATACGGAGCCCTTTGAATGGCCTAAAGAAGCCACCGCAGCGACCACGACTTTATTCGTTCAGTGAGCAGGATGAGGCAGATATCTACGAGGCGACCGATGAGGCGTACGGCAATTTTCTGTTTGCGGCGATTCACACTGGTTTGCGTCCTTTCAGTGAGCTAGCGAAGATGACAGCCCAGGACGTCGAAGAGACGCCCCGTGGGATGGTGTGGCGAGTCTACGCCTCAAAGACCGATAAGACGCGGCGAATTCCCATTCGCTCGGAAGTGGCCGAAATGACGCGTGAGCTGATCGACTCACGGCCGACAGACGATGCGGTCGTATTCCGCAACCCGCAGGGCAATCCCTGGAAGAAGGTGACGGGAGTAAGTCGGTTTCGGAAAATCAAGCAGGCCCTGGGATGGAACGATGATCCGGTGCGGCAGATCTACTCGACGTACGGCTGTCGTCACACGTTCGCGCATCGAATGCTGGCCGGCTATTGGAACGACGGCGTTGGTTGCTCGATCGAAGTTCTGGCCGAGCTGATGGGCGACACACCCAAGGTAGCGTTCGACCATTACGGCAAGAACTGGAGCCAAAGTTTTCAAGGTCCGCTGTGGGAGGCGGTTGGAGTTCCCGCAAAGACGGCGAGGCAGAAGAAACCGAGACCTAGTCGTCGGGTCGTCCGAGCGGCACGGTGATGCCGGGGTAATTCATTGGCTTTGTCGGTGCTCGCCGTTTTCGCTTCGGCTGCGGACGAACCCGCATTGCTTCTTTGAGCCGTTCAATTTCTGCGATCTCAATTTGAATTCGCCCCTGGCCACGTCGGCCGCCCTGGAGATAATTAACGGTCACCGGTTGACCACGTATCTGAAAAGTACCTGCGTCCGAATGGCTGAGCCAATCGTACAGCGTCAGAACGCTGATCCCCAGTGATTTCGCCGCTTGTTCGGACGTGAGCAATTCAGAGGACATGATCGCGAAGAAAGCACCTGATACCGATTAATGGACGCAGGTAGCTTATCGCCACAATGTCGCATGACTGTCGCAGGGTGCGACAAATGCTGACTTCGCCTCTAGAAGGGAAGAAATGAGTCGACTTGCAATCGCGCTTGAGGGCTTTGACAGCCTGAGTCCATCGCTCAATACGTCACTCGATTTAGCGGTTTCCGACCGTATCGAGTCGTGGTTGCGTGACGAGGTGGTTCCTGTAGTGGCAGAACTTGTCGGGAATCGCGGATTTAAATCGGCCACTTGCTGGTCAGTCAAGCATCTCGATCGTGGCGCTGATACGCCAGAACGTCGGCTTATCGAGCAGGTGGACCGTCTCTTGGTGAGCATGGCGGCGGAGTTGGCGTCTGTTCTAGATGCGAACGAACAATCGGCCGATCAACCTCTGATATCACCAAACAATGAAGTTTCAAAAAGTGACCAGGCCACGATTCGGCTGATCGCAAACCGACCCTGGTTTGACTTGGCGCATTCAGGGGACTTTTTCTATCCAGATCGCACTCTACTCTTAGACCCGCCCGATCCAAGCCACGTCGAGGAGTTTCGTCAGCAAGAGTTGCGAATACCGCTAGGCGATTATGTCGCACGCCTGATGTTTGCCCGAGTGGATTACTGGAAGAACATCCTCGACCGCGTGTGGAACAACCTCTACAACGCGATCTTACATGATCGGGACGATGCTCATCACATCAAGGAGCAGCTTTTTGAGCGACGAATTGAGTTGGACCGCGTCGTGAGTGACCTGGATCAAGCATGCAACCAGGAGCAGCCATTCCGCATTCGCGAAGCCTGCACGACGTTGACTTTGGTCTACGCGGCGTACGCCTCGCAACCGTCGCTGGACTGGCTTGGTTGTCCGCCAAGCTGGTGGCAGACGTTTGCGCCCATGATTCGCTCGTGCATTCGACGCGATGGCGTCATTAGCATTGCGGAACCCGATTCCGCAGGCAATCTTCGAGTGGTCGACAAGCAGAAGGCATCACTCTGTGATCCGGATGTGGTGCGACAGATCGCAGCGGCGATGGTTGACGTGAGGGCGTTATATGACGCTCCAGACGACCCGGATCTGATGATCGAGTGGTCGGTCGATCGCGCCCGCTTGGTTTTGGTCGATCGGTCACCACGTGAGGTCTACTGGGATACCGTGCAAATCGCTGGCGATGTCTGGGACACTCACGCCGTCGAGTGGAACCTGTTGTGGACACTTGCGGAGCATGCAGGGCGCTTGGTTGACCAGGGCATGCTGTTGAATCCTGAAAACCACGAACTTCGATCACGCCGATATAGACTGGGAAAACTTCTCAAGAAAAGCCTCGACCTCGATACTCGTATTGAAAACGTACGAGGCCAAGGCTATCGTCTCGATCTCACGGCCGACGACATCTTGTTGCTGCGAGACAATGGCCGTGGAGAATTAGAGGTCATCGGACGTTCTCGGGTCACACTAGACTGACCTTTGAGCCCATGATGGATCGCTAAAGAAATCGAAAAAAGGTGTCATAATAAATAGGGGCCTCTTACCATTTGGCGATTTCATTCGTCGGGACGATCCTGACAGAATCGCATCTTAGGACACCATTAGCACGGTTCTTTCGCCATTCAAATCGCTGCCGATTGCCCTCTTCGCGAACCTCGGCGCTTCGCAAATTCGGCTTCTTCACCGAAGCTAAACAAGCGCGATTCTCTCTCCCTCGCTAGTCGTTTTGAATTGTCGCACAGTGCGACACCCGTGCGACAGTCCATCTATACGCTCTTGGCGCGTTTCTGTTTTGTCTTGCGGTAGGGCCATCGGATGTTCCGATTCGGCTTGCCACGGACGAGTCTTGTCCAAGGAGGTATGGGTCATGAAAGCCCCTGCTCTAAGTCTGCGCACGGATGTGTCTTTGTTCTACTGGCTCAATATAGAGCCCAAACTGCGACCAGTTTTGATTCGCTGGCAACTGATCGTCGGCACGACAATTACCATGCTGGCGGCACTATCTCTTGTCGAAATCGGTTGGGGTAGCGACTCTTACCGCAGCAACGAGACAGCATCGATGGTCAGTCAACCAGTGGCGTGCCCCGCCGCTTCCAAGGTGTTAGTGACAGGCAACGACAATTCTCAGGATCTGCCGTGGGAGAAGTTGCTCTGGTACGACCGTCGTGTTCTCCGCAGTCGACGAGTGATGGCGGCTCGCAAGAAAGTGAAACGAACCCGCGCTGAGATTGAGCGCGAGCGTCAGGAACTGCTGAAAAAGACAAAACGTGAAATCGATGCTCTTGTTGCTGAGTTTCACGCCAAACTGCCACGCGGGAAAGCCGAGTCGATCGGAGCCATTTATGCCCGGTTTTCAAGTCGTTTTCAGGATTCGATTGCCGATCAGGTTCGCACACTATTTGAAGAGGCCGTCAGCAAAGGCATCTTCATTCCTCGTGAGAACATCTTCTTTGATATGGCCGTTCGCGGTTGGAAGGATCGACGGCCGGGCCTGACCGCACTACGATCTGCCGTCAAGTTGAAGAGTTTTCACGTCTTCTTGGTATTCACAACCTCACGCCTGTTTCGACGCAACTATAAGGCCATGCAGTTCGTCGAAGAGGAACTCGTGGAACGTGGCATTCGGGCGATCTTCGTCAAATCGAATCTCGACACGGCCGATGGTGACGATTGGCGAACGATGTTTCAGCTTCTCGCCACGATGGACGAAGCGGCCGTAAGAATGCATGGCCCGCACGTGCGAGCCTCGCATGAAGGCCTATTTGATCACGGCATGATCTGCACGTCGATTCCCGTGGGATACACGGGTGAGGAGGTTCCCGGTGAGTTCACGAAGCAGAAGCGGCCCCGTCGCCGGATCATCATCGACAGAGATGCGGAACCTTGGATCAAGAAGATCTTCGACTGGTACGTCGTGGAAGGCAAGAGCCTGGACGGAATCGCACGTGATCTCAATGACGATGACAACGCCCCGGCGCCGGCCAAATCGTTGACCGGCATGTGGACTCATGCCTTGGTTCGTAGCCACCTGCAGAAGCCTGAGTACCGTGGGCATTGGCGGTACGGCGTCAAAGAGACGACATGGCTAAGTGGTAGAGACTACGCCAAGCAAACGGAACGCCCTGAGCCACTCAAGGAAAAGTATTTTGAGGATCTGAGAATCGTCTCCGATGAAGTGTGGTATCGGGCTCAGGAATTGCTGGCGGCCGAGAAGGCGAAGTCGGGCCGCAAATCGAAGGACGGTGATTCAAAGTCGCGACCACGCCTGCTGCGAGGGCTCTTTGTTTGTCCTGAGCACCAGCGTCAGCTGACCGTGAGTGGAGCATACGGAAAGATTCTCGTTTGTCCACTGTGCCGAGCCTTGAATGCTGCCGATCGTCCCCTGTTTACGCATCTCAATCGTAAGCTCGCGTTAGAGCTTACGTGTTGGAAGCTGGCCGAACTGATTCAAGCCGACGAAGATCTCGTTGGAGAGATTGTCTCTGCCTGCCAGAACGCTGTGGAAACGTCGCAGCAGCCCGATCCAGCAGTTGAGCGGCGGTTACGATCTCAGCTTGAAAAGGTTAACAAGGCGATCGAGTTCAATCGCCGCAACCCGGGCGAAACAGAGGAGGAGCAACATGAGACAAGAGTTCTTTTGAAAGAACTAGGACGCCAGCGTGCCCCAATCCAAGCGAAGCTGGCATCACTGGACGCGCGTCAAACGAAAGTGATTCGAGTTCCGTCGGCTGAGGAGGTGGCCGCCATGTTCGACGACTTGGCTACGACGCTTGCGACTGGAACGGCCACTGAAGACGAAGAGGAGATGCGACAGGCCCGGCGGATCATCCATGAGATGACCGGTGGTCGGATTGAGCTCTTTCAGATGGGTGAGCGAAAAAAGAGCCGCGGTTGGCTGCAAGGGCGATTTCGGATCGATGTCGTGTCGGTCGCGATGGAACAGTTGACGGGTGTTCGATTTCCGTCAGAGAACCGAAATGAACTGGAGATCATCATTGACTACAAGAAGTCGATGATAATCGACGAGCAGGCCGACGAGGCCAAACGTCTCTGGGATCAGGGCCTGCTCAATAAGCTGATCGCCAAGGAAATGGGGCTCCTACCAAGCTATATCACGAAACTTCTGAATCATTGGCACGATACTCGTGGACTACCTCGCCCCGACAATCGACGGCGTCGGGCCACGCTCGATCGCAGCCTAATCGAGACGCCCAAGTACCAGCAAATTGCTGACGAGGTCGTGCGTCTCTCGTCACTCGGGTTGTCGGACCTGGCTGTTGGTCGCGAGCTGGGCGTGAGTGGCTTCGTGGTGGGCAAGGCCTACGAGTGGTGGCATGCCCAGCGAGATCTTCCTATTCCGACCGCAGCCGATCGTCGTCGAGAGCGACTAAGTCGAGCTCGCGAGATGTTGCGAGATAACGTGCCGCTGAAGGAGATTGCAAAGAAGATCGGCTACTCGACTCGCGGCCTCAAGCTGGCCCTCAGAGAGTATCTCGCCGAACTGGGCGAAGAGATGCCCGACGGACGATCTCGCCGTACCCGTAGCGACGGTGGCGCTAGCGCCCCAGTCGACGCGAAGGATGGCCAGAAGGAGGGAGGTAACAAGTGATGCGTGACTAACGACAAACGTCGTATCAGGAGGAGCGTTCCTCCTTTCTGATGGTTACTGCGATTGATCTCAGGCCGTGTGGAAGACTTGGCACTTCCGCACGGCCTTTCTCATGCGCCAAGGGAGAGGGGGAAGTACGATGTCGCGTCCAAGAGAGAGCCAGAAATCGATCAGCGATTTGGAGCGATCACGCGACGAGCGCCGACACCGACTCGCTCAAGCGATTGGGCGTCTTCTTGCCAGGAAGTGGTTGAAAGAGCATCGCGAGTCAATGTCCGGCAGCGACCCCAAGCTAAAGAATAGCTCTAAATCTGGCACATAAACGTGAGAGAACGGTTAGCTATTCAACCAACACGAAAGGAGGACTCTTTGGCATACGTTGTACTCACTCTTGTATCGGTCGCCTTGCTACTGGCTGTGGTGGCGCTCCTCAAGGAGCGTCGCCTGAGGCTTGCGTTGCAGGGCATTTTGAAACGCCTCATTCACCGCTGGAGGTTCCATGAGAATAAGCAATCGACACCTGGCTCTTGTCATGATGCTCGCCGTCCTGACGAGCGGGTGTAGTCGGAACGAAAACCGACGCCTGGCAGAGATGGCCCAGCAGCATCTCAACGACCAGGTAGAGCAGAATCGCCGCAGCGACGAACTCCAAAAGCAAATCGCCGAGGGTTCTCGCCGACTGATCGAAGCAGATGCTAAGGCGAGGAAAGAGATGATTGCCCTGCAGCGGGATCTGCAGGAAGAACGGACCGAGATCGGCCAGCAACGGGATCTCCTGGAGGTTGAACGCCGTGAGCTGGCAGGTCGACGGCACCGGGAGCCGATCATTGCCACTGCCATTTCCAGGATCGGCCTGCTCATCGTCGCTGTTCTGCCACTGCTGGTCTGTTGGTTCTTGCTGAGACGCCCCGTTGAACCGGCCGACGATCACGCGGTCGCCGAAATCCTGCTGGAAGACCTAGTGACCGATCGACCACTTCTCTTGCCCACACCCAAACAGCCACCCCCATATCTCGAAAAGGAGCCATGAACGCAACACTAGATACGAAACACTCAACACAAGAGCCAACGCCCAGGAGCCTTGGCCGTTTACGCGTTCTGCTCGTCGTTGAAGGGAGCAACGACATCGAGTTTTTGCGACGCATTTCAAGGATGCTTCACAAGCACGACCGATCCTTGCCTGATTTGGCACACTGGGAACAGTGCGAAGAACTGATCTTCGTGCCCTTCGGCGGCGGCAAGGTGTCCGACTGGTCGTCACGCCTCGCTCCCGTCTGCAAACCGGAGTTTCATCTCTACGATCGTGAAGTCGCACCGGAGAGCGAACTGAGGCGAGCGGCAGCTCGCAGAGTCAATTGCCGCGCCGGTTGTCGAGCGGTCGTCACTGGCAAGCGGAGCCTGGAGAATTATCTACACCCGCTAGCGATATCTGCAGTGAGCAATGTTCGCGTCGTATTCGGTGACTCCGAATGCGTCGCCGACGTCGTGGCACGCCGTTGCCATGAGAAAGGCCAGCGTGACACTCCATGGGCGGAGCTGCCGGTGCGAACTCGTAGACGTTACGTCTATCGAGCCAAGCAGTGGCTCAACACCCAGGCAGTCGACCGGATGACGGTCGATCTACTCCGCGAGCAAGATCCACAGGGTGACATCATCTCTTGGTTGCGGACCATTCAAAGGCTCGCTGACGGCGAGTAAAGCCTCTTTCAGGCTGTAACCAACGACGGTTTCGCGTCGTTGTTCGTAATATCTCTGTCAATTCTCACTAGTGCCCCGTTCGTGCAATTGGTTTGTGCGCGGACGGGGCTCTTTTCGTTTCCCAATACCAATCCCTAATACCAAACCATGGAGGAATCACGATGAAGCAAGCAGATATCAATCGAGCTGTCGCCGACGTAACAGGCGAAACGGTTACCACGGTCAAGCGGCTCGGCTTTCTATTGGCCGAACCGGAAGACCTCTTGTCACAAGATGATGATTACCTCGGCGTTCAGGTTATCGACTGGGACGAACTCGATGCCGAGCGTTATCAGCAGTCCCACGGGAGGGCCGAATATGAACCGGCTGTCGCGTAATCGAGCAATTCTCTTGCGAGCGCAGTCCGGCGTGACTCGGTCAGCGGTAAGACCGCTCTGGCATCAATTTTGGTCAGGTCAACGACGTGGCCGACGAGAGACGCGGCGGACCGGTCGGCAAAACACGCTTCACCGGCTCGCGAGTCACGAGATTCCACAATCCACTTCATCTTCTATTGTCACCGAAAGGCCCTTATGAAAATCCTCATGATCAATAACGACGGAGGCGGTTTCGCAGACCACATCGAGATTGCCGAAGGAACGACCGTCGCGCAGCTCTTCGAGCAACGAGTCGCGGGCGCCAAGCCGAGCGACTATCTGATCCGCGTTAATCGGCAGCCCTGTAGCTCGGACCAGGTGTTGCAGGCCGGTGATCGCATCTCGATCACCCCTACGAAGATCGAAGGAGCGGTCTGATTGATTACTGCCTTCCACTGGCCGCTGGGCACGACCGCCTGGCGGCCAGTGTTTTTTTCCGAACATGCCTGGAGGAACCGTGTTTCATGAAAACAATCGACAAACGGCTGCTCCGTATGGCAGCCGCCATTCACAGACAGGCCACATCAGCGCCCCAGTCATCGGCCATCTACCTTTCCGATCTCATGTGGCCACAGATCGTTCGCCTGCATCGGCGTCGAGAACGAGCACGCCGGCGAAACTGGCGATTGGCACAAGCGGCGCTCGAACGGGAGTTGGGCGAGGCGAGTGTCTCCATGAGAGCTGATTTGCGGACGATGGAGAGACGTCTCGCCGACGATCGTATGCCCTCTACGTTTGCATCAGTCACCGAGATCTATTCTGACCTGTCCGCCCTCAGTGAAGAGTTCGAGGAGTTCGCATTCGATAGGTCGGATCAGTTGCTCTCCGTCACGACGGAACCAATCGAACTCGAAGAAGTCTACTTAGGCCCTTTCGAGATTCGACTCGATTGGAGCGACTTACATTCTCCGGAACGGCAGCCGTACCGAGTCGTCGCCACCGATCCTCATCCGTCGGCCGCCAAGGAGTCGGTCACTCATCCACACGTCCAGGACGAGCAGGTATGTGAAGGAGAGGGAAAGCATGCGATTCGCGCCGCTCTACAGCAGGGACGGCTATTCGACTTCTTTCTAGTCGTTGCCAATCTCCTGCGAACCTACAACCCGGGTAGCCCTTATGTTTCGCTGGAGGACTGGGATGGAGTCGAGTGTCGCGATTGCGGCGCGATGGTTGCCAGTGACGACCGGCTGATTTGTGAGAACTGCGAATCGGCCGTCTGTGATGATTGCTATTACAGGTGTGTCGAATGCGAGCGGGCGTTCTGCGCCGGCTGCATTCGTAGCTGTGAAGCGTGTGGCGAGCCGACGTGTTTTTCGTGTTCCGTCTGTTGTGCCGGATGCGAGCGAGAACTGTGCCCCAGCTGTCTTGAAGATAACGAAAGGTGTAGTGCGTGCCATGAAGAAGAATCAAAACGGAAAAATGAAGAGGAAGTCGCCGGCGAGTCGGCCCGCGTCTCGAATGCCAATGCTCCGGTTCAGTCCGACCGCCTGGGCGAAGCTGCTGTTCCTGCGTGATTTCGGTCCCACGGAAGTTGGTGGCTTTGGGATCTCGACGGCCGATGATCTCCTTTACGTTGAGGATCTACGCCTCGTCAAACAAACGTGCTCCCCAGCCCATGTCGCCTTCGACGACACGTCAGTGGCTGACCTGTTTGATGAACAGGTCGACGCCGGTCGTACACCGGAACAGTTCGCCCGAATCTGGGTGCATACTCACCCGGGCAACAGCGCCGAACCGAGCGGCGTGGATGAAGAGACGTTCTCCCGAGTCTTTGGGCGATCGTCTTGGGCCCTGATGTTCATTCTGGCCAGACAGGGCCAATGTTATGCCCGGTTGAGGTTTAACGACGGACCGGGTGGCGAACTGATGTTGTCGGTCGATGTTGACTACTCACGCCCGTTTCAGGGCAGCGACGAATTGGCATGGGAGGACGAGTACACCCGCAATGTGGCGGCGCAAGAAATCCTGCAGGTGCCCTCGCGATTTGCTGGTCTGACCAATGGCGGTCCTTTCGATGAGGAAGATGAATGGCTTGATAGCTGGTTCGACTATGTCGACGACGACGGCAACGGAAGGGAGATGGATTGACCATGACAATGAGCAATTCGTTGCCTGATCGATTCAGGCGGCAAGAGGGCCTTGTACCTGCCGAACAATTGTCGACGGTTGGCGCAACCGTGATCGGCGTGGGAGCCATTGGAAGACAGGTGGCTCTCCAACTGGCTTCGATCGGAACACGCCGCATCCAGCTGATCGACTTCGATCATGTCGATGAGTCAAACATCACGACACAAGGGTATTGGAAGGCGGATGTTGGCCGAGCCAAAGTTGACGCCGCGGCGGACGCGATTCACAACGTCGATGAATCTGTCGTGGTCGAGAAGGTGCCGGATCGCTATCGAACGAAGTGCGACGTAGGTGAGGCCGTGTTCTGCTGTGTCGACTCTATTTCGGCACGGACCGCAATCTGGCGATCGGTGGATCGGCGCGCTCAATTCTGGGCCGACGGACGTATGCTCGGCGAGACAATCCGGGTACTGGCAGCGGCCTGTCCAGCGTCACGTGATCACTATGCCACGACCCTGTTTGCACAGACCGAGGCCCAGCAGGGAAGCTGCACGTCGCGAAGCACAATCTACGCAGCCAGTATCGCCGCGGGCCTAATGGTCCATCAGTTCACGCGTTGGCTTCGAGGCCTGCCGACGGACAATGACGTCCTTTTTAACCTGTTGGCGTCAGAACTCTCGACGAGACAAGTTTGATTTTTCTAGTCACTCGCTTAATCCCGGGTCGGCACAACGCCGGCCCGGGATCCAGGCTTATTTTTTAGCTATCAGCTGTCTGTTCGGTCCCGCTGTCGTCGGCAAACAAGGTCGCACTTTCGCGATCGGTCGCTGCATTCTCCTCATTTCCTAGTGCCTCGTGGACCTTCGCCCGCAAAAGGTAGGCGGGCTCGGAAGGTTCGAGTTCTATAGTCGCGTCGCATTCCGTCAAGGCTCCCTGATAGTCTTCTCTTCGTTCATGGAATTCTGCTCTTGCCAGACGTGCATAAGCATGTGAAGAAGTACCAAGTCCTTGTGATATCTCGACAGCTCGATCATAGTCTGCGAGCGCGTTTTCCATGTGATTCAGGTTTTCATGAGTGCGTGCCCGTGATAGGTATGAAAAGTCCAACAAACTCCCATCGGCGTTTTCGATAGCGGACGTGCGGTCGGCGAGTGCCAAGTCGAACTGTCCCTGAATTTCATAGGTATTGGCCCTTTGAATGTAGTTCCAGGCCTCATCTGGCTTAAGCTCGATTGCCAAGCTGTAATCAGCAAGGGCCGCCTCCCAATCTCCCAGAAGCTCGCGAGCGAAAGCGCGTTCACTAAGAATCATGGCTTCCATCTCTCGACAATCGAATAGTCGCGTTCCCTCGCAAGACGCGACGAAGGCCGTGGCGCGATCAAGTTCATCCATCGCACGATCCAAATTCCCATGTAGCGCGCACGACTCTCCCCTTCTCAAGCACAAGTCAGACTGCATAAGAGGATCGTCAGCTTCGGCGAACCACCCCATGTACCGCATGTAGAGCCACTGAAACGCGATGGACAGGATCGCCCCGAGAACAGCGACGACGACGGCCCAGGCGATGCTATTGGCACAAGAAAACATGTAGGCCAGGGTCGGCAAGGCAATTGCACCGATCCAGATTGCTCGTCTGTTCAACGCGCGATACCAGACGAATCCTTGCGTCGAGCTGTCGAAAGCCGGAGCCCAGTAGTTGTTGCTCTGCATCGTGCATGCTGAAAAATCCGTTCCACGGAGATTAAAGGGTTCGTCCTGTCCACCGAACAACTTGCACTGGCTGATGTGACTTCCTGAAAAGGTCGCACCGCGGAGATCTCCGTGGGACAGGTCGATGCCCGTGAGCTGGGTATTGAAAGCGATGACGCCAAGCCAGCTCTTAGGAGTACCATTCGGAAAGTTGTCGCCACTCATAGTGGTTCCACTCAAGTCGGCTCCGTCGATTTGTGTTGAACTGAGATTGGTGTTGCACAGGCTAGCGTCGATCAAAATCGCGGCTCGCAAATCGGCTTCCGAGAGGTCGGCGTCGTCCAGCTTGGCGCCACTAAGATCGGCCCCTGACAGGTCGGCGTTCCGCAGATCGGCTCCGCCAAGATTGACACTTCGGAGGTCCATGTTCTGAAGAACTGCACCACGTAGATACTTGCCGCCAAGGTTGTGAGCAGAAAGGGTGTCACGATCGATCGTGTGCAAGAGCACGTCAGATACATCTCGAATTTCGATCATTTCCAGCCCCCTATGGATCTAGGTTGGTGTGCTTGGCTCGCCAGTGGACGCTTGTAGCGGCCTTGTTGCCGGCGATTGCGGTTTGGCTATGCGAAGTTGCGCGCTCTGGACGACTCAGCGCATAAAAAGAGAGAGCGCCGAACCGAGGCCGCTCCCAGAGGCCCCGCTAAGAGCCACCAACGAACAGCACAAGGCCGACGCTCCCTTTGCGGGAGCGCGGTCCAAGCACTGCTTCGTTGGTTTCAAGAGGCCAAAGGCCCCAGGTTAGCGGGTTTCTGGGAAGCAGAAACTTGACGCACACGCGTCAATTCAAATTGTTACTCGATAAATTACTCGTTCAGATTAAAATCCTTCTGCGAGATTGGTGTCGTTAATTGGAGCCCAATGAGGCCCGACTTGGATTCTAGTCTCCCCCGATGGGGTAGGCAAGGAAAGACGGGCATATTACTGACGTCCGAGAAACCCTTGGCGAGGTACGGTTCGCGGTTGTCCGATTGCTCGGTTGCAGTGTGCAAGCTGCCAACCGATCCCAATAACACTGTAACTGGGAACGCATGTGACCTTCTGACCTGCCCCCCCTGAACCAACTCAGGGCAATACACCCAAGTCTGGCAAAGGATTCCCATTGGACGCAGAGGTCATTATCGCCTCGGTTTTCTTTGCCGTCTGCCGTGGCAGCTCAGGACGGTTAGTCCTTGGCTATCTGACAACGTACCAGGAGTCACCAATAGTCGTAATTTTGGCAACAACAATGTATAACACCACCAAGCAGGGGGGGGCGGGGTAAATGAAAGGTTGAAGGAAATCTGCCTCTGCATCTGCTAAGAATTCACAGGCGGACAGGAGGTTTCTGACTGATTTTCAAGAAACCTGGAAATCACCTTCAGGATTCCCCCTTCAGGATCAATTAAGGCTCGGACCAGAGGATAAAGCAGCGGGAAGGGAAACGTCCAATGCGAGGCGTCACATGATCAGACCACTTACCAAGACCTCCAAAGGTGGAGAGGTGTACTCTCGACCAAAGTCGGTCGAAGAGAACATCGAGAGTGCGATTGGACTCGGAATCGAGGCGATCAAAGCTCGGCTCAAGGAAGAGAAATCGACCTCGAAGGATTACGTCAAATCCGAGTCCTTGGTCTACCTGTTCCGAGAGGCACGGAGAAACCGCGATGATGCCATGGCCAATATGCTTGCCACAGCCTTGTTAACGAGGTGCGAAAGCGTCTTGAAATCGAAATTGACGAAAGTAAGCAATCGGCTTCATGAAGACATTTTGGCCGAATTCGCAGTTTTGCTAGCCAACGATGGCGACAGCGAACTTGATTACTACGAAGTCCGATTCAACCACGCTTTCCGTACGCACCGCCTTGAGATGGTGAGAACAGAGGTAAGGCGCTGTAAGAAAGTTGAAACCCAAACATTCGGAGCCAGCACTGTTGACGACGATGAGGATTTTCACTCCGATGAGCCAATCTCCGATCCCACAGAGAGCGACGAACTGATCAGAAGTGAGCTGTTAGATGAGCTGCCACCCGAAATCCAGAGAGCAGTCGTCCTGCGGGAGATGGGCTATCCAATCGAGTCAAAGGATTCATCAAAAGACACGGTTGCAACTCTCTGCGGAGTGAGCGAAAGAACGATTCACAATTGGATAGGGAAAGCAAAGAACATTTTGAAAGCCCACTGCAAGGAGTCCACATAATGACCTCAACCAAGAATCCATTTAAACCGCTTCGAGACGTCTTGTACGACTTCTCCTTAGCTCAAGAGGTCCCGGACGCTGATCTGCTCGATGAATATGCCAAGCTCTACCCCATCTACGCCACGGAGCTTACAGATTTTGCCATCAACATGTTTGTGGATGCAAAGCAAGGAGCGGAAAAAGCAACACAGGCTTTTGAGGAAGAATCTGTAAGCCCTGCTGTTTCGCGAGCAATGAGTGCGTTCCAAGTTGCCCTTCAGGAGTCGCGGGGGCAGCAAGAATCAGTTGCGAATGAAGGTGCCGTCAAAAAGGAGGTTGAGAACCCATTTACGAGCTTGGAACGAAAGGAGTTTCGGGCTCTGGCCAAATCGATGAATGCGAATCTAGCATTCCTGTGCAAGCTGCGAGATGGCCTAATTGCCCCCCAGACGATGCCCCAAGGATTTCTCCGGTTCTTGGGTGATAAAATGGGGACTTCAGTGGGGCAACTCGAAGCGTTCTTTGGGGGTAAGGCGCCAAGGTTCGCAGGACAACATTTCAAAGCTGAGGTAAAGCCGACTGTCGGGGACCAGCAAAGTTTCGAGGACGCGGTCAAATCCTCTGGGCTGACTGACGAACAGCAGCAGTTTTTGAGGGAATTGTAGGGCTAGCGGTATGGAGAGCTTTGAGCAGATTCGCACGGCGGCACTCCAACTGCACAAAAAAGTTGTTGCAGCCGGAGCGTCTGCGATTTCGCCGATGTCGCTGATGACTGAAGCCCTCAAAGAATTGGATCTTGAACTTTTCTGTTTTCCACTAGGTGATCCGGTACTAAAAGGGGCTCGCGCTTTGTTCGACGAGCAGAGCGGTACGATCTTTTGCGAGGACACGCTTGATCCAGCAGAAAAGGTAGAACTGGTCACACACGAAATTGGTCATTCGATTCTTCATACGGGAGCATCGTCCTGTACGCAGGTGGATATTGATGCGTCTCGCTCAGAGGAGTCGGCGCCGGTCGGCTTGCAGCGTGTCGAGGATTATGGCGTGCGCGAGCGTCGCGAACTCCAAGCGAATGTCTTTGCCAGAGAATTCTTACTACCCAAGCCGGTCGCTCGGCGATTGTTTCTGAATGAAAAACTCGGAGCTCAGGGAATCGCGACGAAATCCGGCCTGTCAATTAACCTCGTCCGTCAGCAGTTGTTTGACGCTTTGCTTCTTCCCTCCCCGACATCCGAAGAGAAGCCACAATCATCACCCCCGATGCAAAGGGATGTATCACAGGAGCGTGCTGCATGCCATCGCGGAACGGCCTTCCAACTACAAGCCGGGCCGGGAACCGGGAAAACCCGAACTCTCGTGAAAGCCGTGCTTTCATTACTTGAGGAAGGAACTCATCCATCCTCGATTCTAGTCCTTACATTTTCCAATCGTGCTGCAGGAGAATTAACGGAACGAATTGCGAAGGCCGCGAAGTCTGACTCTTCTCAGATCTGGATAGGTACCTTCCATGCATTCGGACTTGATTTGCTTCGGCGGCTCCACGACCGGCTTGGGCTTCCCGAAGAACCAGAGTTGTTCGACAGGAGCGACGCAATCGAAGTCCTGGAAGAGATCCTTCCGACTCTTCCACTGAACCACTATCGCAACTTATGGGACCCCGTAATCGTTCTGCGGGAAATAATCTCAGCGATTTCCAGAGCGAAGGACGAGCTTACCGGCCCCGATGAGTACCGGCGACTATCGCAGGCAATGCTCGATGCTGCTGGAGACGAAGACGAGCGTGTCGCTGCGGAGAAATGCCTTGAGGTCGCAGAAATCTACCGGTTGTATGAACAGGCATTGAGGGAACACGATTCAGTGGATTTTGGTGACCTGATTATGAAGCCCACCTTGCTTCTGGAGTCGGACCAGATATTAAGGAGCATTGTCCAGCTGCGTCACCGACATGTCTTCGTTGATGAATACCAGGACGTAAATCGAGCCAGCGCAAGACTGGTTAAAGCAATTGCGGGTGATGGAAAGCGACTGTGGGTGGTCGGAGATGCCCGGCAGTCAATTTATCGGTTTAGGGGCGCATCATCAACAAACATGGTGATGTTTGGCCAGGACTACCCTGGTGCGACGGCAGACAGTCTGTCGATCAGTTACCGATCGAGTACGGAAATCGTAAACACGATCGAGTGCGTTGCACCACAAATGGGTGCCTCAGAAGGCATGCTACCGCTGTCGCTTGAGTCTATTAGCGGAGCGAGTTTGCATCGCCCCCAGATCCGTCGGTATGAAGGTCCAGACGACGAGTCAGACGGGATCGCAGCGAGTATTCGTGATTTAAAGTCTCAGGGTATTGAACTACGCGATCAGGCCGTGCTTTGCCGGACCCATCAACGTCTTAATGAGATTGCGAGTGCGTTGGAAGCAAAAGACATTCCTGTACTGCACTTGGGAAGTCTTTTCGAGCGTGAAGAAATCCGTGAGATGCTCTCGTTGTTAAGCCTTGCCGTGGATTGGTTTGGAGATGCTTTATCCAAAGTTGGCACCATGCCTCGCTACAGTCTGTCAATGCAAGATGTGTATTTTGCCACGCGTCACTATCGGAAAACGATGTCCGTTTCACTCTCCGACCTCGAAAACACGCCCGGCTTGTCTTCAGATGGAAAAGAAGGCATCGAGCGGCTCATTCGCGATCTTGACGGGATTATGGACACGACGCCATGGGAGTTCCTATCAACGTATTTGTTGGACCGCACCGACATTCTTCGCGATATCGCGGCGCAGACGACTGTGTCGGGTGCGATGCAAGGAATCGCATTTTGGCAATTCCTCAACTTTGCGAGGACAACACCGCCCGTGGGCCAAGGCCATCCGATTCGCCGGCTCCTCGATCGGGTTCGCCAACTCGTGTTGTTCGCCGAAGAACGTGATCTGCGTCAGGTGCCACCGGCAGCTCTGCATATCGACGCAGTGCGACTCATGACGGTGCACGGCAGCAAAGGCTTGGAGTTCGAGGCGGTTCACATACCGAATCTGGCGGCTGGAAGTTTCCCATCCTCGTACCGTGGGCAACGCTGTCCACCGCCGGCGGGCATGATCGAGGGCTCCCAAGTTTCGGTTGCCGAGCAAGCCAAGCAGTCCCATGAGTACGAAGAAGAGTGCCTTTTCTTCGTCGCGTTGTCGCGCGCTCGATCGTATTTGCTGTTGCACCTACCAACCGAATCATCATCGGGAAGAAATCGAAGTCCATCTCGGTTCCTTAGCTGGCTGGACAAAGCAGTTATTGATGAAATAACTGCTCCAAACACGATGGCGGATCCGGAAAGCTCCGTCGAACCGCCCCTGATCACGATCGACAATCGCGAGCTGGTACCGCTGACCAACCACTCACTTCAGCTTTATGATTCCTGCCCTCTACGTTTCTTTTACACTCATGTATTGGGGCTCGCCGGAGTAAAGAAATCTACCGCATATTCTCGCACCCACGACTGCATCTATCGTTTTATTGAATGGCTAGTCATTGCACGTAGGAATGGCGAAGTCTCGCTTGAGAAAGCAGAATCGTCATTCGAGGCAATCTGGGAGGAACGGGGTCCGACGGATCACGGCTTTGCAGCTGACTATCGGCATCTTGCGTCAACGCTGATCACTACGCTCGTTCGGGCAGGAGAGTCCACACACTTTCGCGAACCGGAGTTGCTGGTCAATGCGATTACTGAAGCTGAAATCTTCGTCAGGCCGAATGAAGTCATTGAGAATTCTGATGGCTCGTTCACACTCCGAAAAATCCGCACCGGTAAGAAACGTAAAGACGAGGGTGATCAGCTCGAATACGCACTCTATCTTCTTGCCGGACAATCGGCTTATGGTCGGGAATGCACGGTTGAAGCCTTTCACCTCACCGATGGCGAGAGCAGCCCGATAGAGTTGACGGAGAGGAAGCTGGGGAACCGTCGCGAAAAAGTCGAGGCCATGGTTCGCGCAATTAACAACGGGGAGTTCCCCTCAGTCACTGATCAATTCTCCTGCCCACGCTGCCCGCATTTCTTCTACTGTCCGTCTGTCCCGACCGGACCGCTGACCCTCGCTTCGGACAGCGAAGACTAGCCTAGCTTCGCACGAAGCTTATTGAGCAGATACGGACATTCTGGCTGCAGGACTGCCGGGACCTTTCGATCGCCGGGGACGCGGCGAAACAGCCTGCAAATATTTTCCAATTTCACAAGTTTCTGTTTCAGGATTCGCCGCCGCCAATCAATTAGAGCGGTAATGGCGAATCACTCACCTTCTCCAAAGAAGAAAGGAACTGAAACATGAAACAGGACACAAAAACCACGGGCCAAGCGGTAGCGTGCGGCCAAGCCAAGTGGGCCACGCTGGTAAACGACACGTTGGTCCACGCACCACAGCGAGTTGTCGGCGTCAACGTGCTGAAAACGCAAGCTGGTATTGCCGATGACATGGTGCTTGTCCGCGATCACAATTCTCCACACGACACAATCCTACGGGATGAGGATGAGGTCAATCTGGCGGGCGGCAACGTCTTTTACGCCATTCGACGATGTGACGTTCAGGATCGGCCCACCTGTGACTCTCCCGCGAAGCTGGCATTCTTCGTCGATGACCGTGGCGAAATCACCACGAATCCTCAACAGACAGGAAAATCACTGCGGGAGCTCTTCAAAGTGGGAGCGGATCGTCTGCTGATCCGCGACTTCGAGTCGCCGAATGACGATCCAATCGAAGCAGATGAGATTCTGAATTTCGAAGACGGTCCAGTTTTCGTCACACGATCAACTGTCTTAGTGATCGTCGTCAATGGACGTCGCCGAGATGTGCACAAATCACAACTCACGTTCGACAAACTCGTCAAACTCGCGTTTGACAATCCGCCCCAAGGCGAATTCATCTGCTTCACCATCACGTATCGAGGCGGAGATTCTTCCAAGCCCGATGGAACTCTCCTCGAAGGGGAAACCATCAAACTCGTTTGTGGGATGATCTTTAATGTCACAGCAACTGATAAATCGTAGTTCGGACCTGAGTCGGCTTCGTGATGACGGATTCAACATTGAGGTTCGTGGTAACCACTTGTTGGTCAACGAAGTTCCCTATTTGAATACCCAACGAGACGTCAAGTACGGGACACTCATCTCTGAGCTGACCTTGGCTGGGGATGTTACTACGACTCCTGGAACGCACGTCGCGTTTTTTTTCGGTGAGCATCCCTGCAACAAGGACGGAACTGAAATGCAGAAGATTAAGCACAAGAGCAAGAACACGGCGCTCGGCGCAAATCTTGTGGCTAACCACTCGTTTTCGAGTAAGCCGAAGGCTGGCTATCCAGACTACTACGAGAAGATGCGAACCTACTACAACATCATTTCCGCGCCTGCTCGCTCGGTCGACCCGAACGTGATGGTGGCAGTTCCGTTAGTCGTGTCACCCCTTGAGGAGGAATCAGTGTTTCAATACGTCGATACAGCGTCAAGCAGATCCAATATAACTGCGGTGACAGAAAAGCTAAGCATCGGCCCCATCGCGATCGTGGGTTTAGGCGGCACCGGATCGTACGTCCTTGACCTCATTGCCAAGACGCCGGTTCAGGAGATCCATTTGTTCGACGGCGACGACTACCTTCAGCACAACGCATTCAGGTCACCGAGCGCGCCATCTATTGACGACCTGAGAGAGAAGCCCAGGAAGGTGGATTTCTTCCAGCGACTCTACTCCAAGATGCACAAGTTCATTTACGCCAATCCTGAGTACATCGATGACAGCAACATTGATCAGCTGACCACAATGGCCTTTGTCTTCGTCTGCCTTGATAAGGGTGAACCTCGCCAATTGATCATCAAGACTTTGCAGGATGCAGGCGTGCCTTTCATCGATGTCGGAATGGGCGTTGAACTGGTGGACGACAAGCTCCTCGGTGTGCTGCGTGTCACTGCGAGTACGCCGGGTATGATGGACCATGTTGGAAGCAAGGTTCCGTTTTCCGACGTCGACGCCGACGAATATTCGAGCAACATTCAGATCGCCGATCTGAATGCACTCAACGCTGCTTTGGCAGTCATCAAATGGAAAAAGCTCTGCGGATTTTATCTCGATTTAGAGGCGGAGCATTTCAGCACTTACACGATCGATGGAAACAAGTTGATAAACGAGGATCAGAATGCCGGTTCTGAAGCACGAATTTGTCGAGTTCATCCCTGATGAACTGGCGAGCAACACGGTTTACATTTCAATTGCCTTCGCCACCGTGGCTCACCGTTGTTGTTGCGGATGCGGCAATGAGGTTGTTGCACCTCTGTCGCCGACCGATTGGCAGTTGACGTTTGATGGCGAGACAGTGTCGCTCTATCCGTCGATTGGAAACTGGAGTTTTCCATGCCAATCCCATTATTGGATTGATCGCAACGGCATCCGCTGGGCCGAACAGTGGTCGGAAGAGAGGATCGCTGCCGGTCGAGCTAGGGACGCAGCGGCGAAGACCCGCAAATATGGAAACACTGAATTGACGGAGAAGGATCAGGAGCCGCACTCGGTGTTAGAAGCGGACGAAGCGAATCTGGGCTTTATTCAACGGCTGCTGACACGGTTGTTGGGGTAACTGATGGTGCGAACGACCATTGGGGCCGCGCAATCACATTTACAACGCTATAATTCTAACCATGAAAACGCCAAATTAAAGACATGCACGCTGCTCAGGTGGGCGTGCCCTTAGTCACTTGGAACCAGCTGAAGGTGGCTAATCGCTCAATGACTTAAACGTGTCGAGCAGAAAATAGACTTTGGCCAACCGGTCGAGTCGTTCCACGAGCAGTGCAACTCTATTGTCTTTGACGATCCCCGGCAGCTTGAATGGTGCTAGAGCCGTATGGAAGGTGATACGTTGATCCGACAAGTCATAAAAACATAGGGGGTTGCGCAATGCCTTCGCCATGATTGAATTCCATCTAGTTGTGTCCACGACTAAGCGGAATTCGATCTTGCACAGGGGCCTGAAGGTGCCAATCAGAAAGCTATTTCCGTGATGGTCAGAAGCCCTCAATGACCACAATTTCTGATAATTGATAAAACAATCATTGGGAAACAGACCACACTCTTCAGGGTGTCACGTGAGACCGGTCGCCAAGTTTTAGGAGTACACTGGCAAGCGACTCATGGAACAGGCCGTCATGTGGAGAGTAACGCCGTGTCTGACGATACCAGGACAGCTCGCGGCGATTTGCCGGTGGTTGCCATACCTGCTATACGAGTGCAAGCACAGCGAAGGCTTTAGCTACCTCTGTAGAATGCCAATGCAAGATCTCGGCTCACGACGCATCGTTGGCTTGTCGACCAGCCGAAAGATCGACTCGTAACTGGCTCTCGGCGATCGATCAGACGATCGCGTTGCGAGAGCTGGCACGACAGCTACCTCAAACACTCGTTCTTCCGGTCAGCTCAACTCCATGATCTAATCCGTTCCATTTGCAGAATCTGAAGCTCTAGAAGAGCCGAATTGGGGCAACTGACCTTTGTGATTGCCGACAGCCCAGCCGGGGGGCAGGGACTTGGAGCGCTGCGACGAATCGCATGGCAATACGTACCTGCTGCATCAAGCGAAGATCAAGGAGACCAGCGAAACGGCCACACGACTAGCCAACGCGAGTCGGTTGCCCGAATGAGTCGCGTCGAAGCCAAGCTTGGCCCAGGCGCTACTCAACTTCGCACGCAACAAGAATGCTGCACTTGCGACGTCAGCAACAAGCTGACCACCGCGCGGGCCATTTGTCCGACATGGTGGAGCGGGCTTCCCCGATTCGTCGAGAGAGCATCAGCACGACCAGGAGGACTCGAATCAAGAACCTGGGCCGAGTTCCCAGATTCCATATCCGATGCCTGCCGCTAGAACGACTGTGACGATTGCGCCACCACCACCAACCCCATTGAACTTTGGCTTCGACTGTCCTCGAGAAGTACTTGTATCCTGGACAAGCAATATCGACGACAACGCGCAGGGTGGCGCCGCCCGTGGCGTCCACACCCGCACCGCCTGGCCTGAAGCCAAAGTCTGGCCCAAATCACTGTCTTGGCTTGGAGCCACAATTTGATAAAGACTCCCGGAAAGATTCTGGAATAGAAAGCGGCCGTCGGCATCGGTCTCGGTTGACCGAATCCGTTGACGGTCCCGGAGGAGCTGAAGTGGAGCGGCCGCCAGCGGCACACCCGACCGGTCAACAAGCTTCCCAGCAAGAGCCCCGTCGGCAGAAAGCGCTACATCATGCACCAGCGGGGGCTGCGACAATTGCCCCTCGCCGGCGGCAAGCAAGCTATTTGTTATCAGGAATGAAAGCAGCGACAGCATCCCGGCTGTGCCGCATCGCTTTCGAAGATTTCGCAACATGCTTCGTTGCCCGTAAGAGTAGGAAGTCTGCGAGTTCATTTACTCTCAACCAATATTCGACGCCTGGGACAGTTCGCCTTAACGAATTCGCCGCGAAGGATGACGCAAAATGGACAAAGGCCTGGCAAACACTCACTTTGAGAAAATTGCAATTTGACGAAGAATCTGGTAGGGTGCCAGAACGACTCAACAATGAAATCGCGGCTGACAATCTCGGGTAACTAGACAATCAAGGTTAGGGGAGTGTAAGTCATGTCACCGTTAATTGGTTTCTTGGGAACTTTTGGTCACTGGGAGATCCTCATTCTAGCAGGCATCGCGCTGCTAATCTTTGGAAAACGCGTCCCGAGCGTGATGCGGTCGCTCGGCTCCAGCATCGTGGAGTTTAAGAAGGGGATCAATGGGGTCGAAGAGGCGGAGCCGGACAAAGTAGTACGTTCCCAAGAGACTCCGGCTGAGACTCCGATTATGTAAGCTATCGGTGCCTTGAAGTCATTGAATGTGACCAGCTTCAATTCTCGTACTGCGACAGCCCACCCGGGGGCAAGGAAGCGGAGCGACAAAGCGTACCTGGTGCATCAAGCGGCGTCGAAGGCTAACTTGCCCAGGCATTACTCAACGTCGCGCGCAACAAGGGCGCGGCTGGCGTGGACGGTCGCAGCACTGCGGAAGTGGTCGAGGCTTCGCCCCGACTGCTGCCGAAGCTGTTCCGTGAACTGCTGAGCGAAGACTACCGACCGGGCGATATCCGCCAGGCCTGCATTCCCAAGCCCGGTCGTGGCCAGCGAGGTCAATAGAGATGACTTCTTTGAGTTAGTTACTTACTCTTGGAGATCATTCCCTTGTATAGAGTCTCGCTGCTGTGGACGATACGAATCTCCCGATCGGCGCTAGCATCCCAATCGGTGATTGAGAACGTAG